>Ga0153916_10000907_pt1 | contig 20586 bp, 18 predicted proteins | sample Opewatmetagenome_FD_109642 | JGI IMG/M metagenome (GOLD analysis project Ga0153916, IMG submission 109642) | Freshwater wetland microbial communities from Ohio, USA - Open water 3 Core 3 Depth 4 metaG | ecosystem: Environmental > Aquatic > Freshwater > Wetlands | place: USA: Ohio, Lake Erie...
ATAATCTTTTGCCTTTTGGAGCCCTTCACTACCCGTCCATCGGTTGACAATGGTATAGGTACCATCAATTGGCTCTTCTCCTGATAACCGGCGGAGATCAATGAGAGCACGCTCTAGGTTAACTTGCCCGATCATCTCTTGGACAATATTCATGGGGATGATCTCTGTGGACTGGCTAGAGATATTTTCGGGCTGTGTGACTGGATAATCAGATCTCCACCCAAGCCCAAAAATTAAACTTAGTAAAACAACTGGGATAAGAGTAAAAGAATTTCGCATCGGATCACCTATAAAAAGTTGGCAGCTTGTGCATTCAATTATTCGATATCTTCTTATTTAATATATATTGGTAAAAATTCCGAAATTCTGTCCCCACTCTCTCAGGCGAACAATAATCAAGGATATATTCCCGACCTGCTTTCCCTAGTTCAGAAGCAATTTGGGGATTTTCTATCAGCTCAATTACTCTAGATACCAATTCAGATACATTTCCAGGTTGCACTAATATGCCGGTTTTCCTATTTTGGATTAAGTCAAGGATGCCATCAACCGCAGATGCGATGACTGGTTTGCCTATAACCATCGCTTCAATTACTGCACGCGGCATCATCTCGGCGCGCGTTGGAAAAAGAAATAAGTCACATTCATGCAATGAGGTTAAAACATCCTTGTAAGGAATTCCACCAACTAATCGAATAGACTCCCCTAGGTTATAGTCCTTAATTAATGATTTTAATTTTTCATGGTAATCCTCTTCCCCACGGATCACTTTACCTATAAGTTCAAACTTTACTTTAGGGTATTTAAGTAATATTTGCGATGCGGCATTGATTAATACATCTTGTGCTTTGCGCTCACATATATTTGCTACATAAGTGACTTTGTAATTTTGTTGGGGTTTATTTGCTTTTTCCTCAGTAGATGAATCGTTGATCTTCAACATTTCTGGATCGAGAGGGTTTGGGATTACCGTTACCTTATCCGCATGGATACCATATTTAAGCAGTTGATTCTTATGGGTAGTCGCTAATGCCACGAAACCATCGGAAAAATATTTAATAAATTTCGAATTAAGCCAAGCACTTCTGGGGTTTTCCCAGGAAAGTGGGTTATGAGACATCGCAATTATTGCTGGTTTGTGACCATTGATCGTAGATAATTGCACTGCAAAGAAAACGGGGGCTAAATCTTGCAGAGCGTTGACATGCACAATATCGGGTTTAGTTTGCTTTATTAATCTAGTAAGAATAAATATATTCCGAATACATTTAAGAAATGATTGATTATAAAATTCCCTTTGTAATAATTTCAAACTATCCGAAATATTCTCCGGGGTTAATTGGACAACACGACCTCCCAAATTACAAGCAGTCACAATGACATTTTGTGTGGATACCGCAACAGCCATATTCTGGAATAATCTAATTGCCAATACTTGTTTTACTTCTCGGTACATTCATTACCTCAAATATTATGGTGGGTTAACAAAATTGAAAAATCATAATATATATAGGAAAGTTATTTATTCACAAATCATTACTATTTATTGAATAAATTACCTGTATCATGACTCAAGAGGCCCTTGATATAACTCTAGTACTATTTTTTTTGATAATTCTATAGTTATCATTAGCAACAAAATTCCTGGCTTATGATTATTTCCAACTTGAACACATAATTATTTATGAATTTATGACCAGAAAGTATTTATTCCCAAATCAGGTTCATTTTTATGGATACATTACTGCTTCGTTAATGGAGCTTATCAAAGGTCTATCTTCATTACCAAGCGATTTATTTTTTATGTTTGCCCCGACGATGATCAGGGTTAGGATTAACCAAGTTGCTTTTCTATACTCCCAGGTCAATGTAAAAACGCCAATACTCCAGATAGTTAAGATTGCTATCCAGAGGAAGGCATAATTTTTTTCCTGCTTTATCGATTGGTGAATAGTAACAGCAAGCACGCACATAAATAAGATAAAACCTAATAAACCAACTTCTGTTAGCACAGATAAGAAAGTATTATGAGCCAAAGCACCCACTCCATAGTTCGAAGATAACGCACCACTACCTATACCAAATATTGGGTGGTCATAAAAAAATGTTAAACTCTGAAGCCATATGTTTACACGACCCCCAAGATCGCCAGCGATAATCGAAGCGCCGGCTGTTCCCAACCGTTCAAATGTTGATCTTGGGATTAATGGTTCCAACCAGAACATAGCACCTACGAGAGCAACTAAGGATGGGAGTCGAAGAGTGGGCTTTAGGCGACTAGAAGTGCCTAGGACATATACGAATGCAGGAATCACAGCAAAGATTGCCATCCGAGTACCTGTTAATAGAATTGCCACTAATGCTGCAGGTAAATATGCGAAATTGATTAATCGCAATATTTTATTTTTATGTTGATTATCTATTGAAGTCGCTAAATGCCAAGCAATTGGTATACCCAAGGTTAGGATTAATGCAAGATCAACTGCATTGCCAGTACCTGCATACCGACCTCCTGAATAAAGTTTTATCTCTCGACCTATGACATAATTATGGATTGTGGAGATAATGGCGACGTAAGCACCTAATATATAAGCTTGCATCGCATTATTTAGGGCTTTTAATGTATTATAAAGATCCCAAATGATCCAGATTAGGACAAATAATTGTAAGTAAGTTTTAATTTGCTGGATTGTTTCATCTAAAGCTAGAGTCCAGAATATACTAGCAATATTCCATACTATAAATAAAATAGCTAGTAAATGAAAGATATGCGGTCTTCGTAGCTTTCCACTGAACAATACTGAAACCAGCCAAACGATTGAGGTAATAATTCCAAAGTATCGCGTGATAGAGGCAGACCCAGCAAAAGTTACTGCATCTTCCCAAGGTATCGTGAAAATCAAGAATATGGAGAGAATGAAGGCCAATTTACGCATTACTATGTCCCAAAAAGTGCTTTTTCATATTGTCCAATTACGGTATTTACTTCAAAGGCTTTCCAGCTGGAATGAGGGATCGATAAGCTTTCTCCATCTAGCGCAGAAAGCATTGCTTGCCCTAAGCAGTCAATATTTTCAACTGGTACTAATTGGCCATATAGTCCGTTCTTCAAGATCTCGCGTGGTCCACTAGGACAATCAGTGGCAATTAGCCGGGTACCACAATATAGTGCTTCCACAAGGACAGTGGGGAGACCTTCCCACCGGGAAGATAAAACGAACACAGAGGCATTAGTCATGTATGGATAGGGATTTGAAATAAACCCAGGTAACCTAACATCCTGTTCTAAACCTAATTCTTTGACTAAGTTCATTAATGCTGGACGTTCTTCACCTTCACCTAAAATCAATAGACGTGAAATCCGTTCTTTCCGAACCTGAGCGAACGCACGTATCAAAATATCAAATCCTTTTTGCTTTTTTAACCGTCCAATAGCTAATACCACAGGCGGGTGGTTATTACCAAACCAGGGATCATCCAAAGGTTCATCCTTTTTTTCTTGTATATCAGGGGTAATAATTGGGTTATAAATTACGCTGATATGCTCACGTCTAATTCCAAAAACATCAGCCAAATCATCAGCGACACCTTCAGAAACTGCTATTATCCCATCCGCCTTTGGATAATAGGATTTCATAAAAGCATGTAACATCCATCGCAAATAGCTTGGAAATTGTTTCCTCTCACTGGAAAACGTGTTATGTTCTGAGATAATTAATCGGCAAGGGACTCCTGCCAGTCGCTTTGCCCATATTGCTACAATATTAGCATAATTCAAGCCTGATAACATTGCATCGGGTTGCACCCGTTGAATATATCGCACTAACGAAGGCAAGCTAAAGAGTGTTCGCTGTGCGGATAAATGCTTTTTATTCAATTCAACTAACCTTACTGTACTAGGAATTTCCTTTACGTATGGACCTTCTGCTTGTACCAAAATTAAATCAACTTCATAACCATGTCCAGCAAGACCTGCAGCTAGATTCAACAGGACTCTTTCTGCACCACCACCATATAGCCCGGGTAAAAAGATCGCTATTCGTTTTTTGGATGCATCCATTGAGACATTCACACTCTATCGAATCAATAATATCAATCTTTCGTGAAGTTTAATACAATTCGAACTCGTTGAATAATATTTTTTCTCTGCTTTGAAGATAAACCTAAATAGAAAGCTATAATGAATGCTCCTAATAATGTAATACCACCATAGATTACCAAGTGGATCCACCCGAAGGCAAGTAGGTTCTTTGCAATGATATAACTGTCAAAAATGGTTGCTATAGTAAAAAACAAGGCTGTCACGAATGCTGGTCTGAATGTACTTTTCATTTGGGAGAGAAACGAAATACCTAATAACCTTCCTACCAGGATAGGATAGCCTGCACTTAATATCAAACGTCCAATAATTAAACCCAAGCATATACCTATGACTCCAAGCTTTAACCATTGAATAAATACTACCGCAATACCTAAAGACAATCCGACCGAGATTGCCGCTATAATTACTTTTTGCTTCAATCGAAGTGACAAATCTATTACATTACCATCATTCCGAATCAAAATGAACTGCATGACGACCAATACTATCAATAAATCAGGGATAGATCCAATAAAATGCTGAGATCCAACCCATAAGCTAATGAAAGCCCGGTTCCAGAATAAGACCATTGTGCCTAATATGGTTACGATTAGCCATGTAAGTGCCATGATCTCCCCACGCACTTTAATTGCCTTTTCATAATTACCGGAACCAATTATTCCACCCAAACCCGGAGCGATCCCAAATGCCATAATGGCGACAATACTAATTAATGTCTCTGGTGCGTACTTCGAGAGCGAATAATCAGTCACCGTCTGCACCGATAAGAGTACACCTAAAATAACAACATCACTGGCTGTCATTAAACTCATGATCAAGTTCCACGCTAAAAACCACCAGCTCAATCCCAAGAATTGGATAACGGCTTTTAATGATGGTCTGGCAACGCCAAACCAGGATGCATAATCATGTATTACCCATAAATAGAAAACACCCGTCAGAAGGGTGATGAGTAAAGTAGCAATCCCAATACCGATAATCCCAGTATGAAGCCAAACAGCCAACCAGGTTAGTCCACCTCCAACTAGGACCAAAAAGGCTGATAGCCCCATTCTTTTGTACCCTAAGTTCTCACCTTCAAGGGCCGATGCTGGAATAGTTGCTATATTTGATACGATTAAGTTAAATACTAAAATTGCGGAAGTCAAACGAATAGTCCAATAATATTCAGCAGGTGATTTAATCCAATAAGGAACAAACCAGGTTATAAGACCCCCCAGTATTGCCATAACCGGCAGGAAAATTGCCCAGACGATGAGTGAGCTGCCAACATAACGACGTTTTTCATCCTCAATTGCTGTCGTTTGCTGATTAGCTAGTGTCATTTTTAACGCTTGCGCAGGACGACCACCAGCAGGTGTAATATAACCAATTAAGCGTAATAAAATCTGCCAGACCCCATAATAATAATCACCTAAGCCTGAAACCATGATCGGCTGAACCAAGAAACCTACAACTAAACGTGCACCATAATCCAAAGCTGATGCGATAGCATTTAGTGAAGCTTTCTTGGTAAGACTATCGTCAGAAAACAGTTTAGAGAACAGTCTGAAATTTAATATTGTCTTGGAGGAGCTCATTGGTTTACTTTGCCACCTGTAAAGTGAAACTCATGGAAAACCTTTTCCATTATCTCATCCACAGAATTATTCCCCGAGTCAATTCTGACTACTCGAATTCCATGGCTATTTGGCGATAATCTACCCACAATCTGTTCATATAAAACACGATATCTATAAAGCCACTCGAGCACGATATTATTCGATTCACCTTTTAGGTGATGACCTTGCGGTCGATTATTAATTCGCCAGATCACTTTTTCATCGGAGGTATCCAGCATGACCACCATACTTAATGCTTCCATCCACTTCCCATAAACCTTTTCCCACCACGCCTGCATATTTGAATAAAATAAGCTCTGTGGACCCCACACCCTCAAGTAAGCCATTATTGATATTGGTCCCTGATCTAGCACGATAATTTTATTAGAATTGGCGACTTCTTTTCGTAATATTTCATGCCATCCATTTAAAATTGCCATGAAGGCTAATTCACGCCGATTCAATAGCCTGTCACCATTACCGATTAAACGTACTAGATAGGGTATTAGCATCAAAATATTAATAATATAGAATGGGGCATATGAAATACTCCAAACGGGAGGTACATATTGGCATAATAACCATGGAAGTTCTTTCTGTCTTAATGCTCGAAAAAGAGTAGATTTCCCAACCCCAGCTGGTCCAACAAGTTCTACGACCATTCCTTTGTGTTGACCATTCTTATTCCTGCGCTGTAAATCATTTATAGTCGTGACCATATCACCCTTTTAACATCTAATATGACATCATCCTTTGAACGGTTAGCATCAATAACAATTGCTGGTGTCTGACTCCAATCTATCTCCCAAATTTCTGTTGACCGTGCATGCACTTCCTCTGCAATTTCATCAATTTTTCTTCGTGTAGCAATTTCTGGATCTGCGTGGAGCAAGATAAGCACATCTGGGATTGCTATTTTCTTATAATAAATTTCTTCCCAATTTATTAATGACCTTACCAATTTATTGATAGGAAATTTCGTAGTCATGCGAGCAATCTGCGGTCCGTCCATGAATTTTATTTGAGAAAGTGGAAATCGGTCCAGGATAACTAACCCACCATTTGTAGCAATTCGACGGGCTTTGATGTATGTTAAGTAACGGTCGCGTGCAGTACAAATTTCACGGACGAGCCAGGGATAACCTGGGAAGGTCAATTGATCAGCGTCTTTTGTATATTTAATCTCTGCCCGCATAAATGGATATAAACCAAGTGATCGTCCAATTTTCAAGATTCCACGGATGAAGATGGTCAGAAATGACCATTTTGGCTTACCCATATGAAACTTATGGACCTCGAAATCATTGGAAAGCCATTTATATAATTTTTCTATAACCGTCGTCTTGCCTGCTCCATCTCCGCCAACAATCGCGATCATCAAACCCCCACTTTTCATCTGCATCCGTTCTTCCCTGTGTAAAACTCGCCTCTCAACCGGCCAGTATATACGGCGCCATAGTTTTAAAACACAATCAACAAATTGTGGTTGGCGAGCATAAGCGTCAAGACAATTTATCAGCTTCTGACCAATCCGAACTCGATCCCACACTGGATGAGTTGATATCAGCATATGAATACAATCCTGAAACAAGGATGGTTCGATATATGGTAAATTCTCTTTTAAAATCTCATACATCCTGGTTTCAGAAGAACACTTAAGTAAGTAGTCTAGCTCATTTTTTTCAGATTTGGAAAGCCTACCTTGGCTAAGGAGGACGGTATCCCAGGTAGAATGCTTAATCATCAAGCGGATAACAAGGATGATTAGCTCAAATTCAGCACATGGAACCATAAATATGCCATTACGTGATGAGGATGCAAGGTATGCTTCTTCAACAGGTATATGGTAATTCTTGGTTGCATCATGCCCTAAAACCAATTGATAATGGGCATGAACATGGACTAACCGCTCAGCTTCTCGGTCATAACCATAGTAATTTAAAATCCCTGGAAGTCTGCGTTTTGCACACTCAAGCGCTGGTTTAAATTCCAATCGCGATAAGATTTGAGTAAATCGTTGAACATCTATGCGACTTACCAAGAGATCCAGATCATTTTCCCCAGAGGCTGAACGATCCAAGGCAGCATTGCTTTTCCAATGGCAATAATTTATTCCATTATCGTCGAGCATTTCACATAATTCTCGAATGATGCTAAGTTCTGTTTTTTCGTCTATTCGATTATTTAAAGTACTTGTGCTAGATACAACCATTTTTTCGTTTGTACCTCGTGTATATTAAAATGAAATTATATTGATTCGATTTATATTTTGTAAGAAAATGCTTAGCTTACTCGATCTACCTTATGAATTAATGAAACCATTAATTTCTTTATGGTAACGGTCAGAAAAATCTGATATAATTAGAAAAACCATAGAAAAGGTAAAACTGCTGAAAAGCAGCGGCGCAAAGTTACGGATCTAAACGACCAGTTGTCGCACGACAGCCGAACTACCTCAGGGTAATAAAGTATTAAAAATCTCTGGTAGGATCAGCTGCTAGAGAATTTTTTATTTATAATTCGAATGCGCCTCGATAAGTGCTGATAAAATATGGTGGAGACATGAACCAATCAGAAAAAATTCGATCTCTTACCAATTATCACCCAACTTATAACATCATTCTTACTGGGATAGCAATCCTAACCGTTGTTTTATCTCTTTTTCTGAGTCCGAAGATACTTGTTTCCGCTCAAACCAATCTCGACGGCACACAGAACTTAACTAATCATTCATTTCTGCCAATAATGCAACAAGGTGTGATCTATTACTATGTTTCATTACAAGGGAATGATTCGAATCCTGGTACATTCTATCTTCCATGGAGGACCATTGGTAAAGCTGCTCATATGGTCGAACCAGGTGATTCGATTTACATACGGGGTGGTGTGTATCAGGAAGCGGTTGAATTTTCAAGCTCTGGAACAGCTAGTGCGCCAATCAAGATACTCGCATACCCAGGAGAAACGCCTGTTCTTGATGGAAACAACTACACCTTACCTAAAGATTTTGGCGGATCACTTTTAGAAATATCCGGCAATTATATTTCCGTAACAGGAATAGAGGTTAGATATTCAAGTTACTTGGGAGTACTATTGGCAGGTGTACACGATACTGTTACTGGAATAAATTCTCATCACAATTTACATAGTGGGATGAGGATAGAAGGAGATTTTAGTATTATCGAAAATAGCTTAATTTGGTCGAATGATATGCAGAATTATAATGGAGAGCACCCCGAAAAAGATTCTACTGCAATTACCGCCTCAAGACGACCAAATTATGCAACTATTAGACATAATAAAGTATTTTCTAATTGGGGAATTGGATTATCGACCTATGAGGCCAATGGCACTATTATTGAGGATAATATTGTTTATGATAATTATGGCCCCAATATCTACATCTCTGATGCTACTAATATCTTATTTCAACGTAATTTTGTTTACGCTACAGGAAGTATGTTGGGTGGTCCGCAAATCGGAATACAAATGGGGGATGAGACCAATAATCCTCCATCGTCCGACATAACAATCATTAATAATATTGTATATGGTACAAATCGGAACTTAGCTTGCTGGGAAGGATCCAGTCATCAGATGACTAACGTTCTTATTGCCAACAACACATTTGTTAATTCCAAAGCGGAGAGTGGGATTGTTTTTAAAGAAGGTTTATCATTTCAGAATGTACGCTTTATGAATAACCTCACTCAGCAAACCGATCAATTACCAATCATATTGGTTCGAGCTAGCCACCTTGGATTAACCTTTTCGAATAATCTGTGGTCTAAAACTCCTACTAACGCTGCTTCAAGCCCTAATGATATTGTCGGTGACCCTTTATTCGCACAAACTGGGGATCCGCATACTCCTGAATGGTTCATGCTAACCGGTGTGTCTCCCGCGATAAATAAAGCCCTTGCCTTATCGGCGGTCAACGTGGATTATTTCGGAATACCCAGGTTGCCACTTCCTGATGTAGGTGCTAACGAATTTTTTCCCAACCCGTAAAGGTGGATTGATTATTCCCAATTCGCAAGGTTAGGGATTTGACAATTTGATGCAGGGGGTTAAACCCAATTTTACCTTTGGGCTTGTGATTGAAACGCCCAAAGACTTTCTTCTTAACTTTCTTTGTGCCATCTTTATTAACATAACCATTGTCGTATTTGTAGTGCTTATAATAATAACCGTAGGAAGAGCTTCGTAAATTGACATCGTTTAGTACGGCTCCGAGCATATTCCCATTTAATTGATGAAACTGATTGACTAACCGGCGTAGAGGAGCCATCATTGAAGAGCCAGGCTTGATAACTAACAACACACCTTCCACATACGGCAACATCACTGCGGCATCAGTCACTGCCAAAGCAGGGGGAGTGTCGATCAGTAATATATCATAATTGTTCTTAAGCTCCTCCAGGATGGTACCCATTAACTGTGAGCCTAGCAGTTCTGATGGATTGGGTGGTGAATCCCCGGAGGTGATTGCGGTTAACCCACTGATCCGTGTTGGTTGTAAAGAGTAGCTCATGCCAAGTTCAGGGTGGACAAATATCTGGCTCAGTCCAACCAGATTATCCAAACCAAGCCTGCGGTGGAGTGAAGGACGACGTAGGTCTGCATCCATAAGTAGAACCCGATGCCTGTTTTGAGCTAACACCACTCCCAGATTGACAAGGACATCCGTCTTGCCTTCACCCTGCATGGCGCTGGTTACCATAATTGAGCGTAGAGGCTTTTCCAACCCCGCTCCTGCGTACTTCACATTAGTACGCAGGATTCGGAAGGCTTCTGCGATGGGTGATAATGGCTGGGATTCTGTGATGGGCACTTCTGTAGTGTGCGAATGATGCGATATAACACCCAAGACTGGCAACCCCAATTTATTCGTAATTTCCTCAGGCGTTTTAACAGTATCATTCAGTAGATCAACAGCAATAATTAATGTACCAGCGAGTAACCCACCAACTAATGCAGCAACAATTACATTTAATAACATCCTTGGTCTCACTGGTTCTATGGGCACAGCAGCAGGTTCGATTTGAACAACATTAGAAGAGTTCTGGGCTTTAGCCAGGCGCACCTGTTCATAACTTTGTAGCAAGCTAGCATAGGTTTGGCTGTAATTAGCTATCGTAGTCTCAAGACGATCTTTCTCAGCTGTGCTTGTTGTGGTAGACAATTGATCATTTGCTACTTTGATTTTATTTTCTATATCCGTCATTTGTGCTTGTAAACTCTGCTCTGATTCTGAGAAACGTGTAGTCTGCAAAGATTGCACTTGATCGGAGAAGACTGTGACTAGTGTATTGGCGATGTCAGCAGCCAGTTTTGGATCAGTTGATTCAACAAAAATATCGATCAACTGGGTATTAGTCTGCGGTTTGCTAGTGATGGCTTTTGGATCCACCTCTATCAAACCTAGCCGCGTAGCAACCTCATCCAAGACAGGTGATTTGATCATCATTTGTGAATAGGTCTGAGTGAGTTGCGAGTTCAAGAGTACAAAACCGTAATCTGATGAATTTGAAGATGCCATATCCACTAAGACAGTGGTTTGAGCTCGATAAACGGGTGGAATTATTTTGCTGATGAAATACGCCCCACCAGCCGATATCACGATTACCAGGGCGATCAACCAAGCCCAATGCCAAAAAAGGACAATGTACTTAACAAGATCGATAGATTCAGAGTTCTGATTTCTTATTTCAGGTACCTGCATTAATTCTCCTTCTATCCATACCTACGACAGAGATTCTGTGCGCCTTATCTTTATTCTATATCGTGCATTGATTCAATGGCACTGATTACAGCATCTGAGACCATATCAACTCGCTCAAAACCCATTCCAGGGTAAAGAGGTAATGTCACTTCACGTTCCGAGATCTCCTCGGTTCGAGGTAGGGATGTTATTCCGTAGCGAGATTGGTAATATTTAAAGCAATGTGTTGGCGGATAATGGATACTGGTTTGAATGCCTTTTTCGCGCAAGGCGTCCATGAAAAATTTCCGTTTGACATATGATGGGAGCAGCATTGGGAAAATATGGTAGGATGGAGTTCCTCGATTACCCTGGAAAGGAAGACCTACTCCGGAACCTGCAAGTACCTGCCAATAGCGCTCAGTAAAGGCTTTTCTATGGGCGTTATTGACGGTTAGTTTTTTGAGTTGTTCTAATCCTAGTGCTGAGCGGATCTCGTCAATCCGATAGTTATAACCAAGGTCAATTACATCATAACTATAGGCGTGGCCATGATGTCGATCGTATGTCAAGGAAGTCATGCCATGTGAGCGAGTTAGGCGTACTTTCTCCGCCACATCATCCCGGTCCGTTACCAACATTCCGCCTTCGCCAGTTGAAAGATTCTTATTTGAGAAAAAACTAAAACAACCAACCATCCCCCATGTCCCCATCGCCTTGCCATCCAAAAATGCACCAGGTGCATGCGCTGCATCCTCAATCACAGGCAACCCATGTTCCTCCGCAATAGCGATGATTTCCCTCATCCTACAAGGATACCCAGCGTAATGCATGACTATGATAGCTTTTGTACGAGAAGTGACCTGGCGGGCTATCTCTCCTGGATCAATAGTCAGATCATCAGGACCAATTATATCGGCAAAGCGTACATCAGCCCCGGTGTATAGTACCGCGTTCGAGGTTGCAACGAAAGACAACGATGGCGTAATGACTTCATCACCTTGTCCAATCCCCAGAGCCAGGCAGGCAAGATGTAGAGCTTCAGTGGCATTGGATACCGCTATGGCATGCTTCACTCCAACCATTTTACTGAATTGTGCTTCAAATTCCTGAGTTATTGCGCCCATTGTCAACCACTTGCTGCGTAAAACTCTAAGAACAGCAGCTTCTTCTTCCTGACCATAATCCAAGTCAGCTAAGGGCACGCGCCAGTCCATTGGTCCTCCTGTGGTAAAAATTGTGAACGCATCTGCTCAAAATCGATATTGGCTTGCTCGTAATCGTCTGCGCGTCCAAGATCTTCCCAATAGCCATCAAATGAATAGGCTACCACTCTTTTCTTATCAGTAACGAGAATTTTGATCAGGTCGGGGAAATCCAGATATTGATCCTTAGGAATATATTTAAGCACCATTGGTTCAAAAACATATATACCCATGCTCACGAGATAATCAATCGTAGGCTTTTCTTGGTAGCCGATGATTGAATGATCACCATTAACCTGTATGACTCCCAGATCGATGTGTACTTGACGTAGATGCGATGCGATTGTTGCTACTCCCTGGTTTTCTTTGTGAAAATCTATTAATTCGCGGAAATTGAGTGTTGTCAGGACATCGCCATTACATACCATGAATGTATCTTCCAACCCGTCGATTAATGACAAAGGTCCAGCCGTTCCAAGTGGATGATCTTCGAAACTATAGCATATATGTATTCCTAAATGGGCACCGTCCTGGAAAAAAGCGCGCATCAGGCCTGCTAAATGCCCCACCGTCAGAATTACCTCGTCAATCCCGGCTCGACGCATTTGATGTAACATGATTTCCAGGATAGCCTTATCACCAATAGGCATCATGGGTTTCTGAATGATTCTAGTGTACGGTGCTAACCGAGTACCCTTCCCACCAGCAAGAACAACCGCTTTCATATTATCACCACCTACCCTGACCCGGATGAAGAGATATGTTGTGCCAGGCAATCAATGCATTTACTATCCATAGTTCCGTTAGATTTGCCCTTCCTATTGTAACTAGCTGAAGATCGTTTAACCAAGTGATTGATGGAGGCCAAAATATCCGGCATTACCACCAGTTTGGCATTTGTTGGTGAACAAATATTTTTGATCAATCGATACCCTTTTGAGTCGACTCTATAATCTGCCAAAATAATGAGCCCTACGTCATGTTTCTTAACCAAATTGGGGATATCTTCCCATTTTCCAATGACATTTGAACCGAAAAATCGTATCCCCTGCTTTGTTATGTCATCATCAACAAAACCAATAATATGAAATAATTTTGAATTCATCAGGTGTTCGAATAGCCAGGCTGTATGCTGGGCAGAAGCTCCCAATCCGATGATCAATACTCGCTCTCTCATCAATTGATCTTTCTTTTGGAATAATACCGATCTCTCTAAAAAATGCTTGATAATCATGGTTCGAGATCGGATGACAATAAAACCAAAGAGAGATAAAACTGAACCTATTAGGATTAAGTCCGCTGGAAAATAGCCGAGGAACAAGTTAGCAAAGAACGCAATCGTCGTAGCTAAAATCCATGAAGGCACTAAGTCAAAGAAATCAGAAGTATTGGCTTTAGACCAACGGATCCTGTTAGTTCCAAATACCACACCCATCCCACTGAATAAAACAGCATAAGCGAACATCAGAATGATCGCATGTATCTGGCCAATATTCAATGGAGCTTGTGAACGAAATACAAGCCCAATTATGCCGAAGGCTAATAAAGTTATGATTAAATCAATAGTAAACCAATTAAGAAACCTGCGGAAGAGCCGTGAGAACAATCCAACAAAAAGTAACTCTTCTGGGACTTTATATGCGCCAATCCTTGGGAAGAATATCAAGGCTGTCCATAGTATTGTATCCAGGTCCAGTAAAAATGAACGATACCGTACATATAACTGATCCAACCTCACTTTATCGGGGCTTAATTCCATTAAATACATTTGTTCAACGTTGCAGTTTAACAAAAGTTTTTCTTCATCATGATATTGAACTGATGCTGGACTCGTAATTCCAGGCCTGACGGATAATACTTCGTTCCAAACTACTTTTGGCCAAGTTTTAGCAAATTCAGGATCCTCGGGGCGAGGTCCAACGAGGCTCATATCACCTAGTAGAACATTCCAAAATTGAGGGAATTCATTCAATTTTGTATCCCTTAACCAGCGACCAACTGCAGTGATACGTGAGTCATCATGGGCTGTTATTCGAGGCCCTGCGTAACTCTGTGGGGTTTCATCCATGGTTCTAAATTTCAGGATCTTAAAAGGTTTTCCATTACGTCCAATCCGTATACCTCGGTAGAAGACTGGTCCAGGTGAACCTTGTTTGATTGCTATAGCGATCAAAACAAAGAAAGGTAATGATAGCAATAAGACAACCATCGATACAACGATATCGAATAATCGTTTTACTATATCGTTGAATCCAGCATTTATTTTAGCTATTCGAGATATAGGTTTAGATAGCTTAATATTTAGAATTTGATCCCCTGCACTCATGCCTTATACCTCCACATATTTCTAGTAATCCCCTGTAACTAAGCTCCGCCATTCCGACATAAATAACCACATCGGTTGTCTGGTCAGTATAATAAACAGTCGGGGTATTTCCCTTACCAGGGTTCTGTCCACGTCTGTTATTGTTTACAAAACGATCATTCATTGCAACTACGTTGGAATCGCAGATCATTTATGCCTCATTTCATCTGCTCTTCCCCTGATGGACGAGCAAAAAATATATTTTGTTGTTTAATCAATTATTAACATAGTATTCACCTAATATAATCAAACGAATAAATCATATAAACCGATAATGATAAAACTTGATCGCAATCCCGCACACCACGTCTGTGTGCGGTTCTGTCCGTACGACGATTCCGTTCGTTGATAATTTGGGTGCATCTTTATCATTAGACGAATTGGAAAGAAGGACCGTTACAGACAACTTTGATCCATTCTCAACACAGCGATTAGCCAACATAAATAATCCGCTAGCACTCAAATTAGCTAGCTTGGCTTGATCGTTGTATTTAGTTCCATCACCATCGTACCCCTCAACAATTGCTGGGTAGTCGCAATCAATTCTTGGTTTTATGCGTCTGTCTGGAGTAATATACATTTTACACTCTAGCAATCCTCGACCTTCTTCGTCGAATGAAATGTGATAATAGGTTAGATATATTAATATTAAATATATTAGAAAAACATTAATTTCGCAACGTCAAAATAGCTAAATAACTCCTGTTATATAGACCATTTTTTAATAATAAAACAATACACATTCCGACCATCCTAATAGCACATTTGTGCCATTCTACGAATGGTTAAAATATTATCGGTTTTATCACTTGTCCGTCGAACTATATTATGATTAGTTAACGAGTGGAAGGTATTACGAATTAGTGGATTTTACGAGACCGTAACGATGAGCATAAACCAATAATTCCAGCCTGTCAGTGACCCCCAATTTGCTGTATATTGATGTTAGATGGTGGCGTACGGTTGTCTCACTAATACATAATTGAGTTGATATTTTTTTATTTTTAAATCCCTGGCCAATTAATCGAACAATTTGCTTCTCACGCTCACTAAGCTCATCAATATTATTCTCTGCTGAGCTTATTTTAACTGGCTTACTATTTCGCGAGAGACGGGAGAGGACATTAGCAATCATAGACCGTTCAAGCCAGACTTCCCCTGCATTAACCTTCTCGATGGCTTTTATTAATGTCTCAGGTGGTTGGGTCTTAAAAACTACTCCCATGACACCATTCTCGACCGCCTGTTGGTTTACCAACGCGTTGCTAGTACCTGTCACCAAGATCAAGCGAGATGTATCAGACGCTTTGATTATTTGGGGAATAATATCTGAGCTCGCCTGTTCTGTCAGATTCAACTCGAACAAGACGATATCCGGTTTTTGACTTGATATGATCTCTAGCCCCTCGAAAAGATTCCCCGCTTCTCCAATTACCTCCATACCTGGGAGTCGTTCAATAATCGAGCGTATACCGGCTCTAACAAGGGTGTGGTTATCAAGTATGACGATGCGGACAGGATTTTTATCCATGCTAAGTTCAATTCTGTTCCACCACTCCCCCTAATTATCCACAAGTTTAATCTATCAATGACCTTTATCTATAAATGATAGATTTCGTTTGTATTTATTGACAGGGATGGGGTGATTTATTATATTGTGCTTAAAATATATCAAAGGATGCACTATATGTCAATCAATATTGCTCGAACATATTTACTGACCCCAATCTCAGGTGTTCCCGTGTGGGCGGAATAAGACTCGAACCCACGGCCTCCTCTGTTTATAGGGGGGGACATGGTTGTTTATTACGTCCAGCATTTATATATGATGGTACTCAGTAATTTTAGCGACTAATTTGTCGGAAAATTGTCCAGTAAGTCCAGCATTACCATACTGTATCAGGACATTTACACCCCTATTGCTTCCAAACTGCACCACAGTATAAAGCAAGCGAGGCGACCCGCACAATCTTTGATTAACCAGTAGGAATATAGTTGATCACTATGACAGTGATATTTGTTAGAGAAGCTATGGTGATCGGTTTGATGAGAATATTTATAGAAAAGGTTTACTAATTATATCTACCTTTTTCCTACTTCCGGTAATCCCCTGATGTGTTAAGGGTGCATCACTAACCAATAGCAATCATGGGATTGGTAAACAATAACATACACTACCCCTCGGTACTGGTGACCCTTTCAGGAATCACTTCGACAGCAGGGGAGCGAATGCAGGCTTCAGTAAAGATTATCCCTAGGAGTTATCCTGACCTTACTGCTGGTTGTCTTCGTATTTATAGTCGATGCGGGCAGCAGCCAAGCGCAGAGTATCGCCGCCCGGTGGCATAATCACCTCAAGGTAATATGAGTATCTCTGCTGGTTAACCGCTGGTTCGTTGATGGACGCATCTGCCGCGTTGCGGCTCATGCTGGGTTACTCCTCTAGAAGTCAACTTACAGAACGCCAAATACTCTCACTTGATCGATGGTATAGCAAGGGCGGCTCCATCCGCTTGATGGGCTGCCAACAAACGGCCAATTACTTCAGCAACAAGGTGATGAGAATATTGAGGCTCATGCGCTCCGCCTGACAAACCATTGACCGGCCGTCACACCGGAACCAAACCCTAATACAAAGAAACTGATTTTAGCCACCAACGAAACGTCTGCCCAAAATATGAATGAGAAGGTAGCCGCAAAAACGAAGAACAAGATCGACAGACCAATCAGTCGGTTGTTTGACTTCATCGCAAGACCTCCTTTATGCATTGTGAAATTGCAGTCATGCCAGAACTCAAACCGGGCAGCTCAACTATTAATTATACGGACTCTTGTTATACTGCATATTCGCCGTAAATCATTATTCTACAGGAAGGATACGCTGCGTTTTAGCCGCATAGCCAACAAGATTTTCCTTCATACCTATATATGTCCAATCACGGTTTCCACCAGTAATTATCTCAATTATACCGAATAATCTCTTTCGGCGAAATATACTTTTATTTTTCACCTCAAAAATCCCCCCGTGTGGTGTAAACGCGATTATATAAGGGGTAAGTTTGTCCATAATGAGACCACATGGGTAAGCAGTTATATTTCTCATATGTAAAACATCAAGGAAATGGTTTTCAACTCTTTTTCCCCCTGCGCGTTTGAAAGCTGGTTATATAGAGGGGGTAAGAACACCAAAAGTGAACTTAGGGGGTGGACAATAATTGAATACCCTATCCCAATGGTGTCGGTGATTCCCTAGGGCACTGCCTGTACACATGGGAAGTGACAGTAGGCCACCATGCAGCCGGTTAAATAAAATTTCCCCATCTCTGGGGCTTCTCTATGGGCGGAATAAGACTCGAACCCACGACCTCCTCTGTGTAAGAGAGGCGCGGTCAGATTCCATGGTTTCTATACTCTATGTATGCTGGTTCAGTCTCCATCTAATTGGCAAATATAAGGTTATGACATTCCATAGTTTCCATAAATACCATGAAATGGTTTTGGCGTAGTAAATGTAAGATAATGGCTGAATTAACCCGCGCATTATCATCAATAGAAAACAACAAACTGAATCAACCCGTCGGAATGATCCTTGACGCAATGCTAGCGAAAGCCTTTCCTAATCTAAATCTCGCCACAGTTGTAGAGTAAATGCCGATCCGTGAAGAGAATGTTGAATCGATGAGTGAATCAGCCAGTTCGAATCTGCCACCCTAAAAGATTTGGCACCCTCCACAAGGTCTCCTATACCCACGCGGAGCAAGTTTCGGCTTTTTTTTATTACCGGACCGTATTGGCGGTATACTTGCGATAAATCTTTCATTAGGAGAACCAGATGAATACAATACCTCCTCATTGGGATTTATCAAACGTTTATCCATCGCTTGAATCCAAGGAATTCGCATCTGCTATAACCGACTTTAAAGACCAGCTCGATGCCTTCGAGAAGTTCCTGACCGAGCGGATCAGCAAAGCGAACATATCCACCCCTGCTGTTGAGCTTGGTGCATTAATCGGTGAAGCCGTCGATCGCCTGAACAAAATTTACGACTTGATGTGGACCATCGACCCTTACATCCAATCTTTTGTCAGCATAAATTCACGCAACACGCTGGCGGTGAAAAAAATGTCTGAACACCAGATAATCATGGTGCGCGCACAAATCCTCGGGAAGCAATTCCAGGCTTGGGTAGGCAAGCTTGCATCGGTTCTTGATGTTACCATCGAGACCAACCAAACCTGCCGCGACCATACCTTCTTCCTCAAGAAAACTGCCGAGCAAGCCGCCTACCTGATGAGCGATCCTGAAGAATCCCTGGCGGCCGAACTCAGCTTAAGCGGTTCGATTGCCTGGGCAAAATTGCAGGGCACGATCACCTCACAAATCACCGTCGATTTCGAGCTGTCCGGCGAAGTAAAAAAACTCCCAATGCCCGCGTTGATCAATATCCAACGTTCGCACCCCGATGAGGCTGTGCGCAGACGCGCTTACGAGACCGAGCTTAAGACCTGGGATTCTGTTCGTGAACCGCTGGTAGCCTGCATGAATGGGGTTAAGGGTTCCTCTAATGTACTCAATAAGCGCCGCGGGCGCGAAGATGCCTTGCATAGTGCGATCGATGAAGCCCGCATTGACCGCCTCACACTTGAAGCCATGCTAGATGCCATGGAATCATCCTTTCCTGCTTTCCGCAAATACTTCAAGGCCAAAGCCCGGCATTTCGGCAAGGAAAAGCTTGCCTGGTGGGATCTCTTTGCCCCGCTGGGCAGCTCGGAAAAACAATATTCCTGGGAGCAGGCGGGTGACTTCATCCTGGAAAATTTCAGCAAGTTCTCCCCCGAACTCCAAGCGTTTGCTAAACGCGCAGTCGACAACAATTGGATCGATGCTGAAGTACGCGAGGGCAAGGAGGGTGGAGCGTTCTGCATGGGCGTCATGAGGGTTAAGGAAAGTCGCGTGCTGTGCAATTTCGACGGTTCACTCGATGATGTACTCACAGTCGCGCACGAGCTGGGGCATGCCTTCCATAACGAGTGCGCCTTCAACGCAGGGAAGACCTTTCTCCAGCAGGAGACACCCATGACGCTTGCTGAAACCGCTTCCATCTTGTGCGAAACCATCGTCTTGGAAGCCATGCTCGCCCAATCCAGCAACCCTCTGGAGGAGCTGGCTATCTTAGAGGGACATCTGAGTGGCGATGCGCAGGTGATCGTTGATATTTATTCACGCTACCTGTTTGAGAAGGAAATATTCACGCGCCGCGAAAGATCCGAGCTTTCAGCAGATGATCTGTGCGAGGCGATGGAACGCGCTCAAAAGGTTACCTATGGCGACGGGCTAGACGAAAACTACCTCCATAAATATATGTGGACGTGGAAGCCTCACTACTATCAATATACGTTCTATAATTTCCCCTACGCTTTCGGTCTGCTGTTTGGCATCGGGCTTTATGCCATATACCAGCAACGCGGTCCGGCTTTCTTGGAAGATTACAAGAATTTATTAGCTTCCACTGGTGAAGCCTCCGCAGCAGACCTAGCGGCCCATTTTGGAATCGACATCAACTCACGCAAGTTCTGGGAAGACTCGCTGGCTGTGATCATTAAGAGGA
>Ga0153916_10000908_pt1 | contig 20558 bp, 19 predicted proteins | sample Opewatmetagenome_FD_109642 | JGI IMG/M metagenome (GOLD analysis project Ga0153916, IMG submission 109642) | Freshwater wetland microbial communities from Ohio, USA - Open water 3 Core 3 Depth 4 metaG | ecosystem: Environmental > Aquatic > Freshwater > Wetlands | place: USA: Ohio, Lake Erie...
ATCTTCTCGTCGCGCACCGAGCGGGACGGACAGCTCGCGACCCTCTGGTTCAACATCGCCCACTACGCGGTGCGCCCGTGGCCGTGGATCCTGGTGGCGCTGTGCTCGGTGGTCCTCTACCCGGGGCTCGCCGACCCGGGCACCGGCTACGTGCGGGCGGTGGTGGACCTCTTGCCGGTGGGGTTGCGCGGGCTGATGCTCGCCGCCTTCGCCGCAGCGTACATGTCCACCATCTCGACCCAGCTCAACTGGGGCGCGTCCTACGTGGTGAACGATCTCTACGTGCGCTTCGTGAGCCCGAAGGCCGAGCAGCGCCAGATCATCCGCGTTGCGCCATTTCGACGGCTCATACTTCGGCATGGTGTCGGGCAGGTCACGGTACACGCCGCCGGGACGGTAATAGGTCGCGTGCATGCGCGCCCCGGAGGCCGCCTCGTACATGTCGAACAGATCCTCACGCTCACGGAAGCAATACAGAAACACCGTCATGGCGCCGACGTCGAGCGCATGGGTGCCGAGCCACATCAGGTGGTTGAGCACGCGCGTGAGCTCGTCGTACATCACGCGGATGTACTGCGCGCGCAGCGGCGGCTCGATGCCCAGGAGCTTTTCCAGCGCCAGCACGTAACCGTGCTCGTTGCACATCATGGACACGTAATCGAGACGGTCCATGTAGCCGATCGTCTGGTTATAGGGTTTGGATTCGGCCAGCTTCTCGGTGGCGCGATGCAGCAAACCGATATGCGGGTCGGCGCGCTGGATGACTTCGCCATCGAGCTCGAGCACGAGGCGCAGCACGCCATGCGCCGCCGGATGCTGCGGGCCGAAGTTCATGGTGTAGTTGCGGATCTCAGCCACGGCCGAAACCCTCTTCCCGGATTACCCGCGGCACCAGCACGCGCGGCTCGATGCTGACTGGCTCATACACAACGCGCTGTTTCTCGGCGTCGTAGCGCATCTCCACCTGACCGATGAGCGGGAAATCCTTGCGGAACGGATGCCCGACAAAACCGTAGTCCGTCAAGATACGGCGCAGGTCCGGATGCCCTTCGAATACGATGCCGAAGAGATCGAACGCCTCGCGCTCGAACCAGTTGGCGGAATTCCAGATATCGGTCAGGGAAGCCACCATCGGCATGGCGTCATCCAAAAAAGTGCGCAGCCGCAGCCGCCGGTTGTGCCTGATCGACAACAGATGACACACCACGGCGAAACGCGGGCCCTGCCGCGCGCCGTTGCGCGATTCGCGCCCGTGGTCGAGGTAGTCCACGCCGCACAGGTCAATCAGCTGCTCAAAGGAAAAATGGGGATCATCGCGCAGTGTCCGGCAGACGTCCGTCAGTTTCTCGCGCCGGACTTCAAAAGTCAGCTCACCCGCCCGTTCCGAGACTTCCGCGAGCGCCTCGCCGAATAGCTCCCGCGCGTGTGCCACAATGTCCTGATGCCCATCCGTCATGATTCAAGTTCTCGTGGCCGTTCAGCGGGCGATGGTATTGGTGCGGCAAATTTTTTTCTGTAACTGGATGATGCCGTACAGCAGCGCCTCCGCCGTGGGAGGACAACCAGGAACGTACACATCCACCGGAACGATGCGGTCACACCCACGCACCACGGAATAGGAATAATGGTAATAACCGCCGCCGTTGGCGCACGAACCCATGGAGATCACCCAGCGCGGTTCGGCCATCTGGTCGTAGACCTTGCGCAAGGCCGGCGCCATCTTGTTCACCAGCGTGCCGGCGACGATCATGACATCCGATTGGCGCGGGCTGGGGCGGAAAACGATGCCGAAGCGGTCCATGTCGTAACGTGAGGCCGCGGCGTGCATCATCTCCACCGCGCAACAGGCGAGCCCGAAAGTCATCGGCCACAGCGAACCCGTGCGCGCGGCGTTGATGAGCTTGTCGGCTTGGGTAGTCACCCAGCCCTTTTCGAGCACCCCTTCTATTCCCACTCCAGCGCCCCCTTTTTCCATTCGTAGATGAAACCCACGACCAGAATGCCGAGGAACAGCATCATGGCCAGGAATCCGAACATGCCGATTTCATTGAGCGCGACGGCCCAGGGGAAAAGAAACGCGATCTCGAGGTCAAAGATGATGAACAGAATCGCCACCAGGTAATAACGCACATCGAACTTCATGCGCGTGTCGCCGAACGCCTCGAAACCGCATTCGTAGGGAGAAAGCTTGGCGCTGTCCGGGCGGTGGGGACCGAGAACCCGGCCGGCAATAATGATCACGCTGCCCATGGCCAGGGCAACACCGATGAAAATCAGAATGGGGAGATAATTCTGCAGCATCCGGGCCCCGGTTTGACGGCGGAATTCATTCCGCAATGGTTATTGGAAAGCGTCGGCGAGTCTAGGCCGTGGCCGCAAAGGATGTCAAGCCAAATGGCCTGCACAAAGCGATTGTCATCAAGAAGTTATGGGGCTATTGGGGGTATAAAAAATGCCTATCGGTTGCCCACGAGGAAAGACACCGACAAGCGCGCAGGAATGAGACGAGAATCCTGTTGTTATGTGATGGTGCCGAAGGCGGGACTCGAACCCGCACGGCTTTCGCCACTACCACCTCAAGGTAGCGTGTATACCAATTTCACCACTTCGGCATTTGCATCAAAACAGTTTTACTACTTGGGCACCTCGGGGAGCTTCGGCGCCGAGGGGACCTCTGGTGCCTTGCCTGCCTCGGGGACAGACGGCATATCCGATTTGACCGGTTGCTCGCTGACCACGCTCTTGGTCACGCTGGCGGTCTCGGACTGCCGCGCATAAATCCACGCCAGCGCGAGGTTGGTGATGAAAAATACCGTGGCCAGAATCGCCGTCGTGCGCGTCAGGAAATTGGCCGAGCCGCGGCTGCCGAACAGGGTCTGCGAAGCGCCGCTGCCGAAGGCCGCGCCCATGTCCGCGCCCTTGCCCTGCTGCAGGAGTATCAGCCCGATCAGCACCACCGCCGACAGCACATCAATTATCAGAATAATATCTTTCATCGTTTATCTCCGACTCCCGCTACTGAATACGGTACGGCCATCAGTCGGCCGCACGGCAAATCGTCAGGAACTCGTCCGCCTGCAACGACGCCCCGCCGATCAGACCACCATCGATGTCCGGCTGGGACTGAAGTTCCCTGGCGTTGCTGCCCTTCATGCTGCCACCGTAAAGAACACGCAGTTTATCCGCCACCGACCTGTCCTTGGCGGCAATACGGTCACGGATAAAGCGATGCACATCCTGCGCCTGGGCCGGCGTGGCCGTCTTGCCGGTGCCAATCGCCCAAACGGGCTCATAGGCGATCACCGCGTTGTTGAAACTGGCAACGCCATGCTTATGCAACACCGCATCGATCTGGCGCGCCACCACTGCTTCGGTCTGGTTGGCTTCGCGCTCCGCGAGCGTCTCACCCACACACAGGATAGGGATCAACCCTGCGGCCTGCGCGGCGCCGTATTTCTCGGCCACGAGCGCGTCAGTCTCACCATAATATGTACGCCGTTCCGAGTGACCGACAATAACATAAGTACAGCCATAGTCCTTGAGCATCGGGCCGGATATTTCGCCGGTATAGGCCCCGGACTTGTGCACGCTGAGATTCTGCCCGCCCCAGGCCACGGCACTGCCGGCCAGCTTTTCCGCCACCAGCGGGATCAGGATATACGGCGGACAAATGGCCACTTCTGCCCTGGAAGCGGCGCTCACGCCCGTCTTGACCGCATCGACCAGCGCCGCGGATTCGGCCCGCGACCCGTTCATCTTCCAGTTTCCTGCCACCAGTGGCCGGCGCTTGCCCATTTGCCCTCCCGAAATCTCTTTAAATCTGCTGAAAAACGGGCGCGATGTTACCGGGCACGGCCCAATAATGCAATTTCTGGGGATTGCTGCGGCGACATGAAACCACCTTAGTGTTAAGTATCCCGGTAAACAGAACGGCCACATTGAGCCGAAGACGCCATGCCGCCGCGATAATTGGCAATCTTAAGAGGAGCGGGTCTGGCGGCTCAAGGTGTTGACGGGTTGTTGTCTGCGTGGAGTACCGAGACATGATTGCGCCCGGATTTCTTCGAGAGGTACAGCGCCTTGTCGGCGCGCCCGACGAAGTCGTCGTGACTCTCGCCCGGGTGGTAAGCCGCGACGCCGATCGACACCGTCACACGACCGACGGTCTCGCCCGTGTCAACGCGTTTCAACCGGCTGCGTTCGATCGCGGCGCGCAGCACTTCGGCCACGCGCTCGGCGTTGGCGAGCGGCGTTTCGGGCAGCAGCACCGCAAACTCCTCGCCACCCATGCGCGCGACCGTGTCCTTGCCCTTGATGTTTGCCGACAGCAGCGTGCTCACCGAGCGGATCACCTTGTCGCCGATGAGGTGGCCATAGGTGTCGTTGACGTTCTTGAAGTGGTCGATGTCGACCAACAGCAGGGAAAGCGTCGTGGCCGGATCCTTGGCGTGATCACAGGCCTCCTGCAACGCCGCCTCGAAGGCGCGCCGGTTCTTGAGACCAGTGAGTGCGTCGATGCTCACCTGCTGGCGGGTATGTTCAAGCTCGTCGCGCAGCGATTCAATCTCGCGACGCGTGTCGTCCAGCATCTGTTTCAGCAACTGGCCGTTGTGCGCGATGTCGCGTGTTTCGCCGACCACCTCGCCAAGAATGCGGCGCATCTCTTCGAGCGACGGTCCGCGCTCAAGATGAGCGGATTTGGCGGCGAGCGATTCCGAAGACTGCTCGGCCTGCGTCTTGGCCTGATTGACGCCGGTGATGGTTTCCGTCACCAGCGTGCGCAGTTCGCTGCGGATGTTCTCAAGTTGGCGCTTGTTATCGTCCCAGATGAAGCGCCGGTAGAGATCGTGCGCCGCCTCGGCGCTGAAGCGCCCGCCCGCGAGCACGCTGTCGAGTGCCTCCCGGAGTGCCGCGCTGCGGCCAGCCACGTAGTCGTAGCAGAGGGCGAAGTTGACCGGGTTCGGCACCATCTTGTGGCTGCCCAGAAAGGCGAGCGCCAGGCGCAGGTATTCGGATGCCTGTGCCGGGTCTTCTGTGTACGGGTGGTCATCCGTGTTAGGGGTTTGCTCGGCCATCTGTCATTTTATGTTTGTTGGCCATTGCCGGGATTCGTGGAACAAGTTTAGCTGTTTTTGACAGGAATAAGCCAGAGCATGCGCTGGGCGCGTGCCACGCGCCTGAGCAAGGCGCGCCACTGATTCGACATACACACTCGCGCGGTGTGGATTCTTTGCGCCTTCGCAGCGCTGTTTATGCAGCGGCTTCTTCCGCCGCGCGCTGGACGGTATCCGCCAAAAATTGGGTCAGGCGCTGCACCTGTGCCATATCGCGTCCCTCGACCATCACGCGGATCAGTGGCTCCGTGCCCGAGGCGCGCAGCACCACCCGCCCCTTGTCGGCGAGTTCCTTTTCCACGTCCTTGATTGCCTGCTGCACCACACGCGATTCCTTGACGTCGAAGCGCCGCTTCATGCGCACGTTGATCATGGTCTGGGGATAGGTCTCCATGCCCGACTTGACCTCCTTCAGCGATTTGCCCGACGCGACCATGGCCACCAGCACTTGCAGCGCCGCGATGATGCCATCGCCGGTGGTGCTGCGATCGAGGCAAATGATATGCCCCGAGGTCTCGCCGCCCAGCTCCCAGCCGTGCTCACTCAGCATGCCGAGCACGTAACGGTCGCCCACCGCCGCGCGCCGGAAGGGAATGCCCTGCGCCGTGCACGCCTGCTCCAGGCCGAGGTTGCTCATCAGCGTCCCGACCACGCCGCCGTGCATGCGGCCGTTGCGCTTGCGCTCCTGCGCGATGATAAAAAGAATCTGGTCGCCGTCGATGATCTCGCCGCTGGCGTCCACCATGAGCACGCGGTCGCCGTCGCCGTCGAGCGCGATACCGAGATCGGCGCCCTTTTCCAGCACGGTCTTGCGCAACAACTCGGGGTGCGTCGAACCGCACTCATGATTGATATTGAAACCGTCGGGTTCGTTGGCGATGGGAATGACATGCGCCCCCAGTTCGCTGAACACGAGTGGCGCCACGCTGTAGGCCGCGCCATTGGAGCAGTCAACGACGATCGTCAGTCCTTCCAGGCCGAGCTTGTGGGGAAAGGTACTTTTACAGAATTCAATATAACGTCCACCGGCGTCGTCATAGCGCTTGGCCTTGCCGAGCGAGGCGGCGTCTGCCATGGTCAGCGGCTGCTGCATCATGTCTTCGATAGCCAGCTCGACATCGTCCGGCAGCTTGGTGCCCTCGGAGGAAAAAAACTTGATGCCATTGTCTTCGTAGGGATTGTGCGAGGCGCTGATCACGATGCCGGCGCGAGCGCGCGCCGTGCGCGTGAGGTAGGCAATCGCAGGGGTCGGCATCGGCCCGAGCAGGCGGATGTCCACCCCGGCGGCGGAAAGGCCTGCTTCCAGCGCCGATTCCAGCAGATAGCCGGAGATGCGCGTGTCCTTGCCGATGAGAATCTTGGCGTGATCGCTCGTGCCGTGACCCAACACACGGCCCGCGGCCCAGCCCAGCTTCACCACGGTTTCGGGTGTGATGGGCTCTTCGCCCACCTTGCCGCGAATACCGTCCGTTCCGAAAAACCGTCTTTTCTTACTCATCATCTTTTTCTCCCGCTGTCTTCGGATACACCGCCGCCCACATGCGCAACGCCTCCACCGTGGGACCGACGTCATGCACCCGGACGATGCTGGCGCCATTCTGCACCGCGAGGACGGCCAGCGCCACGCTCGCGTGCAACCGCTTCTCGACGGGCAGGCCCAGCGCCTGGCCGATCATGGATTTGCGCGAAAGGCCCGCCAGTACCGGCGCGCCCAGGCTTGTCAGTTTTCGCAAGCCACGGAGTAATTCTAGATTATGCGCGAGCGTCTTGCCGAAGCCGAAACCCGGATCGATGAGCATCCGGTCGGCCGGAATCCCGGCCGCGTGCCCCGCCTGCATCCGTTCCCGCAGAAAATCGGCGACCTCGGCGACGACATCGCCATAGTGCGGGTCGGCCTGCATGGTGCGCGGCTCGCCGCGCATGTGCATGAGACAGACCGGCGCCCCGCTACCCGCGGCCGCCGCCAGCGCCCCGGGCTCGCGCAAGGCCCGCACATCATTAATAAGCCCCGCGCCGGCGCTCACGGCCGCGCGCATGACCGCGGGCTTAGAGGTATCGATGGAGAGGGGCAAGGGCACGCTGGCGTGCAGCGCCTCGATGACCGGCAACACGCGGTCCATCTCTTCCTGCACCGTGACGGGCTGGGCACCGGGCCGGGTGGACTCGCCACCGACATCGATGATGTCCGCCCCCTCTTGCGCCATGCGCAGGGCCTGCGTGACCGCGTTGTGCCGGGACAAAAAATTACCCCCGTCCGAAAAGGAGTCGGGGGTAATATTCAGTATCCCCATGACGGCCGGGCGGGACAGATCCAGCGGCCGCCCGCGGCAATCCAGCACCGGCATGGCCGCGCTCAGTGTTCTCCGGCCGGGGAATCCAGACGCGGTTTGACCTTGGGCTTGGTCGTCGGTTTCTTCGGCTTGGAGCCGGTATCGCCGGGGCTGCCGCTCACTCCCGCGGGCGGGCGCGGGTCTTTGCCGGTCATGATGTCTTCGATCTGTTCGGCATCGAGCGTCTCCCATTCGAGCAGCGCCTTGGCCATCTTCTCGACCTTGTCGCGGCTTTCCTCGAGGATCGTGTGCGCCCGGGCGTACTGCTCGTCGATGATGCGGCGGATTTCCTTGTCCACGGTCTCGGCCACGGCGTTGCTCATGTTCTTGTGCGTCATCACATCGCGCCCGAGGAACACTTCGCTCTGGTTATCGCCGTACACGCGCGTGCCGAGCACGTCACTCATGCCCCAGCGCATGACCATGTTGCGCGCGAGATCGGTGGCGCGCTCGAAATCGTTGGCCGCCCCGGTGGTCATCTGGTTCATGAACATCTCTTCCGCGATACGCCCGCCCATCAGCACCGAGATGGTCGACAGCAGGCTGTCACGGTCGTGACTGTAACGGTCTTCGGTCGGCAGCTGCATGGTCACGCCCAGCGCGCGTCCGCGCGGGATGATGGTGACCTTGTGCACCGGATCGGTATTCGGCAGCGACTTCGCCACCACCGCGTGACCGGATTCGTGGTACGCCGTGTTCATGCGTTCCTTCTCCGGCATCACGATGGAGCGGCGCTCTGCGCCCATCACGATCTTGTCCTTGGCCTTCTCGAAATCTTCCATGTCCACGAGACGCTTGTTGGCGCGGGCGGCGAAGAGCGCCGCCTCGTTCACGAGGTTCGCGAGGTCGGCACCGGAAAAACCGGGCGTGCCGCGGGCGATAATGCTGGCATCCACGTCATCGGCCACCGGCACCTTGCGCATGTGGACCTTGAGAATCTGTTCGCGCCCGCGGATATCCGGGAGCGGCACATACACCTGGCGATCGAAACGGCCCGGGCGCAGCAGCGCCGGGTCGAGCACGTCCGGACGGTTGGTGGCGGCGATCACGATCACGCCTTCCGTGCCTTCAAAGCCGTCCATCTCCACCAGCAACTGGTTCAGGGTCTGCTCGCGCTCGTCGTGGCCGCCGCCCAGACCGGCGCCACGCTGGCGGCCGACGGCGTCGATTTCATCGATAAAGATGATGCAGGGCGCGTGCTTCTTGGCCTGATCGAACATGTCGCGCACGCGCGAAGCGCCCACGCCGACAAACATCTCGACGAAGTCGGAACCGGAGATGGAGAAAAACGGCACCTTGGCCTCGCCGGCGATGGCCTTGGCGAGCAGGGTCTTGCCCGTGCCCGGGCTGCCGGTCATGAGCACACCCTTGGGAATGCGGCCGCCGAGCTTCTGGAACTTGGACGGGTCGCGCAGGAATTCCACCAGTTCCCCGACTTCCTCCTTGGCTTCTTCCACGCCGGCAACATCGTCGAACGTGACCTTGTTCTGCTCTTCGGTCAGCATGCGCGCCTTGCTCTTGCCAAAGCTCATTGCCCCGCGCCCACCCACTCCGCCTTGCATCTGGCGCATGAAGAACACCCACACGCCCACCAGCAGCAGCAGCGGGAACCAGTTGATAAAGATAGTAAGCAGCAGCGACTGTTCTTCCTGGGGCTTGGCATCGATGGCCACGCCATGATCCAGCAGGTCACCGATCAGGCCCGGGTCGCCGGGAGAAAAAGTAGTGAACGCCTCGCTGCTCTTGAGCTTGCCGGAAATCTCGCGGCCCTGGATGACGACCCGCTCCACTTCATTGGCGCGGATCTTCTGGATGAATGCCGAGTATTCCATCGGGCGCGTGGCTTGCTGGCGGTTGCCGAAATTGTTGAACACCGACATCAGCACGATCGCGATGACGAGCCACAGGAGCAGATTCTTGGTGAGATTATTCAAGTGTTACCTCTTGACGATTCAACGGGTGTGAAACCCATAAGTTGCATTTTCCTACTATGTCCTGCCTGAAACAATCGCGCCTTCGCGATCGCCCTTAAACCCTTTGCCCAACAGGTAGATTTCGCGGCTCTCGGAGCGTGAAGCCCGGGGTTTGCGGGCCACAAGCTTCTCAAACCGCGCCTGCATCTGCTTGTACAGATCGCTGTATCCAGAGCCCTGAAAGGTCTTGATCAGCAGGTTACCGCCCGGCTTCAAGGTTTTGTCGGCAAACTCGAAGGCAAGTTCCGACAGATTCATGCTTTTCGCCTGGTCCACCGAGGCTACACCACTGGTATTGGGGGCCATGTCCGATATTACAAGGTCAACCTTGCCGTCCCCGAGCCGTTCCAGCACCAAGTCTAGCACCGCCTGTTCCGTGAAATCGCCCTGAATGAATTCAACGCCTTGGAGGGGTTCCATCGGCAAAATATCGAGCGCGAGCACGCGCCCGCTGTCACGGAGGCGTTTTTTTACGTACTGCGACCAGCCGCCCGGTGCCGCCCCCAGATCGACCACGGTCACGCCGGGACGCAGCAAGTGGTCGCGGGCATCAATCTCTTCGAGCTTGAATGTCGCGCGCGAGCGCCAGCCTTCTTTCTGGGCGCGCTTGACGAACTCATCGTCAAAATGCCGGCGCAACCAGCGATCACTGCTTTTAGTGCGGGCCATGGGAAGACCGGTGTAACGTATTAAGGAATATCTGATTTAATAGTTTTTGACGCAGAGCCGCAAAGACGCAAAGAGTTTTTATGTTTGTTTCCCCTAAGTTTTTCTTTGCGCCTTTGCGCCTTTGCGTCAAGTAATCATACTTAATCAGGCTTTCCCTAAATGTAACGGATATCGAGGATTTCGTACTCGCGCACACCGCCCGGAACCCGGACCTCGACGACGTCGCCCTGTTCCTTGCCGATGAGGGCGCGGGAAATGGGTGAACTGATGGAAATCATGCCTTGGGCGATATCGGCCTCGAAATCGCCGACGATCTGGTAGGTCACCTTCTGGCCGCTTTGCTCCTCCATGAGATCCACCGTCGCACCGAACACCACCTTGCCGTTGGCGCTGACCGTGCGCGGGTCGATGACCTGGGCGTTGGCCAGCTTCATGTCGAGGTCGGCAATCTTGCCCTCGATAAAGCTCTGCTGCTCCTTGGCGGCGTGATACTCGGCATTCTCGGAGAGATCGCCATGCGAACGCGCCTCGGCAATCGCCGCGATGATGCGCGGGCGCTCCACCGACTTCAGGCGCTGCAATTCCTGCTTGAGCTTCTCGGCGCCAATAACCGTCAGGGGTACCTTGGTCATGAACGAATCTCCTGATGCAGATCCTGCAACCGGTTAACCTGGAAATCCTCGCCAACGCGATGGGCCTCGCACGCGGCACGCGCGGCCGCGAGCGTCGTATAGTTGGTCACCTTGTGCTGCAGGGCCTCGCGGCGGATGGCGTAGGAGTCCGCAAGGCTTTGTTTGTCCGAAACGGTATTGATGATTATAGCAATTTCATCGTTCATGATCATATCGATGATGTGCGGGCGCCCCTCGGACAGCTTGTTGACCGGACGCACCGCCACCCCGCCCGCCTCCAGCACAGCGGCCGTACCGCGCGTCGCGAGAATATCGAAGCCCTGGATGCTCAGGTTACGTGCCACCTCGACCACCCCCTTCTGATCGGCGTCGCGCACGCTGATAAACACGCGTCCGCCACGCGGAATCGCCGCGCCGGCCGCGGCCTGGGACTTGGAGAACGCCTCGCCGAAACTGCGTCCGACCCCCATGACCTCGCCGGTGGACTTCATTTCCGGACCGAGCACGGTGTCCACCCCGGGGAATTTGATGAACGGGAATACGGCCTCCTTGACGGAATAATAGGAAGGAATGATCTCGGCGGTCACGCCCTGTTTCTTGAGCGTCTGCCCCACCATGCAGCGCGCCGCAATCTTGGCCAGCGGCCGGCCGGTGGCCTTGGACACGTAGGGCACCGTGCGCGAGGCACGCGGGTTCACTTCCAGCACATAGATCCTGCCGCGCTGGATGGCGAACTGGACATTCATGAGGCCAATCACCTTGAGCGCCTTGGCCATCTTCACCGTCTGCACGCGCAGCTCATCCTGGATTTTCTTCGAGAGACTGTAGGGTGGCAACGAACAGGCGGAATCGCCGGAATGCACGCCGGCCTCCTCGATGTGCTCCATGATGCCGCCGATGACCACCTGCTTGCCATCCGACACCGCATCAACGTCGACCTCGGAGGCGTCGTTCAGGAAACGGTCGAGCAGCACCGGCGAGTCATTTGAAACACGCACCGCGACGCGCATGTAGGTTTCGAGATCCTCGCGCGCGTGCACGATCTCCATGGCCCGGCCACCGAGCACATAGGACGGCCGCACCACGAGCGGATAGCCGATCTTGTCGGCGAGCTTGATTGCCTCTTGCGGCGTACGCGCCGTGGCGTTCGGCGGCTGCAGCAGTTTCAGTTTGTGAATCAGTTTCTGGAAACGCTCGCGGTCCTCGGCGACGTCGATCGACTCCGGCGTCGTGCCGATGATCGGCGCACCCGCCGCTTCCAGTCCGCGCGCCAGCTTGAGCGGCGTCTGGCCGCCGTACTGGACGATCACGCCCAGGGGCTTTTCCAGCTTGACGATCTCGAGCACGTCTTCGAGCGTCAGCGGCTCGAAGTACAACCGGTCGGAGGTGTCATAGTCGGTCGAGACCGTCTCCGGGTTGCAGTTGATCATGATGGTCTGGTAGCCGTCCTCGCGCAGGGCGAACGAGGCATGCACACAACAATAGTCGAACTCGATGCCCTGGCCGATACGGTTCGGGCCGCCGCCGAGCACGATAATTTTTTTCCTCTTCTCGGGTGCAGCCTCACATTCCTCTTCGTACGTCGAATACATGTAGGCCGTGGCCGAGGCAAATTCCGCGGCGCAGGAGTCGACGCGCTTGTACACCGGGCGCACCTTGGCTTTGTGGCGCCAGCGACGCACCTTTTCTTCTTTCACGCCGAGCAACTGCGCCAAGCGGCGGTCGGAAAACCCTTTGCGTTTCCACGCACGCAGGTTGTCCGCGGTCGGCTGGCTCCTGGCTTTCTTCGCAATCGCCTTTTCGGTTTCGACGAGATCGGCGATCTGCGCCAGAAACCAGGGATCGATGTAACACAGCGCAAAAATCTCGTCGACGCTCATGCCCAGGCGGAAGGCATCGGCCACGTGCCAGATGCGCCCGGCCCCGGGCACGCGCAGCGCCTGGCTGACGCGCTTGCGCGCTTCCTCCTTGTCCACGGCCGGATCCAGCTTGGATTCGAGGCCGTAGCTGCCGATCTCGAGGCTGCGCAGCGCCTTCTGCATCGACTCCTGGAACGTGCGGCCGATGGCCATGGCCTCGCCCACTGATTTCATCTGCGTCGTCAGTGTGGCGTCGGCCTTGGGAAATTTCTCGAAGGTAAAGCGGGGAATCTTGGTGACGACGTAATCGATCGTCGGCTCGAACGAGGCCGGGGTTTTGCCGCCGGTGATGTCGTTCTTCAACTCGTCCAGGGTGTAGCCGATCGCCAGTTTGGCCGCGATCTTGGCAATGGGAAAGCCCGTGGCCTTGGAGGCCAGCGCCGAGGAGCGCGACACGCGCGGGTTCATCTCGATCACGATCATGCGCCCGTCCTTCGGGTTGATCGCGAACTGCACGTTCGAGCCGCCGGTGTCCACGCCAATTTCGCGCAGGCAGGCGATCGAGGCATCGCGCATGATCTGGTATTCCTTGTCCGTGAGCGTCTGCGCCGGGGCGACCGTGATGGAATCGCCGGTGTGCACGCCCATGGGGTCGAAGTTCTCGATCGAGCAGACAATGATGCAGTTGTCGTTCCGGTCGCGCACCACTTCCATCTCGAACTCTTTCCAGCCGATGATGGATTCTTCGATCAGCAGTTCGCGTGTGGGCGAGGCGTCCAGACCGCGCTCGCAGATGGCGATGAATTCGTCCGGGTTGTAGGCGATACCGCCACCGCTGCCGCCCAGCGTGAACGAGGGACGGATGATCACGGGGAAGCCGATCGCCGCCTGCACCTGATGCGCCTCTTCCAGGCTGTGGGCGATGGCGCCGCGGGCGCACTTGAGCCCGATGGACTCCATCGCCTTCTTGAACAGTTGGCGGTCCTCGGCCTTATCGATGGCCTCGCGCGTGGCGCCGATCATCTGCACATTGAATTTGGCCAGCACGCCCTCGCGGTTGAGATCGAGCGCCGTGTTGAGCGCCGTCTGGCCACCCATGGTCGGCAGCAACGCGTCCGGGCGTTCTTTCTCGATGATCTTGGCGATGGTCTGCCAGTTGATCGGCTCGATATAGGTCGCATCCGCCGTCTCCGGGTCGGTCATGATCGTCGCCGGATTGGAATTGACGAGGATGACGCGGTAGCCCTCTTCCTTGAGCGCCTTGCATGCCTGCGCGCCGGAATAATCGAACTCGCAGCCCTGACCGATGATGATCGGTCCGGCGCCGATGATCAGGACGCTTTTAATGTCGGTACGTTTTGGCATAGGTATTATCAGGTCTCAGCCACAGAGCACGAAAAGGAAGCCCTGCTCGCTGCGCTCGTTCGTCTTGGCATAATGCATGTCACAGAGAAAGGCTCTCTTTTTTGCTCTGCGTACTCTGTGATCTCTGTGGCAAATTCATTTCCATCATTTGAATAAAGCGGTCGAAGAGCGGCGACACGTCGTGCGGTCCCGGGCTCGCCTCGGGGTGGCCCTGGAAACAGAACGCCGGCTTGTCGGTACGCTCCAGCCCCTGAACGGAATTGTCGAAGAGCGAACGGTGTGTCACGCGCAGGTTGGACGGCAGGCTGGCCTCATCCACGGCAAAGCCGTGGTTCTGGCTCGTGATCATCACGCGGCCGGACTTCACATCGAGCACCGGATGGTTGGCGCCATGATGGCCGAACTTCATCTTGACGGTGCGCGCGCCGGAGGCCAGTCCGAGCAACTGGTGGCCGAGACAAATACCGAACACCGGCAGGCCGGCATCGACCAAAGTACGGATCGCTTCGATGGCATAGGTGCACGGTTCGGGGTCGCCGGGTCCGTTGGACAGAAACACGCCATCGGGTTTCAGTTTCAGCGCCTCGGCTGCTGGTGTCTGCGCCGGCAGCACCGTCAGGCGGCAACCGCGGTTAGCCAGCATGCGCAGGATGTTGCGTTTGATGCCGTAATCGAACGCGACCACGTGAAAACGCGGCTGCTCCTGCTGCACAAATCCCTTGCCGAGCACCCACCCGCCTTCGGTCCATTCGTACGGTTTCTTCACGCTCACGACCTTGGCCAGGTCCATGCCCTTCAGGCCCGGAAATTGGCGCGCCGCCTTGAGCGCCGCTTTCTTATCGAGCTTCCCGCCTTTAGCGACAGCGAGGATGCAGCCGTTCTGCGCGCCCTTCTCGCGTAACAGACGCGTGAGCCGGCGCGTGTCGATGCCGGAGATGCCGACGATCTTGTGGCGTTTCATGAACTCGGACAGGGACTCCTGCGAACGCCAGTTGCTCAGCGTGGCGGGCAGGTCGCGGATCACGAGACCCGTGGCAAAAACGCCGCCGGATTCCATGTCTTCGCTGTTGGTGCCGGTGTTGCCGATATGGGGATAGGTGAGCGTGACAATCTGGCGCGCGTAGGACGGATCGGTGAGGATTTCCTGATAGCCGGTCATGGCGGTGTTGAACACCACCTCGCCCACGGCCTGACCGGAAATACCGATGGACTCCCCGTAGAACAGGGAACCATCTTCCAGTGCAAGCAGTGCGGACGGCATCAGCGAAATTCCTCGGCGCGGACATACAAAAACGGGAGAGGCCCATGGCTTCTCCCGCTTCGAAATGCATTAAAAGGGTGTTCCGGCTGAGAGCGAATATTACGTGACGAGCACCATAAAATCAACGCGCCCGATAACGACGTTAATGACCGTCTTTTAGTCACAAGCACGTGACCACCGACGGGATTTGTCTATACTTGCGCGCATGGAACATGAATATCCGACAATCTTGATGCACTTGGGGCTCGCCGTCATGGCCGGCGGTTTCATCGGGCTGGAACGCACCTACCACGGACGTCCGGCCGGCTTTCGCACCCATACGCTGGTGTGCACGGCGTCGAGCCTGCTGATGCTGCTCACCCTCTACCAATGGCAACTGCTCAAGGGCATTCCGATGGAAACGCTGCGCGTCGATCCCACGCGCATGGCGCAGGGCATCATGACCGGCATCGGTTTTCTCGGGGCCGGCGTGATCATGAAAGAGGGTCTCACGGTGCGCGGGCTGACCACCGCGGCTTCCATCTGGATCACCGCCGCCATCGGCATCCTGATCGGCGTCGGATTTTATTTTCCTGCCATCGTGACCACCCTGTTCACACTCGGCACGCTGTCCCTGTTCCGCTGGATCGAGGCCGTCATGCCCACGCTTTTTTACGCGCGGCTGCACGTGCGCTTCAAACGCCTGGAGACGCTCCCGGAATCCGACCTGCGCGCCCTCATCGGGCAGCACAACTTCAGCGTGGCCAACCTGAGTTACCTCTTAGGTGATGAAGGAAAGTATTTTGAATACCAGATGACGATACGCACGCAGGAGAAAGACAACTACCGCGTGCTGGCCGAAACACTGACGGCCATGGACAAGGTGCTGGAGTTCCACATCTACCCGACCGGCGACTGATCGTCGCCACCCCGATCTGTCTTACAGCACCACCGGGCGATCCGCCAACTCGTTCCAGTTTTCGCCCTGTGCCGGATAGTGTTTCGCGAGATGCGCACTGATCGCCTGAATACCGGCAATCACGCCGCTTTCAAACTTTCCGAGACGGAACATGGACTCCATGTTACGACAGATTCTTTCCCACTCGTCCTGTCCCACACGCGCGTGCACGCCCCGGTCGGCAATAATCTCCACGTCATGATCGGCCAGCAGCAAGTAGATCAGCACGCCGTTGTTGTGTTCGGTATCCCACACACGCAATTGCGAGAACACCTCGACGGCACGGCGGCGCGCCGACTGGTTGCGCAGCAGCGGGATGGGATGCAGCGCATTTTCCACCGCGAACCGGATTTCACCGGCATGGGTGGCCTCGCACTGGCGAATGGCGGATTCAATCGCACTCAGTGAGTGCGCCGGAAACACACGCCGCACGCGCCATGGCGCGCTCAGCAAATGCCTCAGTATCCGTGTAACGTCGATCACCATTTTCCTGATGCTCCACCGCCACCAAACCCGCCGCCGCCACCGCCGAACCCCCCACCGCCCGTACCGAAACCGCCGATGCCCCCAGGCAAGCCGCCAAAACGTCCGCCCATGCCACCCATCAGCGTAAACACAAACGCAATGATTCCAACCACCAATGCCGCGCCCAGCGAACTCAGGATCAGCCACATCACTAACGCCGCCACGCCACCGGCAATGGAAGCGCCGGGCAACCGCCCAAACATGGCGCGCAACGCCCCACCCACGACGAACACGGCAATGAAGGCGACCGGCAGGTAATCCTCGAAACGCGACCAGGAACTGTCCCGCTGCCTGGGAGGCGGCAGAGCTTCGCCCTCGATCAGGCGCATGAGGCGGTGCGTCCCCGCCTGAATGCCGCCATAAAAATCACCCTGCTTGAAAAACGGCACAATGATCTCGGCGATGACGCGCTTGGCGACCGCATCCGGGATCACGCCCTCCAGCCCATAGCCGACTTCGATACGCAGCTCGCGGTCATCCCTGGCAATGAGGAGCAAGACGCCATCATCGATTCCTTTTCGGCCCAGCTTCCACGTTTCGGCCACGCGCATGGAAAACTGCTCAATGGCTTCCGGTTGCGTGGTGGGCACGATCAACACGGCGATCTGGCTGCCGCGGCGCGATTCGAACTCGCGCAGGTCCTGTTCCAGATTCTGCCGTTGTGCCGGCGTGAGCAGACCCGCGAGATCGGTGACACGGGTCTGAAGCGGCGGAACGGCGAGTTCGGCATGGGCCACGCCGGCCAGCACAAACACCAGCAGGGTGACCCACCGGAAACAGGATGAGCGAATCATCCGTCTGGTCAGGGGCGTGTTTACTTGCCACCCGCGGGTGCGGGCGCGCCAAAATCGACCTTGGGCGGCTGCGAGATTTCCTTCTCGTTTTCCACGGTGAAGCTCGGCTTGACCTTGAAGCCGAACACCATCGCCGTCAGGTTCGAGGGGAAGGAGCGCACCGTGACGTTATATTCCTGCACCGCCTTGATGTAGCGGTTGCGCGCCACGGTGATGCGGTTTTCCGTGCCTTCGAGCTGCGCCTGCAGATCGCGGAAGGAACCGTCGGCCTTGAGTTGCGGGTAATTCTCCGAGACCACCAGCAGGCGCGACAGCGCCGAAGACATCTCGCCCTGCGCCGCCTGGAACTTGGCGAAGGCCTGTTCATCATTAATGAGGTCCGGTGTTGCCTGGATCGACCCCACCTTGGCGCGCGCCTCGGTGACGCGGGTCAGCACTTCTTTCTCATGGGCAGCATAGCCCTTGACCACGTTTACCAGGTTCGGCACCAGATCGGCGCGGCGCTGATACTGATTCAGCACCTCGGCCCAGCTGGCCTTGATGCTCTCATCGGTGGATTGCAAGGTGTTGTACCCGCATCCACTCAGCATCGCAGTGATCAGCAACAAAGCGGATAAGAACCAGCGGCGCATAGCTATCTCCTTAAGAATGGCAGGCGAATTGATAATGGGTGCGTCATCGCGGATTACAAGCAACGGAATCCGCAACCGCTCAGTTCGTCTTGCTGATGAACTGCTTGCGGTAGTTAACCACCTTCACCAGGTACTGTCGCGTTTCCTCGTAGGGCAGGCTCGTGCGCAGCTTCTCGTACACCCCGGGCGGTTGCAGGCGGTTGATGGCGTTCACCGCCTCGACCTGGTTTTTTGAGAAGGTCTTGTAGACGTTGCCCGGGCCGGTGTTGTAGGCCGAGATCACGCAATATTCGCGCGCCACGGGGTTGGTCACCCGTTCCAGCTGGTTATACGCCAGCACGCTGAGATAGGCCGTGCCCAGTTCGATATTGTTCTCGGCATCGAACAGGTACTGCTTCGACGGCGCCTCGTCGACGCCCTTGGCCCGGCGATAGGCCTCGCGCCCGCCGCTCGAGGGCACCAGTTGCATCATGCCGTAGGCCGGTGCCGAACTCACGGCGAAGGGATTGAAGTTGCTCTCGGTGCGGATAACGGCGTACACGAGGCTCGGGCTGATGTTGTACTGCGCGGCGTATTTCTTGACGGGCTCGCTGTATTTCTCGGCCTGCTTGTTTTCGAAATTGGCCACCATGGAAAATTTCACGAACAGCGCGCTCTTGGTTCCGCCTTCGAGTTCCACCGGCCGGTTGGCCGCCTGCTGTGTCAACAGATGATCGGCAAAGCCTTCGGCCTCGGCCGGCGTGGCGACGATCTTGCTATTCTGGTCCACGACCAGGCCGAGCAGATAGGGTTTCTTGTCGCTCGTGAGCGTCACGGCGCTGTCGGAGAAAAGATCGACCGAACGCGGATCGTCGGGTGTCAGCAGCGTCGTCACGATGGCGTTCTTGAGACTCACGCGCGGGTCCTTGTCGTCCACGGTTTCCACCGTGATCTCGCCCGCGTCGAAATCGACGACCGCGCGGCTTTTGTAATTCTGCGTGTACTTGATGTACTGCACGCGCGAGGGCAGCTTCACTTCCTTTTTGCCCCAGGTCTTGCTCACGTTCCCCGTCAGCAGCGACATCAGGTTGTCGTAGTCGCGCTTGATGGTGCGGATGTCCTGGATCAGGGCCTGGGGATTTTTTTCGTATACATCACCCCGTTTCTTCAGGGTCTCTTTGACAACCGCCTGGCGGTCATCGCTCTTGGCAATCTTGGTCAGGGAACGGGCGGTGCTGCTGTTCACCACCGACAGGGCGCGGTCGGCGGTATTGAGCGACTTGTCCAGGGTTTCGCAGCCGCCCAAGGCGGCCACGGACAGAACCAGAACGGTAAATCTCTTCATCCCTGCCTCCCTTGAATCAACGCAACCCAAGCACATCCTGCATGTCGTACAAGCCGGTCTTGCGATCCATCAGCCAGCGCGCCGCGCGCAGGGCGCCGTTGGCGAAGGTCAGGCGCGATTCCGCGCGATGGGTGATCTCGACGCGCTCGCCGCTGCCGGCGAACATTACGGTGTGGTCGCCGACGATGTCGCCGGCGCGGATGCTCGAAAAGCCGATGGTCTGGCGCGCGCGTTCGCCGCCGATGCCCTGGCGACCATACACCGCGCACTCCTCAAGATTGCGTCCCAGCGCCTGCGCCACCACCTCGCCCATGCGCAGGGCCGTGCCCGACGGCGCATCGGCCTTGTAGCGATGATGGGCCTCGGTGATTTCGATATCGACGTCGTTGCCCAATACCTTCGCGGCGGTTTCCAGCAGCCGGAAACAGAGATTCACGCCCACGCTCATGTTCGGCGCGAACACGATGGCGATGTCTTTGGCCGCCTCGGCGATGCGTTTCCTCCCGGCGTCATCGAAGCCGGTCGTGCCGATCACCATTTTCTTTTTGTGCTGACGGCAGTATTCCAGGTTGGCGAGCGTGACCTCCGGGCGGGTGAAATCCACCAGCACATCGAAATCCAGCTTGTCGAGGCTGGTCTGGATAGCGACACCCAGCTTGCCCACGCCGGCCAACTCGCCGGCATCGGCGCCGACCGCGGCCCCGCCCGGCCGCTCCAGCGCCGCCGCCAGACGCATGCCTTCCGCCTTGGAACAGGCCTCGATCAGTGTGCGGCCCATACGGCCGGCGGCTCCGGTAATCGCGACGTTTATCATGGCGACGCCTTATTCTGTTTGATTCGATCGGTGAGGATAGATGATTTCATCGGCAACGCCAATACACACGCGACCGGCATGGGCCGCGTTCGATGTTGCTTGGAGGGGAAAAAACTTAGTCCGCGTAGGGCGCAATAGCGCAGCGTATTGCGCCGTATGCATTGGCCGACCCTTCGCGCGATAAAATAATCGCGTGAAACTGCCGGTTATTTACTGAACACGCCCTTGAGTTTATCCAGCCAGGAGTGCTCGCGCGGGTTGTGGCGGGCGCCGCCTTCGCGCACGAGGCGGTCGAATTCTTCCAGCAGGTCTTTCTGTTTCGCGGTGAG
>Ga0153916_10000909_pt1 | contig 20552 bp, 16 predicted proteins | sample Opewatmetagenome_FD_109642 | JGI IMG/M metagenome (GOLD analysis project Ga0153916, IMG submission 109642) | Freshwater wetland microbial communities from Ohio, USA - Open water 3 Core 3 Depth 4 metaG | ecosystem: Environmental > Aquatic > Freshwater > Wetlands | place: USA: Ohio, Lake Erie...
CCCATTTCGAGAGGAGAGGTTGAAAAATGGATGATCTGTGAATGATCCACCCTCCTCTTAGAGACTATGTCGTAATCATGATGAGGTAAAGACTTGGGCGAGACAGACAGTCAGGCTCCTCAGCTTTAGAATGCGGTCATTCCCCTGACCGCCTGTCCCGCTTTGCAACGGAAGTGGTTTTTCATTCATTATTGACACAATCTCTTGAGGGAGAGGGGAGGGGAAGATTCAGGGGGGAGAAAGGAAGGATCGTCGGATGAAAGTATGTCCAGAGTGCCGAACAAAGAATGATGATTTAACCAATTTCTGTAAGAAATGTGGGCTTCTCCTTGCTGGTCCGGCGTTTAAGGAAAAGAAAGAAAAGGTGCTGGGGGAGAGGAAGAAATCGCCTTGGAGCCTCATCTCCTTAGGGGTGATCGTGGTTGTGTTGGGAGGAATTGCGTTCTGGATCATCGAGGCAAAAACTACGACCAACCCCCAAATCGCTTCCAAACAGAAAGTGATGGGCAGGGTGGATTATGCCGGGCAGACAATTCCTATGACCGACATCGTGGCAAAAGTTGAAAATGGGAAAATTTCCATCCCCCTCGATTCGATAAAAGAGATTAAAATGGTTCGTTTTGAATATGAAGGCAAGGGGGTGAAGATTCCCCTTCTCGCTTATGTCACCTCGGCCGGAAGAGTAGTGACAGCAATCAGCATGTGTGAGCCTTGCCGGTCGACTCGTTTTCACATCCAAGATAGTGCCTTGGTGTGTAACGCTTGCAATACGGAGTGGAGTTTAGAGACCCTCAAGGGAATCAGAGGGGGGTGTATGAATTACCCTCCCGAAGTGATCCCGAGTACGGTTGAGAAAGATAGAGTCCTCATTGAAGAGAAGGTTGTTCTCGGTTGGAAACCCAGGGCTTAATTCTTGGTGCTCAGCCATGCTTGGGTTCTTTGCTCCATCTTTGCAGGACCCTTTTCGTGAGGGTCGAGAGGGTCACCTCTTCAATACCCGCTGGCAGGAAGAGATCCTCCGTTCCTAGTCGAAGGGTCGAGATGAATTTTTCCAGGCGTGAAATGATACTGAAACAGCAAAGGAAAAGGCGATGAGAAAAGAAATTCGAAAGATTGGCGAGAAAGTCCTCGAAGGAGAGAACGTCGGGATGAAGGATGTGTTTGCCCTCTTAGAGGCACAAGGGCCTGACATTCTAGATCTTGCAGCAGTGGCCAACCGGGTGAGAGAGGAGTTCAACGGGAATGAGATTGACTTCTGTTCGCTTCTCAGTGTTAAATCAGGAAGATGCTCTGAGGACTGCGCTTTCTGCGCCCAGTCGGGCCACTACAAGACAGAGGCTCCGGTTTATCCTCTCATGGATATGAATCGAATCGTAGAAGAGGCAAGAGAAGCTCAGAAGAAAGGGACAGGCCGGTTCTGTCTCATCACAAGCGGGCGGGAGTTGAATGACAAAGAGTTTGAAACGATTCTGAGGGCTCTCGGTCGAATACGGAAAGAGACAACCCTTGACCTCGATTGCTCTCTGGGAACGTTGAGTGAGGAAAGGGCTGAGGGCTTAAAAAAAGTTGGCGTCACCCGGTATAACCATAATGTGGAAACGTCGGAGAGCCATTTTCCCCGAATATGTTCGACCCACTCGTTCAGGGATCGCGTTAAGACCATTGAGGTTTTGAAAGACCGGGGATTCTCTATCTGCTGTGGCGGAATCATCGGCCTGGGAGAATCACCTCAACAGCGATTGGAACTTGCCTTTTCCCTTAGACAACTCGGGATCGACTGCATTCCTTTGAATATTCTTAACCCGAGGCCAGGGACGCCGTTGGAACATTCCGAATCTATTCCCCCCATGGAGATCATCAAAACGATTTCTCTATTCCGCCTCGTCCTGCCGAAAGGGACGATCAAGATTGCAGGCGGGAGAGAGGCCAATCTGAGAGATTTACAGTCCCTTGCCCTCCTGGCAGGTGCAAACGGTCTGATCGTAGGGAATTATCTTACAACCCCCGGCCGAAATGCAGAGAATGATTTTAGAATGATTAAGGATCTTGGATTTAAGTTAAGAAAGTCCTGAACCCTGTTCGCACCGGAACAACGATGCACCCTGCATGGTATTTGGCATGGGAGCGTGGGAGAGAAAGTGGCAAAGGATATCCATCCATGAGACTGAAGGACATCTCTATCAGCGTTGAGAGCGCTATGAGGGCGAAGGGCATAGAGCATAGGGCAAAGGGCATAGCGCACAAGAAAAAAAGGAGAGGGGTTTTGTGCTATGCGCTCTCCTCTATGCGGCTTAGGAAATAAGATGAGTCTTATTGAGATAAAGAACCTGAGTAAGATTTACGAGAGCGGAGAAGAACGTGTGATTGCCCTTGGAGAGGTGAGCTTCAATATCGAACGAGGGGAATTTATTTCTGTGATGGGCCCTTCGGGATCGGGAAAATCGACTCTTTTAACCATTCTGGGAGGACTCAACCACCCGACCGAAGGGGAGGTCGTGGTGGATGAGATTCCGATCTATGAACTTCCTCTTGAGAAACTTGCCGATTTCAGAAGAGAATACCTTGGGTTCATTTTCCAATCCTTTCAGCTCATCCCTTACCTCACCGTCATTGAAAATGTGATGCTTCCTCTCGCAATCTCAGAAAAATCGAACCGAGAACAGTTGAACATGGCGGGAGGGATATTGGAGAAGATAGGGCTAGAAGGGAAGCGGAAAAGGCTTCCCGATCAACTTTCCGGAGGAGAGCAAGAGAGGGTGGCCATTGCCAGGGCTCTGGTGAATTCGCCACCCATTCTTCTTGCCGATGAACCGACAGGAAATCTGGATTCCAAAACGGGAAAAGAAATCATGGAACTTTTCAGATCCCTCAATGAGGAGGGTCAATCAATTGTCATGGTGACGCACAATCCTGAGAGCACCGCCTTTTCTTCCCGTACCCTTCGTCTTCATGACGGAAGGGTAGTCCATGTTGATCCTCGTTAGGAAAGGGGCGCGTGAAGGTTGTCTTTTTGGCGGTGGTTTTAGCCTCAATCCTCTTCTATTCCGGAGTTAGCCGTGGGGGTTGGAGGTGGAAATATTACGTTCAGACCTCAAAGGGCGAGGAAGGTAGTTTTTAGCCATGACTTTCATGTCCAAAATTCACGGCTACCCTGCGTGAGATGTCATCGGTGACAGAAGCTAGAATTTGTTCTTACCTGTGTTCAAGGTCCTAAGGGTCTTATTTCCATCATCGTACATCTTGAGCCATCGATCATTATTTCATCCCCGTCACAAACGTCGCTTTTAATGAGTTGAATTTTCGATGTCGGTTGGACGCTACAATCCAGGACGTCAAATCGGGCGACGGGTGACGATCCGGCGTAAAGAATGACCGAATTGGTCCCCACCAAGGAAAAATTGGTAAAACCTCCGATGTTCGTGCATTCTGCCATGCTCAAATTTGGGAGTTGAAGAAGAAGAGTCAAACATAGCAGAAAGAGTATGCTCGTTTTCATTCTTATGCCCTCCTTGCGATTTGGATTCACAAAGGATTGTACTCCAACCCATTATATTCAGAAATGATCGAATCTGTAAACGGGGCAAATACTGTATTTTTATTGGAGTAACCCTGTATTTCAGAGGTTTCTTTCCCATGCGTGAAACCCACTTCTCATCGAGGTGAACGCTGTGCGCTCTTTCAACCCCCAAGGATCAAAGTCCGAGATGTCGCTTCCTTGCTCTTTCCGTAGGGAATCATTCGTGAAGGCTTGTGTTTGAAGTTACTTCTTTCTAGTAAACGTCCGAAGGAGATTGCAGTCTATACCGTCGCGACGAGGTGTAAATTCGTGGCAAATTAGGGTTTTATCCATTATAATGCTTAGGCTTTTATGCGCTTTGTCCTTTTCATCAGCATCGTTCAATCAATCCTCTTTGCGGGGCACTGGTTTTTATACAGAACGCTAGTTCGCTTTTTTGGGGTGGCCAGTCCTGCAAAGCTTTTGACGTTGAAGATTGTCTTGGGTCTCCTTTCGGTGAGCCTCGTCCTGACTTCCTTTCTTGCTTTCCGTTATTCCAATCTCCTGATCCAATGCCTTTACACGGCTGCGGCCTCCTGGTTGGGGGTTCTCTATCTTTTCATTCTCGCGTCAATCCTTTGCTGGATTTTCTATGGTTTGGCCAAATTATTACACCTTCCGTTGGACCCAAAGATACTGATCGAGGTTTTGCTGGGGATCGCCCTGTTGGCGAGCCTCTTCGGATTCATCAACGCAGGAGTGACCCGCATCACACGAATCAGTATTCAACTCCCCCTATTGCCCGGCCCATGGAAAGGGAAAACCGCGGTCTGGGTGAGCGACACCCATTTAGGCCAGGTAAGAAACTACGGATTTGCCAGGCATATCGCCGCCAAAGTAAAGGATTTACGGCCGGACATCGTTTTTATCGGCGGCGATCTCTATGATGGGGTGGCAGTCGATCTGGATAAGACGATCGAACCTTTTTCGAAAATCTCCGCTCCCTATGGCACCTATTTTATTACCGGGAATCATGAAGAGTTTTCGGACAATACCCCATACCTGCAAGCAGTTCGTCGTGCTGGGATGCATGTCTTAAACAACGAGAAGGTTGAGCTCGATGGCCTGCAGATTATCGGAGTCGATTACAGGGATTCGAGAAGGGAAGAAGATTTTAGAGCGATATTACAGAAGGTCGGAATTGACCCTCATCGGCCCAGCATTTTATTGAAACACGCCCCGCTCAATCTTCAAGTGGCCAGGGAACAGCGAATTTCGCTCCAGCTTTCGGGTCACACTCACCAAGGCCAGGTTTTCCTCTTTCGATGGATTACCTCCAAGGTCTACCGGGGTTACGATTACGGGCTAAAATGGTTCAGCGACCTTTTAGTCTATACCTCCTCCGGGGTCGGTACCTGGGGGCCTCCCATGCGCCTCGACACAAAACCGGAGATTGTGGTCATAAAGTTCATGTGAAGTTTCCGAGATAGATTTCTTATTGACCCTCCAAACTCAATTTAGTAAACTTCTGATGTAAACGAATACCCCTTTCCGCCGGCAGGAGACTCCAGTATGTACCCGGTTTCGTCCCCTGCGGGAGGATGAATGCGCCAACTTTTGGCCGGGATGTCGCCCCGCTTGGGCGTTAGTCAGGTGCCACGGGTTTTGCCCGTGGGGCTCCACCGACCGCTGCGGAGCCTATTTTTCTTTTATGTTTTGAAATGGTTCGGACCGAAGTTTTTAGCGGAGTAGGATGCTTTGAGGTATAATAGAGTCTGCATGGAGGTCCTATGCCAATCCTGTCTGGCGCTCTCGGTGTGGCCCTCATTCTTGTCGTTTTAGGCGATGCTTTTGAAACAATCGTTCTTCCCCGCCGCGTCACACGCCGTATCAGCTTTGCCCGTCTTTTCTATCAATTGACGTGGCTTTTTTGGTCCACGACGGTTCGTTTGATATTTTCGAGGAGGCGTCAGGAGACCTTTTTAAGCTGGTATGGTCCTCTTTCCTTGCTTCTGTTGTTGATCTTTTGGGCGACAGGACTGGTGATCGGTTTTGCACTGGTTCACTGGGCATCGGGATCGATCCTCAAAACACCGGAAGGGACGTCCAGCTTCACGACCTATCTTTATCTGAGTGGGACCACCTTCTTTACTCTCGGGCTGGGAGATGTTGTCCCCATTAAAACCTTCGGAAGGGGGCTCGTTGCGTTTGAGTCGGGAATGGGGCTTGGCTTCCTGGCTCTCGTCATTGGTTACGTCCCCGCCCTGAATCAATCTTTCTCGCGGCGCGAAGTGAACATTTCCCTCCTGGACGCCCGTGCAGGTTCTCCACCCACGGCTATGGAGATGTTACGCCGACACGGTCATGACAGGGGAATGGAGGACCTTCGGCAACTTTTTCACGAGTGGGAGCGCTGGTCCGCGGATCTGCTCGAAAGCCATCTCTCCTATCCGGTCCTCTGCTATTTTCGTTCCCACCATGATAATCAATCTTGGCTCGGAGCCCTGACCGCGATTCTAGATGCCAGCGCTTTTGCCGTCGTCAGCTTGGAAGGCCCCTGTGAGCGCCAGGCCCAGCTGACATTTGCAATGACACGCCACACCATCGTGGATCTCGCACAAGTCTTTAACTGTCGTCCCCATAAGCCGAAACACGATCGCCTTGCTCTGGATGAGTTGGCTCGTATGCGTGCCATTCTCAAAGAAGCAGGACTGAAACTCCGGGAAGGAAATACGGTCGATCAAAGACTTTCAGACCTTCGCCAGATGTACGAACCTTATGTCTATTCCCTTTCCAATTACCTTCACATTGCCGTTCCATCCTGGATTCCCAAGGCCAGTCGCCTGGACAGCTGGCAGACGAGCGCATGGGGACGGAGTAAGGGTTTTCAAATAGAGGGTCCGTCGGATACGGGCCAGGATGAACATTTCTAAAGGGATTCAGGAATTCTGGATGGAGGGGCTCCGTTTCACCGTCCCATCGGTCTCGCTTCAGAGGACGCATGAATGATCCGTTATGACCTCAACGTCTAGCGGCAGGTCTTTTTGAGAAGCCAGGCCATGTTCTGGCCCAACGTCTTCATCGTCTGAATACCTTCCGTATCGTTTCTTACTTCTCCGGGGTTTCGACCGATACCCATATTCCAGTAACTGGAACCCGGGATAATCATCTGGTTGATCAGAAAAAAATAGTTCATCGAACTGAGGACATGGGTGGATCCCGCTCGACGGACAGCGATAACGGCTGCCCCTACTTTTCGTTTGAACAGGTCTCCGTTGGAGCGGGATACGATGGTGCTCCGTTCGATGAGAGCCTTCATATTGGCCGTCATGTCCGAGATATAAGTGGGAGAGCCCAGAAGGATTCCTTCGGCTTGTTGCATCTTGGCGATGTATTCGTTGACCCGATCTTTCACCACCGCACATTTCTGATCCTTATTTTCCGCGCATTTGTAACAGGCGATACAACCGGAGAGAGATTCTCCGGCCAGTTGAATCAGCTCTGTCTCGATCCCTTCGTTTCTCAGTTCATCCAAAACCAGACTCAAAAGGATGGCAGTGTTGCCATCCCTTCGCGAACTTCCATTGAATGCCACCACGTGCGTCATTTTACCCTCCCTTTCTTTAGACCTTCTGTTGAACAGGAAAACCTAATCTTCTTGAGATTCCGACTTGAAGGGCCCGATTGACTGGGAATGACCCTCCTTTCAGATCCCCCATTCGACCACGCCAAGCCTCGCCGTAAAGGCGGAATAAAGAAAGGCGGTTCAGCGTCAACCCTTAGGAAACCGTACGCCTTGCGCCCGGCAGTCGAAGGGTCTAGCTGAATTCCACAAGATGAAAAAGGGCGACCGGATCTATTATAAGCGATAAGAGATTGAGTTTAAAGGGCAGGCGATAAGAATAGCATGAACTATCGGGAGTGCCGAGAATTATAAACTCTCATGACAAAATTTGTCGCTTCTCTTTTTGTTAAGGATATCGGGATATTAAAAAATGCGGGGATAATAGTAAGTTGCAATAGTTTTCTCGACTTGGCACTAAATATGCACAACTTGACACCAGTATGGAAGATAGCCCCTTTCCCACACAAAACGATACGGATTTTTTCTCCTCCCTCTTGAACCAGCAGGAAAATCAAGGGTACACATCCCAACAGGAAGCCCCTCCCAGTAGCCAGAATAGTTTTTCTCTCTCCCTTCATTATGTTGAACTGTTCAATCGGATTAAAGCAAGTCTCGCCGCCATGCAAGCCTATGCGTTCATCTTGCGGGACAATTCCAAGGATAAGGAATTAGGAGAGCATTTTTACAAAATTGTTAACGCCGATATCGAGAAGACGGTTTCGTTGCTAAACTGCTTTAACGATTATGTCAATTTCAGCACCCCCATGATCAAAAGCGACACGGTGAACATCCTCGTAGAAGAAGTCATCAACAAGCATGTGAGCCAATTTGAAGAGAAGAAGGTGCAAATCATTAAAAAACAGTTTGAAAAGGACCTTCCGGAAACCATCCTTCCCGATGAACAGCTGACATATATTTTGAACTCCGTCATTGAATGTGTCCTCCTTTCTATTCCTCTCAACGGAAGCGTTGGTTTTTTGACAAGATCGTTCGATATAGAGACGTTAACGAGTGAAGAAAAAAGACAGTTACAAAAGGATGGAAAATACCTTGAAATTTTAGTTGTCTCTACCAGTAATAAGAAGTCGGATGAACCCATTGAGGTCGTCCCTGCGATTCCACCCCATCCTCAACAGGAAGAGGCGACTGAATTAATATTGAAGTTGGCCAAAGAGGTTATTAGGAAGAACAGGGGGATGATGAGACAAAAAGTCTATGAGGATAGAAAGATAAATTTTATTTCTCTGATATTACCCATTGAAAGAAGAAATGTCATTCGGTATCCTTCCTCGGAAGAGCGGCTTAAGAAAACGATGGGGGGTGAAAAATAAGCGGTGGGAGAGTCCATCCTAATTTTTGAATAAACGGTGGGGGGAGAATTCGATGGAAAACCTCAATGAGTTTAAAGAGAGAAGAAAGCATCCTCGGTCACTCGTGGACCTGCCTGTTGAATATCGGATAAAGGACCTCCCCCATGCCCATGGAGGGCTCGTGGTCAATGCAAGCGAGGAAGGACTCCTCATTCATTCTGTCAGGGACATGCCCCTGGGCTTGAAATTAAATATCGCTGTCCTGTTCCTTAGAGGATACGAATTAGCTGACTTCGAAGTTACGGCCAAAATCATCTGGAAAGATTTTCATTTGTATAACCAATCTGAGGGATATCAATACGGGCTAAAAATAATTCAGATCTCACAAGAGGATCACTGGAAGCTGAAACAGCTCCTCAACAGCCAATTTAAACGAGGCGAGAACTTCGATCGCCCTCCATGGCATTTCCGCGCCTCTCCGCCTAAATGAGGCACCTACCTATTCTAAACAAGGTTGAAAGAGTTTTAGCTTCGTCTGAAAGCGGATAGGTCAGCCCCTCCGCTCTTCTCATGATCGGATCCTGGCAAATAAAAGAGAGTCAACCCTTCCCTTCCAACGCCGCAGCCATGTGCCGCACCATCTGTCGATACACGTCGAGAAAGATTTCGGGAGAAAGGAAGTAATCAGGGTTTTCCTGATAGAAGGAAGAAACAAGTTTCCGGGCCGCCGCGTCGATATCCCGAGTAGAACGGTAAACCTCCTCCATCTGAGCGCGGTTTTTCTTTGCCATCTCAATCGACTTCGAGATGAATTCGTTGGCCTCGGATCCTATGACATACCCGTAGTGGTCAGCGCAAAGGTAATCCACTTCAAGATGCTTTAGCCTCTCGAGGCTTTGCTGATACTTGGTATAATTGGAATTTCCCGAGCTAACGATCGTCTCGCCAAATGGAATGCCACCCCCGTCTGTGGGGAATAAAGTCTTTAAATCGGGAACATAAGCCGCAATACAGCATGAGGAATGGCCTGGAATCTCAAGGATGAAGACCTCCAAACCTCCTAAGTCAATCCGGTCTCCTTCACGGATGGTTTTACCGGAGACATCTTTTCTCCATTCTAAGTCGTAGGCGAAATAGAGATTCCCTTTCTCCATCCTCCGTGCCACACTTCTCCCGAATTCATTGATCGTCACGATGGCCTTGTCCATCTGCAAGACCTCCCAACCTCTCTGCGAAGCATAGACTTCGATCGTTGGATGACGGCGTTTGAAGAAGGGGACGATGCCTACATGATCAAAGTGGGAGTGCAGGATGAGGAGTTTCTTGATCCGGTTTTCATCGATACCGAATTCCTTAAGTTGTCGGAGTATATCTGGAACGATGTAGCTGATGCCCCCGCTTACGATCATGGCGCTTCGGTCTCCTTCGAGAAGATAGACCCCGGATTCCTCTCGGCCTAAATACCAGATTCGCTCACGTACTTTTCCCGGTTTTCGAATTCTCATCGGATGCCTTCCCTCGGCAGAATAGGTTTAGATTTCTTTTAACCGTTTACCGTTTTAAAAAAACCGCCAAATTCCCCTTCATCCCCTGAAACTGTGAAAAAATTGCTCCAGGCTGAAAGAGCAGGCAGGGATATCGAAAAAGTTTTACAGTGGTACCTTTTCGGGTAAACTGCTCACAATAAATAACTTCAATCCGATTCGTTGTTTCGAGATGCTTGTTACCTCCACCTTCCAAAGAGACGCAATTGTAAAACTTTGGAGATATTTCTGCCTGATTGGCTTTCCTAATTTTTTCACACCTTCCCCGTTAGAAAAGCGGGAGAAGGCTTCTCCTCCCTTTGGTATCCTTTCCCTGCCGAAAGCGGGCAAAGGGAGGTGGGGAGGGATTTAAGGAAATCATTTCGAATAGCTAAAGTGTCATGATTTTTTGAATAGGGCATACGCCAATAAGAGTATGGAGAAGCCAGAGCATATCCAGGCAAAGATGTCTCCATAGAGGGTATAGAAAGTTTTCTGACTCGACAATCGAATCGTTCCATTCATCGCCTCCTCCGCAAAAATCGGTCCTTTTTTCAAAATCCTTCCTGTGGAATCGATGATTCCGGTAATTCCGGTATTGGCCGCCCTGGCAACGAAGACTCGATTTTCAACAGCCCTGAACGCAGCCATGGAGAAATGCTGATAAGGGGCAGAGGTTTTCCCAAACCAGGCATCGTTCGTGATCGTGACGAGAAAGGTCGCGCCCTCTTTGACGAACCTTCGGCAGAGATCCGGAAAGATGATTTCAAAGCAAATGAGAACGCCAAATTTGCCTTGAGGCAGTGCGAAGTTGAAGATTTCTTTCCCGGGTTTGAAGTCTCCAATCCCTTCCCCCAGAGATCCGATGAAGAAAAGGAGATCTTGCATGGGGACATACTCGCCGAAAGGGACAAGATGGATTTTGTCGTATTTTCCTACCAATTCTCCCGAAGGAGAGGCCAGGTAAGCACTGTTGTAATGGTTCACTTTCCCCTTCTGGATCTTATAAGAAGGGGATCCGAAGAGGAGAAAGGCCCTTGTCTTCTTCGGGATACTCAGGACCAGGGGCTGGTATTCCTTTGCGTCCTGAAAAAAGAAAGGGGTGGCTGTTTCAGGCCAGATGATAAGATCCGGTTTTTCCTCGACCACCTTGAAAGAAAGTTTCTCATAGATCTGTAAGGTCTCTTTCTGAAAGGATTCATCCCATTTGATGGATTGGTCGATGTTTCCCTGAACCAATCCAACTTTCAAGGGAGAATTTCGGACCGTTTGTCGGTCTACCGCTTCCATCTTCAGATATCCGTAGATCAAAAAACCCAGAAGAACGACGACCGTGATGACGATTTCTCTGAAAGGGAAGGTTCTTCTTGACCATTGGCGAACAACCCAAAAGACTGTGGCGTTGACCAGGAGGAGGACGAAGGAAGGGCCATAGACCCCCGTGACGTCCGCCATCTGGATAAAAGGAAGGTTGAGATATTGAGAATAACCCAAGTTCGCCCACGGGAATCCCGTGAGAAGGAAAGAACGAAGGTATTCCAAGGCCACCCAGAGGACAGGGGTGAGAAGAATCGTCCGGAGTTCTGAACGAATCTGGATGAATCGGGTTAAGAATGTGAAGACCCCGATGAAGAGGCTCAGGTAGACTACCAGAAGCAAGAGAATTGAGCCACTCAGGATGAGAGGCACGTTCCCGTAAGTGTGGACCGCTACAATGATCCAGTAGAGAATTCCGAGAAAAGCGACGAGGCCTGTCAGGAACCCGAGGATAAAGCTGTGATACAGTCCTTTTTCCTCTATGGAATAGAAAAGAGGAACCAAGGCGACCCAGGCCAAAAATTCCAGATCAAAATGAGGGAAGGAGAGGATGAGGAGAATTCCCGAGAGGAGACTCAAGAGGAGATCCCTTTTTTTCATGGTCTCCATCATAAGCAATCAGAGGGCAATTTTCAAGGTGCCCCTCCGTCTTGGGTGCGATGGGGTCGGGATCGTCTCCCCTCCGAAACCTTGAAAAGCGGATCACGAGGGAAGGGATACTTGGCGGGATTCCCTCATGTCCGTGTAGTGAGATTTTCTTGCAATGTTAAGGTGCCACTTTTGAAAGACGATTTGAATTCCTGAAGGGATTTGTTAAAATAAAACCCGATGAGAATTTTATTGGTCGAAGACGACAAAGGCATCGTTCGATTCATCAGGAAAGGACTGTTGGAAAATTTGTTTTCCGTGGACGTGGCCGCTGACGGAGAAGAGGGGTTGAACTCTGTCTTTCGTATGAGATACGATCTGGTGGTCCTAGATATCCTGCTTCCCAAAATCGACGGGAGGGAAGTTCTGAAAAAGATCAGATCGATGAATATTCAAACGCCTGTGATCTTTTTGACCGCCAAGGATTCGGAGGGCGACGTTGTTCACGGTTTGAACTTGGGGGCAGATGACTACCTCACCAAACCCTTCTCTTTTAATGAATTACTGGCCAGGATCCAGGCTATCCTTAGAAGGGGTAGGGCAGTCCCCACACCTTCGCGATTACAAATGGCCAACCTCACTTTGGACCCCGAGGGACATCGGGTTTTTCGGGAAAGGGCAAGGATCGAACTCACCCCGAAAGAATATGCCCTTCCTGAGTTCTTGATGAGACGCCCCGGGGAGATTATTACCCGGACGATGATCTCTGAAAAGATCTTCGACTATCATTTCGATACGTCTACCAACGTCGTAGATGTTCATGTTTCTCACCTTCGGAACAAAATTGATAGGGAATTTGAGCCGAAGCTTCTCCATACGGTGAAAGGAGTTGGCTATGTCCTGGAAGATCGGGGCTAAGTTTTACCGAAGGACCGACTTCAAAATGACGCTTTGGTATGTATTGACCTTCTTGACCTCTGCTCTGGTGATCTGTACTTTTTTTTACTTCAGGCTGGAGCATCAACTCCTTGGAGAGATTGACCAATTTCTTCTTGATGAGACGAAAGAGATGGAGAAGGTTTTATCCCGGGAGCCCCAAGAGACCTATTTTCTGATGAGATTCGAAGACGAAGTGATGGCCAGGAAGTATTATCCCTTCTTTTTTCAAATTTTGGAAAAGGATGGCAAGCCGCTCTTCATTTCTAAAGAGTTTCGGGGGATAGGATATGTCGCTGACGAGCGGGTGTTGACCAATGCCAGGAACGCGAAGGAGACCCGGGAGAAAATCCGTTCCCCCGGGAGAAAGACACCCCTTCGCATCATCAGCACCCCCATTTATAAAAATGGAGAACTGACAGAAATTATTCAACTGGGGACCCATCTACGTTTTGTGAGAAAGAACCTGATTCATTTCAGAAATAATATATTGGTCGCCCTTCCAATCCTATTGGCATTGGGGACAATGGGAGGGTGGGTCCTGGCCAGAAGATCCCTTTCTCCGATCGGGTACATCGCTTTGAAGGCTCAGAACATTTCCTCTCAAAACCTTAGCGAGAGATTAACACAGAGAGGGACAGGTGATGAGATGGACGATCTCATTCGCACGATCAATGAAATGATATCCCGCCTGGAGGATTCTTTTAAACGAATGGCTGAGTTTACTGCGGACGCCTCTCATGAATTGAAGACGCCCATTTGTGCCATGAGGGGAGAGGCAGAAGTTTTACTTTTAAGAGAGAGAAAAGCCGAAGAGTATCAGGAAGCCTTGGCCCATTTCATAGAGCAATTTGACCACCTGAACCAGATGATCAATGACCTGATCCTCCTCTCTAAGTTCGATACCACCCAGAAAGAGTTGAAAAGGGCTCCCCTTCGTTTAGACCTTCTGATTCAGGACCTATCCCATCTTTTCCATGTCCTTGCCGAACAGAAAAATATTGCCTTGGAAATAGGCACCCTGGAAGAAGTCACAGTGATGGGGGACAAAGTGCGGCTTCAGCAACTCTTTACCAACCTGATTGACAATGCAATCAAATACACTCCGAAGGGGTCCATTCATGTCACAGTTGAAAAGAAAGAAAGTGCTGGCTTGGTTAAAATAAAGGATACCGGAATTGGCATTCCCAAAGAGGAACAAGAGAAGATTTTTGAACGGTTCTACCGGACGGATAAATCCCGATCGAGGGAAACCGGTGGGGTAGGGCTGGGGCTGAGTATCGCCGAATGGATTGTACGCGCCCACCACGGAAGAATCGAAGTCGATAGCGAATTAAATAAAGGTTCCACCTTCATGGTCTATCTCCCAGTTCAATAAACCTGAATTTCCATTCCTCAGGATTAAGAAATCTTAATCTACATTTAATTCCTTTTTAATCTCTATCTTATAACATTCCTCTCGGACCGCCAAAGGGAGACTGCACCTATGTCTCTCTCAACGAGCACTCCAATTCAACAAGGTGGCAGATTTGATTGAGATCAGAATGAAAAACTGGACCTGGAGCAAAACCTTTTTGCTCTTCATCATCCCCCTGGTTCTTTATATCTTCCTATTACCTGTCATGCCCTTAATAGAGCCTGACGAGGCTCGTTATAGTGATATCCCTAGCCTCATGAACCGTACGGGGGATTACATCACTCCCCATTTAAATCATCTCGTTTACCTTGAAAAACCTCCTCTGTGCTACTGGGCAACGGCACTCTTGTTCAAAATATTTGGAGAAAATGAATTTTCCTCAAGGTTATTTGCCGCCCTCTGTACCTGGGGATGCATCTTCCTCATTTACCGTATGGGGACCTTTTTCCATGATGAAAAGACCGGGCTCTATTCGGCTGGGGTGTTGAGTACATTTCTATACAGTTCTATCCTCGGGAAAATAAATATATTGGATATGCCTCTTGCCTTCTTCGCATCTCTTGCCACCTGGGCGGGATATCGATACTTTGCCGGAGACTGCGAGAGGAAAGGCTGGGTTTATCTCCTCTACGTAAGCAGTGCCCTTGGTTTTCTGACGAAGGGATTGATTGGGATCGTGTTCCCCTTTGCCATCATGATCCTTTGGCTTTTCATTTCGGGGAGATGGCGTGATGTTTCAAAGCTCTTTTCTCCAGTTGGAATCATCCTCTTTCTTCTCATGTCCACTCCGTGGATCATTCTGGTTCAAAAAGCCAATAAAGATTTTCTGTGGTTTTTTTTCATTCGTGAGCACCTCCTGAGATATACCACGACCCTCCATGGTCGAACCCAAACCATCTTGTTTTATGTCCCCGTTGTCCTACTGGGAACCTTGCCCTGGTCCGCTTTCTTATTGAAAGCATTAAAGGAAGGTACAAATAAATGGACCCCTATCTTCGAACGCAAAGAAAAACGCTTCCTCCTGATATGGATCTTCTTCATCCTTATTTTCTTCTCCATTTCTTCATCGAAACTGATCCCCTACATCGCCCCCATCTTTCTACCTATTGCCATTATTTTTGGTCATCTTTTCAGGTCGTATGAAGAACGGAATATCCGTTTTGAAAAAGGGGGAGCCAGAAGGCTCCTCTATGATCTGCCGGTTATTTTGCAGTCCCTCCTATTCATCACTGCACTCACTTTACCCTCCTTGATAAAATATTTAAAACCTGGTAAAGATTGGAGCGACATCCATTTCGAAAATGGGTGGCTCTTGATCATCTTACCCATTTTATTTCAGGTGATGATGATGTTCCTCCCTGCACTGGTTAGGCAGAGATGGAGAAGAGGTTGGTTTCTAACGAGCTATGCTCTTTCTGTCCTTTTCTTGGTATCCATACTTTTTCCCATGGCCCATTTTCTAACTGACCACAAATCTGCTTACCCTGTTTCGAAAGCCATCAAAACATTACTCCCTCCAAATCACGAGTTGTTCCAATATAGGATATCGCTTTATGGAATTGATTTCTATAATAAGATCAGGACGCCCATGATCGACCCCTCCGGGGAGTTGGAATTTGGTTTTAATCAACTCCGCCGCCAAGAGAGGTACCATTACTATTTATCCGGGGAAGAATTCAGTCAGCGTTGCAAAGAAGAAGGTGGCGTCTACTGTGTAACGCGACGTAGAAATGTAAAGGAATTGAAAATGATGGTTCCCACCTTGGAAGTCCTCTGGAACAATGGAGAATATTATCTTCTGAGATTGTCTGGTTAACCCACACCAAGATTTGGGCCGTGTCGTAAGAAAATCATAAAAGATTTTCTATGCATGGGTTATAATTGAGAAAATTATGGAGAGGGAATATTGTCTATGTTATGATACCCAAGATTTTTTATGGAAAAGAGCATCCGAAGCTTAGGCAATTATTCCAACAGCTTTGGGTTCAAATCATCCTCCTTCTGGTTTTCTGCTCACTCCTTTTTATACTGGGACTGGGACGCTGGGACCTCTGGAATCCGGATGAACCCCGTTATGCCCAGGTTGCCAAGGAGATGGCGGCGAGAGGGGATTGGATTCTGATGCACGTGAATGGAAACACCTATGTGGATAAACCTCCGCTTTTTTTCTGGCTGATTGCTCTTTCATCCTTTCTCTGGCAAGGTTTTACCTCTTTTTCAGTGAGGTTCCCTTCCGCTTTTTTAAGCACCCTCACAGTACTTCTTACCTTCCTTCTCGGGAAAAAACTCTATGGCTCACGGACCGGATTCCTCGCGGCACTGATCCTGGCGACAAGTTTTGAATTTGCCTATTTATCCACCCGTGCCAATATCGATGCCACGCTCGCTTTCCTTACGACAGCTTCACTCTTTCTCTTTTTTCAGTGGTACCAACCTAGCAAGGGGGAAGGGGGTGCGGAGAGGGACAAAAGGGGCCTTCCTATCTATGGATTTTATATCGGTATGGCATTCGCCACTCTGGTGAAGGGGCCAGTGGGGTTTATCCTTCCTCTTTTAGTCAGTCTGGTCTATCTCCTCCTCCTGAAGGATTGGAAGGCGATGAAGAGGATGAGGTTGTTGACAGGAATGATTTTAGTTGTTGTGGTTGTCTTATCCTGGTATCTTCCTGCCGCATTGAAAGGGGGACAATCCTTCCTCAACGAAACACTGCTTCATCAAACCATCGTTCGCTTTGCGAAAGGGACGAGCCACGTCCGGCCCATCTACTATTATTTCATCAACTTCCCCGTTGACTTTCTGCCCTGGTTTCTCTTTCTTCCAGGGGCCGTCGTTTACGGTCTCTCGAAAAGAAGAGAGGGAATCTCAAAAGATTTTCTCTTCCTTCTTGTCTGGTTCGCTGCAATTTTCATTTTCTTCAGTTTTTCAAAAGGGAAAAGAGCAATTTATCTTCTCCCGTTATACCCTGCGGCATCGTTGATGGTGGGGAGGTTCTGGGATGACTATCTTTCAGGGTCCGGTCGGTTCTCGGTTCGAGAGGCCTGGATCACCCTTCCGGTCTATCTCTTCATCATCCTCTTTTTCTTAGTGGGAATCTTCCTTTACGCGGCCCCTGCCGCAGCCAATTTCTCAGTAGAACCCTCCGCCCCGAAGATCCTGAAGGTGATCGTTAAAGGAGCAGAATCGGGAGCGAAATACCTTTCCTATGTTCCCCGCTGGAGTGTTATTCCTTTCATCTTCCTTCTCGGGGGGGCGGGCATTCTTCTGTTTCTTGCCCAGCGTTTAAAATACAAATCCCTCGTCTTTATACTTCTTGCGGCCACAGCGGGAGTGGGTTTCTTTTATACGACCCGTGTCATTTTTCCGCTGGTTAACCCCTACAAATCTGCCCGCTTCATATCGCAGGAGATCGTGGAGAAGATGAAGGCGGGTGGAAAACTGGTCATATACGGAGACTCCGGATCTGCTGGGACCGCTCAATTTAATTTCTATACGGGGATTGTTCCCATTTTGGAAACTGAAGATGAGAAAGAGATGATCGGTCTTTTCCGTTCAACAGAGAAAGTATTCTGCCTCGTTAATTATGAGGATTATGAAATTTTGATCAATAAATACCCCGACCTTTCTCTCAACCTGATCGCACGGAGAAGTGTAGGAAACAGAGATATGGTATTTTTGTCTAACCGGTGACAGCCCGGACTAAACTGGACTCTCTTCAGATGAAGGAAGCAGCAAGAACGGAAATTTAATAGCAAAAGGGGAAAGATAGGTGATGCCGAATTATAGAATATGGTCGCAGTCTTTTTTTGAGGATTCTGAAAAGAAGTCCTCTAAGGCATGGTTGGTCCTTCTCATTTTCACTCTGGCCTTGCTCATCCTTTCCGTTTGGGGGCTTGATCTCTCAGGCCGAGATTCACCAAGGGTCGCTGGAATTGCCCGTGAGATGGCAATCACTTCGGACTACCTGGTTCCCCGGCTCAATGGAGAAAACTTTCTCGAATATCCTTCTCTGGGCTATTGGCCAATTGCCCTCACCCTTTCAATGAGCAAAAACCCACCGGACTTTCTTGCCTTTCTTCCGATGGTGCTCCTGGGAACGGGAACAGTCCTTATCACGTATCTCATTGGAAAAAAATTGGCCGAAGAGAAAATCGGATTGATGGCAGGATTCATCCTGGCAACCATGTCCACTTTTATTACCTTTCACCGGCATTTCAGGGTGGATCCAGTGCTTCTCTTTTTCACCACCCTTAGTCTGTATGGATTTGTCGCCGGTTACCAGGCATCAAAAAAAAGGTTCCTCTTTTTGGCACTTTTCTACCTGGCAATGGCTGGCGCATTCCTTTCGAAGGGAATCGTCGGGGTGGCCATGCCCGCTGCTACCGTTGTGGTGTTTTTGATCACCAGAAAGGATTTCAAAGCAATTGTGAGATTGCTTTTAAACCCTGCACTTCTCTTTTTCATTCTGCCGATCTTTCTCTGGGTTGGCAGCGTTTGGCGGCTCGAGGGATTGGATATTTTTAAGGAGATCATCCGGCAAAGCATCTGGCGATTTTCTTCTTCTTCGGCGGATCATGCAAAGCCCTTCTACTATTACTTCACTCCGGCCCTGACGGCTCCCCTGCCCTGGACGATTCTCCTGCTCGTTTTAATCTGGTACCGATGGAGACCTGCCCCATCAAGGGAGCCGCTTCCCAACGGTTCTCTTCTCAGGTTTGCCCTGGTTTGGCTCCTGACGGGCCTCATTGGGCTCTCCATCGCCTCTGCAAAGCGACCCCTTTACCTTGGGCCTCTCTATCCCTCTTTTGCACTCCTAGCCGCTCTTGGATGGGACCGCCTTCGAGAGATATTGCCAAAAGTGAAAAGCCGAGAGATTTATGGTCTGGTCGTCATATTCTTGATATACGTAGGAGTCTATCTTTTGTTTATTACACCAAAAGAGAGGAAAGAAAGTCTTCGACCTTTATACAAGGCCGTTTTAAGCCAACAGACCGATGGTCCGATCTACCTCGTCAACCCTTCTGAAACCACCCGAGGAGCAGCAGTCTTCTATCTTGGGAAGAGGATACCCGTCCTGAATGATCAGGACGTGCTATCGGGACGGTTCGACGGCCGGCCAGGAACAATCTTGCTGATTGATTCCTATACCAGCGACAACCAGCTTTTTCCAGCTCTCCAATCGAAGGGATACCACCTCCTATTGCAAAAGAAGTATGGAAAGACGGCTGGAGTTTATGTGTACTCGAATGGCTCCTGAGAAGGCAGTTGCGTTTGGATAAAGGGTACGGGCGGAAATTCTGAATTATTTTCCCCTTGCAATTCCACACCTTCATATATTAAGGAATCTTATTGTGAATTTCCTGTCGGTTTAATTATTTCCGATGCGATATTGGTCGACAAACAAACGGAGACCCCTTTCGAAGGCATCGTTATTATCGTACCGATTGATGATTCATTTTTGAGTGAAGATCGGAGAGAAGCTTCGAGTTCATGGAAGTAAGGACAAGATATCTTTTTATCATTCTCGCCGTTGGAACGCTCCTCTTCCTCTTCAATCTGGGAGGAAGGGATCTCTGGGAACCGGACGAGACTCGATATGCAGTCATTGCCCGGGAAATGAGGGAGACAGGAAACTGGGTTTTGCCTCATCTCAACGGAGAAGTTTATGCAGAAAAACCCCCTCTCTTTTTCTGGTTGGTCAACCTTTCCACGTTTTTTCTGGGTGAGAATTCCGAACTGGCGAATCGCCTTCCCTCTGCACTGGCAGGGTTGATCACCCTTTTTGTCACTTTTCTTTTCGGAGAGAGACTTTTCCATTCAAGAGTTGGTTTCCTCTCCGCGATGGTTTTGGGGACAAGTTTTTTATTTCTCCAGTTATCCCGCTGGATGATGTTAGATTCTCTGGTGGCCCTCTTTTTTCTCCTGACCCTTTATTATTTTTACCTGGGTGTCGAGAAAGAAGAGAGCCGGCGGAAAGACTACCTTTTGGCTGGCCTTTTTATGGGATTCGGGGTTTTGACAAAAGGACCACTCGCCTTTCTGCCACTCCCCATTTTTTTCGTCTTCACTTTTCTTCAAAAAAACCTTAGAAAATTTTGGTGCCGCGATCTACTCCGGGGATTTCTCCTTTCTGCGATCATCGCCTTGATCTGGTGGGTCCCCGCTTGCTGGGTGGGTGGGAAGGACTATATCCATTGGCTCCTTTATAAGCAGGCCGTTGGAACCTATGTGGAAGGGGGAACCCATTTTCATCCTGAGCCCTTCTATTTCTACTTTGTTCGTTTCCCCGCTGAATTCGTTCCATGGATCGTTTTTTTACCTACCGCATTTATTTTTGGGTTAA
>Ga0153916_10000910_pt1 | contig 20552 bp, 15 predicted proteins | sample Opewatmetagenome_FD_109642 | JGI IMG/M metagenome (GOLD analysis project Ga0153916, IMG submission 109642) | Freshwater wetland microbial communities from Ohio, USA - Open water 3 Core 3 Depth 4 metaG | ecosystem: Environmental > Aquatic > Freshwater > Wetlands | place: USA: Ohio, Lake Erie...
CCGATTCAACCGCTCAGCTTCTTCACGGGCAGTTTCAATCAAGCTACGCCGAACTTCGTCGTCCAGGGCAGGGCTGGCTTCTTCCAAGCTGCTCAGAGCGCCCGTGATCGAAACCAGGGGCGTGCGTAGATCATGCGAGATTGAATTTAGTAACGCCGTCTGCAGCTTTTCTGTGGCTTCCAATAGCTCTGTCTGGCGCGCGTGCTCGGCCAGACGCGCACCCTCAATCGCCAGCGCTACCTGGTTGACGAACGCGTCCAACGTCCGGCGTTGATCTGGGCTCATATAAGAGTTAGGGCTGGCTGGCTTTACTCCCAGCACGCCAATCACCCCGCGCGTGGTCTTCAACGGTTGGTAATGCATTGTTGCCTCTGGCAATGTATCCGTCCCGCGGCCGGCCAGTTGGCCATGCTCAAATGCCCAGGTGGCTACAGCCAGTTCATTTTCAGCCACGACCAAGTCTGGACTGGAAGTATATAACTTCAATTGATCACCTTCCGGGAGAAAAATGGCGACCTCGCGACTAAAAGTCTGGCTGATATGGGAGATGATCGTTTTTGCCACTGCCTCCAACCCGACTGTGGCGGTCAGGTCATGACCCAGATCATACAATGCCGCGGTTTGCGCTTCACGCCGTTGGGCTGCCTCTGCTTGCTCACGTACTTGAGCAGTCAGGTAACTGATCACCAGGCTCACTGATAGCAAACCGAAAAAGGTTAATATGTATTCAGTATCCGAAACCGCCAGAGTCAGGTGAGGTGGGACAAAGAAAAAATCGAATACTGTCACACTCATGATCGAAACCAGAATAGCTGGTCCGCGTCCGAAAAAAATTGCGGCGATGACGACAGATAACAGGTATACGACTACCAGATTAGTCGGTGATATAAAGGGAGCGAACAGGGCACTGACGCCGGTGGCCGCAGCCACCAGGGCTATTGCCCATAGATATCTACGCCATGGGCGATGGGGTTGCCATGAACGCTCAGTTTTTGTGAACGTAGGTTGGGTTTCGTTGTTGACTTTGTCAATGGCGGAACTGTTGACAAAGTAAACATCGATTGGACCGCTCTGCTGGATCAGTTGGTCTGCCACTGAACCTCTCAGCAATTCGTACCAATGCGACCTTCGCGATTTTCCAATGATAATTTTGGTAACATTATGGCTGCGCGCATAATTAGACACTGTCTCTGCCACTGATTGACCTGGCATTGAGATTGATTTGGCGCCCAAATCTTCGGCCAGCCTCAGCATGCGATCGACACGGTCCCGCTGTTCTTTTGAAATCCCAGCTTGCCCGGGGGTTTCGACATAAATGGCATACCATTCCGCCTTCAGCTCGTCTGCCAGTCTGCGGGCAGTACGAATCAAACGCTCGCTGATCGCTCCAGGGCTGATACACACCAGCAAGCGTTCTCCCGCTGGCCATGGACCAGGGATAGCACGCGTTTCCATATAGCTCAGCATCTGGTCGTCTACCCGCTCGGCCGCCCGGCGCATGGTCAGCTCGCGTAGAGCTGTCAGATTGCCTTGCCGGAAGAATTTTTCAATGGCACGCTCAGCTTGTTCGGGAATATAAACCTTGCCCTCCTTCAGTCGGTTCAACAACTCCTCGGTAGGTAAATCGATCAGCTCAATATCAGTGACCTCATCAATCACCCGGTCTGGGATGGTCTCGCGCACCTGTGTGCCGGTAATCTGTGCCACCACGTCATTCAGGCTTTCCAGGTGCTGGATGTTAAGCGTGGTATACACATCAATCCCGGCTGTCAGCAGCTCTTCCACATCCTGATAGCGCTTAGCATGCCGCGAGCCAGGGGCATTCGTATGAGCCAGCTCATCTACCAAAACCAGGTGCGGCTTGCGGGCCAATATTTTGTCAATATCCATTTCCGGCAGCTGAATATTACGATAGGTGATCGTTTGACGGGGGATCACCTCCAGACCCAGCAGCATGCTCTCAGTCTCCACCCGACGATGAGTTTCAACATAACCTACTACAACGTCCACCCCTTCAGCCTTACGCTGGTGAGCAGCTTCGAGCATGGCATAAGTCTTACCAACCCCGGCTGCATAGCCGAAGAAGATCTTGAGACGCCCGCGCTCCCTCTGTTTATCTTCAGATTGAATGCGGGCTAATAAATCATCTGGGTCGGGGCGATTAGCAGGAGGCAATGGATTCATTCAAATACGCTCTGATCCTATTTTATCCCATCTAATGCCAGGTTGAGCTCGAGAACATTGAGCCGCGATTCTCCCAGCACGCCGAACTGCCGTCCGATGGTAAAACGGTCAATTAAAGCTTTTACAACCTCTTCGCTCAGGCTGCGCGCTTTAGCGACTCGAGGGACCTGGTACAGGGCGGCTGCCAAGCTGATATTCGGATCAAGACCACTCCCGGACGAGGTGACCAAATCCACCGGGATGGGCGAATTATTCGTCGGATCCGCAGCCTTCAAGGCGGCGATACGGGCTTTAACCTCCTCGGTCAGGGCTGGATTCGTTGGACCCAAGTTAGAACCGGTAGAGGCAGCAGCATTATAGGGTACAGGAGAAGTGGCAGAAAGGCGTCCCCAAAAGTAGCGCGGGTCGTCAAAGGATTGCCCAATTAATTCAGATCCTACCAACTGACCATTCTGTACGATCAGGCTGCCATTTGCCTTCTGTGGAAAAATCACCTGGGCGATACCGGTGATTACCAGGGGATATAAAACCCCAGTCAACAGCGTGAATATGGCTAGAGAAACGATTGCTGGTCTGAATTGTGCTCGCATAGCAAACTCCATCTCCGATTTCAATTAGAAGCTGGTATAACTTTCGCCTCTGCCTCAGCCAGGCGTGCGCGCTCAAGCGCTACGGTAGCTTGTGTGGTGAAGTTGTGCAGCAATCGACTGCCTTCAGCGGGCAGCCAGCCATGTCCGCGCCAGATACGGATTTCTCCTAATAGCCCTGGTGAAGCCAAGACTGGCAAAATACGGTCGGGAACCCCGCTACCTTCCACGGCTGGTGGAACTTTCACCAGTATCGGTGCTGAATTATTCCCAGGCTGAATGCCCACTTCCACCAACTCGGCCTGGAACATGAGCTGTAAATTCGTGGCCAAGGCATGGACGACGGCCTCCTGAGTGCGCAACCCGGCCAGGGCTGCACTCATTTCGTACATAAAGAGGGCTTCACGTTCACTAGTCCGGGCTAACGATATTCCGGATTGGATTCGACCGATCACCACAATCGATACGACCAGGAAGATTGCCAGCACCAACCAACCTTCGAGCCTACCCACAGCAAATGTATAAAAGGGAGGAATAAAAAAGAAGTCGAAGGCCAGCGCTGCTGATACAGCTGCACAGACACCCGCACCTTGCCCCCACCGGGCAGCACTCCACCCGACTGGTACCAGGTACAACAAGGCAATGACAGCTTCACCTAAAGAATCCCGTCCAATTAACATCAACGGAATTGTCAGGGCTACTACACTTAAGAAGGCTAACACACTGTTGAAGAAGATTGTAGATGAAAAAGAAAAGTGGGTTTTATTCACGAATTTTTCTCCGGGATGGCTTTTTTATCAATACTTTAGACCAAAGGCATGTCAACTGCTATACCAAGTGTAAAAAAACCAACAGCAAATCAATCAGCTTAATCCCAATAAACGGCGCAACCAATCCACCCAGACCATAGATGAGTAAATTATCACGTAAAAGCTGTGCCGCCCCTTTGGCTCGATAAGGCACGCCTTTGAGCGCCAGGGGAATCAGGGCTACGATAATTAAAGCATTGAAGATTACCGCTGAGAGAATGGCACTCTCGGGAGTGGCCAGGCGCATTATGTTGAGCGTCTCCAACTGCGGGTAAGTGGTAGCAAACGCGGCTGGGATAATCGCAAAGTATTTAGATACATCATTAGCGATGCTGAAAGTAGTCAGCGAGCCGCGTGTCATAAGTAATTGCTTACCGATTTCCACGATCTCGATCAGCTTGGTCGGGTTGCTATCCAGGTCGACCATATTGGCCGCTTCACGCGCCGGCTGTGTTCCAGTATTCATCGCCACTGCTACATCTGCCTGCGCCAGAGCCGGAGCATCGTTGGTACCATCGCCGGTCATGGCTACCAGCCGTCCACCAGACTGGTATTCACGAATCAGCTTTAATTTATTCTCAGGGGTAGCCTGAGCCAGGAAGTCGTCCACCCCGGCTTCAGCGGCAATGGCAGCCGATGTGAGCGGGTTGTCACCGGTGATCATGACGGTTTTAATGCCCATCTTGCGTAATTGGGTAAAGCGTTCCTTGATCCCACCTTTGACAATATCCTTGAGGTGAATCACGCCCCAAGCCTCTCCATTGCGTGCCACGACAAGCGGTGTGCCACCATTTCGGGCGATTCCATCCACAAGGCGATCAAGCTCTAATGGGATTGGCTTACCTTGCGCCTTTATATGAGCAAGCATGGCATCGGGAGCGCCTTTACGAATCGAGGTTCCATCCATGTCAACCCCACTCATGCGAGTTTGAGCAGTGAACGGGATAAAACGAGCGCCTGATGAGGCGTCAGGACCAGGCCCAACCGTCCGACCGCGTAAGCCGAATTTCTCCTTCGCCAGCACCACAATACTACGACCCTCCGGCGTCTCGTCAGCCAGGGAAGAGAGCTGGGCTATTTCCGCCAGCTGCTGTGGGCTGACATTTCCCACTGGGATGAACTCGACAGCCTGACGGTTGCCCAGGGTGATGGTGCCGGTCTTGTCAAGCAGAAGCACATCCACGTCTCCTGCAGCTTCCACTGCCCGCCCCGAGAGAGCGATCACATTGCGCTGGATCATGCGGTCCATGCCGGCGATACCGATAGCCGATAGCAATCCGCCAATCGTGGTCGGGATCAGGCAGACCAGAAGCGCCACCAGTACCGTGATGGTAATCGGTATTCCCTGACCTGCGGTCTGTACACTATACAGGGAATAAGGCAAAAGGGTCATGCAAACCACCAGAAAGATGATCGTGAAAGCCGCCAAAAGGATATTCAAGGCGATCTCATTGGGCGTCTTCTGACGTTTAGCACCTTCAATCAGCCCGATCATGCGATCCAGGAAGCCTTCGCCGGGATTAGCAGTGATGCGCACCACCAGCCAATCCGATAGCAGGCGCGTGCCTCCAGTGACGGCGCTACGATCGCCACCCGACTCGCGGATGACCGGCGCACTCTCTCCCGTTACTGCGCTTTCATCCACAGAGGCAATCCCGTCGATTACCTCGCCATCCACAGGGATGATGTCACCCGCTTCCACCAGGTACAGGTCATCCTTACGCAAAGAAGCGGACGGCACTATTTCATAACCGCCGTCGCGGGTGGGCTGGTGCAGTTTCTTAGCCTGAGTTTCCCGATGGGTCTTACGCAGGGCTTCTGCCTGGGCCTTGCCACGACCTTCGGCTACGGCTTCAGAATAATTGGCGAATAAGACCGTGAACCACAGCCATAAGGCCACCGAACCGATGAAGGCGGTCGGAGCTTCTCCGTGACCAGCCAGAGCTTGAGCCCATAACAGGGTGGTCAGCAGACTGCCAACTTCCACCACGAACATGACGGGGTTCCTAACCATGTGACGTGGATTGAGCTTGATAAAAGCATCTGGGACGGCGCGCAGGTACAGCTGGCGCTTGAGAGATTTGGTTTTTCTTTGTTGAGTAGTCATACTATAACCTGTTCAGCAAGACATGCTGCGAGAAACCATGTTATATATTACACGTCAATCGTTACCACAGCATAATATGCTCTACGATCGGCCCCAGGGCCAGGGCAGGGAAAAAGTTCAAAGCCCCAACCAGGATGACGACGGCGATCAACCAGGCAATGAAGAGCGGAGTATGCGTGGGAAGTGTGCCGGCGCTTTCAGGCGTCTTTTTCTTCTTAGCCAATGAGCCAGCCAGAGCCAGAGTGGGAACGGCAAGGAAAAAACGCCCGATCATCATGGCGATACCACCGGTAAGGTTGTAAAACGGGTTATTAGCACCGATGCCAGCGAATGCGCTGCCGTTGTTGTTCCCCTGGGACGTAAAAAGGTAGAGCACTTCACTGAAACCATGCGCACCGGGATTTGCGATGGTTGCCTTACCAGCAGTTGTCATCACCCCGATTACGGTGAGCACCAGCACCGTGATGGGCATGATCAAGATCAACAGGGCCGCCATCTTCATTTCATATGATTCGATCTTCTTACCCAGGTATTCGGGAGTGCGTCCCACCATCAACCCAGCTACGAAGACGGCCACGATGACGAAGACCAGCATACCATATAAGCCTGATCCAACCCCTCCGAACGAAACCTCACCCAGCATCATCATCCATAATGGAACCAATCCTCCGAGTGGAGTATATGAATCGTGCATGCTATTGACCGAACCATTGGAAGCCGCCGTGGTTGCTGTTGCCCACAAAGCGGAATTGGCAATGCCAAAACGAACTTCCTTGCCTTCCATATTTCCACCCGGGTTGGTCGCGCTGGTGGTCTGGTCTACCCCAAGGCTTGTCAGAGCCGGATTACCGATCTGCTCAGAGGCTATTGCTAAGCCCAATGGCACCCAAATGAGAATCAACATTGCTACAAGGATCGACCACCCTTGGCGGGTTGAACCGACCATTTTCCCGAAGGTATAGGTGAGCGCAGCCGGGATGAGCACGAGGGACAGCATTTCCAGAAAGTTAGAAAACGGGGTGGGATTCTCGAATGGGTGAGCAGAATTGACATTGAAGAAGCCACCTCCGTTCGTTCCAAGCTGCTTGATAGCAATCTGAGATGCAGCTGGACCAACTGCCAATAGCTGAGTGGTTAACGGAACCGTTTCCATGACTGGATTCCCCTGTGCATCCAGAATTTGGTTACCGCTGGCATCCAGCCTGGGCTGCTGGTAGCTAGAAGGCTGGAGTAGCGTTACCTGCTTATAGGGAGAAAAGGTCTGCACCACTCCCTGGCTGACCAGGAGCAGGGCGACGATGACCGCCATCGGTAGCAGGATATACAGTGTGCCACGCGTGATGTCAACCCAAAAGTTACCCAATTTTGTGGTCTGCCTACGCGCCAGGGAGCGGATGAAGGCTACCAGGACGGCCATCCCGGCAGCAGCCGAGACAAAGTTCTGCACAGTCAAGCCAGCCATCTGGGTCAAGTAGCTCAGGGTGGTTTCACCTCCGTAACTCTGCCAATTGGTGTTAGTGGCAAAGCTGACGGCTGTATTGAAAGCCTGATCGGGTGTCGTTGCTCCAAATTTCTGTGGGTTTAGCAGCAATAGCCCCTGAACGCGTTGTAGAAGATAGACAATCAGAATGCTTATGGCGCTGAAGGCTAACAAGGCAATGGCATAAGTCTTCCAATCCATCTCATCCTGCGGATTGACGCCTACCAGCCGATAACATAGACGTTCAAGTGGATGGATGGGCCAGTCGAGGAAAGTGGATTCGCCCTGGTAGACACGCGCCATGTACAGGCCAAGCGGTTTAACTAGCAGGAGCAGGACTACGAAATAGATCCCGATTTGAACATACCCATTGAGCATCATAGAGCCCATCCAAGGAAACTATTAATCGAACCACTCAGGTTTGAGCAGTGCTAGCACGAGATAAACCAACAGAGCTACCGAGATGAGCCCGGCGATTAAGTACAAGAGATTCATATCAATCCTCCATCAGCCGCTGGCATAAAACCAGCAAGCCCCAACAAGCGAGGAAAAGAACCAAAACAATAGCAAGATAGAGAATATCGATCATAGGCGACCTGAAATGGATCAATTTACAGGCCTACTATATCTCCATCAAAGTCAATTTTGTGACAATGAATGGCTAAAATTTGTCAAGAAAGAATAAAAATATCGCTCAGGAATCTCTACTTGTAATGACTACCAAAACTTACAGTCTTTGGACGCTCAACGCTAGACAAACATCAAATCATCATAAATAATTATGGAAAATATCAAAAAGCGCCCCCCGATCGGAGGGCGCTTTTAAGGTCTGATTTGTGGCTAGATTTCGTTCAGCGTGATTTGCCTGAAGTTACCAGCGCCTGTAAAAACGAATTGACCACCAACGAGGTGGATTGAGTGCGATCGGCTGAATTGCCCATCCCGCTTGCCGACATGAACGCCTGGATGAGGGCTTGCGCGGTGCTACCTCCCTGTTGTTTAGCTTGCATATAGCTCATGCCTGCATTCAACAGGTCTCCCAGGTCTATTCCGCCCCCTGAGCTAGAGCTGGAAGGTTGACCTCCGGTTAACCCACCCAACAATGAGCTAAGCATATCTCCACCTGCCTGTGGGGTCCCTGCCGGTTTTGGTTGCTCGCCTCCCGTCACCTGACCCAGAAGCGCTCCCAGCATGTCACCACCTGATTCAGATGCCCCTGATGATTGCGCTTGCTCGCCTCCCGTCAGCTGCCCCAAAAGTGTTCCCAATATATCACCACTTGAGGTGGATGCTCCCGCGGATTGAGGTTGCGCTCCTCCTGTCAGCTGACCCAGCAGTGCTCCCATCATGTTATCACCCCCGGATTGCGGAGCTTGCTGGGAGGTCTGTCCCCCACCGATCAGAGTCTGGAGAAGATCCAACGCTCACTTTGAATCCACTTTTTTACCCTTGAACTTAGCAGCCGCCTGGGATAACCCTTGCGCATAAAGCTGACCCGAGCCACTGGTGGTAGTTTTAGTCAGTTTTTTCGCCGCATAAGTCAGTGCAGTGCTATCTGACTTCCCCTGCTTTTGTTGCAGTGAGCTAGTGATAGTCTGGAAAGTCTGTACCATGTTGGTACCATGGTCATGGTTATACTCATCCGCTTGGTCGAGCGATTGCTGGTTCTGCGCCAGAGTCTGAGTAACCGTCTTGAAAATATTTACCAGATCTACACGATTTTGTGGCATAGGGGTTCCGTCTTTTCTATTTCTTCTTGAGCTCTTCGGGGAGTGGTGGAATCTCGATCTCCAGACCTACCCGGATATCATTGGGGTGGTTCCCGATAATTTGCTTGTTATGGTTATAGATTAGGCGCCAATATGGCTCTTTGATCGATCCGTAGTATTTAAATGCCAGGTCTGCGTAGGTATCTTCCTTGGTCCAAATGTGCTTGATAACTGCTGGAGCCGCAGAGGCCGGTACAGGTTTCGGGGTCTGCCCGGGGCGTAAATTCTGGCGCTGCATTTCGATTTCAGCTTTCATCGACATATCGGTGATCTGGTCGGGCGGATTCATTGAAACTTTTTTTATGTCCGCCGGTACAGGTCTCTTCATAGGTGAAATGTTCTTTTTTTTGTCCATTTTTCCTCCAATTTTAGATGGGTGGATATAATCGAAAAAGGATTTGATTTACGAGGATTATACTACCTGATAATTTTACTCCAGCCTATGTTTCACCCTCCCTTGATGCTGTTCTCCCGCCGCAACATTATGCGCAGTACGAATCGGTTCGGGCATGCGATATTCACGGCAGCATGCCAGCACAAAGCTTATTGATCGTGGTAGATCGATCAGATGACCCGGAGACACGTAAACCGGTTTGGTGTCCACCTGTGTACGCAGAACCGCACCAATGAGGCGTTGTGGATCATCTTCGTCCAAAAGCTCACTCCATTCACCCTTATTTGGACCCGCTTCAGTGTGACTGCCATATAACCGCGTTTTAGCTATGCCGATGGTGGGTAGATTAAGCCACAATCCCACATGAGAAGCCAACCCCAAACCACGCGGGTGTGCAATACCGTGACCGTGGATCAGGATCAAGTCGGGCTTTAAGGTAAGTTTCTCCCACGCAGCCAGAATGGCTGGACCCACTCGAAAGGCAAGCAGACCAGGGTGGTATGGAAACCCTTGAGGAGCCTCTCCTGTGATGGTTCTAAGGCGGGTCAGGTTTGGGTAGCGAAAAATGGCGATGGCAGCCCTCACAGAGACTCCTGAATAACTCACATCAATACCAGCGATGGTATTGACCGGGCGATCATTCCAGGTCAGCACCAGGCGACCACGCAGGTCGTTCTGAAGCTGAATAGCCTCATCAATATCATATGTCCAGGGAAAGACGGTATCAACGTCCATGATGAATTATCCTACCCCAACGCTTGTGAGAGATCTGCCAGCAAATCGTCCACATTTTCAATACCCACGGAGAGTCGCACCAGATTTGGACTGACCGCCAATGGTGAATTTGCGGTGGAGGTGTGGGTCATAACAGCTGGCACTTCGATGAGCGATTCAACACCACCCAGTGATTCTGCCAGGGTAAAAAGGTGGGTGCTTTCTGCCACCCGGATGGCCTCCACTGCTCCACCTTTCACCGTGAACGATACCATCCCTCCACCTGAGCGCATCTGCCGCCGCGCCAGCTCCACCTGGGGATGGGAAGCATGAAATGGATAATAGACATGGCTCACTTTTGGGTGAGCCGACAGGAAATCGGCCACTTTGGCAGCATTTTCGGCATGCCGGTCCATCCGGACTGCCAAGGTCTTTATCCCCCGCAAGGTCAGGAAACAATCCATGGGTCCCGGCACAGCCCCCACTGCGTTTTGCAGGAAAGCCAGATGCTCGCGTACCACTTCATCCCTCCCCACAATTGCGCCCCCGACCACATCCGAATGTCCACCGAGGTACTTGGTGGTGGAATGCACCACCAGGTTAGCTCCCAAGACAAGCGGGCGCTGCAGATACGGGGTAGCGAAGGTATTGTCGACGACCACCAGGCTTAACTTGGAATGATTGTGGGCGATGTTCACCAACGCGGGTATATCGCTCACTCGCATCAGTGGGTTCGAGGGTGATTCGATCCACACCATGCGGGTATTAGGGCGAAAGCCAGATATCACCTGCTCAATGTCGGTTATATCGACGTACGAGAAATCCAGTCCATAGGGGCGCAACACCTGCTCGAACAGACGGTATGTGCCTCCATATATGTCATTTCCGGCCAAAACATGCTCGCCGGGTATCAGCAGGTGCAGGACAGTATCGATCGCAGCCATGCCAGAAGCAAACGCCAGTCCAAATTGGCCGCCTTCCAGGGCGGCCAGGCTGGCTTCGAGGGCAGTACGAGATGGGTTTGCGGTGCGGGCATAATCGTAGCCACGATGCTTACCCACTCCCTCTTGAACATAGGTGGAGGTCTGGTAGATAGGTGTCATGACCGCCCCAGTGCTGGGGTCAGGGTTTTGCCCAGCGTGTATGCAGGCTGTTTCTATTTGCATCGGTCTATCCTTATTGCTCATACTTACACACCTTGAGTGATGAAATCCAGGATGTCAATTTTCGTCAGGATGCCAACCGGCTGATTTTCCTCTGTGACCAGCACCACCTGGTTTTCCATGATAGCAGGCAGCACAGATTCGATAGATGTACTGGAAGAAAAGACGTTCTCGGCTGGGCGCATGATCCCCGAGATGGTCTCCTCAGGGCGGTTAATATGGTTATCTTCCACCAGGTACTTGAGCAAGTCGATCTCGGTCACCAGGCCTGCCAAAGATTCATCTGAGTGGACGACCGGCATCTGTGAGATATCGTGAGATTTCATCGCTGCAATTACTTCGGTTAGCCGGTCGTTTTCATGGGCAGCAATTAATCCTTGTAGCGGCTTGACCAAAAGCACCTCCTTCAGGGAGGCATCACACCATTCTGCGGACATGAAACCATTTTCCCTCATCCACTTGTCATCGTAAAATTTAGACAGGTAGCGCGTGCCTGAATCGGGTAGCAGCACCACGAGCAGGTGGTCGGAGGTCAGATTGGCGCCATATTGCATAGCAGCCGCCAGGGCTGACCCAGCTGAGCCACCGCAAAAGATGCCCTCTTCTTTAACCAACCGACGTGCCCAGATAAATGATTCCTTATCCCCAATCTGGATCACCTCGTCTATCACCGATAAATCCAGTGTGGAGGGTAGGAAGTCCTCGCCAATCCCTTCGATTTTATACGTTTTTGGATGAGCATCATCAGGGACGTGCCCCTGTTGCCAGGTATCCTTAAGTATAGATCCCACTGGATCAACACCGATGATCCGAATCTTGAGGTTCTGCTCCTTGAGATAACGGCCGATACCGCTGATCGTACCGCCCGTACCCATCCCAATCACTATGTCAGTAACCTTTCCACCAGTCTGCTCCCAGATTTCCGGTCCGGTGGTGAGATAGTGACTGCGAGGATTTTCAGGGTTATGGTACTGGTTGGCGAGGATCGCATTCGGTGTCTCCTCCACAATGTGCTTGGAAACGCTGATGTTCGAACGTGGGTCCTCAGGAGTGACAGCAGTAGGTGTGATGACCACGCGTGCTCCAAACGCCCGCAGTAATTGGATTTTCTCCTGGCTCATTTTATCTGGCAGCACAAAGATAGCCTTATAGCCTTTCTTGGCGCACACCATCGCCAGACCAAGGCCGGTATTACCGGAAGTTGCCTCCACGACCGTGCCACCTGGTTTGAGGCGTCCGCTGCGCTCTGCTTCGTCGATGATGTTGACCGCAATGCGGTCCTTCACCGAGCCTCCCGGGTTAAAAAATTCCACTTTGGCATAGATTGAGCAGGGTAGTTCACCTCCCAGGCGTTTCAGACGCACGAGGGGCGTTTTACCTATCGTTTGTAAGATATCATCGTATACTCGTAGGGTGTCAGATGGAGTAAGTATGGGGGATGTCATGATTAATTACCTCAGATTGTAGTTGGATAAAACAAACAGTCAACTGCAATTAACGAAGATGGCAGACAGACCGGTGTATCAATAAAAGCGGGGGTGGCTGTGCGCCGCGTTTGGCAGTTGACCGTCAGAAAGTATGTTTTGACGAGGCGGCGGCTAAGATCCCCGCCTCAGACAGATGCACCAATAAATCGTCATATTAGAGTTCACCTACAACAATTGTAGTCGCACTACAGTGATTTGTCAAGCCCGGGCAATTATTTACGCCCAGCACATCGATATTGGACTCTGTCTTAAGCGATGTTCAGTTTTGGCAGGTATTGCCTTGTAATTAATGACGGTGACATGCCATGTAACTTAATCTCTGAGCAGCCCCTGTAAAGTCAGCGCATTGGCGGGTGCAAAGCCTTCGAAGTCGTTGTTGAAGAATATATACACCCTGCTTGCTCCTCTGCATGCCAGCTCTTTGGCGAGGGCAGCCATCTCTCTCAGTTCGTCCTCCGAATAATTGTACGCGTACCAGTGAGTGCGCCCATGCAAGCGTAGGTACGCCCGCTGGGAGGTGAGGTAGTCGCTGATCTTGTGCTGGGGCGAATCGACATTGCATATCGTTGCTCCAGCGGAGTGCAGCATGCTCATAGTCTCCTGGCTGAGCCACTCGGAACGACGGAATTCGACGGCCACCCTGCCAGGGTCTGGGAATGCCAGCAGGGCTTTATGCAAGCGTTTCAAGTCATATGGTGTGTTGGGTGCCACCTGCAGCAGGATCATCTCGAATTTGTCCTGCAGTAAGGAACAGGAACGGTAGAAAGCCTGTAGGTCTTCATCTACATCCAACAGATACTTGCGATGGGTGATTAGCTTCGGTGCTTTGAGCACATAGCCAAAACCCTGAGGGGAGCGCTCCCGCCAATTATGGTAGGTCTGGTCTTTGAAGGTACGATAGAAGGTGGCGTTGACCTCAACTGCCGAAAACTTGCTGGCGTAATACTCAAACCAGCTTTTCTTCGGCAGGTTTTCGGGGTAAAAACGACCCTTCCAGTGGTCATAGGTCCATCCGGAGGTGCCGATGAAAAAGAGTGGACGCGACGATGAGAGATTATCAATATTAGGTTCGTTCATAGAAAATCGATAAGGATGACCTTACCGGCCCATGACCCGGATATACTCGTTTGGCACCGCGTTCCTTGAGCAGGTGCCAGCTTGCTGCCACTTCCTTTCCTGCCTCACCCCAGGCGAGCTCCAAAGGGGTTAAATCACCCGTAAAGACCGAGCCGTCGTCAAGCAGGAGCGACACACTATCATCAGAATGCCCTGGTGTGGGCAAGATCTCACCCGTAATACCAATCTGGGCAAGCAACGCACGACTCTGGGAAAAGGAGATGGTCACATTACCATCCAACGTGATGTCCACATAATGGTCCTGTGGCTTGGTGAACTGTTTCATCAGCGGAATCGCCGTCATCTGGGTCTCCAGCACCAGCAAGCCCACTCCCTCCAGCTTGAACTCTTGGGCAAGTCCGGCATGGTCGATGTGGTAGTGGGTTGCCAGCGCATAGCGGATCTCCTTGAGTGGGATATCCACTTGCTTCAGCCTTGCCCGCATGGTGCCCATTGTGCCCGGGTAACCCAGGTCCACTAACAGACGCGACTTACCTGCATTGACCACCCAGTAATTGGTGGATAGATATCCCACATTCACGACCGTTATCGGTAAATATTCAGGCATATTCTCTTTCTGCGTTTATTTCAATTATGCCACAATGTGAAAAAACTCCCTCCTCATGGAGATAGCTTGATATATTCTATTCTGATCATCCAGGAGTTGAAATACCAGCTTGAGCTTACCGCGCTTGATCTTCGGACATCCAATGCCTGGTCGGGGTAAAGATCTTTCTTAATCCGACAAGGCATCATCAATTGCACCTACCTGAGTGAGCCTTAAGCCCTTCATCCAATCCTGCTCAAAAACTACTCTTTCAAGACCAGTTCTGGAGGTTGAAATCACCCGTTCGAAAGCTTCGTGTTTGGTGAGGGGGAGAGGCTTATTATGGATTTTGGACCGGCCCCAAAAGCCAGGCGGGGTAATTGGCGATCGCGGAAGATAGTTCGGGTGTATTGACACAGATAAAACTGATAACAAGAGTAACAATACTCATGAATCACAGTTAATCTATTGAGTGATAAACAGCATCCCAAGGAGACATGATGGACCCAACCAAAAGCATGAGAGAAGAATTACCTGATCCGGATAATATAATAATCGATGCAGAAATATGGAAGGGTGACTCGCGTGAGCTATATGACCTTGCTAAGACCATCGTCGACCGTCACGCCAGGTTTGCATGGATGATAGTCGATGCCTGGTTGACAGAACACGGTCAACTCTTGATTGATAAGAAATAATCAACACCAGCATTTTCATGAGCAGGGGGCATTTATCTCCGAATGGGCTTCAATCCTTTTTTTTGCAATGATTGGAAGAGATCCACTATGTATGCCCAATTCGAGCAAGGCAATCCATAATAGAGGCGGATGGATTGATGGTTGTAGTTGGGATCTTTGTAAAATTTTTATGGGTCATAATTCGCTTGTGACCCATATGACTGCTTGACTTGTCACATAATATTAATATTGTTAGAGGAAAAATGACTTAGAGGATAACATGAAAGTAATTACGATCGCTATTTTATTCATAGCGTTAATTGCGTCGGCATGCGGATCAACCACGCAGACCCCACAAGCCACTACCATTCTGCACGCTACAGCCACCTTCCCGCCTCCCATTGTCCTGCCCTCAGACACCCTTGTACCTACCTATACACCTTCATCAACCAACACCCACGTACCTACCGATACACCCATACCCACCCTACCCTCAACCCCAGCCACAGCCACGCCGATCCCCCAACCCCTCTTACTTCGCCGAAAGTGCGGCAGGGACTATATTGTGCAAGCAGATAAACCTGTCCAGATCTTCTACAGTGGCTGGGGAGTCAAAGGCAAGGAGCTTGCAGATCAATAGGCGACGGCACTCATCGTGGAGCTCACAATCGATGGCGAGATAGTTCCCGGCGAAATTCAAGCACCTGCTACTGACTTGCCCTACAACTGTTTGAAAAGTGGCGGGGATATGTACTGGATCTACTACATTGCCACCATACCAAGCCTCTCCATCGGGCAGCATGACATCACAGTCACGATCAACTCCCTCAGGGCTCTGCCTGATGGTTCCCGTCTAATATATGGTCCAGGCGAGCTATTAATGCAAACCTTCAGGGTGACAGCCCAATGAAGGCTATAAAACCTGGCGTGAGGCACTGGCTACCTAACAGCTCCTTAAAGCTAACCCGGCTGGCTATAATATTCCACTTTATTGCGATTTGTCTCGCATATATTTCGTTATTAATCAAATAGAAAATAAGCTAACCAGATAAACGCATCGGTCAACGCTTGAAGCCGCTTTGTTTCACTAACTCAGGCTCTACAAATATGGATGGGTGGTTGAGAGTTATTGTTCCTTCGTTCAGTTTGGGATTCGGAACCTCTAAAAGGCATAATAAATAATTATATAATTTCTTAATCCACAGCAGTTAATCCTATAGGAAAAAGATTTTACGGCAGAACGTCAAATTTAGGATTGCTGTCTGGAAGGGTGTCAATAATCCCCAGGTCTTCACCATTCAGGTTGCTGATACGTAGTACCCATAGGTTATTGGTACTCAAGAGATAGGCAAACCGCGTGCCATCCAACCAATGAATATCACTCATTGAATGTGGGTCTGGGGTGATGAGAACCGGTTGATCATTAATACCACCTACATAAACACCTTCGTTTGCCCCACTATTGATCTCATAAATAAAATGCTGTGAATCAGGGGACCATGAAGTGAATATCAACGACTCGCCACTGGCATAAATGGTTTCGTTTGATCCATCCGGGTTGGCGATACGTAACTCGCGTTGATTGTCACTTGGCTCTCCTACGTGTGCGGCATAAATCACGCGCTCGAGATTAGGAGAAAAGGCGTTATCCGGCCAGGCAAAGGGCATAGCCTGGATATTACCGAGCAACACAGCTGGTGAGCCATCCACTGGGATGAGCCACAATCTAGTAGCTGGCATAGGATCGGCCAGTGGATCATGGGGTGGAATGGCAACGCGCAGGGAGCTGGAATCACTCGCCCATATAGGATGGGGATGGTATTCGTACTCGCTATAGGTGATCACATCCGGAAAAGTGAGCACATTCGGCTGCGGGTCACTGCCGTCAGCTTTTACCAGGCTGATGCTTTCAGGATTGGAGAGGGTAATCTGGCTGCCATCCGGCGAATAATAAAAGAGTCCACCCTGACCAGTCTCAATAAGTGTGGTTTTGATCAAGGTATCAGCATTGACCAGACGCAAATCGTGGTTGGGACCGAATCCAGGTCCTTCATGCAATACCAACGTGTTGTATGCCACCTCGTGAGTATTGGGACGCCAGGTGAAATCGAGCACGCCAATTCCGCTGATATTTAAGCTTGGGTCTGAGGGCATGAGCTCTGAAAGGTCCATGGAACTGACCAAGACCCGTTCGTTGGCCATACCGCTTGTATTAACTACCCAGAGCTCTTGAATATTGTAGTTGTTAGGATCCAGGCGTTTGAAAACGATCAGCTCACCGTCTCCGGAAATACGTAATTCCACAGCGTCGTGCGAGCTGGTCAGGCCCACGGAACCAGAGCCCTCGATCCAAAGATACACATTGCCAGCTTTAGTATAGGCAACTCGCAAAGCATGACCAGCTGGGGTCGAGGGTGTAGGAGAGGTTTGAATGCTGGGTATAACAGTATTGATCGGAGCCTCTGAGGGTGTCGGTTGAGGGGTAGATGTAATTTCGGTATAGCGCTGAGTCTCTGAAAGGGCATGCTGGGTGGCATCAAAGGCAGCCTCAACTGTAGCTGCAACGATTGTTGCTATAGTATTTTGTTCAGTTTGCGGGAGGTCGGTCGCTTTGGAAGTGCACGCAACCAAAGACAATGAAAATAAGACGATCAGGGGTAATAAGAAAGAGGATTTGTTGCACATTTTGTAACCTCCTTCATAAGAAACTACTTACATCTGATACAAATGATTATACCTTTGTATCTGGTCCCCATAATAAAAACGCCCTCACATAGTTCATGGAGGGCGTTCTAAGATGCTCAATCAATAATAGTATAGAAACGGTCTACACATATCCCGGTAAACGATAACTCCTTTTTGTCTACGGCTGAGCTCCAATCCACTGTCCGTGCGCATACCGGCAGGGTTACGGACTACCCCACACAATGTCCGTCCAATGCACCGGATGATCGGTGGCTGACGCGGGCGGTAAAATATAGGTCGGGTTGACCGCAGTCAGGTTGGGGGAAAGGAAGATATGGTCGATGCGGTTATCTCCAGACATATCTACGCCATCAGGGCTGATTTCTGATGGGTAGACGCTTACCCAGGCGTTGGTATACACTCTGTTTATTAGCTTGTAAGCTTCTTCGTAATCTCTCAGGTTGTAATCGCCCATAGCGATTACATAGGGTTTATCTTGTGAGCGTCTCAGGAGGGTCTGGGCAAAAGCCAACATGGCTGGGTCTGAGCTGTCGGGGTGAACGTCATAGATCATGAAGCGTAACCCTGCCACTTCGACCTCAGCTTCGGCTACGCCTGTCTCGTCTTTATCGCTGTAGATGAATACGGTGCGAGTGTTCAACAGCGGAAACTTCGACAGAATGGCTGTACCAAAGGTGCCGGAGATGTTTCTCGGACCATAGTAGGAATAGTAGCCGAGCTTGTCAGCGAAATAGTGAACGTAATCGTTGTTGTTGAGCGAGATGCGGGTTGAGTCGGTTTCTTGCAGGGCTAGGATATCGGGCGAAACCTGGCGAATGAGTGCGAGTTGGGCTTCGAAGGATTTCTCAGCCAATTCGTCATTGGACTGCTGGGTGTTGAAGGTCATCACCCGTAGCGAGGTTTTATCAGCTGCGTCCGTCTGAACGCGTGGCGTAGGCAGAGCGAAGACCAGCGTAATCAGGAAAATCGCAGCGAGCAGGACCATCCATGCCCAGGGACGGGTGCTTGCGGACTCTTTTTCGGTGGCTGGTTTACCTCTTGCTGCGCGCCAGACCAGCAGGCTGATGAGGACGGACAATATAAAATAGGCCAACCAGAAGGTATTGCGGAAGAGAGGACTGATGGGTTTGATGTAGCCCCAGACGTTGGAGAAAATATTGACAAAAATTAGCGCGATCAATAAGAAACTCCCCACTAAGATGCCGGGCGCCAGGCTGCGGGGTGGCAGTGTAGATAATCGCATCTGTTGGATAAAGATTTGCAGGTCGAGAAAGAGCACCGGGAAGAGCAAGAGCATCAATCCCAGGGGTACCATCTGCAGCACACTGGGTGCACCCACCACCACGGCCGGGGAATCCAGCGTAGGTGGGAACGAGACGCGCTGCACCAGGAGTGTCAGGGTCAGGCTGGCGGTAAAGAGCAGGTTCCAGGCTACCAGCAGGCGCGGGGAGATGCGCTCGTGTACATCAGGTCGGTTGGCAAATAACCAAACCCAGCTAAGCGAGAATAGGCTAACTGCCATGACGATCAGGGTGTAATTGCCCTCGGTCCAGCGGGCGATCGCAGCGGGGGCGGAAATCGAAAAATAGACCAGGGTCAGGATGAGATAGATGCCGATTATTGGTGATGTACGCTTTCCGCTTATTTGCTGCTCAGCCGGCTCAGGCTTTAGGTCTGACAGAGCCAGGCAACTGCCGAGTAAGAAACCCAAAACCCACCCAACCCAACCGCCGGCGGGCGTAAGGGAAAATTCAATGCCATGACCCACCGTACGTAGCAGTGTGGATAAACTCACCGCCAGTGCCAACCCGGTTGGAGCCCATTTCGCAACTGCTGGTTTGGCAGTGATGAGCAAAAAGAACAGGCTGAGTGAGATGGCGGTAGCAATACCGGAGGTAGTCAGGCGGCTGGTGGTGTTGAGGTACGGAGTCAGCCCGTGGGCAACGAGCAGCACGCCGAAAAGAATCCACACCAAGAAGCGCTGACCTTTCTTGAAGAATGGAAGCAGGAGCATCGGAGCAAAGAAGAATAACACACCCAGCGCCTTTTCATCCAGGTTCGAGTTCATCAAATCTAGGATGTAGATCGATTCAACCAGCGTGCCAGCGGATTGGATGAATAAGAGAATGAGGATGCCAAAGGCAATGATCAAAAGGTGGGATTTTTTCATGAAGAGGTTCTCCTTTTGTATTTAGGATGTCTGATAACTGGAGAATCATGCTATCTCTAACCCTGCATGATACCGGAAGATCGCTTATACCTGGTGGGTAAGATACATAAATTTGCAGTAATAATAAAAACACCCTCTCATAGCAGAGGGTGCTAAAGATTCAGGCTTCCTTAGTTGAATGGCAAATGCATCATGGGTAGATACTTATGCCCATAGACAAGTCTCGATTCGCGGAAAGATAATCACAATATTAATGTGATCCATTAAGGTAACTTGAAACCAAGAAAATGGAGTGACTTACATCTCCATGGGGCTCATAAGCTGAAAGTAATTGCCATCTGGGTCAGCCAAGGTGGCGATCCATTCGCCGTCTATTTGGTAGGGTGCTCGTATGACTACAGCGCCTAACGCTTTGATCCTGTCAAACTCCTGTTGAACCTGGCTGGTCTCAAAGTTCAGCATCACACGCCCTGGATCTTTGGTTTTTCCACTCATTTCGGAATGATCCAGGACACCTATATAGGTACTTCCCACCTGCCAACCATAAAAGCCATTCTTTTCATCGGCCATATCTGGTGGTTTTCCAATGATTTTTTCATAGAAGGCAGCCAGGGCCTTCGTTTGTTTCGTTCCGATCATAAC
>Ga0153916_10000911_pt1 | contig 20529 bp, 11 predicted proteins | sample Opewatmetagenome_FD_109642 | JGI IMG/M metagenome (GOLD analysis project Ga0153916, IMG submission 109642) | Freshwater wetland microbial communities from Ohio, USA - Open water 3 Core 3 Depth 4 metaG | ecosystem: Environmental > Aquatic > Freshwater > Wetlands | place: USA: Ohio, Lake Erie...
CACGACGACCTCGATGCCGTCGCGGGAGAGCTTGCTGCCGTGGTGCGCGACGCGATAGCGGACGTCCGGGTTGAGGCCGGCGCGGAAACCCTCGACGGCCTCGCGCGTGCCCTCGGGCCCGTAGATGGTGAGCGGGGCCGTCGCGCCACCGAGCGTCCAGCGCATCATCATCAGGTCGGGCAGGTCGGTGATGTGATCGGAGTGCATGTGCGTGAAGAAGACGGTGTTGATCCGGTCCAGCGCCACGCCGGATGCGACGAGCCGGCGCGCGGCGCCCCAGCCGCAGTCGACCAAGACGGCGCTATCGCCGGAGATGATGACGGTCCCCGCGCCGCAACGGTTTGCGGACGGGAGCGGACTCCCCGTGCCCAGCAGGATCAGTTCCATAGCCGGCATGTGTGCTCCTCTCGTGGCTACGTCGGCGCCTCGACGAGCAGCTTCGGACTGCGCGCTTCCGGCATGTTGCGATAGAGGTCTTCGATCAGATCCAGCTTGATCTTCCAGTAGCCGTCATCGTCCCAGAGGTTGCGCCACTGGTGCGGGTCTTCGTCCAGCTTGTACAGCTCGCCTTCGACGCCGGTGTAGACGATGTCGGTGCGGCCCTGGCCAAGGTTCGGCATCGAGGTCTCGAGGCCGGTGGGCTGGCCGGGCGTACTGGGCTCGTAGACGGTGCAGGTGTAGCCGTCGCGGTAGATCGTGCGGAGGTGGAAACCGATGCCGGGGAACTGGCTGTCCCACTCCGTGATCATGCGCTCGTGGCCGGTGCCTGACGTCTTCGGCAACGGCTTGCCCTGCATCCACGGCGCGGGCGGCACGCCGGCGATCTCACAGAACGTCGGCGCCAGATCGACCTGCCCCACAGGGTCGGTGACCTCGGCGGGGGCGACGTTGGCGGAGGGGGCGGGACGCCAGATGCAGGGCAGGCGCATGAGGGCATCGCAGTGGTACGGACCCTTGAACAGCAGGCCGAAGTCGCCCTGCAGCTCGCCGTGGTCCGTGGTGAAGAAGACGTCGGTGTCGGTGCCCCAGCCGCGCTCCTCGACGCGGCGGATGACGCGACCGCACGCCTCGTCGATAAGCTCGTTCTGGATGTGGGTCATGGCGTTGACCTCGCGCACCTGGTCGTGCGTCATGAGCTTCGGCACGAAGCGCGCCGGGCCGCCCTCGATGTTGCGGTAGCGACCCTCGTAGTAGGCGAGCCAGTGGGCGGGCTTCCGCGACAGGATCTCGATGCACTTGTCGACGCTGCCGGGGTGGCCGTCCGGGAGGTCGAGCTGGCGCCAGTCGACGCGGCTCAGCTCCGACTGCGGCGGGTCCCACGGGTGGTGGGGGTCCGGAAAGCTCATCCAAACGAACCAGTCCTCATCGGGATCGAGCGAGTCGAGGTAGGCGATCGTGCGGTCGGCGACCCAGTCGGTGTGGTAGTAGTCGCGCGGGATCGGGTTGAACTTCACCTCGGGCGCGGAGGTGTCGCCGCCGCCCTCTTCATTCATGCCTTTCGCGGTGAAGAGCTGGTAGAAGCCGGCGACGTAGCCGGGGTGGTTGTCGGAGAGCCACTTGCCGTAGTGCCACTGCTGCTGCGGGCCGTGCATGGCAAGCTCGATGTGCTCGAAGCCGCGGTACGGGCCGGTGTAGTCCTCACGCGCCATGCGGTTCTCGATCCAGCGGCCGGCGAGGTCGAAGGCCGGCTCGAAATGCGCCTTGCCGAGCAGCGCGGTGCGGTAGCCGGCCTGCTCGTGCAGGTAGGCGGCGACGCTCGGCGCGTCGGCCGGCAGCGGTACGCCGTTGGCGTAGACGCCGTGGGTGCGGACGTACTGGCCGGTGATCATGCTGGAGCGCGCGGGCATGCAGACGACGTTCTGGTTGTGCGCGCGGCGGTAGTTGATGCCGGTGGCGGCGAGGCGGTCGGCGACAGGCGTGCGCGCGACCCTGCCGCCGTTGCAGCCGAGCGAGTCGTAGCGCATCTGGTCGGTGGTGATGAAGAGGATCTTTCGTCCCACGGCGCTATTCTCCCGCCGCCGCTGACATCGGCGTGGTCGCCATCAGCACCGTGCGCTCGAGGCCCGCCTCGCGGTGCTCGTGGGCCTGCTGGTAGTCAGACTGCGAAACCATGTCGATGAAGGCCTGCCGGCTCGGGTACTCGACGACGGCGATGGCGTCCCAGCCCTCGGCAGCGTCGCCGATCAGCACCTGGTCGCAACGGCCGATGTAGAGCACGCGTCCCCCAAGCCGCTCGACCATGCCGCGCGCGGCGTCGCCGTACTGGCCGTACTCCCGCGCGCCGCCGCCCTGCTTGAACTTGAGCAGGTTGAGCATGACGACGGGGCCGCCGTCCTTCGCGGCCGCGGACGCGAGCGCCTTGAACTGATCGGGGTTCGGCCTGATCGCGCCCATCACTTCACCTCCGGCGCGCTCTTGATGAAGTCGACGACGGCGCGCGCCAGCTCCTCGCCGCGGTCCTCCTGCAGGAAGTGGCCGCCGCCCTTAATGGTCGTGTGCGGCTGGCCCTGCGTACCGGGGACGAGCGACTGAAAGGCGCGGTCGCCGTTACGGGTGATCGGGTCCTCGTCGCTGAAGGCGCAGAGGAACGGCTTCTCCCAGCGGCGCAGGACCTCCCAGGCGCGGCGGTTCGCCTCCGAGGCCGGGTCATCGGGGCGCGTCGGGACGAGCAGCGGGAACTTGCGCGCGCCCGCCTTGTAGCTGTCGTCCGGGAACGGCGCGTCGTAGGCGGCGATCACCTCCGGCGGCAGGTCGGTGCGGCAGCCGCCCTTGACGATGCCGCCGACGTGCAGCTGCGGCGCCTTTTGCGAGAATTCCTGCCAGCGCAGGAACGCCTCCCCAGGCGGATTGTCGCCGGTCGGCAGGAACGTGTTGGCGGCGACGATGCGGGCGAAGCGCTCGGAATGTTCGGCGGCGATGCGCAGGCCGATGAGGCCGCCCCAGTCCTGGCACACGAGCGTGACGTTCTGGAGATCGAGCTGCTCGACAAGCGACGCCGTCCAGTCGACGTGCGCCTGGTACGTGTAGTCGTCCTGGCTGGCGGGCTTGTCGCTGCGGCCGAAGCCGATCAGGTCGGGCGCGACGGCGCGCAGGCCAGCGGCCGTGATGATCGGGACCATCTTGCGGTAGAGGTACGACCACGAGGGCTCGCCGTGCAGCATGAGCACCGGGTCGGCGCCGGGCGGGCCCTCGTCGACGTAGTGCATGCGGAGGCCGCCGACATCGACGTAGTGCGGTGCGAAGTCATAACCGGGCAGGTCCGCGAAGCGGTCGTCGGGTGTGCGCAGGGCTTCCATCATGCCTCCTTCAGCAACGCCCGCAGCGTGCGGGCCATGACGCGGCGCGCCTGCGCCGGCGACAGATCCTGGTGTGTGCGCAGCGCCTCCCACGCCGACCAGCTCGCGGCGACGGTCATCGCTTCGACCAACTCGCGGCGAGCGGCCGGGGGCCGGCGCGTCAACTCCGGCTCGAACACACGCTCGATCTCGCGGCGGCCGAGACGGCGGACGGCGCGCAGGCGCTTCGCGATCTCGGGCGCCCACGGCTCGGAGAGGACGGCGGAACGCCGCACGGGCGAGATCGCCTCCAGCACGCGCGCCCGTTGAGCCACGAAGGCGTCGAGGCGCGCGTCGAGCGGGCCTTCGCGCGGGACCGGGCGCGCCATCGAGAACACGCGCTGCACCTGCCGGTCCGCGGCGGCGGCGTGCAGCTCATCGAGCTGCTCGAAGTGCTGGAAGACCGAGCGGAGCGAGACGCCGGCGCGCCCGGCGACGCGCTGTGCGGTCGGACGGAGGTCGCCCTCCTCAATCAGGGCAAGGAGCGCATCGACGACGGCGTCGCGCGTGCGCTCGGCGCGGGCGGCGCGGCCGTCGAGGGCGCGGCCGGCGGTAGTGGCGGCGACAGTCATGGGCGGGACGATAGCACTAGTTGCACTGGAAATGCAATAACATGGCCGGGCGGGATCGAGCGCCATGAGTGAGGATTGCGCAGGATCCGCGCCGGGGGACTTGCATCGCGGTGGTATAATAATAGTGGAAGGAGGTATGAGGAGCGTAATGGATGTGCGATGTGAAATCGCTTCCCAAACCGGCGCCCTGACCCGTAACTCGCTGTAAAGCAAACGCTCGAAGGCGCGGAGTGCGGGCGGAGGACCCTCCGGAAGGATCCGAAGAGGCGACGCCCAATGGTTTTAGTGGAACCGGACGCGAGCCAAGACGAAGGACGCCGGACAGACAACAGAACAGCAGATGTGGACCCCGGGCACTGGCCCGAGGGTCTTTTTTTGTCCAGCGGGCTGCCCCGGGGCCGCGAAGTCGGGCGGATTGGCCCTCCGGGATAAGCCGCCCTGCTCATACAATGAGGCCTGAGCGCAGGAGGCGCCATGGGGGTCCGGTTCGACCAGGTGAGCAAGCGCTTCGGCGACGTCGTAGCGCTGGCCGACTTCTCGCTCGACGTCGACGACGGCGAATTCATGGTGCTGCTCGGCCCGTCGGGCTGTGGTAAGACCACGGCACTGCGCATCCTCGCCGGCCTCGAAGAGCCGAGCAGCGGCGACGTCTACATCGACGATCGCGACGTGACGGCGATGGCGGCGCACGACCGCGACATCGCCATGGTCTTCCAGAACTACGCGCTGTACCCGCACATGAGCGTGTACGACAACATCGCGTTCGGACTACGCATGCGGCACATCCCGCGCCGGGAGATCGACCGGCTGGTGCGCGACGCGGCCGACCTGCTGGGGCTGTCCGAGTTGCTGAAGCGCAAGCCGGGGCAGCTCTCGGGCGGGCAGCGGCAGCGCGTGGCGCTGGGGCGCGCGATCGTTCGGCGGCCGAAGGTGTTCCTGATGGACGAGCCGCTGTCCAACCTGGACGCCAAGCTGCGGGCGCAGACGCGCATCGAGCTGATCCGCCTGCACCGGCAGTTGCAGACGACCGTGCTGTACGTCACGCACGACCAGGTGGAGGCGATGACGATGGGACGACGGATCGCCGTGCTGGAGCGCGGCCTTCTGCAGCAGGTGGGCTCGCCGCAGGACATCTACGAGCGGCCGGCGAACCTCTTCGTCGCGGAGTTCATTGGCAGCCCGGCGATGTCGTTCTTCCGCGGCACACCGCGTGACACCGGTGACGGCGGGCTCGCGGTCGACTGCCCGTCGATCTCGTTCACGCTCAGTCCGGCGCAGGCAGCGGTGGCGCGACGGGCCAGCGGCGCGGAAGTGGTCGTGGGCGTGCGGCCGGAGCACATCGAGCCGGCAGAGGCGTACGGCGAGCGCGCGGCGGCGGCGACGTTCGACGCGCAGGTGGACGTGGTGGAGATGCTCGGTAACGAGATCCACGCCACGCTGCTGATCGACAGCCGCGGCGTCATCGCGCGGCTGCCGTCCGACGAGCTGGTGCGCCAGGGCGCGAGCCAGCGCTTTGTGGTCGCGCCGGAGCACCTACTCTTCTTCGACCCGGCGACGGGACGGAGGCTCGAATGACAGCAGCGGCGCAGGCCCGGGCGCGACGGCGGCGGCGCTGGCTGCAGCAATCGCTGGCAGCGTCACCGTTCGTGCTGCCGTCGCTGGCGTTGTTCTGCGTGTTCGTGTTCTACCCGCTCGTGCGCTCGGTCTGGCTGGGGTTTCATGCGACTGACCCGTTCGGCCGGCGCGAGGTATGGGTCGGCATCGACCAGTACCGTGACGTCCTGACGTCGTCGGACTTCCGGCACAGCCTGCTCGTCACCGGGCAGTTCGCGCTGTACACGGTCGTCGGCTCGACGTGCCTCGGGCTCTACCTGGCGCTGCTCGTTCACCGGCGGCTGCCCGGCATCCTGTTCTTCCGGACGGTGTTCTCATCGACGGTCGCATCGTCCGTGGCAGTGTCCTCGGTCATGTGGTTCCGGCTGCTCAACCCGGGGGTGGGCGTGCTCAACTACGTGCTGGGCAAGGGCGGGCTGCCGGCCGAGGAGTGGCTGACGGACCCGAAGTGGGCGCTGTTCGCAGTCGGGATGACGACGGTGTGGATGAACGTCGGCCTCGCGACGATCGTCATCCTGGCCGGGCTGCAGAACATCCCCGAGGAGCTGTACGAGAGTGCGCGCGTCGACGGCGCCAGGGCGTGGAACCAGTTCCTGCACGTCACGCTGCCAGCCCTGTCCCCCACGCTGCTCTTCGTGTCGGTCGTCGGCGTGATCTTCGCGTTCGAGTCGTTCGGCCAGATCGATATCCTCACAAAGGGCGGGCCGCTCGATTCGACGAACGTGATCGTCTACTCGATCTACCGGGAGGCGTTCCTGCACTACAACGTCGGGCTGGCGTCGGCGCAGGCGGTGGTGTTGTTCGTGCTGGTGCTGCTGCTGACGCTCGTGCAGTTCGTGGCGGCGCAGCGATGGGTGTTCTACCGATGATGCGCACGAAGCGGCGAGCCGCGTTTCGCGCTGTGACGAGCCTGCCGTGGTACGTGCTGCTCGTCGCGTCCGCGGCCGTGATCCTCTTTCCGCTGTACATGACGGTGGTGGACAGCCTGCAGGACGTGCTCAAGCTGCTCACATATCCGCCGGACCTGTGGCCGCGCACGCCGGAATGGTCGAACTATCGCGAGGCCATGACGGACATCCCGATGCGGCGTTACATGCTGAACAGCCTGATCATGGCGACGACGATCACGTCGGGTCAGCTCGCGACGTCGATCCTGGCGGCGTACGCCTTTTCCTTCATGCGGTTTCCCGGTCGCACGCCGCTGTTCTTCATCTTCCTCTCGACGATGATGGTGCCATGGGAGGCGTCGATCATCCCGAACTACCAGATCATCCAGCGGCTGGACTGGCTCGACACCTACCAGGGGCTGACGGTGCCATTCCTGGCGACGGCCTTCGGGACGTTCCTCCTGCGCCAGCATTTCATGACGCTGCCCGCGGAGCTGAAGGACGCGGCCGACATCGACGGCTACGGCAACCTGCGCTTCCTGCTGTTCGTCGTCATCCCGCTGTCGCGCGCAGCGATCGCGACGCTGGCGGTGTTCAGCTTCCTGCAGGCGTGGAACCAGTACCTGTGGCCGCTGCTCGTTACGAACGACCCGCACATGCGCACGGTGCAGATCGGCATCGCGTCACTCCAGTCCGAGGAGATCCAGCGTACCAACGTCGTGCTGGCCGGAACGGTGATCGCGCTGCTGCCGATGCTGTTCCTGGTGATCGCGTTCCAGCGCTTCCTCGTGCGGGGACTGACGGCCGGCGCCGTGAAGGGCTGACGGATGCGACGGCTGGCGCTGCTGCTGCTGCTCATCGCCGTCGCCGCGGGTGTCGCCGGCTGCGCCGGCCGCGGGCTGCACTACGTCGACGGCCGCGTGCAGGTGCGTTTTTGGCACGCCATGACCGGCGTCAACGAGAACGCGCTCAAGAAGATGGCCGACGAGTTCAACGTTTCGCAGGACAACTACAAGGTGGTCCCGATCTACCAGGGCGGCTACCCCGACCTGCTGAAGAAGCTGGTGGCCTCCTTCGGGACCGGCAGCATGCCGACGATGATCCAGCTCGACGACATCGAGCTGCGGTTCATGGTCGACAGCGGCGCGACCGTGCCGCCACAGGACTTCATCGACCGCGACAACGCCACTGCCGGCACCTCACAGGGATATCCGGCGCCGATCGACCTGTCCGATTTCGAGCCGCGCGCACTGGCTTACTACACGCTGGACGGCAAGCTGCGAGCGATGCCGTTCAACCTCTCCGGCCTGGTGCTCTACTACGACAAGGACGCGTTCAAGGACGCTGGGCTCGACCCCGAGAAGCCGCCAGCGACGCTGGAGGAACTGCGCGCGGACTCCGAGAAGCTCCTGAAGCGCGACAGCAGCGGGAGCGTGACGCGCAACGGGATCGCGCTGAGCATCGACGCATGGAAGTTCGAGCAGATGCTGGCGAAGCAGGGCGCGCTGTACGCGAACAACGGCAACGGGCGCGAGGGGCTGGCGACCGGCGTCGTCTTTGACAGCCCTGAGGGCGAGGCGATCCTCGCCTGGTGGCAGGACATGGTGAAGTCGGGCCTGGCGACAAACGTGGGCCGGCAGGGCACACAGGCGTTCATCTCGATGATCACCGGGAAGAGCGCGATGGCGATCGAGTCGACCGCATCGATGCGCACGATCCTGACGGCACTGGGGCCAGCATCGGCGAGGTTCGGCGCGGCGCCGCTGCCATCAATCGGGACGAATCCGGCCGGCGGCATCGTGCTGGGCGGAGCGGCGGCGTGGATCATGAAAGACCGGCCGGACGTGGAGCAGCGCGGGGCGTGGGAGTTCCTGAAGTTCGCGACGCAGCCGCAGGTGCAGGCGCAGTGGCATTTCGACACGGGCTACTTCCCCGTGCGCGTCTCGGCGTGGGATCTGGAGCCGGCGGCGACGCTGCACCGCGACTTCCCGCAGTTCACGACGGCGCGGGACCAGGTGCTGCGCTCGCCGCAGAACGCCGCGACAGCCGGCGCAGTCATCGGCCCGTTCACGCAGGTGCGGGAGGGCATTGACAATGCGTTTGAGGCCGTCCTTGTCGGCGGCAAGACGCCGGAGGAAGCGCTGCGGAAGGCCGCCGAGGACGCCGACCGAGCCATCGCGCGATATAACCGCAGCGTCAAGTGACGGCCGGAATCCAGCTCGCTTGCGGCTGAAGCGCCGTCGAGTGACGCGTCCCCTTTTTCACGCCGAAGGTGTAAGATGCACCACAATACTTGCCCCTCTCCGAAACAATTGAGGTCAGGGAGGGATCCGCACACGCGCGAGGGTGGCGCGCGCGTGCCCAGCCGCCAGGCTCGCCGCGCGGGCGGCAGGCCCGGGCCCGGCGTGGGAGCGCTCGACCGTTGCGAGAGATCGAAAACCGCACACTCGTCAGCACGCTGTTCCACCTCCTGACCGAGGACGAGTGGGAGGCGCTGCGCGGGCACATGGAGGTGCGGGCGTATCAGCCCGGCGAGGTGCTGGTGGAGCAGGGGGCGCTGCAGCCGGCGTTTCACGTGATCGTCGAGGGCGTCGCGTCCGTCGTGGCCGGGACGCCGCAGGGCCAGCGACGTGAGCTGGGACGGCTCGGGTTCGGCGAGTGCGTCGGCGAGATGTCGCTGCTGACGGGCGAGCCAGCGTCCGCCGACGTGGTTGCGGCCACGGCGGTCAAGACGTACGCGACGACCCAGGCCCGGCTCGCGCAACTCGGCGAACTCCGCTCGCGCCTGGTCGAAGCGCTGTCCACCATCCTGGCGGCGCGGCTCAAGCACGCGAACCAGCGGTTGCTCGCGATGCGCACGGCGAACGCGCACGTCATCTGCTGCGCGCCCGCGGACATGCCGGCGGTCGCTCGCCTGCCGGCGGCGATGGCGCGAGCCGCGGCGGCGCGCGTGCTCGTGCTGATCGCGGGCGAGGATCTGGTCGGCGCCGCCCGGCACGAGCGGATCGAGGCCGACGGCGTCGCTGTGCGGCCGCTCGAGGACGCGGAGCGATCCGACCTGCCGCGGCTGCTGCACCGCATCGCGCACGAGTACGACGAGATCCTGCTCCTGGGGGAGGAGCAGGTGTTCCATGCGATCGCTCCCGACGCGAGCTCGCTGCTGCACATCGTGCGCGAGAGCGACGGGCGCTTCACGCAACCGGTGCACGGCACGGGCGGCCAGCTCGTCGTCGCCGGGCACCAGCCGTGGACGCAGCCGTCGCTGCGATATCTATCGTCGCGACTTGGGCAGCCGGTCGTGGCGGTGCTGCCTGCCGGCGGCGCCCCTCCCGGCGGCCACGATCCGGTCGCGAAGCTGGCGCGCGTGCTGACCGGACGGCAGGTCGGGCTGGCGCTCGGCGCTGGCGCGTCGAAGGGGCTGGCGCACCTCGGCGTGCTGCGAGCGTTCGAGGACCTAGGGATCGCGGTCGACGTGATCAGCGGCTGCAGTATCGGCTCGGCGCTGGCGGCGGGCTGGGCGGCGGGGCTGCCCGTCGATGAGCTGGCAGCGGCGACGGAGCGGATCGCTGCCCGCGCGCTGCGGCCGACGCTGCCGGTGCGCTCGTTCCTGAGCAGCAAGGGGATCAAGGACGAGCTGATGCGGGTGGCGGGCGAGCGTCGCATCGAAGACCTGGACATCCCGCTCGCGCTGGTGGCGACCGACCTGTTCCGGCGCAGCGAGGTCACGTTCACATCGGGGTTGCTGTGGCCGCGCATCCTGGCGAGCATGGCGCTGCCGGGTGTCTACCCTCCCGTCGCCGCAATGGGCAGCTACCTCATCGACGGCGCGGTGCTGAACCCGGTGCCGGTGAAGCAGTGCCGCGAGCTGGGGGCGGGCGTCGTCGTGGGCGTCCGGCTGACGGGCCAAAGCACGTCCCCACGAGACGAACTGGAGTCGAAGCCGTCGCGGCCGCTGGCCGTCGAGACGATCCTGCGGACGTTCGAGATCATGAACAACCGCATCTCGGAGATGAGCAACGTACAGGCCGACGTGACGATCGAAGTGTGCATCGAGGGCGGCGGCATTCGTGATTTCAAGAAGGGCTCGCAGATCGCCGACGAAGGGTACCGGGCGGCGATGGAGGCGGGGGCAGCGCTGGCCGGCGCCATGCCGTACATACAGAAGGGCGCCGCATGATCCTGCTGGCCATCCGCAATTTCAGCTCCGAAGAGCCGTAGGAAGGGGCAATCATGGGCGCCACCGCAATAGCCGACGCGAAGTCGCTGGCTTCGGTGCCGATCTTCGCCGGCTGTTCTCCGCGTGAGTTGGACGTCGTCGCTTCCTGCATGGAGGCCGTCGACATGCCCGCCGGAAGCGTCTTGTTTCGCGAAGGCGATCCGGGCGACGATCTCTACATCGTGATCACCGGTGAGGTGCGTATCGTGTCGGACGCGGACTCCGAGAAGGTGGTCTTCGCGCACTTGAGCTCGGGCGAGTTCTTCGGCGAGATGGCACTCATAACGGGCGCGGCCCGATCCGCCGCAGCAATCGCCACCACAGATGTGCGCTTGTGGCGGCTGAGGAAAGACCGTCTTGATGCAATTCTGATCGAGTCGCCGCAGGTAGGATTGGAGATCGGACGCGTTCTCGGACAGCGCGTGGCGCACGGGAACGTGCACCGGTTCCAGAACGAGGCGCTGGCGCTGCTCAGCCTGTCGCCGGAGCGCCAGGAGCTGACAATCGGACGCTGGCCGGAGAATGACCTCGTTCTCGATGACCCGCAGGTGGCCGGCGTCCACGCGCGCATCCGGCAGGTCGACGGCCATTGGATGATCGAGGATCAAGACACCCAAGCTGGCACGTACGTCAACAAGCGCCGGATCAACTCGGTCGAGCTGCAAGATGGCGACGAGATCCTGATCGGCACGAGGAAGGTCTACCTGGATGGCCTTACCGTCAAGAGTTTTGTCGGTCGAGACGGGGTGCGCATCGATGCGAATGGGCTGACCAAGGTCGTGGCGAGCGGCACGCGGATCCTCGACAGCGTATCGCTGTCCATCTTCCCAGGCGAGCTCGTAGCGATCGTGGGAGGGAGCGGCACGGGGAAAACCTCGCTGCTGCACGCGCTCAACGGATTCTCGCCCGCGACCACCGGGACGCTTCTGTACAACGGCGTGAGTTTGTACGAGGACCTCGATCTGTTGCGCTCGCTCCTGGGCTACGTGCCGCAAGACGATATCGTGCACGGAGAATTGACTGTCGAACGAACGCTCTATTACGCGGCCAGGCTACGTCTTCCCGCGGACACGCGGGTCGAGGAGATCGCGCAACGAACTGAGGACGTGCTCGCGGCGGTCGGGCTGACTGAGCATCGGCATACCGAGGTGCGCCGCCTGAGCGGCGGTCAACGGAAACGGGTGAGCGTTGCCGTCGAGTTGCTCGCCAAGCCGAAGGCCTTCTTCCTCGACGAGCCGACGTCAGGGCTGGATCCCGCCCTCGAAGGCCGCATGATGGCGCTGTTCCGCGATCTAGCGGAGCGCGGTGCGACCGTTATCGTGTCCACGCACGTCACGCAGAACCTTCGCGCGTGCGACAAGATCGCCTGGATGGCCAGGGGTGGCAGGCTCGTGTTCTACGGCTCTCCCGCGGAGGCGCTCCGACATTTCGGCGTTTCGCAATTCGGTGAGGTGTACGACCTGCTCGAGGCGGATGACGGCGTCGCGCGCTGGCACGACGCATTCAGCGCCTCCCCGGCGCATAGCTCAAACGTCGCGCAACGACTGGCCTCGGCCGTGCCGCCAGTAGACAGAGACATGCTCGCTGAGGCAGAAACACCCGGTTCGACGCGAGCCGCTACGGCGCAGACGCGCCAGTTCTTCTGGCTCACCGTCCGGTACCTGGAGGTGATGATGCGGGACGGGCGGAATCTGGCGCTGCTGCTACTGCAGGCGCCAGCTATCGCCGGCGGTCTCCTGCTCCTCTATGATCGCCGCGTCTTCTCCCTGGCGGCCTCGGACGGCGGGGATGCCCATCGCGCGATGATGTCCCTGCACATGCTCACGGTGTCCGCGATCTGGCTCGGGGCCTCCAATGCCGCGCGAGAGATCACGAAGGAGCAGGCGATCTACAAGCGCGAGCGACTCGTGAACCTCGGCGTGTTGCCTTACGTAGGCTCCAAGGTCGCGGTCCTGTCGGCGCTCTGCCTTCTGCAGACGACCACCATGCTCGGGGTGTTCGCTCTTGGTGTCCCGCTCGGCGGAGGTGGCTGGCACGTGTTCCCGACACTTCTCGCGGCGATCTACGTGACCGCGCTCGCGGGGCTGAGCATGGGACTCGTTGTCTCGGCGATCGCGGGCAACTCTGATCAAGCCATGGCGATCGTACCCATGCTCCTGATCCCGCAGCTAATGTTCGCCGGCGCGCAGGTGCCGATCCGGCACATGCTGGCACCGGCCCGCTGGGCGTCCGAGATCGCGATCAGCAGGTGGTCGCTGGAGCTGACGGGCAGCATCACCGGTCTTGCGTCCCGCTTCCAATCGCAGTTCCCGCCGGCAATCGCCGCTCCGTATCAGCCAGCATTCGAGATCACACCCTGGACGCACTGGCTCGCGCTCGCCATGTTTGTGATCGTCTTGCTCGCGGCGACCGTCATCGCCCAGAGCCGCAAGGATGCATTCTAGCCGCCCTTGATCGCGCCTCGATGGCCGGCGATCCTCTCAAACGACGGCCGTGGACCATGTCCGCGTCATCGCTGTGCGAGACGCCGCCTACCCAGATTCGTCGCGCCTCGAACAGGCAGGCCGCCGGAGCCGGCGCGCGCCGGCTGACCCTCAACCCATCACGCGCCCCGGGTGTCGAGGCGCCCGCGCCGTCCGCCGCGAGAGCACAGGCGGCTCGACGGCATCCGCCGGGATTAGCGCCAGCGCCCACGCGGCGGCGCCGGCCGACGTCGCGGCCGGCTGAGCGGCGGGGGTGGTTGCGGACGTGTCCTTCACCTCAAAGGTGCCGCCGTCGCTGCGGCCCCAGACCTCCGGGAAGTACTGCTCGTAGGCCGTCGCCGGCGGCAGCTTGAAGACGCCGGGGGTCGTCGCGCGGGCGAAGTACGTGTACTCGTACACGCCCTTGGCGACGAAGCGGGCGAACAGCACTGCGCGGTTGTCGCGCAAGTCCGTGTGACCGAAGGGGCTGTAGCGCTTGCCGACCTGGTACGCCTTGCGCTGCTCCTCCGCGAGTTGGCGCTGGATCTCGGGCGGCGTGGTCTTGAGGCTCGTGTCGATCGCCTCGAGGCCGGCGGGCAGGTAGTCCTCCAGCACGAGGAAGTTGAGGTCGGACGGGGCGACGAGCGTGATCTTCACACGCACGACGTCGCCGAGTTTCGCCTGCGTGACCGGCGTGCCGGCCGGGTCGTCCGCGAGCGCGTACTCGTGCGAGACGCCGATGCCGTAGTCCGCGGCCTCGACGTCCTCGGCGGGCGTGAAGTAGCGCAGGTGCGCCGTGTAGTAGAGGCGGCCGGCGGCGTCGCCGGGCGAGCGGCGGATGCGCAGCTCGTTCGTCGCATCCTTCGCCAGGTCCTTCATCTGGATGACGACGCTGTCTTCCTGGCGCACCTTGCCGGCGTCGGCGTGGCCGGAGAGCTTCTTGTCGCCGTTGAGGTCGACGCGGTAGTCGAAGGCCGCCTGCGCGTCCTTGCGCACGAGCATGAAATCGGTGATGGCGAGGAGCGCGACGGCGGTGTCGTGCGGCGAATCCCAGTGGCCGTCCTTGCGGGCGACCATGAGCCAGCGCAGCGTGCCGTCGACGAGCGGGCTGTCCGGCTGGAACTCGGTGTACGCCTGCAGCACCTGCGCCGTCGTCACGGTGCTGTTGCTGAAGAGGTTCGCGTCGTACGTGGTCTCCTCCCAGTGGTTGCCGGTGGCCGACGGGATCGCCGCGCCCTGCAGCTCGTTGAGCAGCGACACCACGCGCGGGTCGCCGGCCGAGCCGCCGCCGCGCTTGATCGCGAGCGCCAGCCACGCCTTGCCCGTGTTGCTGATGCCGGCGTGCTGCTCGGCGAGCGCGTATGCCCGGCTCAACTGGCTGCTGCCGTCCAGGGCGAAGGCGTAGAGGATGAACGCACGAAGATCGAGCTGGGGCGACAGCACGTCGCGGGGCTTGTCCAGCTCTCCGAGCAGGTAGCGCTGAGCCGCGCTCTCGACGTTCTCGTCGACGCGGTAGCCGGTGCGCTTGGCTTCGGCGAATCCGACCATCGCCCAGGCGGTGACGGCGGGGTCGGAGTCGTCGCCGGGCCACCAGCCCCAGCCGCCGTCGACGTGCTGGAAGTTGTACAACCGCTGCAGCGACCGCTGGACGAGGGCGTCGACGTCGATCTGGTTCGCCGGGTCGTTGAGGTCGGTCAGCCCGAGCTGGCGCGTCGCGTCGCGCAGCGCGAGCAGCGAGACGAATCTGCTCACCGTCAGCTCGGCGCTCTCGTACGGGTACTCGTCAAGGTAATGCACGGCGGTGTCCACGCCGGCGGCGAGCGACGGGGCGACGTGCACCGTCAGCTCGCCGGCGTCGGGCCGGACGTAGTACGGCACGTCGACCGCCTCCGACGCCTCGTCGGTGACCTCGCCGGCGGTGCCGACGGTTTCCGGCGTGTAGAAGGCGTACAGCGGCAGCGTCAGCTTGACGGAGTCCGACTTGCCGCCGCCCTTCGCCTCGAACGTGAGGTCGAAGCTGTCGCGGCCGGGCGCGACGCTGGTGTCCCAGCGCACGACGGTGTCTTCGCCGGGCTTCACGCTCACCTTCTTCGTGGCGCCGCCCTCGACGGTGATGCCGTCAGCCTTGAGCGACACGTCCATGTCGAGCGCCGCGTCGGTGAAGTTGTGGACGATGGCGCCGAGCGACGCCTTGTCGCCGGCGACGAGGAAGCGAGGCACAGCGGGGCGCACGATCACGTCCTTCGACGTGATGATCTCGTTGCGCGCCTCGCCGGCCTTCGTGTCGGCGGTGATGCCGCGCGCGGTGAGGCGCCACGTGGTCAGCGTGTCGGGCAGCTTGACGTCGACGGTAGCGGTGCCGTCGTCGCCCGTGCGGAGCGAGGCGTTCCAGTACGCGGTGTTGGGGAAGAAGGTCCTGGTCTGGTCGGGCGGGCCGCCGCCGCCGCCCTTTCCGCCCTGCTGGAGCCGGACGGCCAGTTCGTTCGCGCGGTCGACCGACACGGCGTAGCTGGAGCCGCTCACCACGCTGAGCGGCCGCTGCGACCAGAAGGCCTCCAGGCTCGGGCGGGCGAAGTCGTCCTGCAGCGACAGCACGGACTTGTCGACGAGCGCGAGCGAAAGCTCGGCCGGCACGCCACGGCCCTGGCTGTCCGTCGTGCGGATCGTGTAGTGCACGGTGTCACGCGGCGCGTAGCGGTCGTGTTCCGGCGTGATGCTGATGTTCAGCTTCTTGACGTCGGTCGAGACCTTCAGGTTGACCATGCCGAGCTTGAGCTGCGGCAGTGGATTGTCGGCGCTCGGCGGCTTGAACAGCACGACGCTGACGAAGACGTTCGGCACGTGATCCTCGGTGATCGGAACCTCGATGACGTCCGAGTTGGTGGCGAAGTCGCGCAGCGTGTAGCTCATCAGGCGGCCGCGCTCCTGCGTGACGACGCCGCGGCTGGCCGTGAACGGCGCGGCGACCAGGATCTTCGCGGTGTCGCCAGGCTGGTATTGATCTTTGTCGGCGACGAGCTGGATGACGTCGTCGTTGCCGATGCGCCAGCTCGCGTACTCGGCGCTCGAGACCCAGGTCTCGAACGACGACTTGATCGTGTTGCCGGCGGCGTCCTTCGACTCCGCGACGACGTAGTACTCGCCGCTCTTCGTCGGGCGGAACGAGAACTGCCCGTTGCCCTCGGCATCGGTCGCCACGTCGATCGCCTGGGCGAAGGTGTCCTGCGGCGTGCTGACGTAGTGCTGGGTGCCGTCGGCGTCCCGCTGGCGCACCGTCTTCCACTGGCGCTGGTAGACGCTGACGCGCGCCCGCACGTTCGCCACGGGCTTGCCGTCCGGGTCGATGCTGACGACGCTGACCTTCGCATCGTCGCCGGCGCTGGCGACGTACTCGTCCGGCTTCATGCCGACGTAGTACTGGCCCTTGTGGACGATGACGCCGGTGAAGTCGCCGACGGCCTGGCCGTTCTCGTCGGTGACCGTGGCTTCGAGCGTGAACGTCTGGCTGAGAGGATCGCCCGAGACGTCCGCGGGGACGCTGAACGCGAAGGAGCCGGCGGCGTCGGTCTTGCCCTCGCCGCTGCCGCGCACGTGCTGCTGCTGCTCGTAGAACGGCCCGTTACTGTAGTCGTAGGTCGGCGTGTAGTCGCTGAAGCTGTAGCCAGCGTAGTCTTCGCTGGTGAAGAAGTACGCCTGTGACGTCACGGTCCACTTCACCGCCGCGTTGGCAAGGGGTGCGCCGAAGAAGAGATCGGCCGTGACCGTGGCATCGATCCGCTCGCCGTTGACGTAGGAGTCCTTGCCGGGCTTGAGCGCAACCTCGAACTCGGGCTTGCGGAACTCCGCCACGCGGAAGGCGACGTAGGCGACCTGCGGCTGGAAGATGGCCGGCGGCGACGGCGTCGACACCTCCACGCGCGCGTAGTATTGCCCGGTGGCCGCCTCGCTGCTCAGCGCGAGCTTCGCATCGAACGTCCCCATGTCGGACAGCGTGATGTCCTGCGATTCGACGTCGTGGCCGCGGTCGTCGGTGATCGCCAGGCGCAGCGGCGTGGCCGGCGGCAACGTGTAATGCGCGTCGTCGTCCTTGCGCACGACGCCCTTGAAGTACACCGTCTCGCCCGGGCGGTAGATCGGCCGGTCGGTGTACAGGTGGCCGACGAGATCGGGCAGGATGAACTGGACGCCCGCCTGCGAGACGGCGTAGCCGGGGTTGATGTTGTTGTTCCACTGCGTGCCGGACAGCACGACGCGGCCCGACGACTGGCCGGCGACGTAGTAGCCGGGATAGACGTTACCGTCGGCCGGCGCTTCGGCATCGACGCGGGCGACGCCGTCGCCGTCGGTCGTGCCGCTGACGACGACGCCGCCGTTCTGGTTGAGCACGTCGAACGGCATGCCGGCGATGGCCGCGCCGCTCTGCATGTCGACCATCCACACCAGCACGTCGTGGCGCGTCCACTTCGTGACGACGTTGACGCTGCTGATGACGAGTGGCATCATCTCCGACGCCATCGTGCCCGGAGCGGTCACCTGCAGCACGTACACGCCCTCCGGCAGCTTCTCGCCCGCTGCCGCGAGCCGCGTCATGACGACGACCGGCTGATCGAGCGGCGGGTTGGCGATCGGCTCGCTCCAGGTGCGCATCGCCGGGCCGGAAGGCACGACCGACGGGTCGCCGTGCTCGGCGCGGATCAGGTCCTCGCGCTTGATGCTGTAGAGCGCGAAGTCGACGCGGTCGATGTTCCACGCGCTGACGCCGACCTTCGGGTCGAGGTAGGCGTCGAAGGTGCCGGACATCGACGAGCGGAAGAGGCTGAAGCCAGGCTGCAGCTTCTCGGTGACGAAGCGCAGGTCGAGCGGCCCGGCCAGGCGCTGGAAGTAGCGGTCGGCGGCGTCCGTCGTGAGCGTGACGCGGTACGGCGACGACGGCTGCATGGCGAAGCCGATGTTCAGCGTCAGGTCGTCGAACGACCAGTTGAAGTAGGGGTCGGTGTCCGGCTTCGGCTCGATCGCGATGTGCTTCTCGACAGAGTCGTGGTCCATCGGGTTAGTGAAGGTGATGTTGACGCCGTATCGGTTCGCGCTCTGCGAGCCGTTCGGCGGCGTCGTCTGCGCGACGCGCGGCACGCCGACGGTCGAGAACGTCCAGCGGACGTCGTCGGCGGTGGCGGCGGCGCCGTCGGGCGTCTTGACGCCGGCACGCACCGTGGCCTCGAACGTCGTATCGAGCGCCAGCGAACGCGCCGGGTGGAAGAGGAACGTGCGGTCGTCCGTCCACTCGACGCTGCCGGCGACCGGCGCGCGCGACGGCTGCGCGACGATGCCGAAGGCCGCCTGCGCCGATGCGTGATCCACCGGCTGGTTGAAGCCGACCTTGATCTCCGGCAACGGCGCGACGAACTTGCTGTTGTCGAGCGGGAAGAAGATGACAACCTTCGGCATGAGCGTGGTGAACGAGAAGACGTAGTCGTCGTCGAGCGTGGAGCCCAGCTCGTTGGCGAGCCCCGCCTTGACGCGCGCGGTGTAGCGCGTCGAGGGCGCCCAGCCGGCGCCGGACGGCGTGAACGTGTAGAGGGAGGTGTTCAGCCAGCGCCCCTCGCCGGCGACCGGCGGGTCGAAGGCGAGGATGCCATTCGGGCCGCGCTTCGCGATCACCGTCAGGGGCGCCACCGAGCGGTTGAACTGCACCATGATCGCGCCGTCGAGCGCGACCTCCTTCGAGGCATCCTGCGGGAAGACGGACGAGACCTTCAGCTTGCCCGCCGTCGTGAACCGGAAGCCCAGGTCGACCGGGTCGGCACCCGCGGGCACCTCGGTGGCAGAGAGCTGGAGGCTGACGTCGTAGGCGACGCCGCGGGCGAAGCCGGGCCACTCCGGCCGGAACGTCAGCACGTCACCGTCGAACTGGCGCCGACCGGCGGGCTCATTGCTGATCTTCAGCGCGCTCATCGCGACGTGGCGGTCGATCGAGCCGGCGAGGCGGATGCGGACCGGCGTCATGGTCGAGACGTCGTCGCCGCCGGGGCCCAGCACCTCGACGCAGAGCGGCCTGTCGCAGTGCGAGACACCACCGCCCGAGAGGGCGAGCACAATGCCCGTGATCGCCCCCGCGACGGCCAGCAGCGCCACGGCGGCGGCCGCGAGCCGGAGCCGGAGGTCGAGGGCGCGCCAGCGCTGCCACGCTGCCGTCGCGGCGGGGCGGATGCGGTCGATGATGTGCGGGGACATGCTCTTCCTCCTCAGGGTGCCTCGACGAAGACCGTCGCGGTCTCGCTCCACAACTCGGTGCCATCCGATGCGACGGCGCGCGCACGGAACGTGTGCGTGCCCGCGTTGAGCTGCCAGTTGATGCGGTAGGGCGCTGACGACACGCGGCCGGCGAGCGCGCCGTCGACGTACAGCTCGACGGAGCGCACCGCGACCGCGGGCAGCGCCTCGATGGCGAGCGCCTGGTCCTCGGGGCGCAGCTCGCGCGTCAGGTGCAGCGCCGCACCGTCGGCGGGCGACACGAGCGACAGCGGGCGCGTGCCCGGCGAAACGGCGCCGGGGGACACGCCCGTCGCGGCGGCCGCCGCATACGGCGGGACGGGCGGCAGCGGCAGCCCGGCCTGGCGCGCCCAAGGGATCGCCTCGGGCGGCACGAACGTGAAGACGCGCTCAGCGACCGGTCCCTGGCAGCGCGCCTCGGGCGCGCCGGTCGCCGCGCACACGGCGAGCGCGCGGTAGTAGTCGTCGTACGCCGCCGGCACCGTGCCCGCGGCGAAGACCTCGACGCGCCGACGCTGGCAGTCGGGCGTGGGCAGCAGCCCTGACGGCAGGCAGACCGCGACGTGCTCGATGTCGGGCGGCTCGGCGAACACATGCACGGGGCGGCCGACGAGCGCGGCGTTCATGACGTCGCGCCAGATCGGCGCCGCGCCGTCGACGCCGGAGATGTCGCGCATCGGCGTGTTGTCGGCGTTGCCTGCCCAGACGCCGACGGCGAGGTCGGGCGTGTAGCCGACGGTCCAGTTGTCGCGGAAGTCGGTCGTGGTGCCGGTTTTGACAGCGGCCGACCGGTCGAGGCGCAGCGGGCTGTTGTAGCCGAAGCCCGGGGCGCGCGCGTCGTTGTCGGAGAGGATGTCGGTGATCAGGTAGGCCGTCTGCGGGGAGATGACACGCTGGCGCGCGGGCTGCGGCGCGCGGTACAGCACGCGGCCGTCGCTATCCTCGACGCGGAGCACCGCGACCGGGTCGACGCGCACGCCGCCGGCGGCGAACGCGGCGTACGCCGCCGTGAGGTCGAGCAGGCGCACCTCGCCGCCACCGAGCGTCAGCGCGAGGTCGTAGCGGGTCGGGTCGCTGAAACTGGTCAGGCCCATGCGGCGGCCGAGGTCGACGGCGCGCTCGACGCCGACCGCCGCCAGCACCCGCACGGCCGACACGTTGTATGACGACGCG
>Ga0153916_10000912_pt1 | contig 20524 bp, 20 predicted proteins | sample Opewatmetagenome_FD_109642 | JGI IMG/M metagenome (GOLD analysis project Ga0153916, IMG submission 109642) | Freshwater wetland microbial communities from Ohio, USA - Open water 3 Core 3 Depth 4 metaG | ecosystem: Environmental > Aquatic > Freshwater > Wetlands | place: USA: Ohio, Lake Erie...
GACGGCCATGGATGCAGCCTCAGTGGATGTTGTTGATGGCCGACTTGGCGCTGTCGTGCCGTACCTTCATGACGTTGCTGAGCGCCGTGAACTCGCGGCTCTCGCGCTGCATGCCTTCCTGCAGCTGCAGGTACTGCAGGTTGAAGGTCTGGGCCTCCTGCTGCAGGGCCCGCGTGGCCTCGAGCAGGTCTCCTCCTCCGTCGATCCCCGAGCGGCCGGGCGGGGCGGCTGCCGCGCGGGTCGCGCCGTGGATGGCGCCGGCGATCACCAGGCCCCCGGGAACGAACGGGGCCGCGAGCGCCACCGTCGAGGCGAGGCCGGAGGCGGCGCCGGCCGCCGCCGAGCGAAGAACCTCGCCGAAGCGGTCGGGCTCGGTCTTGCGATGGGTGACGGGAGCGACGTGGACTGGCTCGATGCGGTTCATGGAGCCTCCTTTCGTCCCGGCCCGGGGAGCAACGGTCATGCCGCCCGGGACCCGCCGGAAAACGGGGGGTTCCCGCGAAGCGAGACCGGTGCGCGGCTCGGTGGCGTGCCGTCCGTCCGTTCCGCGTCCGCCGCCAGGAGCTCATGACGCTCGGGCTTCGATGACGTGGCGCGCCAAGGTGGCCGCCGGCGCAGCGCCACGACCACCATCGAGCGCGCGGAAGAGCCATGCCGGCGGGATCCGTCCGCATGTGCCCCATCCATGGCGGCCACCCCGGCTTGACTCGGCTCGCGGGGACCTGCTACCGAATAAACCGGCTGGCCGGTTTTTTCGGCGCGGGCCAGGAGGCCACCTTGAGGGCGCGGAACGAGAAGGAGCTCCTGCGGATGCACGCCATCGGCCGGGCGGCGGCGAAGCTCTTCGACCGGAAGGGCTATCTGGAGACCAGCCTCCAGGACATCTCGGAGGAGGCCGGCGTCAGCAAGGGGGCCATCTACTACTACTTCTCCAGCAAGCACGAGATCCTGTTCTTCATCCTCGACACCTACATGGACAGCCTCCTCGGCGGGCTGGAGGAGGAGCTTCGCAAGGTCCCTCCCGGCGTGGCGCGGGTCGAGTACATCACCCGCCGCCACCTGTCGCTCTACAACAACCGGGTCCCCGAGGCGAAAGCGCTCCTCATCGACGGCCACAACCTCCCGGCGAGGGACTTCCGGATCGTCGCCGCGAAGCAGAAGCGTTACGCGGCGCTCCTCGTCGACGCGCTCTCCGACCATCTCGACGGGAAGATGCCCAAGGTCCACCTCAAGGCCATCGCCTACATCCTCTTCGGGATGTGCAACTCGATCATGCACTGGCACGACCCCGAGGGTCCCATCAAGCTCGAGGAGCTCGCCGAGATGTGCCTGAACATCTTCCTGAGGGGCACGGCCCACTACGTCGGAGTGGGTGGCCACCGGAAAGTGGGGGGCGCATGACCGCAGCCAACGGGGAGTCGATCGCCATCCTGACGTCGATGGTGCGGATCCGCCGGGTCGAGGAGCGCCTCGCCGAGCTATTCACCCAGGGGAAGATCCCGGGGTTCATCCACACCAGCATCGGCCAGGAGGCCGTCGCCGCCGGGGTCTGCTCGTGCCTGGAGCGCCAGGACTCGGTTCTCACCACCCACCGCGGTCACGGGCACGCGGTGGCGAAGGGCATCGACCTGAAGCGCTTCATGGCCGAGATCTTCGGCCGCCGGACCGGCTTCTGCAAAGGTCGCTCCGGCTCGATGCACGTCGCCGACAAGGAGGTCGGCGTCGTCGGCGCCAACGGGATCGTGGGAGGTGGCCTCCCCATCGCGCTCGGGACCGCGCTCGCCTCGCAGTACCGCGGCGAGAAGACGGTCACCGTCTGCTTCTTCGGGGACGGTGCCTCGAACCAGGGAACCTTCCACGAGTCCCTGAACGTCGCCGCGCTCTGGAGCCTGCCCATCGTCTTCTGCTGCGAGAACAACCAGTGGGCGCAGTTCACGCCGCAGAGCCGGTACATGAAGGTGGATCGCGTCGCCAGGCGGGCCGAGTCGTACGGGATGGTGGGCGAGACCGTGGAGGGCGACGACGTCCTCGAGGTGAGGCGCGCCGCGCGGGAGGCGGTGGCGAGGGCGCGCCGGGGCGATGGACCCACGCTGCTGGAGTGCCGGGTCCAGCGCTGGTCCGGTCACTACGTCGGCGACGCCCAGAAGTACCGCCCCGCGGACGACGTGAAGGCCGCCAGGGGCGTGGACCCCATCCAGAGGTTCGCCGCCGCGCTCGCGGAGTCGAAGGTCCTGGGAGCGCAGGAGCTGCAGGCCATCGAGGCGCGGATCAAGACGGAGATCGACGCGGCCGTCGCCTTCGCCGCCGAGAGCCCGGCGGCCGATCCCGCCGATCTCCTCACCGACGTCTACGCCTGATGGCGCGGGCCATGCGACGGGCCATCGCCGGGAGGACGCCGAGATGAGGGAGACCCGCTACATCAAGGCGATCAACGAGGCCCTCCTCGAGGAGATGGCCCGGGACGAGAGCGTCTTCGTCGTGGGCGAGGACGTGGGGAGCGCCGGCGGCGCGTTCAGCGCCACCCGCGATCTCCTGCAGCGTTTCGGGGAGCGGCGCGTCCGCGATACCCCCATCAGCGAGGCCGCCATCGTCGGCATCGCCACCGGCGCCGCCATCCGCGGCCTCCGCCCGGTGGCCGAGATCATGTTCGCCGACTTCCTGACCCTCTCGATGGACCAGATCGTCAACCAGCTGGCCAAGGTCCGCTACATGTTCGGCGGGATGTACCGGATGCCGGTGGTGATCCGGGCGGCCTGCGGCGCCGGCCTCAACGCCGGACCGCAGCACTCGCAGTCCCTCGAGGCGTGGTTCGCCCACGTGCCCGGCCTCGAGGTGGTGATGCCCGCCACGCCCTACGACGCCAAGGGCCTCCTCAAGTCGGCGATCCGCGACGACAACCCGGTCCTCTTCCTCGAGCACAAGGCGCTCTATGCGTCGAAGGGCGACGTCCCGGAGGAGGAGTACCTGGTCCCCATCGGCAAGGCGGAGGTGAGGCGGGCCGGCGGGGACGTGACCATCGTGACGGCCTCCCGGATGGTCCACCAGTCCCTGGAGGCGGCCCTGACCCTGGCCGCCGAGGGGATCGAGGCGGAGGTGATCGACCTGCGGACCATCAGCCCGCTCGACAGGGAGGCGATCCTCCGGTCGGTGGAGAAGACATCGCGGCTGGTCGTGGCCCACGAGGCCGTCAAGGCCTTCGGCTTCGGCGCCGAGGTCGTGGCCATGGTCTGCGAGGAGCTGGGCGGCCGCCTGCGAGCGTCCGTGGCCAGGGTGGGCGCTCCGTTCGTCCCCGTGCCGTTCGCTCAGGAGAAGCAGTACCTCCCCGCCGCCGCCGACGTCGTCCAGGCGGTGAAGCGCGTGATGTCGTCCTGAAGGAGGGCTGGTGGCGACCGAGCTCCAGATGCCCAAGATCGGCCTCACCATGACCGAGGGGAAGATCCTCGAGTGGAGGAAGCGGGTCGGCCAGCGGGTCGAGAAGGGCGAGGTGGTGTTCGTCTTCGAGACCGAGAAGGCCACCTTCGACGTCGAGTCGCCGGCGGCCGGCTTCCTCGCCCGCATCGTGGTCGAGGAGGACGAGACCGTCCCGGTGGGCACCGTGGTCGGCCTGCTCGCGGAGCGGGAAGGGGAACGGGTGGAATGGAAGGGTGCGGGCGCCGCGCCGGCCGCGAAGCCCCCGGCCGCGGAGCCCGCGGCGCCCGAGGGAAGGCTGGTGGCCCTCACCGGCATGCGCCGGGTGATCGCGGAGCGGATGGTGGCCTCCAGGCGGGAGGCGGCCCAGACCGAGATGACCGTCTCCGTCGACGCCACGCGGCTGCTCGAGGCGAAGGAGGCGCTGGCGGCGGCGGTGGAGAAGGAGGCGGGCGCGCGCCCGACCGTCACCGACCTCCTCCTCGAGGTGACCGCGGCCGCGGTCTCGTCGCACCCCGACCTGAACACCCGCTGGACGCCGGAGGGGATCCTGTACCTCGACGCCATCCACATGGGGGTGGCGATGGCCCTCGACGGCGGGCTCGTCGTTCCGGTGATCCGGGACATGGGGCGGAAGACGCTCGCCCAGGTGACGGGGGAGCGAGCTCGGCTCGCGGACCGCGCGCGGGCGGGCCAGCTCACGCCGGACGAGATGAAGGGGAGCACCATCACCGTATCGTCGCTGGGGATGTTCGGCGTCGAGGAGTTCACCGCCATCCTCAACCCGCCCGAGAGCGCCATCCTCGCGCTCGGGGCGATCGTGGATCGCGCCGTCGTCGTGCAGAAGCAGGTGGTGGTCCGGCCGGTGATGCGGGTGACCCTGAGCTACGACCACCGGATCGTCGACGGAGTGGCGGCCGCCCGGTTCCTCGCGACCTTCCGCGAGCTGGCGGAGAGCCCATGGCCCGCCGTCGTCCAGGGCCTTGGCGGGAATCGAGACCGATGAAGATGGGCGCGAGCGAAGGACCGATCCTCAGATGTGACGGCGTCGGCCTGTCGTTCGGGAACGTCCAAGCCCTCCTGGACATGACCTTCCAGGTCGGGAAAGGGGAGCTGGTCAGCATCATCGGCCCGAACGGCGCCGGCAAGACGAGCGTCATCAACACCATCACCGGCTTCTACCGGGCCGGGACGGGAAGCATCCACTTCAAGGGGCGGGACATCACCCGCCTCCCGCCGCACAAGGTCTGCCGGGCCGGGATCGCGCGGACCTTCCAGAACACCGAGCTCTTCGCCGGCCTGACCGTCCTCGACAACCTGCTCGCGGCCCGCCACATCTACCTCCGCAGCAACCTCCTCTCCTGCGCGCTCTACTACGGCCTCGCCGAGCAGGAGGACATCGAGGCGCGGGAGGTGGTGGAGGACATCATCGACCTGCTGGAGATGGAGGCGATCAGGAAGCAGGAGGTCGGAACGCTCCCCTACGGGCTGCGAAAGCGCGTGGAGCTGGGGAGGGCGCTGGCGCTGGAGCCGGAGCTCATCCTGCTCGACGAGCCCACCGTCGGGATGAACCTCGAGGAGAAGGAGGACATGGTCCGGTTCGTCCTCGACGTCTCCGAGGAGAAGGGCACCACCGTCGTGCTCGTCGAGCACGACATGGAGATCGTCATGGACATCTCCGACCGGGTCATCGTGTTCGACTTCGGCCGCAAGATCGCCGAGGGGATGCCCGCCGACATCAAGATGGACGCCCGGGTCATCCAGGCCTATCTGGGCGCGGGGTGAGGCGCGAGCCATGCCGGACCTCGACACCTACCCGAAGTTCCTGATGCGGAACCGCGACGCCTCCGGCGACCAGGTGGCGCTGCGCCGGAAGGATCGGGGGATCTGGAAGAGCCACACCTGGCAGGACTGCTACGAGCAGGTCCGCCTGCTCTGTCTCGGCCTGGTGACGCTGGGGCTCGAGCCGGGCGACAAGGTGGCCATCATCGGCGACGACGAGCCGGAGGGCTTCTGGGCCGAGGCCGCCATCCAGTCGGCGGGGGCGGCGGTGGTGGCGATGTGGAGCGACTCGATCCCATCCGAGATCGCCTACGTCGTCCAGCACTCGGACGCGCGCTTCGTCATCGCCGAGGATCAGGAGCAGGTCGACAAGCTCCTGGAGATCAAGGAGTCCATCCCCGCGGTTCAGAAGGTCGTCTTCTGGGATCGCAAGGGGATGCGCCGCTACGACGATCCCATCCTGCTCGGCTTCGACGCCCTGCGGGGCCTGGGGCGCGGGTACGGCGAGGGGCACCCCGGGGCCTTCGAGGATCTCGTGGCGCGGACCCGCGGCTCGGGCGTGGCGCAGATCTCCTACACCTCCGGAACCACCAGTCTCCCCAAGGGCGCCATCATCACCCACGACGCGATCCTGGCCTCCGCCCGGCGGATGCAGGAGACCTGCCCGCTCGAGGCCGGCGAGGACGTGATCACGACGCTCGCGTCCGCGTCGGTCTTCCACGCCTGGTTCGCGGGCTACAACTACATGAGCCGGGTGGTGATCAACTTCCCGGAGGAACCCGAGACCCTGATGCAGGACATCCGCGAGATCTCGCCGCGGTTCCTGCTCGTCACCCCCCGCCAGTGGGAGAGCCTCTCCTCGATGACGCAGACGCGGATCGGCGACGCCGGCTTCCTCAAGCGATCCGCCTACGCCCTCTTCCTCCCGGTCGGCTACGAGATCGCCGACCGCCGCACGCAGGGCCGGCCCATCCCGCTCCACTGGCGGATGCTCCATGCGCTCGCCGACCTCGTCGTCTTCGCGCCCCTCCGCGACAAGCTCGGCGTCACCAGGACCCGGTACCCGTTCACCGGCAGCGCCTTCCTGAGCCCCGACTTCTTCCGGTTCTTCCAGGCGATCGGCATCAACCTGCGCCAGATCTACGGGAGCACCGAGGCGGGCGTCGTGAGCATGCATCGGGAGGCGGAGATCGACAACGACAGCGTGGGCCGGATCTGCGCGGGCGCCGAGGTGCGGATCTCCGAGACCCAGGAGATCCTCGTGCGTGGGCCGAGCGTCTTCACCGGCTACTACAAGGATCCGGAACGGACCGCGCAGGTGATCCGGGACGGCTGGTTCCACACCGGTGACTCCGGCTACGTGAGCGAGCGCGGGCACCTCTACTACCAGGACCGGATCGACAACCTCGACGAGCTGCGCAACGGGCACCGGTACGCGCCGGCCTACATCGAGGGGAAGCTGAAGTTCAGCCGGTACATCCAGGACGTGATGGCCGTCGGCGGCCGGAGCCGCGACTTCCTGTCGGTCATCATCAACATCGACTTCGAGTGCATCGGCAAGTGGGCCGAGGCCCGCCGCCTCTCCTACACCACCTTCGCCGACCTCTCGCAGAAGGAGGAGGTGGGCGAGCTCGTCCGGCGGGATCTGGAACGCGTGAACCGGGTGCTCCCGGCGCCGGCGCGGGTCCAGCGCTTCGTCCTGCTGCCCAAGGAGTTCGACGCGGACGAGGGCGAGCTGACCAGGACGCGGAAGCTCAAGCGGCGGTTCCTGCAGACGCGCTACCGGGAGCTCATCGACGCCATCTACGACGGCAAGTCCGAGGTGCCGATGACCACCGAGGTGAGGTACCGGGACGGGCGGAGAGGGAAGGTCACGACGAACCTCGAGGTGAGGTCGGTGTACCGGGCGCCGGACGGGGCGGGTGCCGCACTTGCCGCCGTCCGCGAGGCGAGGGGCTAGCGTGCTGACCCTGAGCAACGTGGAGGTGAAGTACGCCGGGGTGATCCTGGTCCTCCGCGGCGTCTCGCTCCAGGTGCCCGAGGGGAAGATCGTGTCGCTGCTGGGCAGCAACGGCGCCGGCAAGACCACCACCCTGAAGGCCATCTCCGGGCTCCTGCGCACGGAGCTGGGCGAGGTGACCGCGGGCGCAATCGAGTACCAGGGCCGCCGCATCGACAGGCTCGACCCCGAGAAGGTCGCGAAGATGGGGATCATCCAGGTGATGGAGGGGCGGAAGGTCCTGAGGCACCTGACGGTCGAGGAGAACCTGCGGCTGGGCGGCTACATCCGGCCCAACGGCAGCGTCCGACGCGACCTGGGCATGGTCTACGACTACTTCCCCAAGCTGCGGGGGCGCCGCGACTCGGTGAGCGGGTACCTGTCCGGAGGGGAGCAGCAGATGATGCTCATCGGGCGCGCGATGATGGCGCGCCCCCGGCTCATGCTCCTCGACGAGCCGTCGATGGGGCTGGCGCCACTCGTCGTCAAGGAGATCTACGAGATCGTCCAGCGGCTCGCCTCCGAGGAGAAGACCACCATCCTCCTCGTCGAGCAGAACGCCAAGGCCGCCCTCGGGATCAGCCAGTTCGCCTACGTGCTCGAGAACGGCCGGGTGGTCCTCGACGGCCCCGCCGGCACCCTGGCCGAGAACGAGGACATCCGCGAGTTCTACCTGGGGCTCGGGAAGCTCGGCGAGAAGAAGAGCTACCGGGCGGTGAAGACCTACAAGCGAAGGAAGCGGTGGCTGTGACGGGAGGCTGACGTGGAGCTCCTCGGAATGCTGGTGATCTCCGGCGTCATGAACGGGGCCATCTACGGCCTGGTGGCGCTGGGATTCGTCCTCATCTACAAGGCCTCGGCGGTCCTCAACTTCGCCCAGGGATACATGCTGCTCCTGGGCGCCTACCTCTTCTGGTTCTTCAGGGCCACCCTGGGTCTGCCGCTCGCCGTCGCGCTGCTCCTGGCGATGGCGGCGGGGTTCCTGGTCGGCATGCTGATCGAGCGGCTCACCCTCCGGCCGCTCATCGGGCAGCCCCTCATCTCGATGATCACCGTCACCATCTTCCTCTCGCTGGTGCTGGAGGGGCTGGTCTCGATGATCTGGGGGACCTACCCGCTCCAGCACGTGACCGTGTTCCACGACCGCTCGATCCGGATGGGCGGCATGGTCCTCACCACGCAGAGCCTGATCGCCTGCGGGCTGGCGCTGGGGGTGGCCGGCGCGCTCATCGCCTTCTTCCGTTTCACGCGGATCGGGCTCGCCATGCGCGGCGTGGCCGAGGGCCACCAGATCGTGCAGAGCATGGGGATCAGCGTCCGGAGGATCCTCAACATCTCCTGGGGGCTCGCCGGGATCGCCGCCACCATCGGCGGGATCCTGCTCGGGGGCACGCTCGGGTTCCAGCTGGCCCTGAGCCAGATCGGGCTCCTGGCCATCCCCGCCGCCTTCATCGGCGGCCTCGAATCGCCGGAGGGCGCCGTCCTGGGCGGCCTCCTCGTCGGCCTGAGCGAGAGCATCGTCTCGGGCTACGTCGGGAACGCCGCGGGGGTCCCCGCCGCCTTCGTCATCCTCATCGCCACCATGCTCTTCAGGCCCTACGGCTTCTTCGGCCTGGAGCGGATCGAGAGGGTGTAGCGACATGGCGAGGGCACCGTTCTACCCACCCAGCGGCGTCTACGCCGACACCTACGCGAAGGACATCCGGATCCTCAAGACCCGGAAGCAGCGGTTCCTGGCGGTCGCCGGCCTGGTGCTCCTCTTCGCGGTGCCCCTCGTCCCGGGGATCAACTCGCCCTACCACCTGCGGCTGCTGATCGGGGCCGGGATCACGGTGATCGCCTGCCTGGGCCTCAACATCCTGACCGGCTACTGCGGCCAGCTCAACGTGGGGCAGTCCGCCTTCGTGATGGTGGGGGCGTTCACCTCCGGGATGCTGAACGCGTTCCTGGGCTGGCCGTTCTGGGCCTCGGTCTTGCCGGGCGGGCTCGCGGCGGCGGGGATCGGGGTCCTGTTCGGCATCCCCTCGGTGCGGCTCAAGGGCCTGTACCTGGCCCTCACCACCCTCGGCGCCCAGATCATCCTCACCTGGATCGCCCTCTACGGCATCACCGTCACCGCGGCCGGCTTCGCGGTGAACCCCGCGCGGCTGGGCGGGATCGCCTTCGACACGCCGCAGAAGTTCTACTACGTGGCGATGGTCTTCACCGCGGCGATGACCTTCTTCGCCCGGAACCTCATGCGGTCGAGGCTGGGGCGGGCCTTCATCGCCATCCGCGACAACGACCGGGCGGCGGAGGGCATGGGCATCGACATCTTCAGGTACAAGCTCCTGGCCTTCGCCATCTGCACCTTCTACGCCGGCGTCGCCGGGGCGCTGCTGGTCCACTACATGATGTGGGCGCAGCTCGAGTCCTTCACCCTCCAGGACTCCATCTGGTACCTGGCCATGATCATCGTGGGCGGGCTCGGGAGCATCGAGGGGACCGTCTTCGGCGTCGTCTTCATCACCGTGCTGAAGGAGCTGGTCCTCGTGGTCGGGCCCATGGCCCAGACCAGGCTACCCTTCCTGCCCATCGGGGCGGCGAGCGGGCTCCTGCTCGTCATCATCGGCAGCATCGCCATCCTCTTCGGAGTCCTCGAGCCGCGCGGCATGGCCCACCGCTGGAGCCTCATCAAGGCGTTCTACCGGCTGTGGCCGTTCGGCTACTAGCGCCACTCGGACGCAGGGATCGTCGTGAAACGTGTCGAAGTGGGTTCGTCGAACGGTGAAACGAAGGAGGCTGTCATGAGGAACGGAACGTCTCGATTCGCTGCTCTCACCCTGGCGGCCATCCTGCTGCCGGCCGTCGCGGCGGCCCAGGCCGGGGAGGTCGTGGTCGGCAACATCAGCGCCATGACCGGGCCCACCAGCGGGACGCACATGATGTGCCAGGCCGGATCCAGGGACTACCTGGAGTACCTGAACCAGCAGGGCGGCATCGCCGGGAAGCTGGGCAAGGCGAAGACCAGATACCTCGCCTATGACTCCCAGTACGTCGCCACCAAGGCCAAGGACGGCTTCGCCCGGCTGCTCGAGCAGAAGATGGCCGTCTGGACCCAGTGCGCCTCGGCCCATTCCGACGCCCTGATCGCGGACTACGAGGCCGCCAAGGTGCCGCTGGTGACCGGGTCCCAGGGGATCGCGAGCCTCTACTCCGACTGGGCCTACGGGAACTACCACTCCGGGATCGCCAACATGATCCGCACCTGGATCGTCTGGGTGAAGGGCGAATGGGAGAAGGCCGGCAAGCCCGGCGGGACGCTGGTCCTGGGCACCGTCACCAGCGACGAGCCCTACGTCCCCCTGGCCCTCTGGGACATCGACGCCTTCGCGCAGCAGCAGGGGGTGAAGCTCGTGAAGGAGACCTTCCCCAAGGGGACCACCGACGCCAGCCCGCAGCTCCTGCGGCTCAAGAACGCCGGGGCGAGGCAGATCTACGTGATCGCCTCCGCCACCGGTGCGGTGGTGGTGCTCAGGTCCGCCAGGGCGCTCGGCCTCCAGATCCCCATGACCCAGTGCGCCGCCGCCACCCTGGGCGACGTGATCGCGCTCGGCGGGCCCGAGCTGGCCGAGGGCTACCAGGGCGAGTACTTCTTCGAGCCGATGTCGAAGAATCCGGCGCTGGGAGGCTCGCCGGGCCTGAAGCTGGCCCGCGAGCTGTGGGCCAAGAACCACGCCAAGGAAGTGCCCAACGACATGTACATCAACGGCATCCTGTCCGGCATGGTGATCGCGGAGGGGATCCACCAGGCGCTCGAGGCGGTTCCACCCGGCAAGCTCGACGGCGAGGCCATCAAGCACGGCCTCGACCGGATCCGCGGATTCGACGGGCAGGGGCTGACGCGGCCCATCAGCTACGTGAAGGACGACCACATCGGGCCGAAGCAGGTCCGGTACTGGGTCGTGAAGAAGGGGTTCGTGGAGCCGGTGAGCGAGTGGGTGCCGACGACCACCTACCGCATCCCGAAGAAGTAGGAGGCCGCTCCGGGAAGCGCGGGTGGGGCCGTTCCAGACCCGGCCGCGGCCGCACCCACCCGGGTGCGGCCGCCAGGCCGGCGGCCGATGAGGAGAGAGGACGATGGTCGAGATCAGGTTCAAGGCGCGCGTGGACGAGGAGAAGTGCGTGAGCTGTCCCATGTGCGAGAACGTCTGCCCGACGGCCGCCATCACCCTTCCGCGCAAGGGCGCCAAGGCGGTGGTGGTGGACGACCAGTGCGTGGGCTGCCCGAACTGCTCTGGCGTCTGCCCCGTGGACGCGATCGATCTCGTGCTCCGCGAGAAGCCGCTCGTCGTGGGCGTGGACGCGTCCGACGTGGACGAGGACCGGATCCTGGCGCTCTGCCGGAAGGCCAACCTCCATCCGCAGCAGTGGCTCTGCCTCTGCACCGCCACGCGAGTTCGGGAAGGCGCGGCCGCGGTCCTCAAGGGCGCGGCGACGCCCGAGGCCGTCGCGCTCATGACCGGGACGCGGTCGGGCTGCACCGTCTACTGCCTGCAGCCGACGCTGCGGCTCCTCAAGGCGCACGGCGTGAAGGTGGTCCAGCCGAAGGGCTACCGCTGGTACGACATCTCCCAGACCTGCTGGGACGTCCCGGAGGACGTCAGGAAGAAGTACCCGGGCCACTTCCTCGAGGAGGACCTGGAGGTCTTCAGGAAGATCTGAAGCCCAGGCGAAGGAGAGAGACCATGTCGACGCAACCCACGCCATCGTTCGTGCGCCGCTCCGTCTACGGGCCCGAGCCCAAACAGCGCGCCGCGACCCTTCCGGGGCTCGTCGGCCTCGAGATCAAGCGGCTCTTCCCCGACGTCCCCGAGGCCATCTACCTCGAGGGCGGGGACCTGGCCGCCATGCGCGAGGCCACGCGCGCCGCCCTCCGCGACGTCAGGATGGACATGATCCGCGAGGGCCACTCGGTCAACATCCTCGCCTCCCAGTATGGCTTCACGCTCATGGGCGGATACGCCTACGCGGAGATGCTGAAGACCATCAAGGACGTCGTCCGGGAGCGGACCGGCTGCAAGAAGATCCGGCTGCGGGTCTGCACCGGGTTCCGGATCCGCGAGCCGGACGAGATCATCCAGCACTACGGGCTCGAGGAGTCCTTCCCCCACGCCGCGGCGGCGGTGCGCCCCATCGACAAGGGCATCCCCATCGAGACGGAGATCGGCACCCTCTACGGCGTCGCCAAGGTCTACGACGCCGACTGGATCATCCACGCGCACCACGGCGAGCTGCGCGAGCTGGACATGCACCGGATGATCAACCGCGCGCACAAGCCGTTCGCGATGTCCTACGCGCGGATGGAGACGCGGGCGGTGGCCCACATGAACTTCGGGCCGCGGAGCAGCAACTTCATCGCCAAGGTGATCTTCGATTCCAGGTTCGTGCAGAGCAAGTTCACCTTCGGCTGCTTCATGCTCACCTCGCCGCAGGGCATCACCGGCGTCGCCGCGGGAAGCGATCTCGACGCGCTCGACCGCAAGCTCATGCTCGTCGGCTTCAAGTCCTACGGGAAGATCAGGGAGCTGTTCGCCGAGATCAAGGAGTGCATCGCCGTCCTCGACGCCACCGGCGAGCCCCGGTACATGATCGGCGGGGGCCTGACGTTCGGGAACGTCACCGAGGCCGAGCTCGACCTGTTCGACCTGGACATGATGCCGGTGAGCCTCGGATTCGGACTCTACGAGCGCCCGCCCCACCAGCCCAGGGCGAAGTCGGTCAACCCCGCCCTGAAGGCGCTGGTCATCAACCACATGTGGCTCGGGGTCCCCCAGCTCGAGCTCGCCACCCATATCCCGACCATCGCGGTGGGCCAGGACATGGCCAGGCTCCTCAGGGACGACCCGATGAATCACGACTTCATGCGCCACTGCGTGACGGCCGAGAACCTGGAGACCGCGATGAAGTTCGCTCGCGCCATCGCCAGGACGGACAACGTCATCGTCTTCGACGGGAGCTTCGGGAGGATGACCGTGAGCCCGCCGCTCGCCGAGCACCTGACCGCGCGGGCGCCCGACGTGAGCAGGAGGGTGGACGAGCAGCTCATGCCCAAGTGGCTGCGGCAGAGGGGCATCGACCCGGCCGCCGCGGCGCAGGTGGCGATGTGACGAGCCCGGCCTCGCAGACCTGGCCGCGGCCGGTGGTGGACGTCCGGGACGAGATCCTGAGGTCGGTCCGCGCCTCCCGCGTCACCGCCTCGATCGTGACCGACCAGGCGGGCGTCATCGCCGGCGTCCCCCTCGCGGTGCGGGAGGCGGGGCAGCTCGGCCTCTCCCTGGCGAAGATCGTCGCGGAGGGCAGCCCGGTCGACGCCGGGGGCGAGATCGCCCGGCTGGTCGGGACGCCGAGGGAGATCGTGATGGCGGAGGAGGTCCTCATCGGAGCCCTGGCGAAGGCCTCCGGGATCGCGACGCGGGCGCGCGCCTTCGTGGCGGCCGCCAACGGCCGCCCCAGGGTGGTCGCCGGCGGCTGGAAGAAGATGCCCGGCGCCCTGAAGGAGATGATCCGGAGCGCCGTGGCCGCAGGCGGGGCGCAGCCACGCATCGTGCCCGGCCCCTTCGCGTACCTGGACAAGAACTACGTCGAGCTCCTGGGCGGCATCCGCCAGAGCCTGGCGGCGGTCGCGCATCTCCGCGATCTCGCGAAGGTGGTGCAGGTGAAGGGGCGCTACGGAGAGGTGGCGGCGGAGGCCTGCCAGGCGGCGGAGCACGGCGCGGACGTCGTCTTCGTCGACACCGGCCGGGCCGGGGACGTCGCGCGCGCGACCGAGGCGATGGCCCGGCGGGGGCTGAGGAGCAGGGTGCTGGTGGCCTTCGGTGGGGGCGTGGCCCTGGAGGACGTGGAGGCGCTGAAGGCGCTCGACCTCGACATCCTCGACATCGGCCGGCAGATCGTCGACGCGCCCCTGCTCGACATGCGGCTGGAGATCGTCGAGGCGGACCGGCCGCGCTGAGGGGCACGAACGTGGCCGAGTACGACCTGATGAACAAGACGGAGCTGACGATCCGCAGGATCGGCCTGCGGGACGCGGACCTGGCGCGCGTGGCCGAGGCGGTGGCCGAGACGCTCGGCCTGTCGCGCGGGGACGTGCTCGTCACCGACGTCCTCGGCGATCAGGTGGTCGTCGACGTCCTGCGGCGCGGCGTGGACCCGCACGCCCTGGTGGGCAAGAGGGAGGAGCTGCAGCGAAGGCTCTCCGAGATCCCGGGCGTCTCGTGCACCGACGAGACCGAGTTCTTCTCCAGGGGGATGCTGAGCTGGATCGCCGTCGGAGGAGCGGAGGGCGAGGAGATCCTCCGGCGCTCGGAGGCCATGGCGGCGGAGATCCGCAAGAGGCTGGAGAAGAGCGCCATGGTGTTCTCGACCGGGGCGGAGGTCGTGGGGGGGCAGGTGAAGGACACGAACGCTCCGCTCATCCGGGAGCGGCTGGAGGCCGAGGGCTACGCGGTGAAGCTCGGGGGCGTCCTGGGCGACGACGAGATCCTGATCTCCGCCCGGCTGCGCCAGGCCGCCGACGACGGCCACGGCCTCGTCCTCACCACGGGCGGGGTGGGCGCCGAGGACAAGGATCGGACCGTGGAGGCGGTGCTGCAGGTCGACCCCGCCGCCGCGACGCCGGCCATCGTGAAGTACGAGCTGGGGGTCGGCCGCCACAGGCACAAGGACAGCGTGCGGATCGCGGTCGGGAGGGTCGGCGGCACGCTCCTGGTGGCGCTGCCGGGTCCGAACGACGAGGTGCAGGTGGGCGTGCGGGCCCTCCTGGACGGGCTCGGCGCCGGCGCCGGCAAGGAAGCGCTGGCGGAGGGGATCGCGGCGAAGCTGCGGGAGCGGCTCCGGCAGAAGCAGGCCGGACGGGCGGGACACCACCACGAGGGTTGACGATGGGGACGAGCGAGAGCTCCTTCCGCGACGAACGGGAGGCGATGCCGGCCGGGGAGAGGCGGGAGTACCAGGACGCGAGGGTCCGGTGGATCGTGGAGCACGCCTACCGGAACGCCCCCGGCGTCCGGGCCAAGATGGAGCAGGCCGGCGTCGCGCCCGGCGACGTCCGCTCGGTGAAGGATCTGGAGAAGATCCCGATCACCTCCAAGGACGACCTCATCCGGCTCCAGAGGCAGAGCCCTCCCTTCGGCGGCTTCGCCACGGTTCCGCCGAGCCGGCTCGGCACCCTCTGCATGTCGCCGGGGCCGACGTACAACTCTCCGGGCGCCGACGAGTCGTTCCTGGCGCGCGTGGAGCAGGCCTTCTCCGGCTGCGGCCTGCGGCCGGGAGACATCCTGGTCAACACCTTCTCGTATCACGTGTCGCCCATGGGGCTCCTGCTCGACACGCCGCTGAAGCGGTTCGGCGCCACGGTGATCCCGATGGGCGGTGGGAACAAGCAGCTCCAGGTCCAGGTCATGAAGGACCTGCGGGCGACCGCGTTCACCGGAACGGCGACCTTCCTCCTGGAGATCCTCCAGACCGCGGAGGAGATGGGGATCGACCCGAGGAAGGAGTTCGCGCTCCGGCTGGCGGTGACCCCGCTGGACCACGGCGTGATGAGGATCGTCGAGAGGGACTACGGGATCCGCGTGACCGAGTTCTACGGGACCGCCGACGTCGGCATCATCGCCTACAACTGCGACCAGAGGTCGGGGATGCACGTCTGCGAGGAGGCCATCCTCGAGATCGTGGATCTGAACACCGGCCGGCCGCTCGGACCCGGGGAGGTGGGGCGGGTGGTGGTGACGCCGCTCGACGCGACCTTCCCGCTGGTGCGCTACGCCCCGGGCGATCTCTCCTCCTGGAACGACCAGCCCTGCGCCTGCGGGCGCACCTCGGTCCGGCTCGACCCGATCGCGGGCTGGATCGGTCAGGCGGTGAAGGTGAGGGGGATGTTCGTGCACCCGTCGCAACTCGCCGCCGCGGTGTCGAGCCAGCCCGGGGTCGAGGCCTACCGGCTCGTGTGCCGGAGCGTGGACCGGAAGGACCACCTCACCCTCAGGTACGAGGCCGGCGAAGGCGTGCCCGAGGCCGCCCTGGAGCAGTCGCTCGGGCGGCAGTTCAAGGAGGTGTGCCGCCTCCATCTCGACGCCATCGAGCGGGCGCCCGAGGGCACGATCGCGCGGGACGGGAAGTTCATCGTCGACGAACGCGCGCAGGGCGAGAAGTGAAGGAGGGACAAGCCATGGGATCGCTCCTCGAGGAACTGGGCTGGACGAAGTACGTCGGCAAGGAGACCGGGACGTACACCGGCGAGCCGGTGATGGCCCGCGACATCCGCCGCTACGCCCTGGCGATCGACGATCCGGACCCGATCTACCGCGATCGGGACGCCGCCAGACGGTCGAAGCACGGCGGCATCGTCGCACCCCTCTTCTACGTGACCTGGGCGGTGGGAGTGCCCGGCGCGGAGAAGAGCACCAAGGAGCTGGGAGAGGACGGTCTGGCCACGTTCGTGGGCATCCCCGAGGTCCCGAACGTCTGGGACCTGGGGTGGGTTCGGGGTGGCGAGGAGCTGGAGTTCTTCGAGCGCGTCCGCGTGAACGACCGCGTGACGGTGAAGGGCAAGATCGTCGAGATGAAGGAGAAGGACGGGAAGAGCGGCAAGCTCGTCTTCGTCACCTCCGAGTTCGTCTACACGAACCAGGACGGCAAGACGCTGGCCACCCACCGCCTCACCATGATCGGGACGCCCAGGAAGGAGTCGCGCCATGCCTAGCCAGACCTTCTTCGAGGACCTGAGCGAGGGTCAGGAGATCCCGTCCCTGAGGAAGGAGGTCTCCTCCGTCAACATCCTCATGTACGTGGCGTCGGTGTGGCTCATGGACCGGATCCATTTCGACCACCCCTTCGCCACCAAGCGGCGCGGCCTCCCCGACGTGGTGGCTCCCGGGAACATGGGTGGCGACTACTATGCACAGCTCCTCAGCGAGCTCGCGGGCGAGACGGGACAGGTGAAGAGGATGTCCTTCCAGTTCCGGAACTTCATGCTCGCTGGAGACGTCCTGGACGTCGGAGGCAAGGTGGTCAAGAAGAGCATCAGCGACGGCAAGGGGCTCGTCGAGCTGGAGCTGTGGATCAAGAACCGGAACGGCGTGAACTGCGTCCCCGGCAAGGGGGTGGTGGCGCTCCCCCTTCGAGCCCGGAGCTGATGGCGACTCGCCGGGGCCGGGCCCCGTCGGGAGCGTCCGGACCGGCCGCCGGGTCGCGGGACGGAGCCGCCGCGGCGCGGGCGGACGGTGGGGATCGGGTCACGCCACCGTGATCCGGCTGGCGAGCCGCGGGGCGAAGATGCTCTTCGGGATCATGGCGTGGACGCCCTTGTTGATGTCCACGACCTGCGTGACGCGGAAGCTCACGCCCACGCTGCACAGCGCATAGGCGTCGAGCCGGGTGAGCCCGGCGCGCTTCGACAGGAAGTCGATGGCGTTGAGGAGCGCGATCCGCATGGCGACGTTGAGGTCCTTGTCCATGCCGAGCGCGATCCAGTGGGTGGGGGTCTCGACGAACGGCCACTGCAAGCCCGCCTGCTTGTGGAGCAGGATGCGGATGCGCACCTCCTTCATCGCGGTCTCGAGCGCGGTGAGGTTCACCTCGCCGTCGCCCTGGAGCGCGTGGGAGTCGCCGGTGAAGATCTTCGCGCCCGGCTTCCACACCGGCAGGTAGAGGCGCGATCCCGCACCCATCTCGCGCAGGTCCATGTTGCCGCCGTGGGGCCCCGGCGGCACCGAGGACACGACGCCGCCGGTGGCGCCGAAGAAGCCGTCCGGGGGCGCGACGCCGAAGGTGCCCTGGAACGGCGCGAGCGGCAGCCGGATGTCTTCGTTGAAGTGCGTCGTCAGCTTCGCCACGTCGAGCTTCACGTACTTGATCTGGCCGTCCGGGAAGAGGTCGGGGAGGGCGCCGGTTCCGAGGGTGCCCGGGTTGTTGAAGCAGGCGGCCCAGCCGACGGGCCGCACCTCGAGGAACTGCACCTCCAGGAGGTCGCCGGGCTCGGCGCCCTTCACGCCCACCGGTCCGATGATGGAGTGCGGTCCCTTGCCCGGGTTGGCGAGCCGCAACTTGGCGAGCTCGTCCACCGGAACGCCCGGCTGCAGCTTGCCGAGGAAGTGGGACCAGGTGTTCGGGTAGACGACGGTGTCCCCCGGCTCGACCTCGACCACGTTCGGCAGGTTCGAGTCGAAGACGCCGAGCCGGACCGTCGCCGGCGTCGACTCGACCACGTGCACCTTGCCGCCGCCGGCCGCGGCGGCCAGGAGCCGGGCGGACCGGCGCATCGGGTCGGCGCGCGCCACCGACGAGAAGAACGAGCCGGCGGCCGCGAGGAGGCCGAGCAGGCCTCCGGTCCGCAGGAAGTCGCGGCGCTCGCGGCTGCGGGCCTCGAGGAAGCGCTCCAGCGTGTCCCGGTTCACCTCCTCCATGCGCTCGAGGCGGTCGCGCTCCCGTCCGCGGTAGACCTGCTCGGCGGCCTCGTCGTGGATCCGCCCGGTGGCGGCCACCTCGCCGCAGCCGGAGAGCGCGCAGCGGTCGGCTTCATGGGCGTGTGGATCATGGGAGTCATGGGGGTCCATCGGTCTGCTCCTCGCGAACGGGGGAACGTCTACCGCGCTGTCGGCCCCGATGCGGCATCCCGGGAAGACATGGGCCCGTCCTCTCCGTGCATCTATTCGCTCCAGCGCGCGGCCGCCGGGGACCGACCCGATCGGGCCCGGGTGGAGACCGGACCTGCAATGGAAGTGCCGTCCGGGGCGGCAGGAGTCTCCGGCGAAAGACGCGCCCCGGGCTCGGGGAACCCCGCGCCCTGCCGCGTGAACGGGCACCGATCGGGCGCACCTGCTCGCGGAGCGGGCCGGGCCGAAGGGACGGCCGCGCTACTCGCCGATGATCTTGACCAGCACGCGCTTGCGGCGCCGGCCGTCGAACTCGCCGTAGAAGATCTGCTCCCAGGGGCCGAAGTCGAGCTCGCCCCCGGTGACCGCCACGACCACCTCGCGGCCGAAGAGCTGGCGCTTCAGGTGGGCGTCGGCGTTGTCCTCGCCGGTGTCGTTGTGGCGGTACTGGTCGGTGGGCTCGTGCGGCGCCAGCCGCTCCAGGAATCGCTCGAAGTCGCCATGCAGGCCCGGCTCGTCGTCGTTGACGAACACCGATGCGGTGATGTGCATGGCGTTCACGAGCACCAGCCCCTCCTGCACGCCGCTCTCGCGCAGGCACTGCTGCACCCGAGGCGTGATGTTGACCCAGCCGAGCCGGGCCGGCACCTCGAGCCAGAGCTCCTTGCGGTAGCTCTTCATGTCGTCACTCGCCCGATCGGCATCGCCCCCGGCCGGAAGAGCATGCCTGGGCGAAGCTCTCACGGGGCGTGCCCGGAGTAAAGGTCGATCGCGGGATCCCCCCGGAATCGCCGGCACGGGGCTCATGGCGGCTCGGGCCTCGCCGCCGCGCGCCCCAGCTAGCCGCTCGCCCTGCGCCACGAGCACGGCCGCTCCGCCGGCGGTGGTATCGTTCCCGCGTGGCCCGCGACTACCTGCGCCGCCTCTCCGACGCCATCGTCGCGGCGCAGCGCCCCATCCGCGTCCTCAAGGCCATCAACTGGGACTCCCGTGTCCACGACCAGTTCTTCCGGCAGGGGGCGAGGGAGCTGCCCAGGCCCGAGTATCCGCCGCTCGGATTCGACGTCCGGGCCAAGGTCCGGGAGCTCAAGGCCATCCGCCGGCAGATCCGCGGCAAGAACCCGGTGGAGCAGCTCCTGCGCGAGAAGTGCGACGAGTTCGTGCTCCTCGCCGAGATGCTCGGCGCCAGGGGCACGAGGCGCTTCTACGAGATCTCCCGCCGGGTCTTCGGCGACCCGCGCGACCGTTTTCCCGACAACCGCGCCGACAACCTGGCCATCGCCCTCGCCTGGGCCGCGCGCCCCCGCGCCCGCAACGAGGAGCTGACGCTTACCAGCGCCCAGGCGGCCGTGGTGGTCCACCAGATCTGCGGGCCCTACCTCGGCGGCGAGGTGACGGTGGTGGAGCGCACCCGCCTCACCGCCAACGCCGCCGCCGGCGCCACCCGCGTCACCCTGCGCAAGGGGGCGATGTTCTCGCAGCGGCAGGTCCGGGCGCTCGCCCACCACGAGGGGCTCTGGCACGTCCTCACCTCCCGGAACGGCTTCCGCCAGCCGGTGCTGACGGTCCTGGGCGTGGGGCTGCCGCGCCACACCGAGAGCCAGGAGGGGACCGGCATCGTCGCCGAGTACCTGACCGGCAACATCACCGACGAGCGCTTCATCGAGCTGGGCGAGCGCACCATCGCCATCGACATGGC
>Ga0153916_10000913_pt1 | contig 20521 bp, 22 predicted proteins | sample Opewatmetagenome_FD_109642 | JGI IMG/M metagenome (GOLD analysis project Ga0153916, IMG submission 109642) | Freshwater wetland microbial communities from Ohio, USA - Open water 3 Core 3 Depth 4 metaG | ecosystem: Environmental > Aquatic > Freshwater > Wetlands | place: USA: Ohio, Lake Erie...
TCAGTACGCCTCCGCTCGTCGATTTTTCGCGCGCCTCGCCTCTGAGATCTTTTTGAGCAGCCTGCAACCGAGTTTTTCAGAAACCTGCTAGGGCATCGGGGGAGCCCGCGGCTGTTTTCTCCCTACAGTGCCGACGCGACTAGTTTGATGCCGGCCAACGCCACGGCGATCGCCAGTCCGCGAATGATCCAGTCGCCGTGCAGACGGTGGGATAATCGCGCGCCGACCTGCGCGCCGAGGATCGCGCCGACGGACAGCCCGATGATTTGCTGAATGCCGCCGTGATAGAGGCCGGCGGCGGTATGCGTCGCGGCACCGCTGAAAGCGGTGATGGTCAAGACGAAAAGCGATGTCGCCGTGGCGATGTGAATGGGGAATTTCAACGCATAAGTTAAGGTGGGAACATAGAGAACTCCGCCGCCGATTCCGAAAAAGCTCGATAAAAATCCGAAAGCTAGGCTTAAAATCGACCCTAAAAGGAGCATGGGTCGGGTGAGGTGGGGAGTCACATGCGCGCCACCCCCTGCTTGCGCGATCTTATAAGCGGTTTTTTTCGCCGGGCTTACGGCCAGAAATATTCCCACCAACATCAACAGCCCTCCGAAAGCCAGATTAAAGTAGGCCCGGCTGATGCCGGTGGTTGTCAGCGCGCCGAGAATCGCGCCCGGGATCGTTGCGCCGGCGAAGATCGATCCGGATTTATAGTCGATGCGCTTGGATCGCGCGTAGGCCAGGGTTCCAGAAAGGGAATTAAAAAAGACTACCGCAAGCGAAACGCTGGTTGCGGCTTCCGGCGCTTCGCCGGGGAATATAAAAAGCAAGGCGGGGGCCAGTATAAACCCGCCGCCGGCTCCGATGATCGTGCCGAAGCCCCCGGCAAAAAAACCGAGTGGGACAAGCCAGAGAAGTGGCAGATATTGATCCATCGGTAATTTGTGCCTCCGCTATGTTGTTGGGATGACGATATCTCTCGCGATACGGCCGAATAAGCGTCGTTGTGCCGCTGTCGTGCCGCGGATAGAAAGAGTACTCCCGGTTGCTGATTTTTCGAGGTCCAATGCATCGTTTCTGATGTGGCGTGAATTCAGCGTTGCAGCGGCTCCAGGCGAATTCTTGCATCAACAATCAAACAGCCTTGCCCTGGCGCCAGCGCCATAACCGGATTTAAGTCCAGTTCGGAAATCTCCGGCACTTCTTCAACCAGGCGCGCGACGCGCAGCAAGAGATCCTCGATTGCCGTGACGTCCGCCGGCGCATGCCCGCGGTAACCTTCCAGCAGGCGATAACCGCGAATGCCGCGGACCATCTCTCTGGCGTCGCGATCCGTGATCGGCATAATGCGAAAACACACATCTTTGAGTATCTCGACGTGAATTCCGCCTAGTCCAAAACCGATCAATGGGCCGAAGGATGGATCTTGCGCGACGCCGACCATCAGCTCGGCACCGCCGGAAATCATCGGCTGGACTAAGACGCCGTCGAATGCATCCAGCCGGTTTGTTTTGGCGAGCTGGTCGTAGATAGCGGCAAAGGCCTGCTGGACAGCGGTCTCATCCGGCAAATTCAACCGCACGCCGCCGACTTCAGTCTTGTGGATAATTTGGCGTGAGGCCAATTTGAGCGCCACGGGGAAGCCGACTTGACGCGCGAGTTGCGCGGCTTCGTCGCCCGTCCGGCATACGCCACCGCGTGGCAACGGCAGCGCCAGGGCGGAAAGTACCTTGCGGGTTTCTTCCGCCGACAACCAACCGCCGCCTTGTGTCTGCAAGCTATGCTGGCAAATCGCGCGCGCGATTTGCGGTTGGATGTCAGCGAAATCGGGCACAACCCCTTCGGGTTGATTGCGCCATTCCGCGTAGAACGCCAGTTTCCCCATCGCGCGTGCGGCGTTTTCGGGAAACGAATAATTGGGCAACCGCTCGTTATTGGCGGCGATAGCATTGGCCGTCCGGCCGCCGTCCATAATGCAGGTGAGAACGGGTTTCCCCACGCCCTCCTGGAGGCGCGCGGCAGCCACTCCCGCACCGATGGCTTGGGAAATGGCGGCAATGTCCGCCAATCCGACGTGGATGGTCAGGACAATCAGCGCATCGACTTCCTCGGCGTTGAGCAAGACTTCGATGGCCTCGCGAAAGTCATCGGCGCTGGCCGAAGCGATCATATCGACCGGATTGGCGACGCTCGCCATTGCCGACAGGAACTTGGTCAACCGCTTTTTCATGGTTTCGCCGAACTCTTGGACCAACAGTCCGGCGGCTTCACAGCGATCGGCGCAGAGAATTCCCAAACCTCCGGCGTTGCTGAGAATCGCCACGCGGCGGCCGGCGGGCAGCGGCTGCATGCTCAGCGCCGCGGCCAGATCGAACATTTCATCGAGCGTTTCGGCGCGGATGACGCCCGTTTGCTGAAACAGCGCATCGACGGCGATATCGCTCGCGGCCAGGGCGGCGGTGTGGGAACCGGCGGCCCGCCGCCCCGCGCCGGTGCGCCCGGCTTTGATCACGACGATCGGTTTTTGCCGGCCGACGCGACGGGCGATGCGCGCGAAGCGGCGCGGGTTGCCGAAGGATTCCACGTAAAGAAGAATGACTCCCGTGTTCTTGTCCTCTTCCCAATATTGCAGCATGTCGTTGCTTGAGACGTCCGCCTTGTTGCCGATGCTGACGAAGCTCGAAAGGCCCAACTCCTTCTCTCGCGCCAGTGCAATGATGGCCAAACCCAGAGCGCCGCTCTGCGAACAGAACGCGATCCGGCCGAAGGGCGGAAAAGCGGGCGCGAAGGATGCGTTCAAACGCACCGCCGGATCGGCATTGAGGAGACCCATGCAATTAGGTCCCACCAACCGCATGCCGTAGCCGCGGATTTTTTCAAGCAAATGTTTTTGTAATTCACGCCCGTCGGCACCGAACTCGGCGAATCCGGCGGTGATCACAATGACCGCTCGCACGCTGCCTGCGGCGCAGTCGTCGATGACCGCCAGCACCGCATCCCGTGGAACGGCGACGATGGCAAGATCCACCGGCCGGGGCAAGGCGCGGAGGGAGGGATAGGCGGTCAACGATGCGATTTGGGAGGCGTGGGGATTGATCGGATAGATCGGACCTTTGAAGCCATTGGCGATCAGCGCATTAAGGATCCTGCCGCCGATGGCCACCGGATCGCGCGACGCTCCGATCACCGCTACGGAGCCGGGTCGAAAGAAGGGTAAAAGAGATGCCGTGGTCGATACTCGATCACGCAACTCCGCGCGCGCGACGCTGGCCTCGCTGGGTATGACGGATAAATCGATCTCGATGCAGCCGTCGTCCGCTTTGGTGCGGCATTCAAAGCCGGACTCGCGAAACACGTCCAACATCGCTTTGTTTTCCAGCATCGTGACGGCCCAGAAACGACGAAAGCCATTGGCCGCTGCCAGTACCGCCAACCGTTCCAAAAGCAGTGTGCCGATTCCTTTGCCCTGAAAAACATCGTCTACCGCCAGCGCGATCTCCGCGGTCGTTGGGTCGCGGCGGATGTAGGAGCCGACGGCGATGATGCGCGCCTTCGGTTCGGACCAGCGAGTTGCGACCAGACTGAGCGACGCGCGCGGGTTTGAGGAGTCGCAAAACGACTCGATCAGCTTGGCAGTCGGCACCGCGCGACTGAAGAATCGGTGGATTTTTGAGCGGTCGGAAAGAGAATTAAAAAAAAGGGTTAAAGCTTCTTGGTCGTCGGGTTGACTTTTCCTTAGGGAGGCCGTCGATCCGTCGCGCAGGATCAAACGACCGGATTCCGGCAAATCCTGACAGGGTAGGGGTATATAGCGTAGACGAACGTTCTCCACATACTTTAACTAGGCCGTCGGCTGATGTTTTTCAAGAAAGAAGCGAATTCGGGTCATTGACATAACCAACCGGCTATGAAAATAGGGGGGGGGATCGACGGCGGTTGAATTAGCCTTGCGGGGAGGAACCAATGACGAATTCGCTTTGGGTGCTAACATCCGTCGGGCTTTGCCTGCAGTGGATTTTCGTTCATTTCAGCGGCGTCCATCCGTCGCCGGAGCTGCAAGCGCTCAGCGCCGGTCTCGCTATTTTCGGCGCCTCCTTCATGCTCTCATGGGCGGCGGAACTGGCCCAGTTGGATATCCCCCAGGCGCTTGCGTTGGCGCTACTGGCGTTGATCGCCGTGCTGCCGGAGTATGCCGTGGACATGTACTTTGCCTGGATGGCCGGCAAGGATCCCAAGTATACCGCCTTCGCCATGGCCAATATGACCGGCGCCAATCGCTTGCTGATCGGCGTTGGCTGGGCGGCGGTTGTGGTTGCGTTTTGGCTCAAGACCCGGAAGAAGGCGGTCGAGCTTGAACCTTCCCATAAAATCGAGATCTTCTATTTAGGCTTGGCGACCCTTTATTCTTTTTTGATTCCGTTGAAGAGCCGGTTGGATCTGTTCGACGCGGTGGCTTTTATCGCGATCTTTGTTTTCTACATGCGTCGAGCGTCCCAGGCGGCCCATGTCGAACCGGATCTCGAGGGTCCTTCCGAGGCCATTGCCGCCTGGGGTCAGAGCGTGCGGCGCGCCGTGACGGTGGGATTTTTTCTGCTCTCGGGCTACACCATTCTCATCGCCGCGGAGCCCTTCGCCGAAGGCTTGTTGGCCACCGGCCGAACCTTCGGCATCGAAGAATTTGTGTTGGTCCAATGGCTGGCACCGTTGGCTTCCGAGTCGCCGGAATTCATCGTCGCCATTATATTCGCGCTGAGAGCCAATCCTGGAGCGAGCATCGGCACGTTGATTTCTTCCAAAATCAATCAATGGACCTTGTTGGTCGGTATGCTGCCCATTGTTTACGCGATTTCGGCGGGCCAAGTGATGCCGATGCACATGGACAGCCGCCAGATGGAGGAGTTGCTTTTAACCGCTGCTCAGTCCCTGTTCGCCGTGGCGGTCCTGGCCAATCTGAGATTTTCCCTGGGCGAGGCCTTGGTGATTTTTATCCTTTTTTCGACCCAACTGCTCATTCCCGATCCGCGTTTCAGATATTACTACTCGTTTCTTTACATCGCCTTGGCGGTGGCCATGGCGCTCTTTTGGCGTCCGTCGCGCACCGCCATCGCCGCGCTGTTTGTTCGTGACCCGAGCCCCCACGCCGTGAATGAAAAGTGAGACAGAGCCCGTCATCATTCCTGTTGCCGCCGCACCATAAGATTTTCCTGGAGCGCCGCGGGGTGATTTTCGCATGGATGTAGTTGCCCACGGCCTTTGGGGCGGCACGCTGTTTTGCGCTCGAGGGCGGAAGCACTATACTTACGCGCTGCTTCTCGGTATGACCCCCGATCTACTCTCTTTCGGGCTGTTTCACGTTAGCCGGCCCGGCTGGATCGTCGGGCGGCTGCTGGGCGAGATTTCCGGTCCGCCGCCGCTCGCTCTGCTGCCGTCCTATGTTTTTTACGCCTACAACGTCACCCACAGTCTGGTGGTCTGGGCGGCGTTATTTTTTCTCCTTTGGCGCCTTTGGCAGCGGCCGCCGTGGCTCTTGGGCGCGTGGGCGCTGCATATTCTCTGCGATATTCCGACCCACGGAAGCGATTATTTTCCGACGCCTTTCCTGTGGCCGTTGCCCACGCCCTTTGTCGACGGGATGACCTGGGCGACGCCGGCATTCATGGCCGCGAACTATATGGCTTTGGCCGTTGTGTACCTGGGAGTTTTTGCCCGTGCGCGCCGGCGCGGCGCCGCCGTGAAGATTCGCCGTTAGTGCTTCACCGCGGCTTTTTCTTCTTTAATGAAATCGTGGATCAGGCGCGGTACGCCGCCGCAGCTAAAACAGCGGGGCGGTTCATGCTTGGTCTCGCCCTCCGGGTAGCGCATGAAACGTTTGTAGAAAGGTTTTTCCGTGCCGACGTAGTCATCGTAGTAAAAAGCCAGTTTGCCGCATTCACTGCATTGTAGATATTTCGCCATCGTTGTCCTCTTGCAGACTAATTTCCAAAGGAGCCGGTGATTTTCTGATGACCGCCGTTCTCCCGATAGGTTTCCTCTCGATAGAATCCCAGCACCTGCATCACCGGCGTATCCTGAACCGAGAAAAGAATCAGCTCTTCCTTGCTCTCGTTGACAAACTCATGCCAGGCCCAGGGCGGAACGACGAAAAAATCGCCGTGCTGCCAGTTTTATCGTTGGCCGTTGATCACCGCGTGGCCGCTGCCTTCGAAGACATGGTAGATTGAGCTGTTGACCTGGCGGCCGCTGTATTTCCGCTCCGAGCCGTTCCCTTGGGCGACCGGATGCTTGTGGTCGGCGTAGGGTTCGAAAAAAATTCCGTCCAGGTCATTGATCAGGGGCAAATCGAGGCCGTCCATCCAGATCATCGCTTGGTCGGCTTCGTTGTAGAAAAGATCGAGTTCCCGTGATTGCGCGTCCATACCATTCATGGCGGCTCTCTTGGCGACGTGTCGAAAAGAATACTCACGAACCCCACGGAGGTCAACAAGCGAAGGCCGAGCGGTTGAGAATTCATGATTTTTGGTGCATGGGTTACTAAACACTTTTAAAATCCTGGCGGTGGACGAGGCGGTTCGGTCGACCGCTTGAGTTCAAGGAGGAATGCATTATGGCGATAAGGCTTTTTCAATCTCAAACCTCGATGTTTTGCGAGAAGGTGAGGGTCGTGTTGGCGCTCAAGAAGCTGCCCTACGATATCGTCGATGTCAGGAAAGACGAACGCAAGTCGTTGATCGAGTACACCGGACAAAGAAAAGTGCCGTCAATGGATTACCACGGCAAGTGCGTGATCGATTCGACGGTCATCTCGGCGCTGCTCGAAAAAGATCATTCGGCGAACAGCATCTACCCCGACGGCGCCGCGGCCAAAGGGCTTTGCCTCGCCCTGGAGGATTGGGCCGATGAGGTGCTGATTCATGCCAATCACGCGATCCGCCGGGCGGAAACCGCGGAAGCGCGCCAAAAGGCCGAAGCGGAATGGGCGGTTCATTTTGCCACCTTGGATCAAATCTATTCCGGCAAGAAATTTATCTTCGACCGGATAACCATCGCCGACGTCGCGATTTTTTCTCAGCTCCATTATCTCTACACCACGGTGAAATACGAAATCCCCGCGCAGTACAAAAACGTCAATGCGTTCATGGACAATATGCGCCAGACGCTGAAGCTCAAATCGCTCGCCGACAGTTTCGAGGCCCAGTCTCTTTGAGGTTCTTAAGATGCAAAAGGAAGTGATCATACCGCGTCTCGGTTCGAGCGATGAAAGCGACGAAGTCCGAATTCTACGCTGGCTCAAGGAGCCGGGGGCGCAGGTCAAAAAAGGCGAGGGGCTGCTGGAGGTCGAAACCGACAAGGTCAACGTCGAGATCGAAGCGCCGGACGACGGCCTGCTCAAAGCGATCAAATCGCAGGCCGGCGATACGGTGAAATTCAACGCGGTCGTGGCGCTTATCGAAAAGGAGTGATGAGAGATTTTCCCATCCTTTGTGACGAATGTTTGACGGGCGGTGATGGCGGATCGCTTTTCAAGCCTGCTCTTTAGGTCGAGTCTCGCCGGTTGCCTGCTCGGATTCGTCGCAGCCGTTTATCGCCTCGCCGGACTCGCGGGTTTCGCCGGCGTTTTAGGGTCGAATGTCTGCGTCGCCGCCGCGTTTGCGGCGGCAGCGGTTTTTTTCCTTTACGCTTTTTTTGCCGGCCTGCGGCAGACCGATCGGCTCGGGCGCGCGCTCGGCCTGGCGATCCTTGCCATTATCGCCATCGAAACCCTTCTTAGCCTCGCGCCGCCCAGCGCGCGCGTGACCAAGGCGCCTATCGCATACTCCTACAACCCCATGCTCCTCGACATGCTTTACGCGCCGTGGACGCTATGGAACATGCAGTTCGTCGCCAAATTCGTTCACGCCCTGTTCGGCTACCTGACCGGACTCTCCCTCTACGCCTACTTGTCGCGCCGAATGAATGCCATTTACGGCTTACTGGGTTTCCTCTTCTTCGTTTCAATTCCGGTGGTGTTGCGTTTGAGCCACTGGGCGGATGTCGATCTCGGCGTTGCCTTTTACTCGACCGCAACGCTGTTGTGCCTGCTGCGCTGGCGCGAGGAGAAAGATTCCGGCTCTTGGTTGCTGCTCGCGGCGCTGTCCGCCGGCTTCGCTGCGGCCACCCAGCCGAACGGGCTCGTGGCCGCCGGTTTGTCGGCATTCTTGTTTTTAATCACATCACTGCAAGAGCCGCGGCGAGGATTTGCCAGGATGGCGGCCGAGATCGCGCTCTTTGCCGCCGCCGGCGCGCTGGCGTGCCTGCCCTGGCTCGCCCAAAACCGGCTCCAAGCCGCTACCTCCTTCTTTTTGCCATGGGCCGGCTTTGCCGGTTTGGAAACATTGACAAAGGGCGCGCTGTTCCATGGGGAAAGTTGGTGGCGGATCGCGGCGCTGCCGCTGCGAATTTTCTTCATCGGCCGCGACGATGACCCGCATAACTTCGCCGGCGTGCTGAGCCCGCTTTTGCTGGTTTTTCTGCCTTGGGCCTTCAAGGGAAAATGGCTCGGCGAGAAGAGACTCCTGATCGGTTTCACGCTGTTGTATTTCGGTCATGCGCTGTGGGTCATGGAACTGCGCGCGCGTTACCTATTGCCCGTTGTGCCGCCGTTGGTGGCGCTGGCGGTCTACGGCGTGTTCAACGCCTATCTTAGCATCAAGCGACCCGCCTATCTCTTCGCCGGGTTGATTTTTTTCGCCGCTCTGCACGGCCTTTACCTCTGGCGCTATTTTGCGGGAAGCGTGCCGTTGGGCTAGTCGACGGGAGGGGAAGCCCAGCTTCTCTTTATCGGACGAAGAGGATATTATTGTGCGCAGTTGAAAAGAAATTAGCTGATCGTATATGGGCGAACTGACACCTCTCTTTTATTTCTCAACTTTTACCTTCGGCGCCATCGCCGGCAGTTTTCTCAACGTCTGCATCGCCAGGATTCCCAGCGGCGACTCCATTGTCCATCCGCCCTCCCATTGCCCGAAGTGTAAGGCCCCCATCTCCGTTTACGACAACATCCCTTTATTGAGCTATCTCATGCTTCGCGGCCGCTGCCGCACCTGCGGCGAGCGGATCTCGCCGCGCTATTTTCTCGTCGAGCTTTTGACCGCGGCTCTGGCCGTGGCGCTGTTCTATAAGTTCGGCCTCGGGCCGGCTTTCTTTGTCGGTTTCATCTTTGTCGCCGCCCTTCTCGCTATTTCGTTTATAGACCTGGACGTGAGAATTGTTCCCGACGTAATTAGTTTACCGGGAATCGTTCTCGGTCTGTTTTGCTCGGTCCTCGGTTATTACTTCTTTTACGATCCCGCTGAGATCATTCCCTCGCCGTTTAGTTCATTGATCGGCGTGCTGGTCGGCGGCGGTTTTTTGTTGGCCCTGGCGTGGGTTTATGAAGCCGTCACCGGCGTCGAAGGCATGGGTGGAGGGGACATCAAGCTCCTCGCCATGATCGGCGCCTTTCTGGGTTGGCCTTCGATCCCGGTGACCTTGTTTCTCTCATCTCTGGGAGGGTCGGTCATTGGTCTATCGGCCATGCTGATTAAAGGCGTCGGCCGCAGATACGCTTTGCCCTTTGCCCCGTTTCTTTGCTTGGGCGCTCTCCTCCATCTGTTTTTCGGCAAGGAAATAATCGCTTTTTATTTTTTCCCGCAATGATCGACCTCCGCCCCGCAGATCAATTCGGCGGAATCTAAAGGGTGCTCCTTTCAGCTCTTGACAGCGCCTCCTGAGCGGCAGTATTGTCCGCCCATTCCGGAGGCCGCCATGGTGTCGAACGCAAGGCTTGGCTTCTCCATTCTCGAACTCGTCGTTGTCCTCGCCCTGATGGGGATTCTCGCGGCCATCGCGCTCCCCGGCTGGAGCCGCTTGTTGCCCGCTTTCCAGCTCGACAATTCCACCCGCCAGCTCCAATCCGAGCTGCACAATATCAAGATGCGCGCCGCGGCGGAGAACAGCGGCTTCCAACTGGCTTACCTCGCGGGAGCATCGCAGTACACCATTCAAACCGACGCCAAAGTCTTGGTTACCAAGCCGCTGCCGGAAGGAATCGTCATCACCAAAGCGGGGACGGTTTCATTTTCGCCGCGGGGTACCGCGGGGGCGAACCGAGTGCGGCTGCGCAACTCCGCCGGGCTGTGTAAACAGGTGGTCGTCAGCGCTATGGGAAGAGTCAGAATTTGCCAGCCGAACGATTGCTCCGCTGATTGCTGAGGCAACGGCTTTTTTATGAAGAGGACGGTTCGTCAAGGGGGTTTTACCTTCAACGAAGTTCTGGTCGCCATGAATATCATCGTGATCGCCGTCATGGGCTATTCTCTCAGCTCGGTGTCCGTGATTCGAGGCCAGGCGGCCAACGACAATTTCACCATTGCGATTCACCTGGCTCAAGACAAGCTCGAACAGTTGAAAAGCCAATCGAACCCGCCCAACGAAAATCGCTGTCCTGAGTCCGGCGAGCGCGCCATCTCGGCGCTCGGCGCCGCCGGCGGAATCTTTGATCGCTGCTGGCGAGTCGCCGACTCCCCCCTCGGCACGAACCTCAAGCAGGTCGAGGTCGTGGTTTCGTGGCGCGATCATCAATCTCGCCAAGTGGCCCTATCGACATTGCTGTACCGGGACGGCGGCTCGTGACGGTCATACTCGAAAATAGGCGGGGAACGACGTTGGTCGAGAGCCTGGTATCGCTGCTGGTCGGCGCGGTGATGATTGCCGCGCTTTACGGATTTTACCGCTCCGAGCTGTTCCACTTGCTGACTCAAGAGACGAAAACCGCGACCCTGGAGGAGGCGCGCGGCGCGCTGGATATCATGGTCGCGGATCTGCGCAACGCCGGTTCATGGGGCGCCGGCAGCGCGCCGCCGGAGCGCGGCGGAGAGGATGATCCGAACCAAGATACCGACGCCCTGTGCAACCGTGTCTACGCGGCTTCGGCAAGCCTGATCCATGTGCAGATGGATCTCAACGGCAACGGCGACTGTGCGGACACCGATCCACGGGAGAATATCCGCTATGAACTGACGGGTCCTACCTCCTCCTGCCCCGGCCCCAAAATCATTCGGCGCAACGGCGATTGCCTGATCGCCCATGTGGCGGCGGTGGCGGACGGCAAACTTTTTCGTTATTTCGATGGCGCCGGAGCGGATCTCGGCGACGCGCCGCCGCCGCAGGCGATCAAACGGGTGCGCATCGCCTTCGCCGTGCAATTGAAAAATCCGGACCCGGCGCGGGGAGGAACGGTCGGTACGACGCTTTCGACCAGCGTGGAATTTCGCAATTAGCCGGAGAAACCATGAAAACCCTTCTAAATCGCTTGGGCGGCGAGCGGGGAATGGTCCTATTCAATGCGCTGCTGGTGCTCTCGCTGTTGATCGCCGTCGGCGTCGGCGCGCACGTGATGGTGCAGAATGACAGTAGGATTTCCGGCAATTTGCGCTTGAGCAGTGACGCTTTCTATCTTGCCGAGGCGGGGATCGAGTGGAGCAAAGATGAGCTAAGCATGACCTCAAGCCATCCCCCGGCGCCGGCAAACCGCGCGCAGAGTTTCTCCTCCGGAACGTTTGCCGTTGTGTTTCTCTCCGCCGCCGCGGTCACGCCGCTCTCGGCGAGAGTCGTCGTGCGTTCCACGGGCACGGTTGCGACCGCCTCGCATCTGCTCCAAGCTCAATTGACCAAGAGCTATGATCTTGCCGACGGCGCGGTGGCGCTGCGCGGCAACGCGAGCCGCGTCGGCTTCAGCGGCAATGCCTTTCTGATCTCCGGGGCCGACCATGATCCCGCCACGGCGGCCGCCGTGGCCGGAGCGAAGTCCCGTCCCGCCATTACCGTCCCGGAGGATCCGCTTCGGGAAATGATCGCCGCCGGCCTGGACGCCAGCCAGCAATCCAATATCGTCGGCAGCGGGGGAAGCGTCCCGGCGATATCGCAAAGCCGCGCTGTCCCCGCCTCCGCCGTAACCGAGCTCGCCAATGATCTTTGCAGCTCGCCGTCAGCGATCTCGATAGCGCTGCCGGCCGAGGGCGCTTTGCCCCTGGAGGGCCAGGAGTGGGGGACTCGATCGCTGCCGCAGCTCCGCTGTTTCGAAGGTCTCCAGGGAGCGGGCGATGCCGTCCGTCTTGGCGGCAATATTTCCGGCGTCGGCATTCTCGTCGTCCGGAACGCCGAATTGATCGCCGGCGGTCCGTTTCATTGGGAAGGGCTGATCATCATCACCGGCAGCGATGTCGGCTTTACGGTTCTGGGATCGGATACCAAAGAGATCTACGGTTCTTTGACGGTCAATGAAACCGGCATGTCCGGGAGCAGCACGGCCATTCTGGATATTCGGGGGAGTGTGCGGCTACTTTTTAGCCGCGCCGCCTTGGGCAGGGTAACTCCGTTGATTCCGGCGGCTACGTTGAATCGCGCCTATGGCTCGTTGCCCTTCTATATCACACAAGATTATTGGCGGACGGTGACGCCGTAACTAACCGAAAAACCAAAAATTTATAATTTACATTAGGGCACGAAGGTGTTAAATTACGTAGTCGCACCAGTTGGTTGCTGTAGCCGGGGCGCAGAGGAATGGTGAGGAAACCTATCGGTCGCGAGTATGGGCCGGCGTTTCCGTGCCTTCTGGATGTTGGCAGCTTAATGGATCACGGACGGGGTGCGAGAGGGAGCGAGCATGGATACGAATAAGACGATTATGGTGGTTGATGATAACCCGGATATTATCACCATCGTCAAGACCATCTTGGAGGGGAAAGGCTACAAGGTGCTCAGCGCTTCCAGCGGCGCCGAATTGCTGAACCTGCTTAAAAGTCAAAAGCCCGATCTAATTATTTTGGATATCATGATGCCGGAGATGGATGGTTTGGAAGTGCTGAGCCGGTTGAAGGCGGCGTCGGATACCGCGACGATTCCGGTCATTCTGCTTACCGCCAAGGTCCAATACGAGGATGTCTTGGGGGGGTATAAACTCGGCGCCGACTATTACATTACCAAACCTTTCACCAGCACCCAGCTCGTCAACGGCATTAATCTACTCTTGGGTGAGGGCAAGTCGTAGCGCTTTAGTTGCACGGCGCGGTTCAAAGCGGCGGCTGCCGATCGAGCTCAAGCGGTTTTCTCCCGCGCATTGATTCTTCCGTTCCGTTCGTGTCATTCTTCGGTATAGATGATTAGGTTTATTACCTTAGAGGGGGGCGACGGAACTGGTAAAACGACCCAGCTTAAGGCGCTCGAAAGTCGCCTTCAGGCCAAAGGGCGATCTTGTATCACCACCCGCGAGCCCGGCGGGACTTCTCTGGGCAAACTGATCCGGCGAGTGCTGCTCGAAGTCGGCAAGCAACCGATCGCGTCGCCGACCGAACTGTTTCTCTACCTGGCCGACCGGGCGCAGCATGTGCAGGAGGTCATTCTTCCCGCCCTCGCCCGCGGCGAGATTGTGTTGTGCGACCGCTATACCGATTCCACGCTTGCTTACCAGGGATATGGCCGGGGCATTGATCTCCAGCTCCTCCGCCAACTCAATGATCTCGCCAATCGCGGAGTCAAACCGGATTTGACTCTACTGTTGGATTGCCCGGTGGAATTGGGCTTGTCACGGACCGCTCGGCGGCAGTTGGACGCCGATAAGGCGGGCGGGCGCGAGGACCGGTTCGAGCGCGAGCAGGTGGAGTTCCACGAAAGAGTCCGCGCCGGATTTCTCGCCATGGCGCAGGCGGAGCCGGACCGCTTCCGAATCGTCGACGCCGCGCGTTCGGTGGAGGAAGTAGCGCGGCAGATTCAAAATATCATCGACCGGGAAATTAGCTGAATGGGCTTTTCTGAAATCATCGGTCATCAGCGGCCGCTGGAAATTCTGCGCCGGGCATTGGCCAAAGAGCGTTTGCATCATGCCTATCTTTTCGTCGGCCCGGAGGGAGTGGGCAAGCGGACGGTGGCGCTCGCTTTGGCCCAGGCCCTCCACTGCGGCGAAGCGGGCGGTGACTTTTGCGGCCGCTGTGTGGACTGCGCGCGCATTCAGGACCGTAACCATCCGGATGTCCGGCTCGTCGAGACCCCGGCGGGCAAAAAGGAAATCGGCATTCAGCAAATTCGCGACGTTGAAAAGGAGCTCAATTACCGGTCGTTTTCCGGCAAGCGGAAAATAGCGATCGTCGATCCCGCCACGGCGATGAATCTGTCGTCGCAAAACGCGCTCTTAAAGACGCTCGAGGAGCCGCCGGCGGGTTCGCTGCTGATTTTGCTTGCGGCCAATGCCGGCGGGCTGCTGCCGACCCTGCGCTCGCGCTGCTTGCGCCTCTCTTTCGCTCCGCTGGCGCGGGATGCAGTGGCGCGCTTCTTGATGGCGCGCAAAGAAGTCGCCCATGAGGAAGCCCAGTTTTTAGCCGCGATGAGCATGGGCAGCCTCGGTGCCGCGCTCCGGCTCGATCAAGAAGAGCTGTTGGAAAGACGGCGCGTCTGGGTCGGAATGATGACGTCTTTGGTCGCCGGCGACTACCGCGGCGCCGGCGCGGCCGCCGAAGCCATCGCGGGCAATAAAGAAGAAGCGTTGCGTTTCCTCGAGTGGGCCGGGACTTGGTATCGCGACCTGGCGGTTCACGCCGTAACCAGAAATCCGGAAGCATTGGTGAATATCGATATGCTCGCGCAGATCATGTCCCAGTCCACCGCCGGCAACGTCGAGCGGGCGCTATCGTCGTTTGCGCAAACCGGCCAGGCCGCGGCGGGCATCCAGCGCAATCTCAATCGCCGCATGGTGCTCGAAAGATTCCTCTTCTCCGTGGTGGGGGGCCGTTGATGGAGCGGATTTATTTTACGACGCCGATCTACTACGTCAACGCCGAACCACACCTCGGGCACACCTACACGACGGTCGTGGCGGACACCTTAACGCGCTACTATCGATCGCTCGGCTATGAAGTCTTCTTTTTGACCGGGACGGATGAACACGGGGACAAGATCGTCCAGGCCGCGGAGGCGGGCGGCGTCGATCCCCAGTCTTACGTCGATCGCGTCAGCGGGCTGTTTCGCTCCACCTGGGATCGTTGCGGCATCGCCTATGATCATTTCATTCGCACCACCGATCCGCATCATAAGGAGTTTGTCGGGCGGATCCTGCAAAAAATCTACGACAACGGCGATGTCTACTTCGGCGAGTACGGCGGCCATTACTGCTACGGCTGCGAGCGGTTTTATACCGAAAAGGAGCTGGTCGACGGCAAATGTCCGGATCACCAAAAGGCGCCGGATTTTATCAGCGAAAAAAATTATTTTTTTCGCATGAGCAAATATCAAGACCGGCTGATCGAGGCGATTCATTCGCGGCCTGATTTCATTCGGCCCGACCGTTATCGCGCCGAGGTGCTGGCCTTTCTGCGCGAGCCGCTGGAGGATCTTTGCATCTCGCGGCCGAAGAGCCGCCTGCAATGGGGCATCCCGCTGCCGTTCGATGCGAATTACGTCACTTATGTTTGGTTCGATGCGCTGCTCAATTATGTCAGCGCGCTGGACCGGCGCGGCGGGGATTCCTTGCAAACGTTCTGGCCGAAGGCGAATCATCTGATCGCCAAAGATATTCTTAAAACCCACGCGATTTATTGGCCGACGATGCTGATGGCGGCCGGTTTGCCGCTCTTCGAGCGTCTCAACGTCCACGGCTACTGGGTGATGGACTCCGGCAAGATGTCCAAGAGCCTGGGCAATGTCATCCGCCCGTTGGAGATGAAAGAGCGCTTCGGCATGGATGCCTTCCGCTACTTTTTGCTGCGGGAGATGGCCTTCGGCCAGGACGCCAAGTTTTCCGAGGAGGCGTTAATCACGCGAATCAACGCCGATCTCGCCAACAATTTGGGCAATTTGGTCAGCCGTGTGTTGGCGATGCAGCAGAAATACTTCTCCGGTGTCGTGCAGCCGTTGGGCGCCGACTGGGCCCCGGAAGACAAGGAGCTGCGCGACAAGTTTGCGCGCGCCGAAGAAGAACTTAAGAGCTTTATGGCCGAGCTGCAATTCCATCGCGCGCTGGAAGCGCTCTGGTCGGCGCTCGACCACGCCAATCGCTATATCGTGCAGACTGCGCCGTTTACGATGATTAAAGATCCGGCCAAACAAGCGCAGGTGGGAGAAGTGTTGCATCATCTGCTCGAAGTCGTCAGAACGCTGGCGCGTCTGCTCGCGCCGTTTATGCCGGACACGGCAACGGAGCTGCGAACACTGCTCGATTTGGACGAAGCGTCCTTGCGTGCGCCTTGGGGCCAAGGATTCGCTGCGGGCCATAAGATCAAAGCTCCGAAGGTTCTTTTCCCGCGCATCGAGACCGACGCGAAGAAATAGTTGGCTCCCGCAATCATGCTGATCGACAGCCACGCCCATATTCAAGGCAAGGAATACGCCGGCGAAGTGGAGGCGGTGATCGCGCGGGCGCGCGACGCCGGCGTCGAGAAGATCATCGCCGTCGGCGGCGCCGGCGACATGTCGAGCAACACCGAGGCGATTGCGCTGGCGAATACATTTCCCGATATCTACGCGACGGTCGGCATGCATCCGCACGATGCCAAGGATGTCGGCGCGGACGAACTTAAAAAACTAAAAGAACTCGCCGCCGACCCCAAAGTCGTCGCCGTCGGCGAGACCGGCCTCGATTATTATTACGACCACTCGCCCCGCGAGGTTCAGCGCCGCGTGTTCGCCGAGTTTATTCGCCTGGCGCGGGAAACCGGACTGCCGATCGTCGTCCACGAACGGGACGCCGCTAACGACGCCGCTCAACTGCTGCGCGGCGAAGGCGAAGGCAAGATCCGCGGCGTGATCCACTGCTTCACCGGCGATTATGAAGCTGCGTGTGCCTACCTCGATCTGGGCTTCTACATTTCTTTCACCGGCATCATCACGTTCAAGAACGCCGACCCCCTGCGCGATGTGGTCCGAAAGCTTCCGCTGGATCGCCTGTTCGTCGAAACCGATTCGCCCTACCTGACACCGGTTCCCCACCGTGGCAAGCGCAACGAGCCGGCCTATGTGCGCTATGTCGCTGAAACGATCGCCAAGCTGAAGCGCATGTCGCTCGAAGAAGTGGCTCGGGTGACGACTCAAAATGTCCATAAGCTCTTTAAAATAAAGAGCGGGTTCTCTGAATATTCCTCGTCGTAATCCGAGATTCGTTCAAAAGTGCAGGAGAGATAAAAAAACAAATCAGGACGGCTATTCTAACGGTTCGCTATCGGTTGCGAGGCAGCGCTCGCCTTTGCCGGTCAATTTCCACAGTCGCGGACAATCACTAGACAAGCAGCTTGGGTGCAGCGAACAGCCCTCACACGGTTGCTCACATCCAGCCGTCACTCTCTCCAGGTAGCCCAGGCGCTCCAGCGTTTCTACCATAAGGCGCACCTGCTGGACGCTTACGCCCAACTCGCGCGCGAGATCGGCGGTCTCGGTCATATCTCGACCGCATGCCAGGCGCAGGAATTTTCTAAGCATGGATAACGCCCCAGCCGAACAACAGACAAATTTGATAGACCAGCGCCGCGGCGCCGAGGGCGATGAGAAGCGTCAGGCCGATCGCGAAAAAAACCCAGCGCCAGCTTCCCATCTCTTGGCGCATCACCGCGACCGTGGCCGCGCAGGGGATGAACAACATGGTGGCGGTAAGAAATGCCAGCCCGGAGGCGGGCGCCACGCTGGCCACAAGCGTTTCAGCGAGTCCTAGTCCTTTTTCACCGCCGCCGTAGAGGATGCCCAGGGTCGCGATCGCATTCTCCTTCGCCATGAAACTGCTGAGTAACGCGACTACCAGACGCCAGTCCATGCCGAGCAATTCACCCAAGGGTCCAAGCGCGCGGCCGAAATAGCCGAGATAGCTGCTTTCAAGGTTCGGACCCGGAAAATTTCCCAATGCCCAGATGAGCAGCGCCATCAGCAGGATGAAACTTCCCGCCTTGGTCAAAAACATTCGGGTGCTGTGCCAGACGAAATGGGCGATGCTCCGAGCATTCGGCGTGTGATAGAGCGGCAGCTCCATAATAAAAGGCAGGCGGTGGCCGCGGAACAAAGTGTGATTGAGCGCGATGCCGACGACGACGAGCACGACGATATTAGCCGCCACCAGGCCGACGGCCACCGGGAGCGCCCATTTGCCGAAGAACGGCGGCACGAGAAAGGCAAGCACCGCGAGCCGCGCGCTGCAAGGGACCAGCGGCGCGAGCAGGATGGTGAGTAACCGCCCAGGCCGCGCCTCGATCACGCGCGTCCCCACCACCGCGGGCACGTTGCAGCCGAAGCCGAGAAAAAGCGGCAGGAAACTCTTGCCGTGCAAGCCGAGAGCGTGCATGAAGCGGTCCATGACGTAGGCGACGCGCGCCAGATAGCCGGTGTCCTCGAGCAGCGCGAGCGCGGTGAAAAAGACCACGAGGACGGGTAGAAATGTAAAAACAATTCCCGCTCCGCCCGCCACACCGTCGGCAAGGAGACCCGAAGTCCAGGGCGGCATGGCGGAAAGCTCGGCTCGGAGCCATGTCCGCACCGAGGTGACGATGTGAACATCAAGCCATTCTTGGATCGGGCTCGCGACCTGGAAGGTGATGCCGAAGATCAGGGCGAACGCGGCGAACAGTAGCAGCATGCCCCAGAACGGGTGCACCGCGTAGCGGTCCAGACGATCGGTAAAGCTCACCTGGCCCAAGCGCGGTTGTTTGACCGCGGCCCGCACCATCCGGCCGATCCATTCATAACGGCCGCTGGTGATGTCGAGCACGGCGTCCTCATGACGATGGAGCAACTCTTCGATCTGCCGCCAGGCGCCGTCAGGGAGCCAGGCGCGCGCGAGTTCGGTGATCTCACTGTCGCCCTCCAGAAGCTTCATCGCCACCCATGCCGCGAAATAGGGTGGCGGCACAGACTCTCCCAGCAATGCTATTACGGTCGCGAGCACCTCGCGATGCGCCGCACCGACTTCGGGCCGCGCCGGCTTGATTCTGTCAGGGTCCTGGGCCAAGCGCACCGCCTCGGCGATGAGCGCCGACACGCCCTCGGCGCGGCTGGCGACCAGCGGCACCACGGGTATGCCCAGCGCGGCGGCGAGCACATGCGCTTCGATCTCGATGCCCTCCGTTTTCGCGACGTCCATCATGTTGAGGCCAAGGACCACCGGCGCCGGCAGCCAGAGGAGTTCGGACAGTAAGTAGAGATTGCGCTCGATGGCGGAGGCGTCGGCGATCATGATGACGACGCTGGGGCGCTCCCGCAGGATGAAATCGCGGGCAATCCGCTCCTCGGGCGAATTGGCGGTTAAACTATAGGTCCCAGGCAAATCGATCACACGTAGATTAACACCGTCGTAAGAATGAATACCTTCGCGGCGCGCGACGGTTTTGCCCGGCCAGTTCCCGACATGCTGACGCAAGCCGGTGAGCAGGTTGAAAACCGTGGACTTGCCGACGTTCGGCTGGCCGGCCAAGCCGACCAGCAGAGATGGCGATGCGCTTTCTTCCGGAATCATCCGTCCAACTCCTCGACTTGAACCTTCCTCGCTTCGTTGCGTCCCAGGGCGACGCGGGTGTTGCGCGCGCGCACCAGCATGGGGCCGTCTTGCGAATTCTGCAACACCTCGAGATCCGACCCCGCCACGAGCCCCAGGGCCGCGAGCCGGCTCAACAATCCCCGCCCGCCGTCCACGCGACGCACGACGATGCGCGCGCCGGCGGGAATCTCGGAGAGCGGCCTATAGCATGTTTTTTTGTCGGTCATATCCATTGGGTCAAACAGTAGCACTTTAACTTTTCCTCCGAATTCTGTGAAGCGATATTTTTTATCCTTGATTATAAATTTTTCGCTCCGCGACGGCTTTCTCCTGCGCGTCGTGGACGGCACGATCGTCGCCCGAGGCGAAAACCGGTCAACAGATAAGCCCCAGTGATAATCATAAGAAGGAGAGGAAGGGCGGAGAGAATCGTGAGGACTTTCCGAAATCCGAAAAAGTTTAATTGGTGAAGCTGCATTACCATGAAGTGAAAACGCCGGATCCGGTCCTGATCTTCGAGAATAGTGCCGGTGTCCGGGTCGAGGAAAATTTCGGTCTGTCCCGCGTCTTTAAACCGGACACGAAAAGCGTTGACTCCGCCGCTCTTATTACGAGAAATCCAGTTTGAGACGAGGTCGGCGCTTTCTAAAGGGGGGTTGTCCGCGACGTATTGTCGAGCAATCTCGACGGCCAGTTCCTTGGAGAGCGGCGAAAGTAGGCCGCCGGACCGAGCGTCGATCATCGAGCGCCGCCTTGTTCCGCTGATTTTATATTCGATCTCATACAGCAGTCGACCGAAGTCTTTCTGCAGCAGGACCGATTGAGCCTCGATCTTTCCGGTTTCTTTTTCCTGTAATCTTCGGAGGGCATCGCGAACGGAAAGCACGGCATCGGTCAGAGGGGGGGAAGCGAGCGCCGCCTTCTTTTCCATATAGCCTGGATTCCAGTAAAGGTACGGAGCATAAGCCCAGAGCAAACCTGTGACCGCGCTGGAGAGAAGGAAAACTCCGAAAA
>Ga0153916_10000914_pt1 | contig 20515 bp, 12 predicted proteins | sample Opewatmetagenome_FD_109642 | JGI IMG/M metagenome (GOLD analysis project Ga0153916, IMG submission 109642) | Freshwater wetland microbial communities from Ohio, USA - Open water 3 Core 3 Depth 4 metaG | ecosystem: Environmental > Aquatic > Freshwater > Wetlands | place: USA: Ohio, Lake Erie...
GCGGCCTTGAAGATTGCCGCGTGATGTTCAGGTCTGACAGGGCGGATCTCGAGGCCTCCTGGCATGGAAATGTCCGGTACGTTCTCCAGATCCGGCCGAACCATCAGAAGGTTGTGTCTGAACGGTCGATAGCACTGTTCCTCAAGGAGAGATCCCCAATGGTTCTTTGCTGAGTTCGCCCTTGCCTCGAAGAACTTGTCAAGTTCTCCTGGATGTTCGCCTGCAATCTCCCTGAGTCTTCTCTCATTTTCGCGCAACATCACATGACGGAGACCCAACCCTCTCCACTCAGGAACTAGATGAGCAGTCTGCTCGTACGTCCGCACGCCGCCCATCCTGTCATGCCACTCGCAGCTACAGAACCCCACCGGGGTTCCCTTGACTTCGACCATGAGCATGTCTTTGGAGGGGTCGCAGTTCTGGAGATGCCGAAAGCCATTCGCCAAGTCCTCTGCAGTCTCCACGAGGTCGAACAGGTCGGCATCCCTGCTCCTCTGGATTACGTTTGCGAGGACCTTGAAATCAGGTTCGTCACCGAGCCTTCGGAAGGACAGTCCGGAGATCGACGGCGCTTCAGGCACCATAACAACATCTCCTTTCGTCTCGCCTGTCACAGTCAAGTCCTCTCGAGCTGGAATCGCCTTTCCTCCCCTAAGGGTTTTTCCGAGGAGTCGTAGAAGAACTCAGCTTCTACTTCTTCTCCTGAGGGATGTCCTTCTGGCAGACAATACAGAATCTTGTGCCTTGCGGATATCTTGAATTGCACGTCGGGCAGACTACGGGGTTCACAATGAGCATGTAGCCGGCGAGTTGCTGCGGCGTACCTGGGGTCACGGTTTCCAGAACCTCCTACGAATAGACATCGTCATTCCCCTCTATGGGCTTTTCCGAGAATAGACAAGTGCGGCCGCCGGGATTTGAACCCGAGTTTTGAGCTTGGCAAGCTCAAGTGATAACCAGGCTACACTACAGCCGCATTCTCTGAGGCTCAATACAGATGAGCGATTTATATCTTATGAGGGTGCGGTTTCTCCCCTGCCATTTCTCCCCACCACTGGATTGCCTCGCCGACAAGATATAAGGAGCCTATGATGCACATTCCTTTTCCTGCAATTTCTCCGAGACCTCTCTTGAACGCTTCTCGTGGATCCTCGATGTCTTCCCGAATCCCCCGATATTCCTCGGCGGCGAATTCTGCCAATCTGGGGGTCGGAAGCGCGCGCTTGTACTTCGCCTGGGTGCAGATGATCTTGGCGGCGGAAGGCGCGATTGCCTTGACGATCCCTCTTGCGTCCTTGTCATCCATGCAGCCCACAATATAGGTGAGGGGCGTGACCTTAAGCTCGTCGAGAACGCCGACGGTCGCTCCGACGCCGTCTGGATTGTGGCTTCCGTCAAAGATCACCAGAGGCCTCTTGGATACGATATCTAGTCTCCCAGGCCACTTCGTCTCTTCAAGCCCTTTTCTGATTTCTTCATCCGTGAGTTGAATGCCTTTTGTGCGCAGTTCCTCCGTGATGGCCAAAGCGCAAGCTGCATTCTCGGCTTGGAACTTGCCCAGGAGCGTCGTTCTGAGGTCCCTGAGCGCTCGAGTACCTGCATAATCGAAACTTGTCCCGGCGAGCGATTGCTTGACCCTGTCAATCTTGAATTCTGAACCTATCCTTATCAGCTTCACGCCCTTTCTGTCGCACGCGCCTCTTATGATGGAAAAGGCCTCCAGGTCCTTCTCGCAAGTGATGACGTTCGCACCTTCCTTGACTATCCCCGCCTTCTCTCTTGCAATCTCAGGTATTGTGGCTCCCAGGTAGTTCGTGTGTTCCAGCCCGATGCGCGTAATCGCGGCCACATCAGGTTTCAGAACATTGGTCGCATCAAGCCTCCCGCCCATGCCTACCTCCGCGACCGCCATGTCTACTCCTTGCTCGCTGAAGTACTTGAACGCCAGCCCCGTGGTGAACTCGAAGAATGTCAGCTGCTTCTCGGTGTTCTCTGAGGCCATCGATTCCATGTGCTCTCGAAGCTCAGTGGCTAGTCTTTCGACTTCTGCTTTTGGGATGTCCGCTCCATTGACCTTGATTCTCTCCCTGAAATCGACAAGGTGAGGCGATGTGTACAGGCCGACTTTGAGACCGTGTTGACGAAGCATCTCCGACGTGAAAGCACAGACAGAGCCTTTCCCGTTGGTTCCTGTGACATGGATCGATCTGAAATCGTTCTGGGGATTCCCGATCCTCGACAGAAACTCGCTGATGTTCTCCAGGCCCAGCTTGATCCCGAATCTCTCGAGGTTGAACATCCATCTGGTGAGATCCTCATAGGCCATGATTGGGGGACAGACTGTTCCGATTCTTAAGAACTTCTCCCGCGGTCGTCGGTCAGACTCCTGGTCCAGTCCGCGAGCGATTTGTGATTCGACTTCGCCTGCCTCTTCATCTCCCTGAGCACTCCTGAGCTGTATTGTGCGGCTTTCTTCGGTAGGTCATGAGACGGGAGTCCGAGCAACCTGGCGACATCCCTCAGCAGGACCTTCCGCTCGGAACTCGATATCTTCTCCTCAAACGGAAGGGCTCTTGAGAACCTGATCATTTCTTCGGAGACGAAGGGAAACCCGATACTCTTGCCCATGGTGCAGGCGATCTCCGTGAGTGCTTCGCCCTCGCACAACATCTTGCGCAGATCCTCTTCCATCATCTGAGATGGGTCATTTGACTTCGAGTACTTCGCATACCCTCCGAAGAGCTCGTCCGCGCCGCTCCCAGTCAGCATCAGCTTCTCTTGGGACTCCTTCAGCGCAGCAAAAATCGGGATAGTGTATGCCACCTGCATCGGATTAGATGTCCCAAGCATCTCAACGGTCTCCCGCACAATCATAGGCACATCTGCGCTCGTCAGCTCAGTCACGACCAAGTCCAGTGATTCCGACTTCGCTCGGTCTCCTACGGTTCTTGCGTCATGAGATCCCGTGACGAAACATGTGTAGCACCTCACAGTCGCGAACTCCCTAGCGACAGCTGCAACTATTGAGCTATCTAGACCGCCGGAGTATGCGACAGAAACCTTGGTCTCTCCTGAGATAATGTCCGCGGTCGATCGCCGAAGGAAGGACAATGCTTTGGTAGTTACCATGACGGACTTCCGCACCAGTCAGAGATGACAAGGAACAATCGTAGTCAACCTTCTTGAGGATGTCGGAATACCCGATGCAGAACCTTCCCTCCAAGAAGTATGCTCAAACTGGCCCGCCGATGACAGCCAGACGATTACCAAAGGCTTAAAAAGCACAAGTCATATCTACCTGCACTCCTAGCTTTCGAACCGCCTGAATGGAGGGCACAGTTCATGGCTGACGATGACCTGATGAAAGTCAAGGTTTGCTTTATCGGCGACGCGGGTGTCGGAAAGACGAGCCTTATCAAGAGGTTCGTGCTCGACGTGTTCGATGACAGGTATATCGCAACGATCGGCACTAAGGTGACGAAGAAGATAGTCGATGTCCAAGGTCCGCATGGACAAGCCAAGGTCATGATGCTCGTCTGGGACATCATGGGACAGAAAGGTTTCAGGGAGCTGCTCAGGGAGGCTTACTTCTTCGGAGCGCACGGCGCTATCGCGGTATGCGATTTGACGAACAAGGAGACGATCGAGGAGCTGAGGTACTGGATCAAGGCCCTCACGGATGTAGCCGGTGATGTGCCAATCGTGTTCGCTGGGAACAAAGCGGACCTGGAGAACCAAAGGGTCGTAAAGGAGTCCGACCTGAAGGATCTGGCCGCGAAGTACAAGGCCCAGGCGTACCTTACGAGTGCGAAGACTGGCCAGAACGTGGAGGCCGCTTTCAAGACCCTCGCGCTGGCCATGGCCCAGAAGATGAAGCCATAGCATAGGCCAGGACCATTCCCAGGAGTGATAACAGTCTGAGAATACTTATAAACCCAGCATAGGCTATGAAGCCATCACAAGAGGCGAGTGAGCGGTGTCTGCCCATCGTGGCAATTCACTTATAGCGGAAAGCCCGAAACGTACCCCCGGCATCATGCGTCTACTCGTAGCTCTATTGACTCTTACACTTCTGGGTACCTCTCTGGTTCCCATACTCGATGATTTCGTCACTCCCGTGGAAGCCGACTCCCTTCCGTCATGGAACCGGATCTTTCACCTGCATGATGGAGCAACATACTCGCCCGGACTCTATGATTGGATGAACTCCTCCGGTCCAGCGAACCCAGGCTATACCGACTACGACGGGGACGGTCGCGAGGGGATAAGTATCAAGAAGAGCGGCCCCGTACCCGCTGACAAGGCTCATGCGTGGTATCTCTACCCTTCCGTGAAATCAAGTGTCCAACTGATAGGTGACATCCTTGTTCAGGTATGGGCGAAATCTCAGGACAACAACTCGGGGATCATAGTACTCGCTTCATTCTACGATGTGGTTGAATCGCAGTTCTCTGATCCTGCAGGTTCGGGTACTCTGATAGGCCAAGCCTCATCACCTATCCCTGGTCCCTTGTATGACGAATGGAATCTCGTGAACATATCGATTCCATCTGCTTCATACATGCTACCAGCTGGTCACCATCTGTGCCTGCTGATAGAGAGAGGGGATTCGATTGCCTCCGATCTGATGCTCGTGTACTATGACAAGGACGACCGCGATTCTACCGTGACTCTGACCACGAGCAACTTCATCTCCATGGACGACGCATGGTTGGAGGACCTCAGCGGAACGGAGAGAAGTTCATTCTCGGAATTCGAGATCATCATGGTGTTCGCGAATGTCTCGGATCCATATGGCGCAGCCGATATCCTTGGGGCGGAGGTGACCGTCAAGTTCGCAGGCAATCAGACAGTGGTCGTCTCCAAGCAGTCCATGTCTCTGTCCGGCGTAGACCCGTCCTCAATCCCGTACTGGAAGATGTTTGAGACTCCACTTCCGATGCTTGGGGCCGGATCTTATGTCGCGAACGTAAGCGCCAGGGACTCCGATGGCTATCCCTCCTGGCTGAACGTCTCGTTCTCGATCGTGGCAATTGATCACTTTCGCGTTGTCGTCCCATCGTCCATCACTGCTGGGTCCATGTTTCCCGTCAATTTGACCGCACAGGACTCGTCAGACCAGACCGTGACGGAATGGGTGGGTACTGTGACTCTGCGCGCTTACAGATGGGATAAGATACTCTTGGCGAACGGGACTCTGTCCAAGACAACGATCGTGTTCAATTCCAGCGACTATGGCCAGGTCAACATTTCGGATGAGACATACAACTACTCTGAGGAGCAGATGTATATCAGAGCATCGTCTGGCCCTCGCCTAGGTTGGAGCGGTCCTATCTCGGTCCGCAGTGGTCCTGTCACACTCGTTGAGGTCGAACCATCCGAGGATCAAGATCTCACCGCAGGGGATTTTCAAGTGTTCACCGCTCATGGCTACGATTCTCTTAACAACGAGAACACCAGCTGGACGCCATTCTGGAACGCCACTCCTGCTGGCGTCGGGACTCTCACTCCATTGGGTCTTTCAGCAGTATTCCAGGCTGTGGGTTCCGGCTCTGGAACTATCACAAGCACCAACAACTTGACGGGAGCGAGTGCGAATGTTTCGGTCACCGTCGTTCCTGGGAACCTAGCACGCATCAACATCTCTGCGCCATCCTATCCGATTGTTGTTCACGAAGGTGAGTCCATCGCGCTGACTGCAACTGGATATGATGCGATGAACAACACGGTCAGCATCTCGGGCGCCTCGTGGGATACGACCACCTCCGGGACGATGGCTGGATTGGGCACATCTGCCACTTTCTATGCGGGGTATGTGCCTGAGCGCGGCATCGTAGAGTGCAGGCTAGGCAGCGTGGTAGGCACCATCGAAGTGGAAGTTGTGAATTCCGTGTGGGGGCCTTGGTTCAACCCCATACCTGCCCAGATATGGAACGAGGACGAAGGGACTTGGGATTTGTCGCTGGCGGGCCACTGGCAAGACGTGAACGGCACCACAGGACTCTTCTGGTGGGCGGAAGACATCAACTATTCTCTGTACTTCATCCTTCGCGACCCAGATTACGCTTCCACGATGCAGTTCTACACGCAGCCCAATCAATGGGGTGAGGACCAGTTCACGCTCTGGGTCGTCGATACTGATGGGTATAGATCCTATCGCAACGTTACAGTCAGAATCCTGCCAATCAATGACAAACCGACGTTCGTGAATCATCCCCCGACGGAGTTGTTCGTGACCTTCGATACCGAGTACACTTTTGACTACACCTACTATGTGGACGATGTCGACAACCCGATGGACCAGCTGAGTCTTCATTCGGACGGCTCTCCAAACATCTGGTTCGAGTCACTGGTCGGGCACTTCAACTACTCCGGCAAATCATCCTACTTCAAGATCGTTAAGATGTGGGTCCAGGACTACCCTGGGGCGATATCAGAGATGAGCGTCGTGGTGAAGGTGACGAAGGATATTCCCCCGTCTTTGAACACGAGCCTCCCTGATCTTCTGATCGAGGAGGGCGAGGAGGACTACTTCGCTTTCGACCTCGATGATTACTTCTACGATCTCGATGGTTCAGTCCTCATCTACTCGACGGGATTCGAGAACATACCAGCACCTTTCATCAACATCACGACCCACAGAGTCTACTTCTCGACGCCGGGTGAGTGGTCAGGCGTGACCCAGGGGACATTCACTGCACGTGATCCGGAAGGCGCCCTGAAGGTCGACACGATCTCGGTCACAGTGATTGCGGTTAATGACAGACCGGTGATAAACCCGATTGCTCCTATCTACGTCCGCTACGCACAGGTTTACTATCTGTACCTCAGCCCCTACGTCTACGATCCCGACGACCAAATGGAGTTTCTGACATTCGAGATAAACGACACGCACGTTGTCCGCGGAGTAAGCATGACTGGTGCTGACAGGCTCGAGATACTCTACCCCGCGAACCTGTCGAACTCCTCAGATCCGGTCTTCGCGAATCCCTATCACGTCAAAGTCAGCATGAACGTCACGGATCCATGGTCCGAGACGGCATACGTCGAGTTCGAGGTCTATGTGACGGACAATCGACCCCCTGAGGTCGTAGCTGAAAACCCGGATCAACTGTATTTCACCTTCCCGGAGGACACCTTCTTCAATGACACCCTGTATCTGTACGATATCATCTACGATCCGGACGACTTGTACCTCACGTTCACAATCGAGTCCACCGAATCGAACGTTCATTTTGTGATAGAATCGACGGGTTATGTGAGCCTTAGCGCCTCTGAGAACTGGTCCGGTATGAGTACCCTGGACGTTGTTGGAATGGACGACTCTAATGCATGGGCGTTCGTTCAGATATTAGTGGTGGTGACCCCAGTCAACGACGCTCCAATAGTCAAGAGGGCGCCCGAGGATTCAATCGTCACGGGCGGCTCCAGAAACTCGCGGTATCCTGTCTCAGAAATCTTCTACGACAGCGACAACCTGGATCTTAGCCTAATGGCGACTCCTGAAGTGACTGCACAGGTCATTGGCAATTGGCTCTATGTCAGCCTGCCCTCGGGATCTGACGTCATCACAGTGACCCTTCAGGCCAGCGACGGGGAGCTCACCTCACCAGTGATCATGTTCGAGGTCGGCGTCCGCAAGACGATTGCCGACAAGATTGGCTATCCGTACACTCTGCCTTTCGTGCTGTTGGCTGCTGGAGTTGCTGGTTATTTCGCCGGCAGCAGACTGCCAAGACCGTACGTTCTTGAGAACCTGTTCCTGATCCACAATGATGGAAGGCTGGTGACTCATGTGACGAAGGAAGAGAACACGAACCTCGACAAGGACGTCGTGAGCGCGATGTTCACAGCGGTCCAGGAGTTCGTGCGCGATTCATTCCAGAAAGGCGAGGTCGGACTCAAGAAACTGGAGATCGGGGACAAGAATGTCATGATTGAGAAGGGCAAGTCTGCCTACTTGGCGTTGATCTACTCCGGATGGCCCCAGAAGGAGGTTTTCGACATGCTGCCGGTCCTCCTCCGGGATATCGAGGAGCGATACAAGGGCAAGCTCGAGAAGTGGAATGGCACGATGAAGGCCGTTCCCGGAATCGAGAAGATGCTCCAGGACTACATGGTGAAGGGATTCAAGCCAGGAGCATGGCAGGAAGAGGCTGAGATAGCGGAAGAGGAGTGGGTGGACATCCTCAACAAGGAGACCTAGGCACCTCTCCTATTGAGTTTCCTGAGAGCATACTCGCTGAGGGTCTCTCTTGATTGGCCGAGTTCTAGGGCGAACTTCTCCTTCATTCTGAGTGCGACCGCGCGTCTCATGAACGACATGGGCATGCACCCGGAGTAGATGAGCGAGTCATGGAAGAACCTCAGATCGAACCCAGCTCCCATCACCCTCTGCACCTCATCTCGTATCTGGAGGACCCCGAGCTTGCCAATGAAGTAGGACATGAAGTAGGTCGGGCTGAGCATGATCGCCCTCGCCTCGCTTGTGGCCGCCTTCATGTTGGTCCCGGTCTGGGCAGATATGAGCTCAGCAGCTTTCTCGACCGACATGGCATTCGTCGACATCTTCACATCGCATATCTGCCTCGCTATTCTGAACGCAAGGTCGTTCAGTATCGCCATTCGTCCAATCGGATTGTCGTTGTATCCTTGGGAGAGCATCATGTCCTCGCAATATAGCGCCCAGCCTTCCGCGAAGTCCGACGATTGATAAAGCGGGCGTATGAATGAAGGGTGGACGTTCATGCAGACCCCGTGTAGATGGTGTCCAGGATACCCCTCGTGCACGGACGTGTTCGCGATCGAGGCGTAGTTGTGCTCCTCGAGCAGAGCCGGATTGCCATCGTCTGGTGTGACAAGAAAAATGCCGTTCATGTCATCATCGAACTTCCCCGGCTCGAACTGAGCAGCGTATGCTGTGAGGTGCCGCATGAAAGATGGCGTTTCCATGATGTGGAGTTTCTCCCCCGGCGGAAGCGTCACCAGTCCCATACTCTCAATGAACTCCCTCGCCTTCACCACGGAGACCTTGTATGCCTCAAGAACGTCTCTCGAAGTCGACGGATGGTCTTGTCTCATCTTCATCAGCGCCGCTTGTGGATCGTTCGCTCCGACTATCTTGTTCGACAAGTCCGTCTTCTGCTTGTTGACTTCCTCAAGATAGAGCTCCGCCACGCGAAGCGTCTCTTCAGGCGTGACACCGTAGCCTTTCCTGAGAAGGTACAGTCTGTAGAGGCTGGGGCCAATCGCATAGGTATCGGAGGAATTAGGTATGATTTCCTTCTTCAGCCAGATGTTGTGCTCGACGATGGCTGCTGAGGCATCTCTAATCGCGCTCCTCAACCTTCTCTTCATCTCTCCGTCCCTGCACCTCTCCTCACAAACGCCTTCAATCTCCTTGAGGAATTGAGGTAGCCTCTCTCCTGTTTCGTGCTGGATCTCGTTCCAGAGCCTGATCGGAGTCTTCACGATCTTGCGCGAGCTCGTAAGGAATCTGGGGATATCCTCGAGTCTGGCCAGAATCGCCTTGAACCTCGGCTCAATTGGCAAGTAATCCCTTGCGAACAGGAAGAAGAGCGCGTCTCCAATCTCGCTGGCTGCCATGGACGACTTTTCGAACATTCTCAGATCAGCCAGCTCGAACATCCTGAGTCGGAGGAAATGAACTGCAAGGTCCCTGTCGATCGACTCATCGCCCGAAAGTGCCTCCTCATCCATGCGCTGAAGCTGATTGACTATCTCCCCCATCCTATCGAGCTGGTTCCGAACCGACTCGGTGCTTCGGTCGGGCAGATGATCGTCGTATTTGTGCCACCCAAGATGCGTGGCGTATGTCGGCTCCCAGCTCAAGATTTCGTCAAGGATAGCCTCGGCTGAACGCTGAAACGAAGAGGTTTCCATGGTGATGCCGGCGCGGAATGCAGAAGGCACGATTTAAAGGTATACTTGTGTGGTTCAGAGGGGGCCACTGACTGGCGGAAATTGGAGGTGAGAATCCACTCGCAAAGGCTTATACATATGCCGAATCATCACATCAACCCAGATGTCTAGCTCCTCCAAGTCCGCTGTGACCGTCACGCTGAGACGTGACCTGGGCCTTCTTGATGTCACTATGATTGGCGTGGGCGCCATGATAGGGACGAGCATCTTCGTCCTTATTGGCGTCATTACTGGGCAAATCGGGGCAGGAATCCTTCTTATCCTGGTACTAAACGGTGTGGTGACAATCTTCACTGCTTCGACATACGCGGAGCTCGGCTCCTCCTTTCCCGAGGCCGGAGGCGGCTATCTTTGGGCAAAGAAAGGTCTGCCTCATCCAGCAGGATTCATGTCGGGGTGGCTTTCGTGGTTCGGCCACACAGTAGCCTGCAGTTTCTACTCAATTGGATTTGGCTATGCGCTAGTTGCCGTGCTGGGGTACTTGGACATTGACTTCCTTGGATTGAGTCAATATCACATCGACCCCGACATAATGGTCAAGATCTATGCGGTCGTTGCCATCGTGTTCTTCCTCGGCATAAATTATGCGGGAGTTGGTGCAACAGGCAGGACGGGAACGACCGTGACCATTGTCGAGGTGTCTATCATATTGTTTTTTGTCCTTTTCGCCATCCTCTATGCGCTAGATACAAAAGGGGCGCACATCGCCGACAACCTCAACCCTATCTTGCCTGATGGCAAAGGATTCTCTGATGTCTTCATGGTGATGGCCTTCACCATACTCGCGTTCGAGGGATATGAGATAATTGTCCAATGTGGAGAGGAGGTCAAGAACCCTAGGAAGAACATACCAAGAGCCATTTTCATGTCAATTGCCATTGCAGTGGCCCTCTACTTTGTTGTCGCTCTTGCGTGTCTGACCAACTCAACTCCGATCGAGATTTCGACCGAAGGCGAAGACCTAGTATTCTTCACTGCAAAGAACACGATACCAGTCATAGGCGCTCCTCTCGTGATGCTTGGGGGCATACTCTCCGCAATGGCCGCATTGAATGCCACTGTCTTCTCTTCCTCTAGAGTCAGCTTCGCGATGGGAAGAGATGGCTCTCTGCCGAGCGTATTCGGGAGGATCCATAGCGAGCGAAGGATTCCTCACCAGGCAATTCTGATTACCGGGATGATCATGCTCGTGATGTCGCTATTCCCTCTCGAATGGGTAGTAGCATCGACATCGGTCGTCTTCCTGCTCTTGTTCACTCTCGCCAACATGGCATCTATCAAGCTCATACCGAGGCTCACCGAGATTGACGTCGGATTCAAGACTCCTCTGTTTCCGCTGTTTCCTGTCATAGGCATTATCACGAAGCTCTCGCTCGCCATTTCTCTCTGGTGGTTCGTTCCTGAAGCATGGTATGTTGCAATCGTCTGGATAGGTATCGGATTGGCTGTCTCAGCTTTTGCGAAGCCCGAGGAGTACGAATCGATTGTAGGACGAAGAAGGATCCCGCAGAAGCCTCTTTCCAAAGCCGAGGTAGAGAAGTTCAGGGTGTTTCTCGCGCTCGGAGACATGGGCGACCTCAGGTTGGTCGAGGCGGCCGGAATATTCGCACGTTACTTCAAGGGTGATCTGACCATCAACAACATCGTTGAAGTCCCGCGGACGGTTCCGCTGGAGGCCATCAGCAAAGACTACATCGATGAGGTCTCTTCAGGCCTCAACAAGGCTGTCAAGGTCGCCCCGACGACCGTCAGAGTGAGACCGCTAGTGTCCGTCTCGTACGATGTCGCAGGTCAGATACTCGATCAGACGAAGCACGACGCCGCGAACCTGCTAGTCCTGGGATGGAAGGGAACCCGACGGCGCGGAGGCACGATCTTGGGCCGGAACCTGGACCGTGTGGTCCGGGGCGCGCCCTGTGATGTGGCGATAATGAAGACGAAGAGGCTCGGCAAGAACATCGAGAAGATACAGCTCGTTGTGGGCGGCTACTTCGAGACAAGGAAAGCCCTCCTCCTCGCCCTGCCCATGGCCAAGGAATATGGTGCGACCATTGAGATACTGGCGATCATAACGGACGACAGCCAGATCGAGCTCATGCGAGGAAACGCGGAACGCCTGGCTAAAATGAGTGATAGGGTTCAGGTCCCGAATAAGGTCAAGTATGTTCACTCTAAGTCCTTCGTGAATGCCGTCCTTGAACATTCGCAGAAATGCGACTTGTTGGTCATGGGCGCGAGTCCTCAGTCGACCCTCGAGCGGACCATGTTCGGCGCGGTCTATGACAGGATAATACGGTCCGTGGATGTCCCCGTGCTAGTTCTTAAGACTGCCAGGGCCGGCAGAGCAAGGCAAGAGCCATATCCGGGGACTCCGAGAGCTCCGATACCCGGCCTAGACTAAGCCCCTGGGCCTCCGAACAGCTCGTCTATTGCCTTTCTAGCCGTCCTAGTCATGTCGAGGCTCTTGATCTCTTCCCTTGTGAACCATTTGAGCTCTGTCACCTCGGCATTCGGCCTGAAGTCGCCGCCGACTGGCCTGACCAGAAACTCAACTAGAACATAGTGATACTTGACCTTGCTCGAATCATCCTTGTCCACCATGTCGAATACGTTGATGAGTTCCAGAACCTGCACCTTGAGCCCGGTCTCCTCCTCTGCCTCCCTGATGCATGCCTCGGAGAGCTTCTCGCCAAGTTCCACGAGCCCGCCGGGGACGCTCCATTTGCCTGCTCCCGGGTCAAACGCTCTCTTGACCAGAAGGATCTTGCCGTTCTCAACAACGATCGCGCCGACCCCGACCAGCGGGTGCTCTGGATACTCCCTTCGCGGTCCCTTGTCGATTTGTGAATCCGTCATTCTACGGCCTTCCTTCTAGTGATTAAGTACAGCGATGTGATAATGGCCACAGCCATCACGACGATGACTGCCAACGCGAGTATGGGGATTGAACTGGCCGTCTCCTCTTCGGCGGTTTCCTGAAGCGAGAGAAAGCCGGCAAGAAGGGCCTTTGTGATGACAGTCATCTGCTCCTCCGAAAGATGGTCCACAGTGTCGTTCACCGTGTGGTAGTATGGATTAGATGGTGCTCCTCCGATGAGGTCCTCGATGACCATGATGCTCGGATACCCGACCGCCCAGAAGGGATAGTGGTCGCTGTACCCATAGTCCGTTCCGGACAGAAATGTCAACGACAGGTTCAATCCGTACGAGTAAATGCCGTTCTGTGTTGACTCAGCAAAAGAGTTCTCGGCAGTGTCCCTGAATATGAACGCCTTGTTTCTGTCGGAGCCTCTGTATCCGATCATGTCCATGATCACTGTATCCGCGTACTCGACTCCGTCGTCGAACTCCTTCTGAACGAACACGAAGCTCCCGTTGAGTCCGGTCTCCTCGGCGGCGAATGCCACGAACTTGACAGTACTGTTGAATTCCTGGTCATGAAGTACCGTTGCCAGCTCAATTGTTGCAGCAACACCAGAAGCATCATCGTCCGCTCCTGGTGCGACAGCATCGTCTCCGCCGTCAGAATCCAGCAGATCCATGGTGATGCTATCGTAGTGAGCTCCGAAGAGATACTGGGGTTCGGTCGGATCGGTGCCGTTCAATACCGCAATGACATTGCGCTGCGGATGTCCCAGTACCTGGAAATCCTGGTACGTCACCCAGAGCCCGAGCTCGGCGAAACGGTCGTGTATGTAGATACTAGCGTTCCATGTGGAATTTGAGAAATATGCTCTCGAGCCGAAATCCTGGAGGTGTGTCACAGTCGTGACTATCCTTTCGCCGCTGACTCGGTCCATCAAATCCTGATCGCTAGTTCCTGAAGCAGCCGCTGAGGATGGGGGGGCCAGCACCAGAACGATTGAAACCGAGACGAAAACAGCCCAGGCCGCTTGATGAGAACTCCTTCGGGTCTTGAGCCAATCATGGTCCGTTGAGGGTGACATACTAGCTCTCCGATTATCGAAGAGCATTATAAAGAACTTAGGCCATTCATTTGCGTGAACATCAGCAAACGCTTTGAATCGGTATCGCATCAGCTCGGGACAGGTCAAGCGACCGCCAGTTACTACCCCTACTGCGAACTCAAACACACATGGGTGCGCGAGGGCAGCCAGACCTCGTTCAAGATCAGCGACTACCTAGAGAACTCACCTGAGGACGTCCTTGATTCGATGACGTGGTACTTGATGTGCAGGGCATTCAGGAGGGAATGCCCTTCTGGGCGTGCTGAACGATATCTGCAATACTCGCGATCGACCGAGCTCTGGGACGGCGTGCGGGAGAAGTACCTTGGCCGGGCAAAGAACATGATTGCGGAACCCAGGGGAATGCACCGAGATCTCTCCGTCGTCTTCGGATACGTCAATTCGAACTACTTCGCGGGCAGACTCCGCAATCCGACGCTCGCCTGGGTTCGCGAATCCACCTCCCGTAGGTATGGATTCTACTTCGCGCCTTTGGAACTGCTGGCTGTGAACAAGGTCTTTGACTCTGAGCATGTGCCGAGGTACGTCCTTGAGTTCGTCGTCTATCATGAGCTGCTCCATCATCTCGATTCTGTTGACGGAAGACCGAGAAGGAGAGTGCATCACACGAAGAGTTTCAGGGATCAGGAGCGACTGTTCTCGTCGTATTCGGAAGCGGAGGAATGGCTCAGACGAACAGTGGCCGTGGCGAGACCAAGAAAAGATGAGGCCGGTGTCCCCCGGGCGTAACAGCGCGGTTCACGGCATGCAGATGCACTCTCACCGCTCTGACCCTCCCGGGGGTTGTGTTGCGCGTCGCGTTGTCCCCTACACACGCCCCGATGTCTCACCGGAAGTTCGTAGAGGGACCCATTGATCGACGCACTGTCGCCTGGCGTCGGAACACTGCTTCATGTATATCGGCAGCATATTCTTCCAGGCGGATACTCCTAGCATCCAGCTGATATATCTCCTTTTCCGATGCCTTCGTGAAGCAACTGGCTGCAATCAATTAGTTTTTATAGCCACATGTCATCTGAAAATATGATGGCCGCACTGATCGGCTGCTCTGGCTGGTCGTACGACGATTGGGTGGGGAAGTTCTACCCAGCCGACCTAGCGAAGAGAAAGGGGGAATGGCTGTCATACTATTCCAGGTTCTTCTCGACCGTGGAGATCAACTCGACCTTCTACAGGGTTCCCAACGACTTCATGGTGCGTTCCTGGATTGACAGGGGTAGGCAGAGGCAAGGGTTCGAGTTCTCCGTCAAGCTCCCGCAGATGGTTTCTCACGAATCCATCCTCAATGACGATGCGGAGAAGGCCGCCGCCCAGGCCGCCAGTTTCGAGAACATATGCGTGAAGCCTCTCGCCGAGGCCGGTGTTCTGGGAGGAGTGCTGATTCAGCTGACCCCGTACTTCAAGAACGAGGGCAAAACGGGCCTCGGCAAACTCAGGTCCTTGTTCGAGATACTCGGCACGGACAGGTATGACTACGCCGTCGAGTTCAGGCACCGCAGCTGGCTCAACGAGCGGGGAAACGAGCTAGCTTCTGATGCGCTCGAGACTCTCCAGGAATTCAAGGTGGCCAACGCGATCCTGGATGGGCCAGGATTCCCGATTACAAGATCCCTCACGGCTAAACACGCGTATGTCAGATTTCACGGCCGCAACTACGACATCTGGTTCAAGGACGAGCCAGAGGATGACTACAGGTTGAATAGGTACGACTATCTCTATGCCCACCAGGAACTCGAACCCTGGGTTCCGAGATTGACAGAAATCGTGTCCAACAGCGAGCGCGCTAGGATATACTTCAACAACCACGGGAATGCGAAGGCTGTGAAGAATGCCTTCCAGATGATGGACCTGCTGGGAATCCTTCACGAGGAGAAGGACATCGACATCCAGGACCAGATGAGGCTCGGCAAGTTCTAGCTGGCGAGCATCGCCCTGCTGGTCCCGTCCTCGAGCTCCTCTACATTCACCACGGAGCTCATCGCGTCCTTGACCTCCTCGATGTGCGTTATCAGGAATATCTGTCTGAATTGGGTGGACAGCCTGGACAGCGCGGCCATCACGCTCCGCTTCCTGTTGGGGTCCTGCGAGCCGAATATCTCGTCCAAGATGAGTATGTTCACTGGGCTTGCGCCGGTCCTGTCCGCGATTATGCTGGATATGGCCAGCCTGAGGCTTAGGTTCGCCAGATCAGCCTCTCCTCCAGAGAACCTTGAGATTGGGTGCATCGTCCCCTGGTCGTCTATCTGCATCTCGTAGTTGTCATCGAGCGCGGCCGTCGTGTACTTCCCATCTGTCATCACGCCCAGGCTTCTCGAAGTGAGCTCCGACAGAGTCGGTGCGATCCTTCCTATGAGATCGTCTCTGAAGGTCACCAGAACGTCTTCGAGCAGCGCGAAGTCATCTACAGTTTTCCTGTCATTCTCGATTGCCTTCTTCACACGCGCGATCTCGACGAGGTCATTGGTGGCTCTCTCCAATTCGGATCGCGCCTTCTCCTTGGCCAACCCTGCCTTCCGGGCGGCATCCTTGGCGGAGGCCACTGCTGCTGTTTTTTCGTCAAAATCCTTTATCGCAGCATCATAAAGACCCTTCTTTGGTTCAAGCTGCATGACGATGCCTTCTAGAGTCGTCTCCTCCGTCTCGACCCTCGCAATCGACTCCCTGATCGACGCTTGTTCTCTGATATTGTGCTCCATCTGTTCCATGACGCCACGCATCTTCGTGTATTCGTCATGTGCCAACCTGAGTCGCTCGTGTTCGATCTTGGCCTTCCTGTACTCGCCCTCAGAGAAAGTCACATGGCCCAAATCGGCGAGCGCCTTGGTCCTCTGGGCCAGCCTATTCCTCATCCTTTCCAGTTCAGTCTCCTTGACCTTTCGAGATGCTTGGAGCTGCCTCAGCTTGCCCAGATCCTCTTCGAGTCTAGCGCGTTTCTTCCTAAGAGCCTCGTCCTTCTTCGCAACTGCGCTCAGATCCGCTTCCAGCCTGGAGAGCTCCGATGATGCCTCCAATGTCTCTCTCTCAGCTGATTCAATGCTTTCTCCCAGCTTGATGGTGAGAAGCTCGTATGCCTCATCCAATCTCCTTTCGCATGTCGGACAGACTCCCTCCTTGCCAGCCGAGACGATCCTATTGAGCTTCACTCTGTCCTCCTCAGCGGCCGATTTCTTCTGTGCCATTTTCGCCTTCACGCCGCCGATTTTGGAGGACATCTCTGATCTCGTCGCTTCGCACTCCAGTCTTGATTTGTCGACTTCGGCAATCTGATCTTCGATTGCCCTGGGTTCGCCCTGCTCAGCCATCAGCTTTGCCAGATCGACCTCTCGCTCGCTGATGTCATCCCCGTCCGTTTCTATCTCCTGCTTGATGCTCTTCGCCTTCTCGAATCGGTTCTTTTCTTTCTCCATGAGTTCCTTCTTCTCGGACACCGACTTCCACTCGGCTTCGGACTCCTCAAGATTTGGCATTCTCTTCAACTGGACCTCCGCGGCCGAGATCTTTGAGGTGATGCTCTTCACCCTCTCCTTCAACTCTCTGATTGAGGATTGCCTGGCTTTGAGCTCGCTGGACGACGAGTTGTATGCGTCGACGTCCTTCCGAAGTTCGTCTCTTCGTTTCCTGATATCCTCCAAGGCACGGGAGACCAGCTCCTCTATCCTCTCCGTTTCTTCGAGGGTCCTCGAACACAATTCGTGCTGTGTCTTCAGTTCGGGGAGCTTCTCCTCCAATACCTTCTCCCTCTCTCGTCCATCTTCCGTCAGAAGGGTGCGTTCCGACCCTTCGATTCTTGATTCGGTGTTTCTCTTGTCGGAGCGTACTTCCGCAAGCACTGTGTCGATTCCGTCGATTCGGAGCATTCGGAGGACGACCTTTTTCCTCTCGCCAGGCGCAACGTTCTGGAGTGCGTTGAGTTCCTTCTGTCTCGCGAAGACCGATGTGAAGAATGACTTGTGGTCCATGCCTATCAGCTTCTCAACCATTTTCCTGACAGGCTTGTCGCCATCAGCAAGTATCTTGCTCTTGGACCTTAGGACCGCCTTCATCGAGAGATTCCTCCCTCCCATCTCTCGCTCGATCCTGTACTCGACGCCTCCAAGCTCGAATTCCAGCACAGCCGAACAAGGATCGTGCGAATCGGCGCCCGCCCTCCTGACGCTCTCTCTCGATGTCCTGACGACCTCGTCGACATTTCCAAAGAGCGCCCACGCTATGCCTTCGATGATTGTGGTCTTCCCGACCCCGTTGAGTCCGAGTATGCCAACGATCCCGTCCGGGAACTGGAGCTTGAGTTCCTTGAACTTCCTGTAGTTCCTGAGCTCAAGATACGAGATCCTCATGGCTCCTCCTCTTTCGCCAGGTACGGAAGCCCGCGGTCCACGAGCATCTTCTTCTTCTCGTCGGATATCTCAAGTCGGGCAACGTATTTTCTGAACTCGTCGGCGAGAAGTCCGATCTGCGTGTCAGTCGCCTCTCGCCTGCCCTCGGCATCCAGTCTATCGATTTTCAGCTCGAAATGAAGCGCGCTTCCTCCCAGACGTCTTATGGCCGACACGTCCAAGGATTTGTACGCGTCCGAGGAGACATTCGTGATTGCCAGCCGAATGATCTTGTCGTCGATCGAGCTCGAGCTCACAATCTCCTTCGCCTCTCGCAGGATTTCTGAAGAAGCGAGGTTGGCTGCATCTAGATTCCTTAGGTCCGTCATCTCGCGAACTCTGAGTTCGTGGAAGATCACGGAATGCTTGTCTAGGTCCACCTCCACGATTCCTTTCTTGTGGGTCGACTCTCCGAATCCCAACCTCTCGGTAGAGCCAGAGTAGTGCACGTTCTCGGCGACCCTCGCGAACTTGTGGAAATGGCCGAGAGCCACGTAGTCCCAACCTGATCTGATGGCGTCCAGTGAGATGGTCTGTTCGTTGAACTCGTCCATCCTGTAGGTGTCTGAGTCGAGTATTCCTGCGTGAAGCATGAGAACATTGGACTTCGCATCTTTCGATGGGCTGGTCCGAGACACGATGTCTGCAAGTGACGGATTTGAGGAGTGGGGGACGGCGTGGATGGCAGAATCGCCTACATCGATCCTCTTCACTCCAGGCTCATGGATTGGATGGATGTTCTTGAGATGCTCGAAAATTCGGAAGATGTTGCCGGTCTCCCTCAACCGAGGCGTCGAATGGTTTCCTGATATCAGAACAGTGTCCACACCCGCCTCAGAAAGCCTGATGAGCTGTCTGAGTGCGAAATCGATTGCTCTGTTCTGGGGTCGCACGGTATCGAATAGATCTCCCGAATGGACCACAATGTCTGGTTTGAGCTCCAGAGTCTTGTCAATTGCCTGCTCGAACGCATGATAGAAATCCGCCTCGCGCTGGTTTATCCCTTCTGCCTGATCGAGTTTCGAGTAGGCGCTGTACCCCAGGTGAGTGTCAGAGAAATGAACCATTCTCACGGTTTGCCGCCCTCCATCGCAGCTATGATGTCTTCTATCTCCGCGAGATCTCTTGATGAGTCGCCGTATGGCGCAGCCTCCCTGCGCTCGAATATCTCAGCAAGCTTGTTGTCCACGGTCTTGACCGATCGCCAGAGGATGACTATCGCTGCAGCGATGACGGACAAGGTGAGGATTCCAAAAACGATGTTCTCCTGCACGACAGAGCGGATCAGAGGAGATGCTACAACGAAGCCGACAAAAACGTATAAACCAAGCAAAGACCACTTGAGGGCGCGCGCAGTTGCGTCGTAACCCATGGATTCGGCCGATTTGGTCGCCAGCATCGCTTCGCTCGTGCCAATTTCGGTGAGCTTGACTGTCCTGCTCCAAATCCCAACAAGCGAGAGTGTCACAACTACCAGTGCAATCTCGAGGATCAGGAGGCGCAGGTACTTGGCATGATCCCAGAACAGGTAGGCGTAGTCCTCGGCCCTCGGCATCGCGTACTCCGCGAAGATGACTGCCAGCACCATGATCATGATGTACAGGAATATCCTAGAAATACTCGTCCTCATCTCGTCTGATATCCTGTTTGACGATTTCGAGCGGCGCCGCAAGTTCCTCATCACGAGGTTGAGGTATGAGGCGAGCATCAGAATCGACCTGGGAACGCCTGATTCGATTTTCCGCGTGGTCTTGTCAGAGTACTTCACGCTGTAAGGTACAATCAGTGCAGTTAGTGTCGTCACAATCACGATTGTCGGATAGATTGTCTCGCGAATGACAGGTTCACCAGCGTCTGTCTCCGCGACAGCTGCGACGGCTGCTATCATCAGTGAGAACTCCCCAATCGCAATCATGCTGAGACCGGCGCCAAAGGAGTTCCTCGCTCCGAAGCCGGTCACGAATGTCGACATGGTGCAGGACAGAAACTTGGCCGCGAGGAACACGCCAGTGATCAGCAGCGCGGTAGTGATGAAATCAGTCTCTGAGAGCAGCGCAAGATCGACCAGCATGCCGACCGCGATGAAGAAGATCGCACCAAAGAGGTCTCTGATGGGCTCGATTCTTCTGACGACATCTCCTATGTACTTGGACTCAGAAACTATGACGCCCATCACGAACGAGCCAATCGCCTCCGAGAATCCTATCC
>Ga0153916_10000915_pt1 | contig 20504 bp, 14 predicted proteins | sample Opewatmetagenome_FD_109642 | JGI IMG/M metagenome (GOLD analysis project Ga0153916, IMG submission 109642) | Freshwater wetland microbial communities from Ohio, USA - Open water 3 Core 3 Depth 4 metaG | ecosystem: Environmental > Aquatic > Freshwater > Wetlands | place: USA: Ohio, Lake Erie...
AAAAGGAGAATCAGGGGGAACCACATCAGGGATACTGAGAAAGTGAAAGCTCCGCCAGTATAGATATTAGAAATATTGAAGGGCAAGAGAATGTAAAAAGAAGCTGAAATTAGTGCGATTTTTTGAGGATAAAACCGTCTCATAAGCAAGAAAGTTCCGACAGATGCAATGAACAGCGAAAAAAATTTGACGAAGTTCATGGCAGGCACGACGGAATCTAAAAATACATAAAAAAACCCTACCATGTAAAAAACAAGCGGCGGATATAGGACGAAAGTCGGGCTTCCGTAGCCCCAGAAGTTAAGGGGCAACCATCTTGGATAGATTACACCTTCTTTCATTCCAGCTATAAATTGCGATGCCCAGCTTGTATACTCGTATGTATCGCTGACAAAGCATGAAAAGTAATTTGCACTAATGAGCTGTCTCAGCATCACTAATGAGGAAAGAAAAAACAAAAGTAAAATGCTTAAGATGGGGCACCTCCCTCTATTCATCTTTTCGTTCCTTAGCTCCGGTCTGTCTTCGGCGAAAAAAGAATAACACGACCATGATGAAAAAAGATCCCGCGGAAATAATCTTGGAGTAATATCTTACTGGTGTATCTTCAAACTTCATCCCCAGTGTATGAATGCCCTCCGGGATGGCGATTAGCATCGCCCCTGTACCCTCCTCTGTTCTTATTTCTGTCTGCCCGGTGTCCACATAAGCCTTCCAACCGGGGAAATAAAAGGTTCTTATCCTTAAAGTGAGTGGCGTTTGAGCTGTTATTTCAATGACCCTTTCAGCAGAGTCCCATTTTATTATTTTAGTTTTTCCTTCCCCATTTAACATCATTACCCTCTCCTGAGAAATATTCTTACCAATTTCTTGTGCGTTCACCCATGTTGGCAGATGCTCGTAATTCCAGTTTGAAGCCTGATGAGCCTCAAAATTTTCTTTTCTGAAAGCACATGATGAAACAACATATTTAGAATCTAACAGAAGGCACATTAAAAATAATAAAGTAATGAAGATAACCTGTCTCTGTTTTGTCTTATAAACCGTAACGACAGTCCAGAATATAATCGCGGACAAAAAAACAACCGCAAAGGCTGCAACATTTAACCATCTGTTCGGAAACTGAATGTACTTAAAAAATGGTACGGTTTCCCATATGACCGTGGAAATGCCAAACATAAGAAATATACTAAAGATTGCTACGCCAAAAAAAACCTTATTGACGCGGTATACGCTTCCCATCTCTTTCACACGTCTTAATTTCATTGTCTGAATAAGAGATAACACAATGAAAACGGAAAAAAAGAAAGCGTAAAATGCGAATACATTGTAATAAGCCCTCCATGCATGACCTTCCGGAAATTTTTTTGTCATATTAGGAATGATGAAGAAATTATGGAAATCTAAAACAAAGTCTTTAATAAAAAAGCCAAGATTAATAAAACGTCTATCATGCAGGATTGGCAAAATATATGCGGCAGATATTAAGAATCCGATTACTAAAATTAAAGGGATGGCAAATAAGTTCTCCGGCCTCTTCCGGGTTATCGACATAAAAATGATGAACGACAATAATACGAATGTGAACATATAGGCATTGATTAAGTGCGTGAGAATCAATCCGCCATAACATAAACCTGCATATGCTATGTTTATGTACGATCCATGTTTAATGTATCTGTAGGTAAACAGCACGATTGGTGAAAACCACATAAAAGAAACTGTTGAAGCAAAAGTCCCTACAAAATAGAACTCAAACGTGTTATAGGGGAATATTACGTAGAAAGCAGCCGTAAGCAAAGCAATTTTCTCAGAGTAGAACTCCTTAATAAGAAAGAACATGCCTACGCCGGAGAGGAACAGCGCGACAAATTTTGTAATGTTCATTGCTGTTATGACCGAATGAGTGAAGATATCGAAAAATGACACCAGATAAAAGGCAAGAGGAGGGTAAAGAATAAAAGCAGGGCTTCCGTAGCCCCAAAAATTAAGAGGCAACCACCTCGGATATATTATACCTTCCTTTAATGCCTGTACGAACTGCCATGCCCAGCTTGTATAGTCAAATGAGTCCTGGATAATACACGAAAAATAAGCTGAAGAGATGACCTGCCTTAACATTATGAGTGCTGAAAGAAGGAATAAAATTGCAATACTGAAAATAATATGTTTTCTCTGACTCATGTCACTGTCTTTGTCGCGGCATTCCGATTTTTTCCCAGGGAAATAATAATAAAAATACCATGACAAGAAGTGAGACCAACGAGATTATTTTGGAGTAATACCTGATTGGGGTATCCTCAAATCTTAGAATCAACGTATGTTTGCCCATAGGGATGTCGACAAGCATTGCGCCCACGCCCTTTTCCGTCTTTATCACAGTCTGCATACCATCCACATATGCTTTCCAGCCGGGGAAATTGAAGGTCCTTATCCTCAGGGAAACGGGCGTGTCCGCCGATATCTCAATAATCCTCTCACCAGACCTCCACTTTGAAAATACGACATTTCCTTCGCCTTTCGTCATGATAACCTTTTCTCCAGAGTTGTCATTTCCATCTATTCTATCTATGTCCACAAGTGCCGGCAGATCTACTTTATACCAATTAGGGGTCTTCCCCGGTATCAACTCCTGTTCATCAACGATATGTGCATATCTTATGTATTTGTAATCCAACAGGAAACTTGTTACACACATCGGAAGCAAAACAGCAAATATGATACCTATCATTAATTTATGCTCTTTCTTTGTTCCATAACTGTTTCTTAGACCCCAGAATATAACTGAAGACGAAAACACAACAGCAAATGTGGTTATATTTAACCATCTGTGGGCAAATTGGATGTACTTGAAAAATGGGATGGTTTCCCATACGAATGTTGATATGCCGAATAATAGAAATATGGTAAATAATGCCGTCCCGATGAAGAAAGTGTTAGCGTATTTTGCACTTTGCATTGCATCAATTTTTTTTAATTTATATGTCAGCAAAAGAGATAACATGACAAGTATACAGAGTAAAAACACATAAAATACAAAAGTATTGTAAAACGCGTGCCAGAGGTGACCCGAAGAGAACTTACCTGTCATATTGGGCAAAATAAAGAAATTACGGAAGTCGAAAACGAAGCCGCTCCCGCTTCCTTCTCCAACAAATGTTTTTATCTTAACGAACTGCTTTTCAAAAATAACAGGCAATATATATGCAGCAGAGACTAAAAAGCCTGCTGTTATTATCAAAGGAATAAGCACCATGTCTTTTAATCTCTGCTGCACTAAAGCCATATAGAATATGAATGCCACGAGTACAAATGTGAACATGTAGGCATTAATCAGGTGTGTAAGAATCAATCCACCATAGCAGACCCCGGCATATATTATGTTTTTGTGGTTTCTGTTTTTGATGTATCTATAAATAAAAAGTATTATCGGAGAAAACCACATCAGAGAAATCGTGGAATAAAAGGTCCCGACTAAATAAAACTGGAAAATATTGTAAGGGAAAACAACATAAAAAGAGGCCGTGAGAAGAGCAATTTTATTAGAATAAAACTCCTTGACAAGAAAAAACATGCCCGCACCCGAGAGGAACAGCGCGGTAAATTTAACAAAGTTCATTGCCGTTATTATTGAGCCAGTGAAAATATTGAAAATTGCAACAAAATAATAACCAAGAGGAGGATAGAGAATGAATGCAGGGCTTCCGTAGCCCCAGAAGTTAAGAGAAGCCCATCTTGGATAAATTATACCTTCCTTTAATGCTTTTACAAATTGCCATGCCCTGCTTGTGAATGCGTATGTGTCCTCCATATGACAGCAAAAATAACCCGGCGTCTCAAGTTGTCTCAACATTATTAATGCCGAAAGGAAGAATAAGAAGAAAATACTAAAAATAGTATAGTTCCTGTTGTTCATATCGGCGACGCTAAATTCCGATTGCTCTTTTTGGAAAAAAATACTACCAGGACAATGACGCAAAAAGAAACCAGCGAGATGATCTTGGCGTAATACCTGAGTGGTGTATCAACAAACTCCAATACCAGTTTATGCCTGCCCGCCGGAATGTCGATGAGCATCGCCCCGCTCTCTTTTTCTATCATGATCTCTGCTTTACTGTCGTCGATCTCGGCTTCCCAGCCCGGATAATAAAAAGTTGAAACCCTGAGAACAGCAGGAGTTGAAGCATTCAGACTGATAACCCTTTCTTCCGTTTTCCATTCGATTATGTCGGTCAGAGCCTTCCCTGAAATTACCGAAACCCGGCCGGTTGCAGTTGCCGGCATTATTTTCCTTATATCGCCTGCCCATCTGGGGGTATATTCGCGAATATCCACAGAGGAGACTGTTATCCTTGAAATAAGATGCGAACCCTTGAGAATCGTATTAAGTGATACCAGCGAGAGGGTAATTATAAAATAGACAACCACCCTTTTTCCTATAGTAGTCAATCCTGAACCGGACATTCCCTTAACAGATAAGACAGCCGCGGTCAGTAAACATAATGACAACTCCATAACCGTTACCCACCGCCATGGGAATTGGAGGAAAGGAAAACCAGGAACAATATCCCATATCGGCCTTGATAAAGGTGTAGTGAGGAAAAGGGCAAAAAGGAATAAAAAAATGAAGAACTTTTCCTGTGAACTATTTGATAATCTCCGACCATTCTTGCGCGTTGACAATATGATAAACAGAAACAGTATGATTTCCACAAAAACTATGGTATGTAGAGGAAGGTAGAAGTTCCGAAGGCCGGGTTGAAACTTGTCCCACATAAACAGAAAATTTTTCTTGTAGTCTCCAACAGGGCAATTAAGTATGTAGTCAATCTGAACAAACTTCTGTTCAAAGATTGCAGGGACAAGATAAACCGATGACAGACCTATCCCGAGGGCAAGTGAAAACAGAGCACTTGTCAGTGGTCTTCTATCCTTCAAAAGGAAATAATTATAGACTAAGTATGTGCCGATCACGATGGTAAAGATAAAACCAGAAACCAGGTGGGTGAGAATCAAGGCAGCATAAGATATGCTCAAGCCAATAAAGGCCATCCTGTTTCTGGATTTGAATATTTCATGTATAAAATAGAGAACAAGGGGAAACCATACGAACGCAACAAGTTCTGCGAATGTGCCACGTGTATAAAGATCTCCCAGATGGAACGGGAGAATCTGGTAGATAATTGCCGGTAGAGGATTGCCTGTTCCTCCAAACATCTTATTTGTCGCTACAAACATGGTAACACCGGATAAAAAGAAGCCTAACCAGATAGCTGCTATCATGGCAGTGGTAAGCGAGGGCGTGAAAAGTCTTATGGCTGATACGAGATAGTAGCTGAGCGGCGCGTAGAAGATAAAGTTTGCGCTGCCGTAACCGTTGTTAGCATCAGGAATCCATCTTGGATAAAACACGCCATCTCTTATGGCCCGGTCGAACTGGTTCGCCTGGAAAGAATGAAATACCATATCATCGATATATGGCAGGCCATGATGAATAAAAAGAGGCCACGTGCAATAAAATGCTATAAAAGCAAATAATAAAATACTGATAATATTCCGTTTGCGGTTATATTGTTGCATATAATATTTTTCTTACCTTCAAGTAAACTTATACTTATTTGTCAATAGATTGAAGATCCTGCTAATTATTTTTATTCTTTTGTATCTGAATACTCAATTCAGGATATATATCATTTATGAGTGCTGTATGCCCATAGGCTAAATACATATTGACGGGTTTTAACTGTTCAATATTGATCTTCTTTATTCCTGATACCCTATTTTTATCTTCACCAATCAGTGGCAAAATAAATATGCTGATGGTATCCGGTAAGATTATCTCCTTTGATAAAAATGTCTCCTTGTTGTGCCCCCAGAAAGTTTTTCTTACCTCACCTGTTGGGGCAACCCTGACATCCACTTGATAAACATAGTATCGAGGAAGGTAATACATGATCTGTCTGTAGCCATAAAATATATAAGGGCCGACAAAGATTGCCGCCTTTGCCGGGTCGAACGTTTTGATGCCCTCAAGCATTATCGAGAGATTCCTGTCATGCGTTCTGATCTCCCTGCAAGTGACAGGATAATCAGAAAGAAAAAATACACCGGCATTGAAAATAATTATGACCGCTGCCGTAAGTGCAGAGATGTCCTTTTTCACAACCTGTTTGAGTTCAGTGCTCATATAGCTCACCGATGCGGCAATAAGGATAAATAGTGCCGGCAGGAAAATCAGGACATATCCGGGATTTGCCGGATGTATGAAAATAGTCAAGTAGAAGAAAACAGAAGGCAATACCCACAAACAGAAAAAAAAGACCTTTGTCTTATCGAGAGATTTGAAAATCCCATGTCTTATCAAAGAATAGGCTGCAAGACCCAGAATCAAAACTCCGGCGCCTATACCATATATGGTGAACTTGAAGAGAGATGAAGAAAATATCTTGAACGTCGTCCAGCCTTTTTCGAAGACAGAGACATGTCCGGTATTAAAGAGCCATAGTTCTCCAAGCGCTTCACGGTAAGCATTCCATCCACCTGTCATCAAGACCATAGGAACAAACCAGAGAAGGCAGACAAGACCGAGCAAAGCAAGAGATACAACAATTCTTCGCAGCGGGACTCCTTTCACCGAAAACAGCCAGAGGGGTAGCAGGAATACCATTGTATTCTGTCTTATGCCGCCTGCGATGCCGAGCGCTATTACCGAAGGCCAGATATATTTATGTTTTCCTTTTAGCATTTTCCAGCAAAAGAAAGCTACAAGTGCACTGAAGAATGCCTCTACTATATATGTAAGCGCCACCTCGCCATGAAACCAGAAGTTGGGACTTGTTATCGCTATTGCCGCAGCGATAAGACCAGCCTTTCGGTCATAAATCTCCTTTCCAAGATGATATATGGCCACGACAGCAAGTCCGCTGAAGATGACGCTTATCGAGACAAACACAGTATTTGCATCTCTGATGAAAAGATTCAGCAGCCTGCCGAGCATTACATAAAGAAAGTAGCCGGGCGGGTGAGGCTGATGTACAGTAATGTTATATTTTTCAAGAGCTAAAGCAAAATGGACGGAGTCCATATGATAAAGAAGTTTGCTTGTAAAAGGTATTCTTGTGATAATGGTGATAAAAAAAAGAATTACAGGTAATGCGATTCCGTTTTGAGTTTTTAAATTATCATTTAAGGTCAATCTTATCTCCAACTTCAGTCGATGTTTCATCTATTGTCCCGGCCGGCAGTTCAAGAACACTTGCAGCTTTAGGATACAGCCGCGTCATCCGATTCGGCTGCATGTTCTTCATTGTTGCTATTACGCTGTTTCTCTTGTCCAGAAAAACTACGTCTATCGGAAACTTCATAAAAAACGTATGAATCGACATGCAGGGCTTAATCCAGAGGGCTTCTCCGGCAGGCAACTCACGTTTGCCGAGAAGCCCTCTCATACGCTTAAATAAGTCATCGGCCACTATTACATTATTCGACAGTTCTTTGCCACTCTTCAGATTGCGTGCCTTCATAATATATTCTGATATTTGCGAAAACAAGGTTGATACACATTAGAGCATTTCAACAAAAGTCTACCTCGTAGGTATGTTGTCCCCGTGTTTCTCGACACATAGCACGAATTAATAGCATGCAACTCCCTTATTTACAAAAGGAACTATGTCTTTTTCCAGGATCAAATCAGATATCAATAATTGTTTTTGTACCGATCCGCCGTCTATCGAATTATCATTACTAATATATGATCCATCGCGAAAAATAACAAAGCTTTGATGATTACTCATTAAGTCTCTGCCAACGAACAGGGTATGAGAAATATCAATGCCCAAAATGTTACAAAGGGTTGGTGCGACATCAATAAGGCCTCCGATAGCATCTCTTTCAACGCCGAGTTCCTTATTCGGGATATATATAATTAAAGGAATTCTCTTATATTCGCTCAGAGATTTTATGCCAATTTGTTTCAGTTCGTCCTCCGGCAGCCGTGCACGATGATCACTGTAAATTACTATAATTGTATTTTTAGATAAATTACTTTCAGAAAGTTTCTGAAGAAATTCACCTATAGCAGCATCAACATAGTGCATCGTCCTGAAATAATGGCCTGTGATTTTCCCTTCCATATCACCCAAAGGAAAATCATCGTTTTCCTTCTTTACATAATCATATGGGAAATGTGCAGTAAGTGTTCTTAAAAATGCATAGAATGGAGCTGGCAGTTGTTTTATTTTTTCATAACTTTGTAAAAAGAAAGCCCGATCACTCAATCCCAGTCCGATTTTATCAACGATAACGAATTCATTTTTATAAAATTGGCGCTCAAAGCCCAAACTCTTTTCAAATACCGTACTATTCCAAAAACTCTTTACATTAGGATGCATTGTTGCAGTAACATAGCCATGTTTCCTAAGGACTTTGGGAAGGGAATCAAAGCAGTTTTCACCATAAAGGAAAGAAGCAGCGCCTATTCTTGAAGGATAAAGTGAACTGTTTACAAGTAGTGTAGCATCTGCTGAACTTCCGGCCGCCGTTTGATCATAAATATTTGTAAAGTAAACTCCCTCTCTTGCCAGATTGTTCATGTTGGGAGAAATCTCTCTGCCCTCATACCGTTTCCCGACAATAAAATTCTGCGTAGACTCGAGTTGAATGACTATTACATTATATCTCTTTCCGATACCGGTCAAATCATTTCTGTTGTTCCCTTTTTTATCTTCAAGCCAGGCTTTCACTGAATTGATATCAGATTGCGTTAAGCTCACTTTTTTGATTTTTGAAGTTAAAAAACCATACAGATCAAATAACTGGTAATTAATAATACCTACATCCCAGACACAGATATATCTTTCACCAATAAAAGTAAACGCACTCAGCCCGCCCGCAATACTCGAAATAACAGTAAGATTGCAATATAAACCTAATAAAAAAAATATGATTAACGACCCGAGTCTCTCTTTGATGTTGAATGCATATTTATTCTTCAGTTTCAACAACAAGAAAGGCAAAATTGCAAAATCAATAAAAAATAAAAATTTATTTTTCATAAAATAAATAACTGAATCCGAAACACCCAGGAGCAGTGGTATTTGCTCCAGGTAATATGCCGATGCAAAATCTTCGAAATAGGCTCTATAGAGAGAATGTGCAAGAAAAATAAATGAAAAAACAAAATTTAAAAATAATAAATAAATAATTTTTAAGATATTATTTTTAATTAATAAAGAAAAGGCCAGCATTATGACGATAACGCCAAAATCTGCCGAAAAACTGAGTGTCTTAAGTCCGTTGATATGATCAAAATAAAGTAATTTGAGGGAAAGTATGATAAAAATAATTGTAAAAGGGATGTCACGAAAAGCAACAGATAAATAATATCCGGGTCTTCTTATATAATATGTAATCTTCCTCATCGTCAGTATATTAATATACCCCTGCTTTCCGCAACCTTAAAGCGCAATAACACGCTAAAAGCAAAAGAAAAATGGCTAATCCTGGAAGTCTGCCTTCCACGAAATATCTACAAGCCCACCAGAAATCAAATATGTTCATATATGGATTTACCTCCATTTGCTCTGCAAGAGTTGCATCCTCCGGAGCCTCCGAATATCTGTAGTCCTTTATCTTTTTTGACATGTCATAAATAAATTTGAACTGCGCCACTATAGGAGATTTATTCCAGTCAAAGTAAGGTTCAACAACCATCTGCTGTATCTTGCCACCGCGTACTGTAGTAAATTCCACATTTTCCCCGGCCTTTAAATTAAAGAAATATTTTTGAAAATCGACAGATACCGCTGCAAGCTGAATTACAAGACTCAGTATAAAAATAGAGTACACAGCAAACCTTCTAAATTTACTTTTATGCCAGATATCGGAGTCAAAAAGTTCAGCTATCGGAATGATCAGAAACGGCGTTATCACAAGGAGGTAGCGGGGCCCCCATGCCCAGTCGCCATGCCAGTATTCGTATTTTGAGAAAAAAAACAGACAGGACATTATCAGGAAGATAAAGGAAATGCCAAGACCTCTGTGCCTTTTCATAAATCCCTTAATAGAAAAAAAGAAAAGTACGGCTACCGGAGAGTAATAGAAGAAACCCTTCCCGGGGCTAATCAGAAATCCGCTCAACCCTCGCAATAGCGAAGTCTTCGAAAAATAATCAACTCCATGCGAGACCAGCATCCGGTATCCTGTTTCAAAGATAGAGCCAAACCTGTAGTGGTTATACCATAGGCTCAGACTTAAAAAGGGCAGTAACGCTGAAAGGAACAACAGAGTATCTTTTACGATCGGCCTTGCAGCAGACTTGAAACCGGCTTTTTTCAAGCAGTGGGAAAAAGTCAGAACAAGCAGTGGCGGGATAACGAGTATAGAAGTCGGGCGCGTTACGAAGGCGATCCCCACAGAAACAGCCGAAAGCAAAAGTTGATACGTCTTCCTACTGTTTGCATAAAGGTACATATAATAGACCGCCAGCAGCACAAAGAGAGTCTCCACAGCATGGTCGAAGGGCTGCTTCGCCAGGGGCCAGGCGAAAGTGCCGAGGCCGTAGAAAATCGAAACCAGGAGGGAGGCCCGCTCCGAATAACCGAGGGAGATCGAGAAGAGAAAAACCAGGATAACAGCGGCAGTGCCGGCTATCTGGTTCATCACAGATACGCCGGTTTCCGGGGCTCCTGCCGATTTACCTGCAATATAAAAAGGGACGGCCAACAGAGCTGAACCTACTCCCACCCAGGAATAGTATCTCCCGTCAGAGCCTTTTATGCCTATGCCTTCCGGAACCGAGAGATCGGATTTTTCAACAATAGCTTTCGCCACTTCAAACCGCAGTCGACCGGCATCGGTGTTGTAGAAATTACGGCCTGAAGCGGTCAAGACATAAACCGCTGCAAAAAACATAAAAAGGTAAAAGGCAATAAACCCTATTGTCTTCCTCTCTTTCAATAGCATCACGGCCTGCCAGCCCGTTTTTCTTCATGATATTCTTTTTCCACATTAATATTCCAGATATTATCTTTTGACGTCACATTATTAATAATGTTCTCAACAGCCGTCATGGCCGTTAGCATGGAATGGTCCTGATTGTTATAACGGTGCATGCCGTTTCTGCCTATTAGAAACAGATTTTCAAACTTATCTACATAATTTCTGATTGAATCAAAATGGTCGTATGAACCGAAGTACGCAGGATAGGTTTTAGGCACTCTGATTACGACGCTGTCAAGGACATCTTCCCTGTCTATGATGCCGATTTTGGACAATTCATCTATAGCAAATTCTGCAAAATCGCGATCAGACTTACTCCACAACTCATCTCCTTCACTGCAAACATATTCCAGACCTATCCATACGGTATTTTGGTCTTTAACCATGTAAGGACTCCAATTGTTGAATATCTGCAGCCGGGCGAGTCTCACATCTCTTTCCTGAATGTAAATCCAGTTGTCGGGAACGATGTTCTTGACGGTCTTTATGGCCGTTTCATTCTTTATTTTCAGTTTTCTCAGAAGCAACCCTACCGTTATGAAATCACGATAGACAAGTCCCTGTGCTACTTGCCGGACTTCCTGAGGTACGTCCTCACCAAGAGATTCTATTAAATCTTTAACCGGCATTGTTGAGAAAAAGTAATCTCCTTTTTCAGTTTTTATGTTACCTGTACTTTCATCCTTAACTTCAATTTCCGTTATTTTGTTATCATGCTGCTTGAAACCTGAAACTCTATGCTTCAGATAAATTTCTCCGCCCTTTTCCTTAACGATCCCGGCGACTTCTTCCCACATCTGCCCCGGACCGAATTTCGGATATATAAACCGTTCAATCAGACTGGTTTCCGTATTCTGCTGCTCGATGGAAGAATCTCTTGAGACTGCACCCTTCATGGCATGAAGGATTGCCTTTGTGACGGATAAACCCTTTATTCTCTGGGCGCCCCATTCCGGCTTGATTCTATTGCAGGGTACTCCCCAGACCTTTTCTGTATAATCCTTAAAAAAAGTAAGATACAGTTCTTTCCCGAATCTGTTGATAAAAAAATCTTCGAGGGATTTTTCTTCTTTGATCGGAAAGAGCCGGATTCTGATGTAGCTAAGACCTATTTTTATAATCCTTACGAGTCCAAGATTCGAAAATGTATTAAGGTTCAGAGAGACGGGATAATCAAAGAATTTGCGCAGGAAGAATATCCTTGAGAGGCGTTTTCGAATGAGCATTACTTTATCCTTTTTTTCAGGGTCAGGTGCAGAGACTTCTTTAGAGAGCGGGATTTCCCTTTTTAGAATGATATCGTCTTTGGCGGGTGCTCCCTGCAGGGGAAGGATATTCTGCCACCATTTCATCACGCGTTCGGACTTGGAAAAAAACCTGTGGCCTCCGATATCTATCCTGTTGCCTTTATAATTAATCGTCTTCGAGATACCGCCGATATCACCGGCCATTTCATAAATAATCGGCCGGATGTCCGTTTTATCGAGCAGTTCGTAGGCCGCAGTCAACCCTGCCGGACCCGCCCCGATTATAATTGCAGTTTTTTTACTCATGGACTTTGTTCTCTTCTGAATAAACCAAAAGAATCTTTTTCTAATATTCTATTCTTCCAATAGATATTGCCATCAAACATACCGACAAATTTATATTGTGGTATTACCGGAAGTTTTTCTTGCCCTTTAAATTTAACACCGATAATAATTAAGTCAGGTTTGTCTTTAATAATCTTTTTAATATCTTGAATCATATTATTTTTTGTTGACCAGAGCCAGAAACAAGGCTTTTGCTTATTGTTATAATTACTAAAAATATTGTTATCAAAGTAAGGCAATATTGATATTGCATGAAAACTTGTTGCATAAATCTTCTTTTCTTCAAGGTTGTTAGTTTTAATGTAATTTGCAACATCATAGCTTGCTGAATAACTATTTAGAAAATCATAACGAATCGAATTAAATGCCCAATGAATGTGAAAAGATAAAACTATTATCATTAATAAAACTATAAAGTTTTTCTCTCTTTTTAATAATTTATCTACTAAATTATGACAATTATTCGTAGGTTTAGGTTCAAAGCTAATCCACATTACAAAAATCCAGATGAGAAATAAAATACCCTCGTGCCATACATTACGATATATAACTGAAAATAGAATTAGCATAGGTAAGATTAAGATTAAGTAAAGCGATAATAATCTCTTCTGTAAAAACCAGAATAAACTAGTAATAAATATTAGGGTGGATATATAAATATTTTCTGTAAAAGAATTGTTTATCATTTCTCTGCTTGTTGCAATGAAATTATCAATACCAAAAATATATCTAGGCGCGAAATTAACAAGATCTCTTGGCAGCCAAAGTTGTAGAATTAATAAAATTACTATTATTAAGAATATTGAATATGCTTTAACTTGTTTAATCTTTAATAGCCTATCTAAATTACCCCATTCCCCGGTTAAATCTATAATATGAATAAAGAAAATCGAGATAGCAATTAATAGACCATGCACATTAACATTCGCTATTAGACAAAGGTAAAATATAAAAAGGTATACTTTCTCTGTTTTATTCTCATAAATTTTCGCGATCATAAATAATAATATGGGTAGTAATACGTAACTCCTTGCAATAACACCGTACTGGAAAAAAATAAAAAAAGAAAATGGCATTAGAATTTTAATGACTAAAGGAAACGGAGAATAACGCAATAATAAATAAACGCCTATAGTTGCAAAGATTCCGGAGATAATATTCATCGAATAATATGGGAAATTTAGTTTTGAAGGAACAAACAAAATTAAAAACCATAACCCTGTCGAGCCATCATATCGAAGATATTTTGTTAATAAATCCATAAGACTTGCATCTCTTGCCAAAAGCCAACACTGAGCTTCATCAAACCACGGCTCATGTTTGGAAATGGCAATACCAACAAAGATTGCATAAACTATCCAGATGATATACAGCCAGTAGTCCTTATTGGAATGCTCTTTCATATCATGAAAACTATTTTAATAGTTTAATAATGCCCATTTTAGCAGCTTGTTTATGTGCGGAGACATTATGCCGGATTTTTATCTCTTCCCGATTATTATGATAATATTCATATGCTTTATAAAGCATTTCCTCATTGGTTAAAGTTGACTTCCAAAGAAGTTTTTCTTTAATTTGAGATGTATTAAATATAAAGTCTTCTGTGATCATTTTGTAATGATAATGCCCCACAATAATAATTATTGCCAAGCAAATACTTTTTCAATAACTCTCCAAAAAACCCGGCTCCGCCAGTCACCAATATAGTCTTCATTCTTGCCTATTATAATCTCTATCTAAATAATAAAAACTTTCTTCCGGAGAAATTCCACAACAAAACAAACCCTGCCGATATGATTTTAGATATCAAATAATGGAGATTGACGTATTCAGTAAAAATCCATATAACAAGTTCGTTGAGACAGAGTCCGACAAGCCCGATCAATGCAAATATTCCAAATTCAACTGACTTGCTACGGAATGTTCTTTTACTGAAAACCCAGCAAATACTCAGACTGTAATTTACAATCGTACCTATTACGAACGCTAACGCAGCGGAAATGAGATAGTAGACATTGAGAATATCCGTAAAAATAAACAAAGAACTAAAGTCAACAATGAATGCCAGCCCGCCGACAAGGGTATAACGGAAGAACTGTATGAATGAATTATCCGTTCTGTGCATCAATATTTTTTGTATCATAGCACCTCGTCAAATCTTGTTAGACATTCTTCAAGTAAGACTACGAGGTCTAACAATTTCTAAAATGATCAATTCCCGGTAATAGATTTATATAAATAGAACTTTTCTTTGCCATAGCCGAACACTTCGTCCACTTTATACAATAATTTAAAACCAGATGACTCTTGTATATCTAACGGAGTTGTCAACAAAAGTAATATTTTTGATTTATCGGGAAACGCTTTGTCCGCCCTCGAAATAACCTGCGCATTTGAAATATCTCTGCCGGCAAGATATCTCCTGTTATATGTGATAAATGTTCCATAGTTTTCAATATCCGCATACCAGAATTTCTTGCCGGGGAGATACGGCAACAAAGCAAGGGTCCCGATAGACCTATGGGCTACGATGGTTAATATATCCAGATGATTTTTGGAGATAAAATCTGCCGTCTCTTTTGAACCCGAAAAATCATATCTGTACTCCAGATATTGAATCTCGAGGCAATATAACAGAGATACTGTTAGACAAGCATTTATAATCACCATCGAAATCCTTGAGAAATTTATTTTTGAGGTTATGTTCAAAAAGATTTTTTCTGAATTGCCGTAATAGTTGCTGATCCAGAAAGAAAAAAAAACCATGATTAATATGAGACCATAATGCCTCGGCGCCCCCGTATATTTAAAGGCAAAAATATAAAACAGCCCCGAAAAAGACATTAATAGAATAAACAGCGCAGCAGGCTTCCTGACAAGGGATAAAATGATTGTACAAAATATGAGAAACGAAATAACCATCGCAATTAATCTCAGATCGACAGATAAGAAATTTGTAGTATGCCAGGGAAAGAAAGCATATGCCATTGCAGCAAATGGAGCTAAATAGGCAACATCTTCAACAATTCCATAATGAATATTGTCCGGGGGCGATAAAAGCTGCAAAAAAGACAATAGTCCTCCCATAAATATGATAAATAACGCTGTTCTTGACAAGAGTGCCTCCGTCCTGTTTTTACGAAGCTCCCATGCAAAAAGAATGGTCAGGGAAATGGCGATAAAAAAGCTGTGTACATTTGTATTGAAAAGCAGAAAAACCAGGGACGAATACCATATAGGATGTCTGAATCGACAGCCGTAGAGTGCGGCAATTAGAAACAGTAACAGAATGGACAGGCTATAGCTTCTTGCAATAATCGAATACTCATAAGCCATATAATAAGAGAAAATAAACAACAGCTTCGTCAATCTCGAAAAAGGAGCATATAATACGAAGACTGTTACTGCTGCAATTGCGATAACAAGATGGAGAATGGATTCGGATATATATGGTAAGCCCGATTTTGCAAAAGGGACCAATAGCATATGCCACAAGGCGGGTGAGCCTTCATAAGCCATCTGCTTGAATATAGAGATTATATTCAGATCCCTTGCTATAAGCCATGCCTGGGCCTCATCTTCCCATGGTTCATGACGGATGAGAACTACGATGTTGATCGCTGAATAAAACAGGATTACCAAAACGGCCCAAATAACGGATTTATCTTTCTTCATGCTGTCTGACAGAACATTCATAGGCATACACTCCTACTCGCCTCCCTCATCGGAGATATATTTCAATCCTGTCCACAAACTGTTGGAGTCTTTGACCATATACGGGCTCCAGTTATTATATATTTGAATTCGGGCAAGCCTGCCGCCTTTTTCTTGAACATAAACCCAGTTATCAGGAACAATTTAGATATTCTTTTTAAAAAATACTCAATCTTTTTTTTCTGGGCATATCGGCTTAAAACAGGCATTTTGTAGATTTTCCTCTTTTATAAATATGATACAAACGCATTAAATGCCTTTACATTGTCATTGCAAGCGACCACTGGAGCATGGCAATCTCACTCTATTAAGTAGGGGATTGCTTCGTCTTTTCACTCCTCGCAATGACGCTCTACTTATTGCGTTTGTATTAGTCTTTATCTCTTATTTCACAATTGTTAACTAATAGATTTATACAAATAAAATTTTTCTTTGCTATAGCCGAATACTTCGTCCACTTTATATAATAATCTGAAACCATCTGACTCCGGGAAATCCAACGGACTGGTCAATAAAAGTAATATCTTCGATTTATCGGGAAACGCTCTTCCCGCTCTGCGAATTACCTGTGAGCTCGACACACGTGTACCTGCAAGATATTTTACATTCCAGGTAATAAATGTACCATAATCTTCTATCCCTGCATACCAGAATTTCTTCTCCGGCAAATATGGCAACAGGGCGCACGTCTTCCGTGAGCGATGGGCTATAATAATTTGAGCATCAAGTTGATTTTTCTTAATAAAATCTGCCATCTCCTCCGCGCCTGAGAACTTATATCTGTAGTCCATATATTGAAACCTTAAAGAACACAGTAAAGATAACGCAAGAAAAGCATTTATTACCACAACGGAGATTCCCGAAAGGTTTATCTTAAAACTTCTGTTAAGAAATTCCTTTTCTGAATTACTATAGTACCTGCTGATCCACAGGGAAAAAATAAGCAGGATAAGGATAAAACCATGATGTCTCACAAATCCGACATATTTGAATACGAAGATATAAAATAATCCAGCAAAAGACACTGAAAAAATGAATAATGCAGGAGGCTTTCTTACGATCGTCGAAATAACAATGCAGAATATAAAAAATGAGATGACCACTGCATATATATACATTCCAGGTGCTATGAAAAGGGTATGCCAGGGAAAAAATGCATTTGCCATAGCGACAAACGGCGCCATATAATGGACACCGTGCAGATAGACGTCATCACCAAAGATTCCATAATTCATATTGTCAGGAGGAGACAGAAGTTGTAAAGAGGATAACAATCCTCCTGTCAACATGATGAACACCGCTATCCTTGATAGACCTGCCAATATCTTATTACGATGAAGCTCCCACGCAAAAAGAAGCGTTAGGGAAAATGCAATAAAAAAGCTGTGCACATTTGTGTTAAAGAGTAAAAAAATCAGAAATGAATATTTCACCGGGGATTGGAATCGTTTTGCGTAAAGAGCAGCTATCAGAAACAATAACAAAATAGTCAGGTTATAATTCCTTGCTATAATCGAATACTCATAAGCCATATAATAAGAGAAAATAAACAACACCTTCGTCACTTTTGAGAAAGGAGCATATAGTATGAAGACTGTTACTGCTGCAACTGCGATAACAAGATGGAGAATAGATTCGGATATGTATGGCAAGCCTGATTTTGCAAGAGGAACCAAAAGCATATGCCACAAGGCCGGAGAGCCTTCATAACCCATCTGCTTGAATATAGAGATTATATTCAGATCCCTTGCTATAAGCCATGCCTGTGCCTCGTCTTCCCACGGTTCATGACGGCTGAGAACTACGATGTTGATCGCTGAATAAAGCAGGATCACCAAGAAGGCCCAAATAACGGATTTATCTTTCTTGATGCTGCCTGACAGAACATTCATAGGCCTACATTCTTACTCGTCTCCTTCACTCTTATCCTCAACTATTACCGGTTTCACATCGGGATATTTGTTTATCAGAGGCCGATACTCAGGCGTATTTTTAACGAATATATTGGCAACCTTGTCAGCGTATACGAGCCGCCAGTCTTTCCTTTCAAAAAGGTAGTTTGCAAAGGCAGAGTCCGCATTATAAATTATCCAGCTTATGCAGTATTTTTCAAATACCCTGTCCCATCCGTCTTTTATCCCTATTACCTTGAAATATTCCTTCATCCTTTCCGTCCCGTACATATCGGATCTCCCGTCAATAAACACCTTATATTCGGGCCACGCGGAATAGATGATGTAATCGCCGAATTCGTCGTTATTGAACATATTGCCTGTTATCTTTTCCTTTTTCATAAAGTGGACCGCATCGACAGGAAGTTTCTTTTTATCGAACCCATAGTCAACTTTTCCGGTAAATACCAGGAGTATCACAATTGCCGAAGCGACACCTGACCACAGATATCCCTTTGTCTTTGAATCGGTCGCGGATGCACGGTCCGATATGGCAAGAAATCTCTTAATCAGTCTCTTTTCTCTAAGTAAATCTATAATTCCATCTAACCGTCTTCCTATTATAGGGGTGAGTATGATGGCATAAAGCGGGATATACCTTGCGGAAAAAAGCGACATGTGCGTAAACAGTAAAACCAGCATCGTCTCTATCGCACTAAGTCTGAATACGGAAACTCCGAATACGAAAATCATTAAAAGGAGCATGTATTCATATCTCAGGTCATAGTGGAAATTGGGTGAAAGATATTCGTTGACATGGTCCATCATGAACCTGTTGGATATGACATTAAACGGGAATAACAGTATTTGATAACCTTTTGGGTTCAAGAGAGAGGCAAGAAGACAAAAGACAAGAACCGGAAAGAGAGTTTTTAATCTGGTTAAAGCCTCCCCTTTCTCTTCCTTTACAAAGACGGCTTTAAGTAAATTCCCTGCAATGTAGATCCCGAGGAGAATGAACCCCGCGATAAATCCTCCATGAAGATTGACCCAAAAAATCATCAGAAGCGGGAGCAGATATAGATAATTCTTTTTTTTGAGCTGATAGGTGTCGAGCACCATATACCAGATGAGCATGAAAAGGAGTGAAAAGATATGGGGTCTTGCAAGCCAGTGTATGGTTGACGTTCCGGTTGCAAGCGCAACAACCAGTGCGGCTACGATGATATTCATACCGGAAGACCTTAAGAACCTAAAAAGCAGGGCATAGATCGACGCGATAAGGATAGATGTGGCTACTACTATCCCGGTTAGTCCGGAAACCCTGTGGATAAGGGCAAAAATCACCTCGGAAAGCCACTCGTGTGCGGTCCACTTGACAGGCGGGCTTATGTGAGAGAATATATCATGGTCGGGAACCTTGAGGTTTCCCATGATATATTCCCCCGCCCTTGTATGGTAACCGGTGTCCGCATCTCCGAGCAGGTTTCCTTTACCGCTTAAGATTATCGCGAGAACTATAACAAATATTACGTCCGATACAGAGGGTAAAAACCAGTATGTCCTGGGACTTTTTTTTTCCGTCACCCCTGCTCTCTATCTCTTAAGCTTGGTATAAATCAATGCGAGCTCTACACAAATGATAAGCAATAAAGCGGTATTAATATCGAAACTCGTCAAAATTACACCCCCTTTCAGATCTGTGTAAAGAACTTCATTATTCTGAGAACTGCAGGGCCGAGTATGACAACAAGCAGCGCAGGGAAAATGAAGAAAACCAGCGGGAATATGAGTTTCACAGACGTCTTCGCAGCAGCTTCCTCGGCAATCTGTCTTCTAATAGTCCTCAACGAATCGGAAAATACACGTAGAGACTGGGCGAGGCTCGTGCCTAAACGCTCCGTCTGTATGAGCATCGCCGCAAATGACTTCAGATCATCCACCATCGCACGTTCACCCATATCCCTGAGCGCCTCAAGTCTTTGCTTGCCGGCACGCGTCTCCTGTGACGCTATCTTAATTTCAGTCGCAAGCGGAGACTTTTTGAACTGCTCGTCCTCGCAAACCTTGATCATAGAGGTATCCATGCTTAAGCCCGCCTCGACACAGACGGTCATCAAATCGAGCATATCCGGAAGGTCGTGGAATATCCGGATCTGTCTGTTTTTCAACTTATTTCTCAGCCAGTAGGTTGGAATCAGAAAACCCGCGATAGCAAGACCCGCGGTCCAGAGTATTCTTATCATAGGGTCCTTCTCCACAGGAATACCGTACAATGAAAGGTAGGCAAAAGGAAGAACTAAAGTTA
>Ga0153916_10000916_pt1 | contig 20500 bp, 18 predicted proteins | sample Opewatmetagenome_FD_109642 | JGI IMG/M metagenome (GOLD analysis project Ga0153916, IMG submission 109642) | Freshwater wetland microbial communities from Ohio, USA - Open water 3 Core 3 Depth 4 metaG | ecosystem: Environmental > Aquatic > Freshwater > Wetlands | place: USA: Ohio, Lake Erie...
ATGGATGCGGTCTGCGAGCCCTACATCCGCCGCCGGGCGATCCGGCACCTGGAAAAGGGCCGTGTGGTGATCTTCGCCGCGGGACTTGGCGCGCCCTTCTTCACGACCGACACGCCGGCGGCGTTGCGCGCGGCGGAAATGGGTTGCGAGGCGCTCTTCAAGGGCACCAGCGTCGACGGGGTCTACACCGCCGACCCCAAGAAGGACCCCACGGCCCAGCGCTACGACACGCTCAGCTATCAGGAAGTCCTGGCCAAGGACCTTCGGGTCATGGACGCCTCGGCCATCAGCCTGATGCGTGACAACAAGATCCCGATCGTGGTGTTCTCGATCCGCGAGCGCGGAAATTTCCTCAAGGTACTGAAAGGCAAAGGCGTCTTCACGACGATCGCCTGAGCCGTTTGACGACAAGGATGGAGAAGCGCCCATGGCCGCCGAAAAGCCGGTGCTTTCAAGGTACAAGGACCGCATGGACAAGGCCGTCGCGGCCCTGAAGGAAGAGTTCGCAGGTCTGCGCACCGGGCGGGCCTCCGCCGGGCTGCTCGATCAGGTGATGGTCGAGGCCTATGGTTCGACGGTTCCGATCAATCAGGTGGGCGCGGTCAGCGTGCCTGAGCCGCGCGCCCTGTCTGTCAGCGTTTGGGATCGCGGTCTCGTTGTTTCCGTCGAAAAGGCGATCCGCTCCGCAGGCCTGGGCCTCAATCCGGTCGTCGACGGGCAGAACCTGCGAATTCCGATCCCGCCGCTCACCGAGGAGCGGCGCAAGGATCTGGCCAAGCTGGCCGGCAAATACGCCGAACAGCAGAAGATCGCCGTCCGCAACGTTCGCCGCGACGCCATCGACGACGCCAAGAAGGCGGAGAAGGACGGCGTCATCAGCCAGGACGACCTGAAGCGGTTCGAGGGTGAGGTCCAGAAGATCACCGACGAGGCGGTCAAGCGAGTGGACGACACCTTGAAAACCAAAGAACAAGAGATCATGCAAGTTTAGGTCGTCCGCGATCGTCGCGGTTGGACGCACAGGACCCCCAATGGCCGTCGCCAAACCAAAGCCGTCGAACGGCGCGCCGGTCGCAGAAGGGGCCGGCGCGGCCCCGTTGCACGTGGCGATCGTCATGGACGGCAACGGTCGCTGGGCCAAGCGCCGCGGCCTTCCGCGGACCCTTGGGCATCGCGCCGGCGTCGAGGCCCTCAAGAAAACCGTCGAGGCCGCGCCCGATCTCAATGTGCGTTGGCTGACGGTCTTCGGCTTCTCCACCGAGAATTGGAGCCGACCAGCCGGCGAGGTGGCCGAGCTGATGGCCCTGCCGAAGCGCTATTTCGAGTCGGAACTCGGGCGGTTGGAGCGCAACGGCGTTCGTGTTCGGGTCATTGGCCGCGCCGAGGGCCTGGCCCCGGATCTCCTGGAGATCTGCCGGGAGGCGGAGGCCCGCACGGCGAACAACGATCGCTTCCATCTGCAAATCGCCTTCAACTACGGCGGCCAGGCCGACATCGTCGATGCGGCCAAGGCGGTCGCCCGCGAGGTGGCCGAGGGTCGCTTGGCGCTGGAGGACATCAACGAGGCGGCGTTCGCCCGGCGCCTGGCTACGGCCGACGCGCCGCCGCCGGACCTGATCATCAGGCCGTCCGGCGAGCAGCGCCTCTCGAACTTCATGCTTTGGGAAGCCGCCTACGCGGAGTTCGTGTTCCAGGACGTGCTCTGGCCGGACTACGGGCCCGAGCATCTCCAGGCCGCGATCAAAGAATTCTACACTCGCGAGCGGCGATACGGCGGGGCCGTCGCCGATGACGTTCTTGCCACAGGCTAGGCGGTTCGACTGGTCCAACCTGGGCGTTCGCGTCGCCTCGGCCGCCGTTCTGGTGCCGGCGGCGCTCGCCGCCGTTTGGTCGGGCGGCCTGATCTTCCTGTTGTTGGTGTCCGTCGCCGTCGCCCTGCTGGCGATCGAGTGGGGCGGCATGAGCGCGCCTCGCGCGCCCGTCCGGGTGGCCGCCATCGTGACGGTCGCGGTGCTCGCTGGGGTCTTCCTTGGTTATCGTGAGCTCTTTCCGCTGGCGTGGGGCGGAATGGCGCTCGGGGCCGTGGCTGCGGCCTTTGTGGCGCGCCGTGTGGCCGAGCGGCCGGCGGACGCGGCCTTCGGGGTGCTCTATATTGGCGCACCCTGCCTGTGCCTCGTCTGGCTGCGGGAGATGCCCCAAGGGGAGTGGTGGACTCTGATGCTCTTCGCGGTCACCTGGGCGGCGGACATCACCGCCTTCGCCGTGGGGAGCACCCTGAAGGGCCCCAAACTCTGGCCGCGGTTCTCGCCCAACAAGACCTGGTCCGGATTTGTCGGCGGACTGATCGGCGCGATCGTTGCTGGCGCGTTGATGTCCTATGCGCCGCCGTTCCGGCTGAACCCGGCGGCGGCCGGACTCATCGGCCTGTTCGGAGGTTTGGCCACCATGGCCGGCGACCTTTGGGAATCGATGCTCAAGCGTCGTTTCGGCGTCAAGGACTCTGGCGATCTCATTCCCGGTCATGGCGGCCTGATGGACCGTGTCGACGGCCTGATGTTCGCCGTGGTCGTGGTGGCTGCGGCGCGGTTGGTCAATCATCTTGGATGGGGCCAATGAACCTGCCTCGGCGCGTCAGTGTCTTCGGCTCGACCGGCTCGGTGGGGGTCTCGACGCTCGACCTCCTCGAAAGGGCCGGCGGCGAGTTGGAGTTCACCGCCCTGACCGCGGGCCGAAACGTGGCGCTCCTCGCCGAGCAGGCGCGTCGCTGGCGGCCGAAGGTCGCCGTCATCAGCGACGAGACCGCGCTGGGCGAGTTGCGCGATCGGTTGGCCGGGACCGGTGTGGAAGCCGCAGCCGGCGCCGCAGCGATCGTCGAGGCCGCGACGCGGGAGGCCCAGTGGGTCATGTCGGCGATCGTGGGTTTCGCTGGCCTGGCGCCCACGCTGGCTGCGGCGCGGACCGGCGCGGTGATCGCGCTCGCCAACAAAGAAAGCCTGGTCTGCGCCGGTCCCTCTTTGCTCCGTACGGCCAAGATGGCTGGCGGCGCGGTGATCCCGGTGGATTCCGAACACTCTGCGATCTTCCAGGTCTTTGAGCGGGAGAACGTTCAGCGCATTTCCCGGCTCATCCTGACGGCGTCCGGCGGGCCGTTCCGCACCTGGACCCGACAGGCCATGAGCGCCGCGACGCCGGAGCAGGCGGTCGCGCATCCGAATTGGTCGATGGGCGCCAAGATTTCGGTCGATTCAGCCACCATGATGAACAAAGGCCTCGAGGTGATCGAGGCCTGCTATCTGTTTGCCATGCCGCCGGAGCGGATCGACGTATTGACCCACCCGCAGTCCATTATCCACAGCCTCGTCGAATACTCGGACGGCTCGACGCTCGCGCAGCTCGGAACGCCGGACATGCGTACCCCGATCGCCTGCGCCTTCGCCTGGCCCGATCGGCTGGCCTGGGACGCGCCCAAGCTGGATCTGCCGCGCGTGAGCCCGCTGACCTTCGAGGAGCCGGACCACGAGCGATTCCCGGCGCTGGGTCTCGCAAAACACGCGCTCAACGTGGGCGGAATGGCGCCTGCCGCACTAAACGCCGCCAACGAGGTGGCCGTGGCGGCGTTCCTTGACCGCAGGATAGGCTTTCTCGATATTGCCGCTACCGTGGCGGAAACCCTCGAACGACTTGATGCTGCAGGCGCTCTGCAAGGGGGCGGCGATCCCCTTGAGCGGGCGGCGGACACCGACGCGACGGCGCGCCGCATCGCGCGTGCGGTCGTGGCGGCTCCTGTGCCCTCACAGGCAGGCTGAAGGAACCCCACCTCATGTTCGGCTTCGTTCAAGGCGCGCTGACCTACATCATCCCGTTTCTGTTGGTTCTCACCCTCGTGGTGACGGTCCACGAGCTCGGGCATTTTCTGGCCGCGCGCAGCTTTGGGGTGGCCGTGGACCGCTTCTCCATCGGCTTCGGCCGCGCGATCGCCCAATGGCGTGATCGCGGCGGGGTCGAGTGGCGGATCGGCTGGATGCCCCTGGGCGGCTATGTCCGCTTCGCCGGCGACGCCAACATCGTCAGCGTGCCCGACGGGGACGACCTCGAGGCTCTGCGCCGCGAGATCGAAGCCCGGGAAGGGAAGGGCGCGATCGATCGCTACTATCATTTCAAGCCGCCCTGGCAGCGCGCCGTGATCGCGGCGGCCGGGCCGATGGCGAACTTCGGACTGGCGATTGCGCTCTTTGCATTTCTGTTGATGACGGTCGGCGAGACCGTGGTGCCCGCCCGAATCGACGGCGTCATGCCCGGCAGTCCGGGCCAAGCGGCTGGATTCCAGCATGGCGACATTGTGCTCAAGGCCAACGGCCGCACCGTGGACAGCTTCTTCGACCTGCAGCAGATCGTGGCCGTCCGCGCCGACGCGCCGACCGAGTTCCTGATCGATCGGGGCGGGCGGCGGGTCATGCTGACCGCGACGCCGGAACGCAAGGTGGTGGTCGACCGTCTGGGCGGAACGCAGCGCCTGGGCGTCCTGGGCCTTCAGGGCGTGGAGCGGGCCGGCGACCGGCATGTGCGACGCTACAATCCGATCGAGGCTGTCGTGGGCGGGGTCGACAGGACCTGGCATGTGCTGGACACCACGGTCTACTACCTGGGCCGCCTCGTGAGAGGGCAGGAGACCGCTGATCAGCTCGGCGGGCCTCTGCGGATTGCACAGGCCTCCGGCAAGATCGCTCAGGCCGGCGCCGAGGGAGCCACCGGTGTCGGCGCGATTGTGCTGGGCAGCGGCGTGGCCCTCTTGGGACTGGCCGCTGTGCTTTCGGTGGGAATCGGGTTCATGAACCTACTGCCCGTGCCCGTGCTCGATGGCGGACATCTATTATTCTACGCTTACGAAGCTGTTGCGCGCCGCCCTCTTAACGCCAAGGTTCAGGCAGCAGGGTACCGCGTAGGTCTTGCGCTGCTGGTGGGTTTGATGTTGTTCGCGACCTGGAACGATCTGCAACAACTGCGCGTGTTCAAAATCCTCGGCGGCCTTCTTTCCTGACGCCCGCCCTTTTTTCCGTGACGGCTGACCCGATGCATAGACTTAGCGCCCGCAGCGCCGCGCTCGCCTCCGGCCTCGCCCTTCTGCTTGGGTCGACCGCGCTCGTTGCGCCACAGATCGCGTTCGCCCAAGCCGAACAGACCGGCGTGGTCCAACGCATCCTCGTGGAGGGTAACGAACGGATCGAGCAAAGCACCGTCATCTCCTATCTCCCGATCCAAACGGGCGAGACAGTGGATTCGGCCAAGCTCGACCTAGCCCTGAAGACCCTCTACCGCACCGACCTGTTCGCCGACGTGAAGATCAGTCTCGTGGGCGGCGACCTGACCATCACCGTCGTCGAGAACCCGATCATCAATCGGGTCATCTTCGAGGGGAACTCGGGGATGAAGGAAGACAAGCTGCGCGACGAGGTGACGGTTCGCCCGCGCGGCATCTTCACGCGCTCCAAGGTGCAGCAGGACGTCGGCCGGATAATCGAACTCTACCGACGCTCGGGACGCATCTCGGCGACCGTCACGCCGCAGATCGTCGAACTTCCGCAAAAGCGCGTCGACCTGATCTTCAAGATCGACGAGGGTCCCAAGAGCGGTGTGCTGCGGGTGAACTTCCTGGGAAACAAGGAGTTCTCCGATAACGATCTGCGCGATGTGGTCGTGACCGAGGAGAGCACCTGGTACAAGTTCTTCGCGAACAACGCCAACTACGACCCCGATCGGGTCGAGTACGACAAGGAGCAACTGCGGAAGCATTACCGCAATCGCGGCTTCTACGACTTCCGCGTTGTCTCCGGCGTCGCCGAGCTGGCCCCTGACAAGAACGGCTTCGTCATCACCTACACCCTGGATGAGGGGCCGGAGTACAAGTTCGGCAAGGTGACGGTCGAGACCGAGCTGCAGAAGCTCAACAAGGACGTGCTGCAGCAGTTGCTGCCGATCCAATCCGGCCAAATCTATGAAGACGAGCGAATCGAGCAGGCGACCGACACCCTGACCTTCGCCGCCGGCGCGGCGGGCTTCGCCTTCGTGGACGTGCGCCCCCGATACACCCCCAACCGTGAAACCAAGACGATCGACGTCACCTTCCAGGTCAAGGAAGGTCCGCGGGTCTACGTCGATCGCATCGACATCGTCGGCAACACCCGCACCCTGGACTATGTCATTCGCCGCGAGATGAACGTCGCGGAGGGCGACGCCTACAACCGCGCCCTGGTGGATCGATCCAGGAACCAGATCCGCGGCCTCGGCTTCTTCAAGGACGTGACGATCGACGAGACGCAAGGGTCCGCGCCCGACCGCACCGGTCTCCAGGTAAAGGTCGAAGAGCAGCCCACCGGCGAGCTTTCGTTCAGCGCCGGCTATAGCTCGGTCGACCAGGTGGTCCTTGACCTGGGGGTCACCGAGCGCAATTTCCGGGGCCGCGGTCAGAACGTGCGCGCCCGCATCTCCATGGGCTCGCTGCGCCAACAGATCGACTTCTCGTTCACCGAGCCCCGCTTCGGCGACCGGGATCTGCAGGCCGGCATCGATCTCTATTCCTACACCTACGACCTGACGGACTACTCGGCGTACAAGACCACGACCCTGGGCGCCGGCATTCGCCTGGGCTTCCCGATGACGCTGAATTCGCGGATGGGGCTGCGCTACACCCTGCGAACCGACGATGTGACGATCAGCGACACCTACTGCGACCCGACGTTGCCCGTGGTGTCCCTGTCGCTCTGCGCCCAGCGCGGGTCCTATGTGACGTCGCTCGTCGGCTACAGCTGGCGGCTCGATCGACGGAACGACCCCATCAACCCGACGCGCGGCTTCTACACTGACTTCAGCCAGGACCTGGCGGGCGTCGGCGGGGACGTGAAGTACCTGCGCACCGAGACCAGCGGCGGGTGGTACTACGGCTTCAACAAGACCTTCATCTTCAGCGCCACGGCCTCGGCGGGTTACATCGAGGGCTGGAGCGGTGACATCATCCGCGTGAACGACCGATTCTATAAGGGCGGCAACAGCTTCCGCGGCTTCGAGACGGCCGGTATCGGCCCGCGCGACACCAACTTTGGCCGCGGCGACGCGCTCGGCGGCAAGGCCTATGCGATCGGTTCGGCCGAACTGACGGTGCCGACCTTCCTGCCCGAGCAGTACGGCATCAAGGCCGCGCTCTTCTCCGACTTCGGGACGCTTGGCGTTCTGGACAGCAAGGACAAGCGCACGGCCACCGGCGCGACCGACCCCAATATCCGGGACAATCTCGGCCTGCGCGCTTCGGCAGGGCTGAGCATTTTCTGGAAGTCTCCCATGGGACCGATCCGTTTCGACTTCAGCCAAGTTTTGGCCAAAGAAGACTACGACAAGACCGAAACGTTCAGATTCTCCACCTCAACGAGGTTCTAAGTCTCATGACCATCAAACCGTTCGTCGCGGCGACGCTTGCCGCGGTCCTTTCACTTTCCGCCAGTTCCGCGGCCCTGGCTCAGGCCGCGGCTCCTGTGGCGGCGGCGCCCGTGACCCATGGCCCGGCTGTGCCTGGCGTCTGCGTATTGTCCATCGAAGGCGCCATCGGCGGGTCGACCGTGGGCAAGTACGTCAGCACCCGCATGGAGCAGATCATCACCCAGGTGAACTCCGAGCTGAACGCGGAGAAGACCGCGATCGACAACGAGGCCAAGGCTCTGGACGGCCAGCGCGCCACCCTCGACGCCAACACCTACGAGCAGCGCGGCTCGGCTCTTCAGGTCCGCGCCAACGCCCTGCAACGCAAGGCCTCCCTGCGTGACCGGGAAGTCCAGGCGACCCAGCAGAAGGCCCTGGCCCGCGTCGGTCAGGAGCTCGATCCGATCATCCGTCAGGTCTATCAGCAACGCCAGTGCAGCCTGCTGATGTCTCGCGACGCCTTGGTGATCGCCAATCCGGCCATGGACATCACCCCGGCGGTGATCGCCGGCCTGAACGGCAAGATCGTCCAGTTCACCTTCGATCGCGAGCGTCTGGACCAGGCCGCTCCCGCCGCTCAGAATAAGTAAGCCTGCCACGACTCACTGACGCGCGGGTCGCGCACAGGGAATCCGATGCCCGATCCACGCTTCTTTGAATCCCTGGGCCCCGTGTCGCTGGCGGATATCGCCGCTGCGGCCGGGGCCGAGTTGGCTCAGCCGGAATTGTCCGCCCGGCCGATTCAGGGCGTCGCCATATTGTCCAGGGCCGCGGCGGACAGGGTCACGTTCCTCGCCGACAGACGGCACGCTGCCGCGCTGGGCGAAAGCAAGGCCGGCGCCTGTTTCGTAACCCCACGCGATCTCGAATCCGTCCCGGACGGCTGCGCCGCGCTGCTGACGCCGTCTCCCCAGGCGGCCTACGCCGCCGCGGCCGCTCGTCTTCATAGGCCGAGACTGGCCGGGGCCGGGGCGCCGGTGTCCCCCGGGGCGTTGCTGGAGGACGGCGTCCAACTGTCCCCTGGCGTCGTGATCGGGGCGGGCGCGCGGATCGGCCGCGGCACGACCATCGGCGCCAATACCGTCATCGGCCCCGGGGTCGCGATCGGACGCGATTGCTCCATCGCCGCCAACGTCACCATCGGCTTCACCCTAGCGGGCGACCGCGTGAGGATCCTGGCGGGCGCCGTGATCGGAGAGCCCGGCTTCGGCGCAACGGTCGGCCCGAAGGGCCTGATCGACATCCCGCAGCTCGGGCGCGTCATCCTGCAGGATGGCGTGACCATCGGCGCCAACACCTGCATCGACCGGGGCGCCTTCGACGACACGGTGATCGGCGAGAACACGAAGATCGACAACCTCGTCCAGATCGCTCACAACGTCCGCGTGGGCCGCAATTGCGTGATGGCCGCTCACACGGGGATTTCCGGCAGTGTCGTGGTGGGCGAGGGCGTTCAGTTCGGCGGCCGCGCCGGCGTCGCCGATCACGTGGACATTGGGGCCGGCGCCCGGATCGCCGCCGCTGCCGGCATCATGAAAGATGTTCCTGCAGGCGAGACCTGGGGCGGCTCGCCGGGGCGCCCCCTCAAGCGCTGGATGCGGGAGACAGCATGGCTCGCGAAGATGGCGTACCGACGAAGAGAGGGAACGGACTCATGAGCCGAAAGGCCCCGGTCAATGAGGCGCCGAGCGAGATCGATATCACCGAGATCCTCGCGCGCATTCCGCATCGCTACCCGTTCCTCCTGGTGGATCGGGCGGAAGAGTACAAGCCGAACCAGTCGATCGTCGGGGTGAAATGCGTCACCTTCAACGAGCCCTTCTTCCAGGGTCATTTCCCGGAATACCCGGTGATGCCCGGGGTGCTGATCGTCGAAGCCCTGGCCCAGACGGGCGCGGTGTTGATGTCGAAATCCCTTGAAGTGGATGTGGCGGGCAAGACGATCCTGTTCATGTCGCTCGACAACTGCCGATTCCGCCATCCCGTTCGGCCCGGCGACGTCATCAGAATGCCCGTTGAGGTGCTGCGCGCGCGCGGCGACGTGTTCAAGTTCCGCGGCAAGGCCATGGTCGGCGAGAAGGTCGCCGCCGAGGCCGAGTTCGCGGCCATGGTGGTTGCGACCCAGTGAGCGTCCGGATTCATCCGACGGCGATCGTGGCCGACGGCGCCGAACTCGCCGAAGGGGTGGAGATCGGCCCCTATTGCGTCATCGGCGAAAAGGTCAAGCTGGGCCCGCGCACACGTCTCGCCTCCCATGTGGTGATCGACGGTCGCACTGAGCTGGGCGCCGACAACGTCGTCTATCCGTTCGCCATGCTGGGCGGCCCGCCGCAGCACACCGCCTACAAGGGCGAGGACACGGCCTTGGTCGTGGGCGACAACAACCTGATCCGCGAACACGCCACCATGAACATCGGCACGGCGGCCGGCGGCGGCGTGACCCATGTCGGCTCCAACGGGCTCTTCATGATCGAGTCGCACGTGGCCCACGACTGCGTGGTCGGCGACAACGTCATACTGACCAAACAGGCCACCCTCGGCGGCCACTGCCGGATCGCCGACTACGTGATCGTCGGCGGGCTGGCGGCGGTGCACCAGCACACCCGGGTTGGCCGGCACGCGATGATCGGCGGCCTGGCCGCCGTGGTGAAGGACGTGATTCCCTATGGCTCAGTGTGGGGCAACCACGCCCACCTTGAGGGCCTGAACCTTGTGGGGCTCAAGCGCCGCAACTTCTCGCGCGAGACGATCAACACCATGCGGGCCGCTTATCGCCTGCTGTTTGCGGACGAGGGCACCTTCCAGGAACGGATCGACGACACCATCGAGACCTATTCCGATTGCCCGGAGGTGATGGAGATCATCGATTTCATCAAGGCCGACGGCAGCCGCCCCCTGTGCCTGCCCGAACGCGAGGTCTGAGCCGGCCATGCGCAAGCTCGGCCTCATCGCCGGCGGCGGTGCGCTTCCCCGGGAGATCGCCAACGCCTGCGAAAAGTCCGGTCGGCCGTTCTTCATCATCCGGCTGAAGGGGTTCGCTGGACCAGATCTCGCCCGCTATCCCGGCGTGGACATCGGCATCGCCGAACTCGGCAAGTGCTTCAGCGCGCTTAAAAGGGCGGGATGCCAGGCCGTCTGCCTGGCGGGCATCGTCGCACGGCCGGACTTCGCGGCGCTGAAGCCCGACCTGCGGGGCCTTATGATGCTGCCGCAGGTGATCGCCGCGGCGCGCAAGGGCGACGACGCCCTGCTGAGGGTCCTGATCGGAGAGTTCGAGAAGGAAGGCTTCGCCGTCGAGGGGGCCCATGACGCCATGGGCGACCTCGCCCTGCCGTTCGGCCCCCTTGGCCGTCACGAACCGGCCGAGGCCCACGAGGCCGACATCGCCCGCGCGCTACGGGTGGCCCGCGAGATCGGGCGTCTGGACGTGGGGCAGGGCGCCGTGGTCTGCGACGGCGTCGTTCTGGCGGTCGAAGCGCAGGAGGGTACCGACGCTATGCTGCGCCGGGTCTGCGACCTGCCCGAGCACCTGCACGGCGGGCCGGGCGCGGTGCGCGGCGTGCTGGCCAAGGCGCCAAAGCCCATTCAGGAGACCCGGGTGGATCTGCCGACGATCGGCCTGGGCACCATCCACGCCGCGGCCCGCGCCGGGTTGGCGGGCATCGTGGGAGAAGCGGGGCGGATGCTCGTCCTGGACCGTGAGGCGGTGATCGAACTGGCCGACGAATTGGGCCTGTTCATCGTCGGCGTCGAACCGGAGGCGCCATGAGCGCCCGCCCGCTCTGCGTCATGCTGGTGGCCGCCGAAGCCTCCGGCGACGACCGAGGCGCGGCCCTCGCCCAGGCCCTGCGGCGCCGTCTCGGGCCCGACGGCGTGCGGTTCGTCGGCGTCGGCGGGCAGCGCATGGCCGCCGAGGGCGTCGAGAGCCCGTTCGACATCTCCGAGCTGTCGATCCTGGGCCTGATCGAGGGGCTGATGGCCTACGGCAAGGTCGTCAGGCGGGTCCGCGACACTGTGGCGCTCGCGGTCCGAGAAAAGCCCGACGTGGCGGTGCTTATCGATTCCTGGGGCTTCACCCTGCGTGTCGCCCAGGGGCTTCGGCGCCTCGATCCGAAGCTGCCGCTGATCAAGTACGTAGGCCCGCAGGTGTGGGCGTCCCGCCCCGGACGCGCCAAGACCCTGGCGGCGTCGGTGGACCATCTGCTGTCGATCCACGTGTTCGACGCGCCCCTCTTCGAGAAGGAAGGTCTGCCCGTCACCTTCGTGGGCAACGCCGCCCTGGCGGTCGATTTCTCCCATGCCGATCCTGAGCGCCTGCGCGCCTCGCTGGGCATCACGGACGCCGAGCCCATTCTGCTGGTGCTGCCGGGGAGCCGGCCTGGCGAGATCAAGCAGGTGCTGCCCGCCTTCGAAGAGGCGGTGGACCTGCTGAAGGCCCAACGCCCGGGCCTGCACGTGGTCATCCCCGCTGCGCCGACCGTTGCCGAGGCGCTGAAGGCCCGCGTGGCGGGCTGGGCCCATCGGGTGCATGTGGTCGAGGGCGACGAGGCGAAGTACGACGCCATGAAGGCCGCCACGGTCGCCCTGGCCTGTTCAGGCACGGTGACGACGGAACTGGCCCTGGCGGGGCGCCCGATGGTCGTGGGGTACCGGCTGGGCCGCCTGACCCACGCCATTCTCCAGCGCCTGATCCGCACGCCCTACATCACGCTGTTCAACATCGCCGCTCAGAGCTTCGTGGCGCCGGAACTCGTGCAGGACCGCTGCAACGGCCCAGCCTTGGCCCAGGAAGTCGCCCGGCGGCTCGATGATCCGGCGCTGCGACGCGCGCAGGTCGAGGCCCAGTACGCAGCCCTGGACATCATGGGTCGGGGCGGTCCCGATCCCTCGGACGCCGCCGCCGACGCCGTGCTGAAGGTCCTCGCAGGACGAAGCTAGCAAGCAAAAACCCCGCCTGGCGACCAGGCGGGGTTGAGGCTCGTTTCGATGTCGGGCGACGAAGCTTAGCGCTTCTCGACCTGCACGTAGTCCCGCTGGGGAGCGCCGGTGTAGATCTGGCGCGGACGACCGATCTTCTGCAACGGATCCTCGATCATTTCCTTCCATTGCGAGATCCAGCCCACGGTGCGGGCGAGCGCGAACAGCACCGTGAACATCTCAGGCGGGAATCCCAGGGCGCGCAGGGTGATGCCGGAGTAGAAGTCGACATTCGGATAGAGCTTGCGCTCGACGAAGTAGGGGTCGCTGAGCGCGATCTTCTCGAGCTCCATCGCCACCTTGAGCAGCGGGTCGTTCGAGTTTCCGACCTCCGCCAGCACTTCGTGGCAGGTTTTCTGCATGACCTTCGCGCGCGGATCGTAGTTCTTATAGACCCGGTGGCCGAAGCCCATGAGGCGATAGCGGCGATCCTTCACGCCCTGCACGTACTCAGGGATGCGGTCCACCGTGCCGATTTCCATCAGCATGTTGAGCGCCTCTTCGTTCGCCCCGCCGTGGCTGGGGCCCCAGAGGCAGGCGATGCCCGCGGCGATGCAGGCGAAGGGATTGGCGCCCGAGGAGCCGGCCAGACGCACCGTCGAGGTCGAGGCGTTCTGCTCGTGGTCGGCGTGGAGGATGAAGATCCGGTCCATCGCGCGGGTCAGCACGGGGTTCGGCTTCCAGTCCTCGGCCGGGACCGAGAAGCACATCCGCAGGAAGTTCTCGGCGTAGGAAAGGTCGTTGCGCGGATGCACGAAGGGCTGGCCGCGGAAGTACTTGAAAGCCCGCGCGGCGATCGTCGGCATCTTGGCGATCAGGCGATGCGACGAGATCATCCGCTGGCGCGGGTCATCCACGTTGGTGCTGTCGTGATAGAAGGCGCTGAGCGCGCCGACCGCGCCCACCATGATCGCCATCGGGTGGGCGTCGCGCCGGAAGCCCATGAAGAAGCGATCGAACTGCTCGTGCAGCATCGTGTGGTAGGTGATGGTGTGCTCGAACTCCGCCAGCGCCTGGGCGTTGGGCAGCTCACCGTGCAGCAGCAGATAGCAGACTTCCAGAAAGTTGGAGTTTTCGGCCAGCTGGTCAATCGGATAGCCGCGGTGCAGCAAGATGCCCGCGTCGCCATCGATGTAGGTGATCTTGCTCTCACAGCTGGCGGTCGAGGTGAAGCCCGGGTCGTAAGTGAAGACATCGGCCTCGGAGTAGAGCTTGCGGACGTCGAGAACCTCGGGGCCGACGGTCCCCTTCAAAACCGGGAGTTCGACGGTCTTGGAGCCAATGCTCAACTTAGCCGTATCGCCCATGCCATCCCCTTTCAATATTCCTGAAATCCAACACCGGATCGCGTGGCCTTATAGCTGTTTACGCAGCGTGTGAAAGGGCGTCGTCAAGGCGGGCGAGGCTTTCCTCGCGACCGACCGACACCAGGGCGCCGGCAAGATCCGGCGCCGGCGATCCGCCGGAAAGGCAGGCGCGCAGGGCAGGGCCGAACTTGCCCATGCTGACCCCCTCCGCCTCGGCGAAGGCGCGCAAGTGAGCCTCCAGGCCCGGCACGGTCCAGTCGCTCGCTTCGTTAAGTCCATCTCGCAACCGCGAAAGGCGCGCCCGGGTCTCGTCGTTCAGCATGCCCCGGGCTTTTTCCGGCAGCTCGAGCGGCCGCTGGCGGATAGCGAAGACCGTCAGGTCAGCCAGCTCCAGCATGGTCTTGGCCCCGTCGCGCACCAGCGGGATCGTGCGGGAGAGGATCTCTGTCTCGCGGACGCCGATCTGCCAGTCACGGCTGCGGTGAATGCCGGCGGTCAGGGTCGTCAGCCGCTCGACGTCCGCCAGGCGGATGTAGTGGTTGTTGAGGTGCTTCAGCTTGTCCCAGTCGAGCCGGGCCGGGGCGCTGACCACGTCGGCGACGTCGAACCAGGAGATCGCCTGGGCGTCGTTGAAGATCTCGTCGTCCCCATGGCCCCAGCCGAGACGCGCCAGATAATTGCGCATGGCCTCGGGAAGGTAGCCCATGTCGTCAAACTCGCTGACGGCCTGCGCGCCGTGGCGCTTCGATAGCTTGGCCCCGTCAGGACCGTGGATCAGCGGCAGGTGCGCCCAGACCGGAACCTCCCAGTCCATGGCCTGATAGATCAGGGTCTGGCGGGCGGCGTTGTTCAGGTGGTCGTCGCCGCGGATGACGTGGGTGATGCCCATGTCATGGTCGTCCACCACCACGGCCAGATTGTAGGTCGGCGCCCCATCCGTGCGCAGCAGGATCAGGTCGTCCAGCTCCTTGTTGCGGAACCGTACGTCGCCCTTCACCAGGTCCGTCACCAGGGTCTCGCCCTCGGTCGGTCCCTTGAAGCGGATCACACAGGGCCGGTTCTCGCCAAGGTCGGCGGGCTGGTCGCGCCAGGGGGAGCGGACGGCCCGTCCCTCGGCGCGCGCGACCTCGCGCTCGGCCGTCAGTTCCTCGACCGTCATGTAGCACTTGTAGGCCCGGCCCTTGGCCAGAAGCTGGGCGACCACCTCGCGGTGCCGGTCGGCGCGGGCGAACTGGAACACCGGCGGCTCGTCGGCGTCCAGGCCCAGCCACTTCAGACCCTCGAAGATCACCTGGACGGCGGCCTCTGTGGAACGTTCGCGGTCGGTGTCCTCGATCCGCAGAAGGAACTTCCCACCCGTATGTCGAGCATATAGCCAATTGAACAACGCCGTGCGGGCGGTGCCGATGTGCATGGAGCCGGTGGGCGAGGGGGCGATACGGGTGACGACGGGACGGTCGGACATCGAACTCAACGACTTGAATGGGGTAGCGGGAGGAAGGCTCGGAGCCGCGCCTCTTAGCACGCCCGCTCGCGAGGCACATAGTGCCGCCCGGCTGGTGTTCCTGGCGCTCGGACAGGTCCGCGCCGAGGCCGACCGCTGGACGCTGTGGAGCCCCGTCGCCCTCGGACTGGGTGCGGCCGTCTACTTCGTCCTGCCGCAGGAACCCCTGGCGGCCGTGGCCTGGGCGCTCCTGGCGGCGGCTGCGGTTCTGGTGTTCGCGGCCCGGCGCTGGGCGCCCAGCCGCATGGCCGCCGCCCTGGCGATCCTGGCGGCGTTCGGGATTGTCGGGTTCGCAGCGGCGAAGCTGCGTACGGAACGCGTGCGCGAGCCGATCATCGCCGGCTCCGGCCATGTCCGGAGCGTAGACGCCTGGGTGCTCGACGTGGCCAATCCGGGTCGGACCGGCGCGCGGCTCCTGCTCGCGCCGGTCACGATCGGCCGACTCGCCCCCTCTGAGACTCCCATCCGCATCCGCGTGACGTTGCGCGACCCCGAAATCCTGCCCGCTCCCGGGACAGCCGTGCGACTGAAGGCGATTCTGAACGCTCCGCCGCCTCCGGCGAGCCCCGGGGCTTACGATTTCGCCCGTGACGCCTTCTTCGAGGGCGTGGGCGGAGTGGGTTTCTCCCTGGCCGCACCGCACGCCGTGGACCTGCCAAAGCCTCCCTGGCGCCTGGAATGGGAGATGAAGGTCAACGCCGTCCGATGGGCGCTGGCCCGGCGGATCGTCGGGATCATGGGCGTCGAGCAGGGCGGGCTCGCCGCGGCCATGGTAACGGGCCACGAGGCCTTCATCCCGCCCCAGCAGGTCGACGACATGCGCGCCGCCGGCCTGGCGCACATCATTTCGATCTCCGGTCTGCACATGGCGATCGTCGGCGGCTTCGCCTTCGCCGCTGTCAGGCTGGCCATCGCCGCCTGGCCGTGGCTGGCCCTGCGGGCCTCGGGAAAGAAGATCGCCGCCCTGGCCGGGCTGGCCGCCGTGGGTGGTTATCTGCTGATCTCCGGCGCCCCGCCGCCGGCCGAACGGGCGGCGATTACGGCGGCCACGGTGTTCGGTGCAGTCCTGGCCGATCGCCGGGCCATCAGCCTGCATGCGCTGGCCATGGCGGCCCTGGCGATCCTGCTTCTGCAGCCCGAAGCGGTGACGGAACCGGGCTTCCAGATGTCCTTCTCCGCCACGGCGGCCCTCGTCGCCCTGGCCGAAGCCTGGCCGCGCCCGGTGCGGGAGCTCAACACCCCCTGGCCCATCCGCATGGTGCAGGGCCTGGGCGTCTGGATCCTCGCCAGCCTCGCGGCCAGCTTGGTGGCGGGCCTGGCCACGGGGCCCTTCGCCATCCAGCATTTCAACCGGGTCTCGACCTTCGGACTGCCTGCGAACCTCGCCGTCGCGCCGATCTCGTCCTTCGTGATGATGCCGGCGCTGGCGATCGGCGCGGCGGCCACGCCCCTGGGTCTTGGCGACGTCCCTCTGGCCGTGGCCGGCGCCGCGATCGAGTTGATGCTGCGGATCGCCGCCACGGCGGCCCAGGCGCCTCACGCAACGCTGCTGATCGCCAGCGCGCCCGCCTGGACCCTGCCGGCGGCCTTCCTGGGCATTCTCTGGCTTTGCCTTTGGCGCGGGCCGCTGAGATGGGCGGGCCTCCCCCTGGCTCTGGCCGTGAGCCTCGCGCCCCGAGGCCTACCCCCGGACGTCTGGATCGCGTCAGACGGCGCGGCCGTGGCCGTGAGGGCAGGCGGTGAAGCGATCCCGCTTCGGCCGGACGTCAAGCGTTTCGGCGTCGAGTTCTGGGCTCAGCGCCGCGCCCTGACGATCCAGGGCGACGGCCAGGCCGCCCGAGACGCGGCCTTCCTGTGCGACCGCTGGTCATGTGTGGCGAAGCCGGACGGGCCCGCCGCCGGAATCGCCGCGGTCTGGAGCCGCAGGCCGGTCTCGGCCGGGCGGATGACGGCGCTCTGCGCGCGCGCCGATCTGGTGATCGTTCGGGGAGATATCAAGCCGGGCCCTTGCGCGCAGGCGCTAGTCCTCAGCCATGCGGATTTCGTTCGCGGCGGCTCCGCAGAGCTCTACCACACCGGCGCTGGATGGCGTGTCGTCTGGGCCCAGGACCATCGCGGACGGCGGCCCTGGAGCCTGTTCAGTGGTAGCGGCGAATAAGGCCCACCAGCCGGCCCTGCACCGCCACCTGGTCGGGACCGAAGATCCGCGTCTCGTAGGCCGGGTTGGCGGCCTCCAGCGCAATGGAGGCGCCCTTGCGCCGAAGCCGCTTCAGCGTGGCTTCCTCGCCCATGACCAGGGCCACGACGATGTCGCCGGAATTGGCCGCATCGGTCCGCCGGATGACCACGAAGTCGCCGTCGAGAATGCCCGCGTTGATCATCGAGTCGCCCTGGACTTCGAGGACGAAATGCTCGCCGGCGCCTAGCATGCTTTCCGGCACGGGCATCCGATCGCGTTCCTGCTGGATGGCTTCGATCGGCGTGCCCGCCGCGATCCGGCCGAGGACTGGCAGCTCCCGGGTGTCGTTCGCCGGCGCGGCCATGCCCTGTCCAGCCTCTACCAGCTGCGGCTTGAAGGGGGAGCGCCCCTTGGGCGGCGCGGCGGTCGTGGCCTGTTGCGGCAGCTTCACCACCTCCAGGGCGCGCGCCCGGTGCGGCAGGCGGCGCAGGAAGCCCCGCTCCTCAAGTGCGGTGATCAGCCGATGGATTCCGGACTTGGACGCAAGATCGAGCGCGTCCTTCATCTCGTCGAAGGAAGGCGAGACGCCGGATTCCTTGATCCGCTCATGGATGAACATGAGTAGTTCGTGTTGCTTGCGGGTGAGCATGGACGGGCCTCGGAGAACAAAGCGCAAACGCTATGGATGTTCTCTAGACGTTCTTGTTTAATGTCAAGTTACCAGACGAGGCCTTGAAATCACACGGTTTCTTGAAGACGGAGCTGGTCGTATGGGCCGAAATTTAGCCCAGAAGGGTGCGAGTCGCCGCTTCGACGTCGGTCTGCCGCATCAGGCTTTCGCCCACCAGCATGGCCTTTGCGCCGCTGCGCTCCAGGCGCACCACATCCTGATGCGTGAAAATCCCGCTCTCTGTGACCAGCAGGGCGTCCTTGGGCGCGGCCTCGGCCAACCGTTCGGTGATCGCCAGGTCGACGGTGAACGTGCGCAGGTCGCGGTTGTTGACGCCAACCAGGGTCGCCCCGAGCCGACCGGCGCGGGCCATCTCGGCCTCGTCGTGGACCTCCACCAGGGCGTCCATGCCCCAGCGTGCAGCCGCCGCGATCAGTTCGGCGGCCAGCGCGTCGTCCACCATGGCCAGGATCACCAGGATCGCGTCGGCGCCGAGGGCCCGGGATTCCGCGACCTGCCAGACGTCCACCAGGAACTCCTTGCGGATCGCCGGAAGGGACACAGCCGCGCGCGCGGCGGTCAGGAATGCGTCCGCGCCCTGGAAGCTGGGCGTGTCGGTGAGCACGGAAAGGCACGAGGCGCCGCCGGCCTCAAAGGCCCGGGCCAGCGCCGGAGGATCGAAATCGGCCCGGATCAGCCCCTTGGAGGGCGAGGCCTTCTTGATCTCGGCGATCAGCGCAAGCCGGCCCGGCGCATGATCCCGCTCCAGGGCCGCTCGGAATCCGCGGGGCGGGGCGGTGGCGCGAGCGGCGGCCTCCACCTCGGCGACGGTGCGCGCCGCCTTGCGGGCGGCGACCTCGTCGCGCTTGTAGGCCGCGATGCGGTCGAGGATATCGCTCATCCCTGGGTCGCCTCGGCGAGCTTCTGCAAGGCGCGCCGCGCACGCCCGTCGTCGATCACCTCGCCAGCCAGGACGACGCCGTCGCGGAGGGTCTCGACCTTGCCGCCGACCAGGAAGCCGGCGGCGGCGTTCAGCAGGACGATGTCGCGGTAGGCGCCCTTGCGTCCGTCCAGGAGGTCACTCAGCGCCTGGGCGTTCACCGCGGGCTCGCCGCCGCGCAGGTCGGTCATCTCGGCGCGCGGCAGCCCGACGGCCTCGGGCGTGACGCGGAACAGCCGCACCTGGCCTTCACGATATTCGGCCACCTGAGTCTCGCCCGTGGTCGTCATCTCGTCCATGCCGCCGCCATGCACCACCCAGGCTCGTTCCGAGCCCAGAGCGCCCAGCACATGGGCGAGCGGCTCCACCCAGCGCTCGGAATAGACGCCCAGCACCTGACGCTTGGCTCGGGCGGGATTGGCCAGCGGGCCGAGCAGATTGAACACCGTCCGGAAGCCGAGCTCGGCGCGGATCGGCGAGACGTGCCGCATGGCGCCGTGATGGGCCTGGGCGAACAGGAAGCAGATCCCGGCCTCGTCCAGCGCACGCCGCTGCTGGTCGGCAGCGGCGTTGATGTTGACGCCCAGCGCGGTGAGCACGTCGGCCGTGCCCGACTTCGACGACAGGGCCCGGTTGCCGTGCTTGGCGACCTTCAGTCCGCCGCCGGCGAGCACGAAGCTGACGGCGGTCGAGATGTTGTAGGTGTGCAGGCCGTCGCCGCCGGTGCCGCAGACGTCGATCACCTCATAGGGATGGTCCAGCATCACCGCCGCGCTCAGCATGGCGCGCGCGCAGGCCGTGATCTCCCCTACGGTCTCGCCACGCATGCGCATGGCGGTTATGGCCGCGGCGACCTGGGCCGGGGTGGGCTCACCGCGCAGGCAGGCGGCGAAGAAGTCGCCCGCGTCATCTTCGGACAGGGTCGCCCCGTCGGCGAGGCGGCCGAGAAGCGGCTTGAAGGCCTCGGACATGGCTCAGGCGGCTGCGAGGCGTTTGGCGCCCGCGAGCTCTAGGAAATTGGCCAGCAGCTGATGGCCGCCCTCGGTGGCGATGGATTCCGGGTGGAACTGCACGCCGAAGATCGGCCGGGTCCTGTGCTGAAAGCCCATGATCTCGCCGTCGTCCGTCCAGGCTGTGATCTCCAGCACGTCGGGCAGGGTTTCCCGGGCCACCGACAGGCTGTGGTAGCGGGTGGCCGTGAACGGGTTCGGCAGCCCCTTGAAGACGCCCTTGTCGGTGTGGTGGATCGGGCTGGTCTTGCCGTGCATGACCGCCTTGGCCCGCACCACATCGCCGCCAAAGGCCTGGCCGATGGCCTGGTGGCCCAGGCAGACCCCCAGGATGGGAATCCGTCCGGCAAAATGGCGGATGGCCGCTAGGGAAATCCCCGCCTCGTTGGGAGAACAGGGGCCGGGAGAGATCACCAGGCGGCTGGGCCGGCTCTCCTCCAGGCCCG
>Ga0153916_10000917_pt1 | contig 20499 bp, 16 predicted proteins | sample Opewatmetagenome_FD_109642 | JGI IMG/M metagenome (GOLD analysis project Ga0153916, IMG submission 109642) | Freshwater wetland microbial communities from Ohio, USA - Open water 3 Core 3 Depth 4 metaG | ecosystem: Environmental > Aquatic > Freshwater > Wetlands | place: USA: Ohio, Lake Erie...
GTGTGGCTGACCATCTCCGGATGGATGTCCCAGTCCGGAACCAGCAGCGTGCGGACCAGATCGACGCTATCCAGCAGCTCTTTTCGCGACCAGCCGGGCAGGTCCCGGTCGAGCCAGCCGACGCAGGCCGGATAGGGCACGATGCTGTATTTCCCCTTGACCCCGTGCTCGCGGCACCACTCGCCGAACTTGCGGACGAAACTGTCGGGAATCTCCCGGGGCGTCTTCCGCCACGGCTTCTGATAGGCCTTGCTCTTGGGCCAGACCTCGGCGAACTGGGGCATGGCGAAATGGGCGAGGTTGACCAGGCAGGTCGAGTCGTCGATGATCAGCGAGACGGGGACGCGGGTCTGCGGATTGAGCACCCGGACCCCCTCGGCCCGTTTCGGCCGCTCGCCCGGCACCTGGGCCGGCAGCCCGGCCCCCAGGCGCTCGAGGCCCAGGGCCGCGACTCCCGCCGCCGTGGCCCGCAAGAATTCTCGTCGCGTTACATTTCCCATGGTTTTACTCCAGGACGAATTCGGATTCCTTGGCAAGTTGCAGGAGGGGGCAAGTTGTAGGGCGGGGTAGCGGCCGACCTCCGGTCGGCGCGTGGCGGCCCCGCGCCGCACCCGGCTACTTCGGTTCAAGAAACGACAGGTCGAAGCGGGTCAAGGTGATGAACTGATAGCCCCGCTCGACGCCGCGCTCCCAAAGGACGCCGACGGTCTTGTCCTGGAGGATCGTCAGGTCGGAGTAGGCCGCGTACTTGTCCCAGATCAGCCGCTCGTTGGTGAACGTCTGGCCCTCGTCGTAGCTGACGCGGACCACGAGATTCCGCCGGTCCGGGCCCTTGGGTCCGGTCCAGAGGATGCGGTCGCGGTCGTCGCCGGCCGACTTCAGCGTGTAGCGCTCGATCGCGCAGGCGACGGGCGAGACGCGGTTGCCCGGCCGCTGCTCGGACCAGGTGCGGCCGCCGTCGGCCGAGGTGCTCAACCAGCGGTGCGGGCCGCCGTGCTGGCGGATGTCCATCAGCAGCCGCCCGTCGGCAAGCTCCACCAGTTGATTCTCGTCGCCGCGCCCCGGCACCATCTGCCCGCGGTGCCACGTCCGGCCGTGGTCCTCGCTATAGATCGCAAAGGTCTCGAACGGCTCGAACCTCCAGACGGGGGCTACCAGCCGCTCCTTGCGGTCCTGGATCATCCCGCCGGGCCCGACCACGCTTACCCGCCACTTCGCATCGGCCATGTCGCGGGAGACCTTCGTCAGGTCGATCGGCGCGGACCAGGTTTGGCCGTTGTCGTCGCTGGTTCGGGCGAGGATCTGGCTGTCGTCGGTCCCGGGTCGGGCCCGCTCCGTCCCCCGCTCGGGCTTGCAGCGGAGGTACAGAAGCCACACCCGCCTCGCGTGGCGATCGACTACGCTGGCCGGATTGGCCGCCGACCAGAGCTCGCCCGGGTCCTCGATCACCTTCATCGCCGACCAGGTCTTGCCCCCGTCCGCGCTGCGGCGCACGACCAGGTCGATGTCCTGCTTGCCGTAGCCGGGATCGTTGGCGTTGTATTTCCGCGCCTCGGCAAAGGCCAGGAGCGACCCGTCCGGCGCGGTCTCGATCGCGGGGATGCGAAAGGTGTGATAGCCCTGCGTGCCGGAGACGAACACGTCGACGTGGGTCGGCAAAGGCTCCGCCGCGAGGATTCGAGGGGCCAGCAACGTCAAGACGAACAGGTACAGCACGTAAAAGAGGCCTTTCATGTTGATCCCCCTTTGCCCTTTTCCGGGAAGAGTTCGCGCCGTCCTGCCTTTCGGGGCAGCGATCCGTTCCGGGCACCGATCCGATTGTATTGCGTCCCGGTGTCGAACACCACGAGTCAGAAACCCCGATCGGGGCCGGCGGCCGCCTGCGTACGAGTCGAGTGGGATGCCCCATCCCCCCCGAACAAGGCATGGCGCTGGCACCCGAGGGAGCCAAAAGGACGCCGGAGGCAACCGGTGATCGCCAATGACCATTATGGTACTTTGGGCGGGCAATATGCAGTTTCCGTATCCTACTTATGAAGTGTCGCACAAGGCAGCCGTTTCCATTTGTGCCGGGAGACCTTGTACGTTGTGCAACCGGACGGTATATCAGCGGTTGGAGCTCGCCACTTCCGATCCAGCCTGCCGCGGGTTGTTCATCCGCATCGTTGACAGGGGGGGCTCTGGGCGGACACGAAAACCCGTATCAAGGGAAACAGACATGGCGAAAAAAAAGACCACAGCCAGCAACAACCGCGCAGCGTGGGCCGAGAAGAGGAGGCAGACGCGAAAGATGAAGACCTGGGCTCAGATCACCAGGCTCGCGGAAGAAGCGCTCACGGCCCTTGACGGAGGGAACGTGAAGGACGCCCGGAGGTTTCTCTTTGCGATCCGGGGAGTCTCCACCTGCGCCGACGAAGAACGGCGGTGAGTCGCCCCGCGGATTCGGTAGGCAGGTGGCCGAGCTGATCGAAGGCCGTCTTGCAGGCGGTTGCGGGGTCCGCCCGCCGGCCCTCATCGCGACTTGAGAAAGCCCCACCTCCGCCCGGCCGGAGGCGAGGCTCTTGTCGTGGAGGCAATGCCGATTGCTCCCCGTGTTCCTCCACTTCGCGATGGATGCGTCCCCGGGCCGTATGAAACGCGGGAGCCGGATGATAGCGCATAGGGCAATAACACGTAGGGTGGGACGAAGTCCCGCCGATCGCGCGTCAATGGCCGCAAGCCGGCGCGTTGTCCGCGCCCATCTCTCGGGAAAGGCCCTGCGTCGAAGGCCACGGCGCAGGCCGCTTGGTCTGGTGGTTCCTGCGGGCCCGCGAACCGCGCTTCGGGATCTCGTACTGGACGAGGAACCGGTTCAGCCCGACGCTGAGGATCTCTCCGGGCCACACGTAGGCCCTGGTGACGCGGGCCTGGTTGACGAACGTTCCGTGCCTCGAGCCGAGATCCCGGACCACCAACACTCCGTCCTCCTCGTCGAGCTCGCAGTGGCGGTCGCTGACGGTGTACGCCCCCGCGGCAAGGCCTGTGCGGTGCAGGCTGGTAACCACCACGGGCAAGCGGGCCAGCACGATCGCCGCCCGTCCTTTCGGACCGGTCAAGGGGACTAGGGTGATTCGCATGGCAGACTCTTCTTAGGGCGAATGCCCCAAAGTAGAACAGGATGAGTTCGGATCAGGCCGTCGACCCGGCTGCTCCAGCCGATGGCCGACGCTTTCAGCGGACGATCAGTGCAAGAGGCGTGCCAATCCGCGGGCGGCGAGGAGTTTTCAACCGTAACCGGTTGCAGTGCTTGACGTTAGACGCGATCCGCCGCCGGCGCTTTGAGCCGTTCCGGGTCGCAGGCTCCCGGTCTGCGACCGAGCGCCCTGTTCAAAAAAGCCGCATCCGCCCCGCTCACGTGCCCCAATCGCGGGCGTAACGGAAGTCGCGATCCATCGTCCGCTGCGAGAGCTTGGCGATCACCGGCATGCGGCGCTTGTAGTGGTTGCGCCGCACCACCGCGGCGACCCGGTCGATGAACTCCGGGGCAAAGCCGTGGGCCACCAGCTCGCTGCGGCGCCAGCGGCGGTCGACCAAGAGCACCAACAGCCGGTCCACCTCCGCGTAGCTGAAGCCCAGCTCCCCTTCGTCGGTCTGGCCGACCCACAGGTCCCCGGTCGGGGCTTTCTGGAGGATCGCCTCGGGGACACCCAGCCAGCCGGCAAGCTGACCAAGCTGGGTCTTGTAGAGGTCGCCCACCGGGTTAACGGCCGAGGCCATGTCGCCGTATTGCGTCCCGTAGCCCAACAGCAGCTCGCTCTTGTTGCTCGTGCCGATCACGAGGGCCTCGAAGGCGGCGCTCTGGTCGTAGAGCACGGTCATCCGCTCGCGGGCGCACTTATTGGCCAAGCGCATCTGCGAGGCCTCGGGGAAGCGGCGGAAATAGGCGTCGATCTGGTCGGTGATCGGCACGTCGAGGTTCTTGCAGCCCAGGTGCTCGACGACGGCGCGGCTGTCGCGGCGGGTGGCCTCGCTGGAGGTCTTGTAGGGCATCGTCACCGCCAGGACGTTTTCCGGCCCCAGGGCCCGGCAGGCGAGGAAGGTGACCACGCTGGAATCGATCCCGCCGGAGAGCCCGACCACCGCGTGGCGGAACCCCACCCGCCGCAACTCACTGCGGAGGAAGCGGCAGAGGATCTCGGTGACCAGCTCGGGATGGATCCGCAGGCTTTCTTGGGCCGGGTCAGGAGTCATAGCGGCCTCGCTTGATGCGATTGAGCTCCTCGATGGTCAGCAGCAGCCGTTCGTCGCGGGCCAGGGGGGTGATCGTCCGCTGGCGGCGAAGCTCGGCCAGATCGACGGTGGCCACGGTGAGGGCCTCGTCGAGCAGGGGGGCCTCGGCCAGGAGCTGGCCGTCCGGCCCGACCACCCGGCTCCCGCCCCAAAAGCACAGCCCGTCCTCGAAACCCACGCGGTTCACCAGGATCACCACCGCGCCGAGCATCTGGGCGAAGCAGCGGGAGAGGTGGTCGTAGGTCTCCGCGGTGCGGATGCGGGGGCCGTCGACGCCCCGGGCGGGCGAGTTGGCCAGCCAGATCAGCCAATCGACCTCCTCCGCCTGCATCACCCCGGCCACGGAAAGGTGCCACAAGTCCTCGCAGATCAGCAGTCCGACGCGGCCCAGCCGGGCGGAATCGAACGCCTGGAGGCGGTCGCCCGCGGCGAAGTACCGCTGCTCGTCGAACAGGCCGTAGGTGGGCAGATAGACTTTGCGGTGGACGTGGGCGATCCGGCCTCCCTCGGCGTAGAACGCCGCGTTGTAGAAGCGATGCTGGGGCGATTCCTCGACGAACCCGGCCACCAGGGCGGCGGGGCCGGCCGCCTCCACGAGCCGCCGGATCTCCGGCGCCCCGCACCCCAGCGCGACGTCGGGAACCATGTCGCGGACGAAATACCCGGTCAGCGAAAGCTCGGGGAAGACGATCAGGTCGGCCCCTTGCTGCCGGGCGGCCTCGATCTGGGCGAGGTGCAGCGGCAGGTTCCGCTCGCGGTCGGCCAGCACAGGCGCGATCTGCGCCAACGCCACCCGCAGCGTCGCCGGCCGATCGCCGCCGCGCGACGCCGCCTCGACCTTCGTCTCGGATCTCAAGCGGGCCGTCACCTTTGCGCCCCCGACTTTTGGTTGCCCAAGGGGGTCGGGAGTCGTTTTTCATGCCGGCAGGAATGGCTCTTGAGCACAGGTTAACTCTCTCGCCGGCATGAAAAACGACTCCCGACCCCTTTGCTGGAACTTAGGGATTCTTCCCCAGCACCGCCTTGATCCCCGTGACCAGTTGGCGGTGGGTGCTGTCCGAATACTCCGTGTCGAACCAGAGGACTTTGCCTTCGGCGTCGAGGAGGTAGATCCGGAGGAGCTTCTCCTTGGCCACCTTGGCAGCGTCGGCCACCTTGGCGAAATAGGAGCCGTCGGCATCCGCCAGGTTCGCATACCTGACCGAGGCGTCCTGGACGGCCTTGCGGGCGGCCTCGGGCGTTTCGCCCACGTTGATCCCGATCACCAGCACGCCCTTCCTGGCGTAAGGCTCGGCCACGTCGGGCTGCAAGTCCTCGAGGGCCTTCGTCGCGTAGAGGTTCTCACTGGTCCAAAACAGCACCACCGTGAGCTTTTCCCCGCCGAGCGCGCCGAGCTTGTGCTGCTTGCCTTCCAGGTCGGGCAGCTCGCCGTCCGGCATCGTGTCGCCGACCTTGACCAGGCAGGTCGCCAGCAGCTCGGCAGGCATGACCACCTCCGGCATCTTCGCCGGCGGGGGAGGCTCCGGGGGCTTGACCGGGCCGCCCGCCAGCCCCTTCGGTCCGTTCGGCTCCACGTCGGGGACGTTGTCCTTCGGCGTGATTACCGTCACCCTCGGCTTGGGCCGCTTGGCACGCTCGACGCCCGACTCCTTTTGACAGCCAACGGTCACCGCCGCCCAAAGCGCCGCCAGCACCAGCAGGCCGGCTCCTGTCCGATTCCGCATGATCGTCGCTCCTCCCAATACGATGCTGTCCGATGGTCCTCTAGCGGTTCATCTTGATCCCAAGCTCGCGGAGCTGCTGGGAATCGACCTCGCTGGGGGCCCCGGTCATCAGGTCGGTCGCCCGCTGCGTCTTCGGAAAGGCGATGCAGTCGCGGATGCTGTCCAGCCCGCCGAAGATCATCACCAGCCGGTCGATTCCCAGGGCGATGCCGCCGTGCGGGGGGGCCCCGTACTGGAGGGCGTCCAGCAGGAATCCAAAGCGCTCGCGGGCCGCCTCCGCGCCGATCCCGAGCAGCCGGAACACCTCCTGTTGCATCTCATGGTCGTGGATCCGGATCGTGCCCCCGCCCGCCTCCGAGCCGTTGATCACCAGGTCGTAGGCCTCGGCCCGGCATTTTCCCGGATCGGTCTTGAGCAGCTCGCGGTCTTGAGGCCGCGGGGCGGTGAACGGGTGGTGCATCGACGTCCACCCCTGCCCCTGCTCGTCGTGGGCAAACATGGGAAACTCGACGACCCAGGAAAAATGCTTGGCCGCCGGGTCGTACAGCTTCAGCTCCGCCGCCAGCCGCTTCCGCAGGCCGTAGAGGGCCTTGCAGGTGACCTCGAACCGATCGGCCACGATCAGGAGGAAGTCGCCCGGCTCGGCCGCCATCCCCCGGGCGATCCCGGCCAAAAGCTCGCGGCTGAAGTTCTTGGCGATCGGCGAGGCGAGGCTTCCCCCCTCCTCCACCTTGAACCACGCCAGGCCCTTGGCCCCGAAGTCCTGCACCAGCCACTCCGTCAGCTCGTCGATCGCCTTGCGGGAGTACTTCGCGGCGGCCCCCTTGGCGTTGATCCCCCGGACCCGGCCCCCGCTCTGGGCCACCTCGCGGAACACGCGAAACCCCGACTCCCGCGCCAGCTCCGTCAGGTCCACGAGCTCCAGGCCGAACCGCAGGTCGGGCGCGTCGTGCCCGAACCGCTCCATCGCCTCGTCGTAGGTCATCCGCGGCAGGGGAAGGGAAAGCTCCAACCCGAGGATCTCGCGGGCCAGCCGGGCGATCATCCCCTCGACCATCCCCATCACGTCGTCCATCCCGACGAACGACATCTCCAGGTCCAACTGGGTGAACTCCGGCTGCCGATCGGCGCGGAGGTCCTCGTCGCGGAAGCAGCGGGCGACCTGCACGTAGCGGTCGTACCCGGCCACCATCAGGATCTGCTTGTACAATTGCGGCGACTGCGGCAGGGCGTAGAACGACCCCTGCTGGATGCGGCTGGGGACGAGATAGTCGCGGGCCCCCTCCGGCGTGCTCCGGCCGAGCATCGGCGTCTCCACGTCGAGGAACCCCTGCTCGTCGAAGTAGTCCCGCATCAGCTTGATCATCCGGTGCCGCAGGAGGAGCATATCCTGCATCTCCGGCCGGCGGAGATCGAGGTAGCGGTACTTCAGCCGCAGGTCTTCGCCGGGCAGGTCCTTGGCGTTGCCGGTGGGGTAGAACGGGGGCGTCAGGCTCTTGTTGAGCAACCGGATCGATTGGCCGCGGACCTCGATCTCGCCGGTCGCCAGCTTGGGATTGATCGTCCCTTCGGGGCGCCGCGCCACGGTGCCCGTGATCTGGACGACGTACTCCGGCCGCAAGGAACGGGCCGCTTCCAGGACCTCATGCCCCTTTTCGGGGGAGAAGACAATCTGGGTCCTGCCGTATCGATCCCGCAGGTCGATGAACAGCACCCCACTGTGGTCCCGATAGGTATCCACCCACCCCGCCAGCGTGACCTGTTGGCCGACGTCCTCCGCTCGCAACTGGCCGCACGTATGAGTTCGTAGCAACGCTCGGGTCCCGTCAAGAGGAGTGAAGTGGTTAGGGGTGGACTAGAATCCCGGCAGCCTTAATGTGTCCAGTTGGGTGGCTGGGGCAAAGCGAAGCGGTGCCCCAGCACCGTTCCACTGGGCGCTGATATTCTAGACGGACACCGCCGGCGCGCAAAGGTTAGCTGGCCGAAGGCGTTTTGCCCCCTGACCCATCCCGGATATTCATACCCTGGACGCGACGAAGACAGTGTGCCACTGCTTCGCAGAAGCAGTGCCCTGCGTAAGTCGCCCGCACTGCTTGCCTTGCGGCAAGCAGTGGCACACCTCCATGAATGACCCGCGCTATGTCCTTGGGGCTCGCGATTCCGAGCACCCGGCCGCCTCTACCCAACCCGGTCGGCCGCATTACAATGGGCCAAAGTGAACCTCAACCGATGGAGAGCAACCCCTGGTTTGTCGCGCATGTCACACGAAACCCCCCATCTTACCGGCGCGCCGTTCCTTCAGGCGGAGACGAAAGGACTGTACGAGCCCAAGGGGTTCCCATCCCTGGCGGAGTCGGCCGAGCGCTCCACCAAGAACAACCTGGAGATCATTGCCGGGATTCCCGCCTGGCAGCAGTGGCGCGAGGCAGCCAACCGGATCAAGGCCCACGCGATCGCCAACCTGGACAAGCTCCTGGTCGAGTTCGAGCGGAAGATCACTGCCCGCGGCGCCACCGTCCTCTACGCCGAAAACGCCGAGCAGGCCAACCGCCACGTCTTGGACATCGCCCGGGAACACCAGGTCCGCTCGGTCGTCAAGGCGAAGTCGATGGTCAGCGAAGAGCTGGAGCTGAACGACGCCCTGGCGTCGGTCGGCATTCGCGCGGTGGAGACCGACCTGGGCGAGTACCTGGTGCAACTGGCGGGGCAGCGGCCGATCCACATCGTCACGCCCGCGTTGCACATGTCCGCCTCCGACTGCGGCAAGCTCTTTGCCGAACGACTCCAGGAGCCGTACACCGCCGAGCACCGCAAGCTGACCGACATCGCCCGGCGGCACCTCCGCGAGGATTTCCTCGCGGCCGACATGGGCATCTCGGGCGTCAATTTCGGCATCGCCGACACGGGCACGATCTGCATCGTGGAGAACGAGGGGAACGCCGGGCTGTCGACCGCAACCCCCCGGGTCCACGTGGCCCTGATGGGCATCGAGAAGGTCATTGCCCGGATCGACTACCTGCCGCAGCTCCTCAACCTCCTGGCCCGCAGCGGCACCGGCCAGAAGCTGACCACCTACACCCACCTGATCCACGGCTCGACGCCGGGGCGAAAGCTCTACGTGATCGTGCTCGACAACGGGCGGACCAACGTGCTGGCCGACCCGGCCGCGCGGATGGCGCTCTTCTGCATCCGCTGCGGGGCCTGCCTCAATATCTGCCCGGTCTACCGCCGCGCGGCCGGCTGGGCCTACGGCTGGGTCTATCCGGGACCGATCGGCTCGGTGCTCACGCCGCACCTGGTGGGGCTCGACCAGGCGGGCACGCTCCCCTTCGCCTCCTCGCTCTGCGGGGCCTGCACGGAAATCTGCCCGGTGAAGATCGACCTTGCGCACCAGTTGGTCCACCTGCGGCACCGCGCGGTCAACGAGCCCTCGCCGATGAACTCCTGGACCGAGCGGCTCGTGTGGAAGGCCTTTGCCTGGATGATGGGCGGGCCGTTGCGATACCGGATGGCGATGTTCGGCGTTCGCATCGGCGTTCGCCTCGCCCCGTTCCTCCCCTGGCATCCGGGCAAGCTGGGGGCCTGGACCCGCGGCCGCGAGCTCCCCGAAGTCCCGCCCCGCGAGCCGTTCCGCAATTGGTGGCGCCGCAACGGGGCGGCCCTCAAGCCGGAGAAGAAACCGTAGTTCGAGTGACCGATCACGTCGCAACGTACCGCAGCAAGCCCCACCGGGTGCAACCCGTGGGCGTAAGACACGCAGCACAAGCCCGAGCGCTGGACCTGTCAGACCCCGAAGGCAACCACCGCCCATGAACAGCCGCGACGCAATCCTGAGTCGAATCCGCAGACAACTGGCCAACGGGCCGGCGGTCGAGGCGCCGCCGGTGCCGGAGGTGTGGCCGCGGGAGAACCCGAGCGTGGACCAGATGGCCACGCGGTTCGCGGAGGAGCTCCATGCGATCAGCGGGGAGGTGATCCGCTGCGGCTCGATGGAGGAGGCCCGGAGGAAGCTGCTGGAGTTGATGGAGCAAGGAGGGTGGGAGAAGGTCGGGGCGATGGATCGGCCGTTGTGTCGGGACCTGGCCGGCGAGCTGGCGGCGGAGAAGATCGCCTGGGCAAGGCCGGACTGGACGCCCCGGGAGATGGCGGGCCTCGAGGCCGGGCTGGTCGAGGCCGAGTATCTCTTGGCCGACACCGGCACGGCGCTGGTGGCCTGCGGCCGGCCCGAGGAGCGGCTAATGTGCTACCTCCCGCCCGTGTGCATCGTGGCGGCCACCGCGGAGCGGCTGGTCGAGCACATGCCCGCGGTCTGGCCCGAGATCGCCCGGCGGGCCGCCGATCCCGAGCTGCGCGGCGAGTTCGTCCTCATCACCGGCCCCAGCCGCACGGCCGACATCGAGAAGATCCTGATCCTCGGCGTTCACGGCCCGAAGCGATTGATCATGCTGGTGGTGGGATGCTGATCGCATCCGATCGGAGGTCGGCGCGAAATTCAGTAGGACCGGCGTCTCGCCGGTCCGGGCGTCTCGCCGGTCCGGGCGTCTCGCCGGTCCGGGCGATGCGGACAAGGGGGGCGACAGGCGGGACGCCTGTGCTACTGCGTCGCGCAGACAGGCGGAACGCCTGTCCTGGGTAGCGCAGACAGGCGAGACGCCTGTCCTACTGGCGGTCGCTCGGCGTGTTCCGCCAGACGTTGCGGTGCTGCTCGAAGCGGTTGTCGTTGAAGACCTGGTAGAGGGGCTTGACGGGGGAGTCGACGAGCCGGCTCTGGGCGACCTGGGCCTGGGACGCAACGCGCCGGGCACGCCACAGCGCACGCACCGGGCCCCACCGCGACAGCCGCGGCAGCCAATCGATGCCGCGATACGCCTCCAGCACCCGGCCGACCGTCGCCGCGTGCCCCGCGGGGAGCAGGCCCGGGGCTCGCCGCTCCAGGTACGCCGCCAACTGGCCGGCGTATTCCACGTCGGTGCTGGTGTGCCTCCAGAACGACTTGTGATAGGCCAGCGAGCGGTAGAAGAGGTCGAGCACTTCTTGGGGATCGCGGCCGTCGAAGGCGTAGCCGATCCCGCCCACGGTGCGGTTGAGATACCACGCCCGAAGGTCTTCGATCTCCGCCCGGGGGCTTTCCGTGGTCCGGCTCTCGGGATAGTTCAGAAAAATGCCCAGCGTCCGCGGGATCGACTTGGTCTTCAGCTTGGGCAGCACGCGGTATTTGAACTCCGTGTCGCCGGCGGCGCCGAAGGTGGGGTCGTAGTAGCCGAACCGCTCGTGGATCGAGCGGCGATAGAGCGCGCCGACCCAGGAGAGATAGGCCGTGTCGAGGTACGCGAGCGCAGGATGGTAGTCGCTGCGGTCGTAGAGCATCACGTCGTCTTTCCAGGTGCCGTGCCGGTCGACCCGGGTGATCAGGCTAGAGCCGGTGACCCAATCGAGGGCCGGGTCGCGGTCGAGCTCGCCAGCCAAGACTTCCAGGGCGTCCGGCAGGATGGTCTCGTCGACCCCGAGGAAGGCGAGGTAGGGGGCCCGGGCCAGCGAGATCCCCCGGTTCCAGGCGGCCTGGATCGTCTCCCGCTCGGCCGATCGGGCATAGACGATCGGCATCCGCAGCGACGGGATGCACTTGGAGAACACCTCGTACTCCCCCTCGGGCGAGCCGCTGTCGACGAGGATTACTTCCATCGCGCCGGATTCCAGAAGCGTCTGGTTTGCCAGGGCGTGGAGGAAGAAAGAGAGCTTGTCGGCGGCCTTGTAGAGCGAGACGATCACCGCCACGCGGTAGGGGCCGGACGAGCGGCGGTCGTCGATCCGCTCCCAGGGCCGCGGAGGATTCGAGCGATGCGCTTCAGACGCCCGCCGCAGCAGGGCTTCGCACGCTTCGGTCCGTCTTTCGGCCGGGCCGAACATCGCCTCGGCGGCTTCGGCCTCGCGCGCGAAACCGCAGCGGCGGAGGGTGGCAGCCGTGGTGGGGAGTTGTCCCAGCCGGTCTTCCCCGAAGGCCCGCATGATCCGCAGCTCGTAGGCCGCGGCCATCAGCTCGCCAGCGCGGACCCGCTCCAGCCGGGCGATCTCGCTCCACAGCCGCGCCGAATCAACGCGGAACTCCCCGGCCATTGCCCAGTACCCTTGCAGCTTCGCGGCGACCTCCGCGGCCGACTGCTCGCCGAGGCCGAGCACCTCGCGGTAGCGCCGGGGCATGTGGAGGGACTTGCGGAGGTGGTAGGCCACCACGGCGTCGCCGCGAAACGCGCTTTCGAGGATGGCGTGCTTGACGGCGGCCGGCTTGGCCCTCAGCCGGGACACTGCGGAGGAGCCGAGCCGGCGGAGTTTCGTTTCCCAGCGGGCCGGCAGGATCGCCTTGGCCGCGCCGCGGAGCGTTGCCTTAACGCGGCCGCGGAGCGTTCGGCCCGACGCCTCATACCGTCGCATCAATTGGCCGTACCACGCGTCCATCTGGCTGCGGACGGCCGGGTCGCCGCAGGGCGGGCTGGCGTAGACCTCGGTCAGGGTCGAGCCGCCGACCACCGGCCGGCATCGCTCTATGGCGGCCACGAGCCGCTCGCGGTGAGCGTCGTAGTTTTCCAGCAACTGCCGGATCTCCGGCAGGCAGCCGTAGACGTTGCCCAGGTCGAGGCGGATCCAAGGGACGTCGGACAGGGACTCGCGGAGGAAGCGGCAGACCCCCGCCCCCGTGCCGATGACCGTCGGGCAGCCGGCAAACAGCGACTCCAGCGCGATCAGGTTCAGCGTGTCGTAGCGGGAAGGGAGGAAGACCACCGATCGGCCGGCGAACAGGCGGGCCAGCTCGGCCGGGGTCATCGCCGGGCGGAGCGTCACGTCGACGGGGCGGTGCGCGAGCATCCGCTGCAAGTACTGGCCGGAATGCCCGCTCTGCAAGGAAAAACTCTCCGGGCCGATAATGCTGGCCGTGCCGTACAGCTCCCGCGGCAGCCACCAGACCAGCTCCAGGAAGATGTCGGGGCCCTTGCGCTTCTCCGTCCGTCCGATAAAGTGGACGTCCGGCGGCTCAACCGACGGAATTGGCATCCGCGGGCGGGGCGGATCGATCACCCGCAACGGACTGACGTACTGGGGGTCCAGCCCCTCCATCTGCCGCCACTCGTCGAGATAGGCGGGGCTGATCCCGTAGCGGGTGTCGGCGGCCCGATACTGGAGCCGCTCCTGGTAGTCGAGGGTCGGGTGGCCCTCGGGGCCGCTCCAGTCCACCGAGAGCGACTTCGACATGCGCCCGTGCATCGAAAGCACGGTCCGCTCGAAGCGGACGCCGTGCTGGGCCAGCGCCGGGCGGAGCATCGCGCCAAGATCGCGAAAATCGGCCGATTCGACCACGTCGAACTCGCGGCCCGCCACCGAGGCCGCCATGTTGCTGGCCTCCACGAAATTCACGTAGGTCCACGGCGGGGGATGAGTGTCGGGCGGCCTCAGGGCGAAACTCATCCGGTAGGGGTACACCAAGGGAACCAGGTGCGCATTGGCCGGCCGGAGGGTGTCTGCCCGCTCCTCCATGCCGAGGTAGTGGAACTCGATCTCCGGGTGGGCGGCGATCAGGCGGCGGTAGACCGTCTGTCCACCCCCCATCTCCCGGAACAGATCGACCTCGGCGATGAGGACCTTCACCCAGCCTCCCTCAGGACCCTGTCTCCCGGGATGCCGGGCTTCCGGAAACCGGAAGCTCGGCGTAGAGCGGTTCGCCCCGCCTGGTCAACGCCACGTGGAACGACCCATCTGCGTCGGCGCCGCCTCGCACCCAGTCGTTGCCGAAATACTCGACCACCGCCTCGTGATGAACGAACCCGTTCCGCTCGCACTCGGCCAGCCACCAGTCTTGGCCTTCGACCGTCTGGTGGAGCGCGACGTCGTTGATGAAGTCCGGGTTGGGGGAGACGGACATGATCATTACGCCGTTCTTCTCGAGGTGCGCGTCGACGTTCCGAAACACGGCCGGGAGCTGGTCGCGGCGGATGTGTTCGATGACTTCCCAGGCCGTGATGACGGAGAACTTCATTGGCTCCGGTTCCCGGCCTTGGGATCCGGCGACGACGGAGAAGGGCGCCGTGATGTCGGCCGTGAACAGGTGGTTCGGAATGGTTGCCCATTCGGCCCGGCGCCGCAGTTTCGAGTAGTCGCTGCCTTCAATCCCCACGGCCAGGCAGCCCATATCGATCACCGACTTGACGAACCCGCCGCCGGAACAGCCGAGATCAAGGACCCTCAGGGAAGGAAGAGGGATCCACTGGCCGAGCTTGACGTTGAACCACAGATTCGCGCTGTTGTCGCGCATCGTGCCCCACGGCACGAGGTGATCGGGACTATCGAAAGCGACGGGCTTGTCGGTGAGGACTTCGATCGATTCGTGATCGCCGAGCAGGTTCCGGTGCGACCGGCCCACCAGCGCATAGAGGGCGCGCAACTGGTCCGTCGTGCCGTACTTGCCTAACGCGGCATCCACATAGTCCTTGAGCTCGCAGTGTTGCCGGTCTACGTAAGTCCTTAAGTCGGCCAGATGAAGGGTCATGTGCTCCCTGACAGCCGTGCTGCCGTTGACCCGGTGAATCGCCCTTGAGACCCGATGTCGCAACCCCATTTTCTCGACCTCTCTATTTCGACAGCGCCTGAACATTACCGCCGGCAGTGGGGTGGCCGGAAGCGCGGCGGCCCCAAGCGGGATCGACGGCCGCACTTCTTGCGAGAATCACGAAAACGCGAAGCGACGAAAGCACGACACCAGGGCAAAGGGGAGTCCCCAGGGGGCACTGCCTTCTCTTGGGTGCTAGCACTGCTGGCGGGCGACGTTGGAGTGTGGTTGTCCCCGGTCGGCACCTCCATTCCCGGCTCTCCTCTGTGGGCGCCAAAAGATAGCCCCTTCCCGATGGGCGGACAAGACCAAAACCGCTCTCGCCCCAGGCACTTTGGTATTGTCCCTCAAGCGGCCTTCTTTGTAAGATGCCGCGACTCGCCGTCGAGGCCGCCTTCCATGAATTTCCCGCATTCGCCGGGCGGCCCAGTGAGCCTAGAGGAGACACCCCCGTGGCAGAGAACATCCTGGTGACCGGCGGCGCCGGGTACCTCGGGTCGATCATGGTCCCCATGCTCCTGGACCAGGGGTACGACGTGACCGTCCTGGACAACTTCCACTATGGACAGAACTCGCTGTTGGATTGCTGCGGCGGCAAGGGATTCCACGTGATCCGCGGCGACTGCCGGGACCGGGCGACCGTCGCCCGGGGCCTGGCCAAGGCCGAGTGGATTATCCCCTTGGCGGCCGTGGTCGGGGCGCCGGCCTGCCAGAACGACCAGGTCGCCGCCCGATCGGTCAACCTCGACGCGATCAAGCTCCTGGTCGAGCTCCGCTCGCCCCGGCAGCGGATCGTCTACCCCACGACCAACAGCGGCTACGGCGTCGGCGAGCCGGGAAAGTACTGCACCGAGGAGACCCCGCTGCGGCCGATCTCGCTCTACGGAGTGACCAAGGTCGAGGCGGAGAAGGCCGTGCTCGACTCGGGCCGCTCGATCACCTTCCGCCTGGCCACCGTCTTCGGCATGGCGCCGCGAATGCGGATCGACCTCCTGGTGAACGACTTCGTCTACCGGGCCGTGACCGACCGGACTGTGGTCGTCTTCGAGGGGCACGCCAAGCGGAACTACATCCACGTCCGCGACGTCGCCCGGGCGTTCCTCTACGGCATCGAGCACTTCGAGCGGATGCACGGCGAGCCCTACAACGTCGGCCTGAGCGACGCCAACCTCTCGAAGCTCGAGCTCTGCGCGGAGATCCAGAAGCAGGTGCCGGGCTTCGTCTACCTCGAGGCCCCCGTCGGCGAGGACCCCGACAAGCGCGACTACGTCGTCTCCAACGCCAAGATCGAGGCCAAGGGCTTCCGCACGCGGTACTCGCTGGCCGACGGCATCGCCGAGCTCGTGACCGGCTACGAGATCCTGCGGAACAGCCGCTACAGCAACGTCGGGTGAGCCATGATTTGCCGCGTCTGCGACAGCACCGATCTGGAGCCGGTGGTCAACCTCGGCCAGCAGCCCTGGTGCAACCATTTCCTCAAGCCGGAGGAGGTGGGCAAGGAGCCGTTCTATCCGCTCCGCGTGGTCTACTGCCGCCGCTGCACCACGGCCCAGCTCGACTACACCGTCAAGAAGGAGATCATGTTCGGCGACCACACGTACCTGTCGGGCGTGACCCGGTCGCTCAGCGAGCACTTCCGCAGCGTGGCCCTGGACGTGGACCGGCGGCTCGGTCCCAACGGACGCACGAAATCGGTCCTCGACATCGGCTCCAACGACGGCACGCAGCTAGCGCACTTCCAGGCCCTGGGCTACGACGTGCTGGGGGTCGAGTCGTCCAAGACGACCGCCCGGCTGGCCAACCAGTCGGGCGTCGAGACCCTCCACGCCTTCTTCAACCTCGACCTGGCCCGGCAGATCGGGCGGAAGTTCGACTGCATCAACGCCGCCGGGGTGTTTTTCCACCTCGAAGAGCTGCACTCCGCGGCCGAGGGAATCCGCCACCTCCTGGCCGGCCACGGCATTTTCGTGGTCCAGTTCCTCTACATGAAGCGGATCGTGGAGAACCTGGCCTTCGACCAGATCTACCACGAGCACCTGTTGTACTACAACCTCGCGAACGTCGAGACCCTGCTGAACCGGCACGGCATGGCGATGTTCGACGCCTGGCTGGCCCCGATCCACGGCGGCTCGATGATCGCCTTCGTGGGTCACCAAGGGCGGCAAGCACCCACCGCGAGGCTCGTCGCGCTGCGCAGCGCCGAGCAGGCGGCCGGCAGCAACGAGCTGGCCACCTACCGGCGGTTCGCCGGGCGGATCGACGAAATGAAGCGGCGCGACGTGGCTTTCCTCGACGAGGCCCGGCGGCAGGGGAAAACGGTCTTCGGCATGGGCGCCCCGGTCAAGGGGAACACGCTGTTGAACTACTTCCGTCTCGGCCCGCAGCACCTCCAGTGCCTGGTGGAGAAGAACCGGCTGCGGCGCGGCCTCTACTCGCCGGGGATGCACATCCCCGTGGTCATGGAGGACGAGCTGCCGCGGCCGCCCGACGTCTACTACGTGCTGGCCTGGAACTTCAAGGAGGAGATCCTCGCCAACAACCGGCCCCTGTTGGATCGGGGGGTGGAGTTCTATTTCCCCGTCAACCCGCCGACCGAATGACCAAAGAAGACTTGAGGATGCAGATTCTCGTCACAGGAGCGAGCGGCTTCCTGGGGACGGGGCTCTGCGCCGCGTTGGAGTCGGCCGGGCACGAGGTGGTCCGGCTGAACTCCACCAACTGCGACCTCACCCAGCCCGATTCCCTCGCCCCCTACAACGACCGCCGCTACGACCAGATCTACCACCTCGCCGCCTGGACCCAGGCGGGCGACTTCTGCCTCCGCCATCCCGGCCAGCAGTGGATCGTCAACCAGCAGATCAATACCAGCGTGCTCGCCTGGTGGCGGCAGTTCCAGCCCCAGGCCAAGCTGATCGCCATGGGCACCAGTTGCGCCTACGCCCCGGATCGCGAGCTGGTCGAGGAGAACTACCTCGAGGGCCAGCCCATCGACAGCCTCTTCACCTACGCGATGACCAAGCGGATGCTCTACGTGGGCCTCTTGGCCCTGCGGAGGCAGTTCGGGCTGCGGTACTTGTGCCTGGTGCCGTCGACGCTCTACGGGCCGGGCTATCACACCGACGGCCGGCAGATGCACTTCGTCTTCGATCTCGTGCGCAAGATCATCTCCGGCAAGCTCTCAGGCGCGCCGGTCGTCCTGTGGGGCGACGGCTACCAGCGCCGCGAGTTGGTCTGGCGCGACGATTTCGTCCAGATCGCCGTGCGTTTGGCTTCGTCGGTGGACAACGAGCTGGTGAACGTGGGGGCGGGCGAGGAGTTCACGATCCGCGAGTTTGCCCGGCGGATCTGCGAGCGGGTCGGTTATCCCTTCGAGAAGATCGCCTTCGACGCCGGCCGCTACGTCGGCGCGCGGACCAAGTGCCTGGCGACCGCCAAGCTCCGCTCGCTGCTCCCGGACCTGAGACTCACGCCGCTGGCCGAAGGGCTCGACCGCACCATCGACTGGTTCTGGTCCGAGCGCGACCGGCTCATCGGAAACGCCAGGGGGTCGGGAGTCTTTTTCCGCCAACCGTCTCTCCATTGTCATCAAGCCTTGGCGGAAAAAGACTCCCGACCCCTTCGAAAGGATCCCGCATGATCATCACGCAAACCCCGCTGCGGATCAGCTTCCTCGGGGGAGGCACCGACTACCCGGAGTACTTCCTCCGCTACGGCGGCGCGGTGCTGGGCACCGCGGTCGACAAGTCGGCCTACTTCGCGATGTCGCGGTTCTACAGCCGGCTGTTCGATTACTCGATCCGCATCGCCTACCGCCAGGTCGAGTGCGTCCGCTCGATCGACGACCTCCAGCACGCCCCCTTCCGCGAATGCCTCCGCTGGGCCGGAGTGACGGGGGACATCGAGATCAACCACTCCGCCGAGCTGCCGGCCTTCACCGGGCTGGGCTCTTCCTCCTCCTTCGTGGTCGGCCTGCTGAACACGGTCTACACCTTCCAGAACCGGGCCGCCGCCCCGCTCGACCTGGCCTACGAGGCCGTCGAGCTGGAGCGGGGCGCGCTGGGCGAGTCGGTGGGCTGCCAGGATCAGACCTTGGCGGCGGTGGGCGGGTTCAACCTGATCGAGTTCCGCGGGATGCACGATTTCCGCATCCATCCCGTCCCCTTCACCCAACAACGCCTCGAGGAGTTCGAAAGCCACCTGCTGGTCTTCTTCACCGGGATCAAGCGCCGCGCGGAGGAGCTCGCGGCCCGGCAGGTGCAGCGGGTCGACCAGAACCGGAACCGCCTGGCCGGGCTCCGCGCCCTGGTCGACGAGGGCTACGACGTCCTGGCCGGCAGCGGCAGCCTCGCCCGCTTCGGCATGCTGCTCCACCGCGGATGGCTCTTCAAGCGCGAGCTCGATAGCGCCATCACCAACGACACGATCGACGGGATCTACGAGGCGGCCGTGGAGGCCGGCGCGCTGGGCGGAAAACTGCTCGGCGCCGGCGGCGGAGGATTCGTCCTCTTCTTCGTCCCCCCGGAACGCAAAGCCGCCGTCCGCCAGCGGCTCGAACACCTCCAGGAGGTCGAGTTCCGCATGTCCGCCCCCGGCAGCCACGCCATCCACTGCGGGACCCAGCGGCAGCTCGTCCCCGCCGACGCCGCCGTCCGCCGCGCCGCCTAGCTTGAAAACAAGAGAGTTCACCGCAGAGACGCAGAGAACGCAGAGAAGGCAAAACAAGGGGCGGGGAGAATGGTAGGGTGGGACTTCGTCCCACTTTACCTCCAACCATGCCCGTCTCCTCCGCGATCTCCGCGGCTCTGCGGTTGTATCCCCCACGGGAATCACCGAGAAACCTGGACCATGCCCGAGAACGTCTTGAAAACCCTGCCCGTTGTGATCCTCGCCGGAGGGCTGGGCACGCGGCTGCGACCGGTGGTTGCCGACCGCCCCAAGGGGCTGGCACCGATCGGCGACAAGCCATTCTTGGAGATCCAGATCGAGCTGCTGCGCAACCAGGGGGCCGATCGGTTCGTCCTCTGCGTCGGACACCTCGCGGAGCAAGTCCGATCGCACTTCGGCGACGGCAGCCGGTGGGGTGTTCGCGTTGAGTACTCCGTGGAGCGGGAGCAACTCCTGGGGACGGCCGGGGCGCTGAGACTGGCCCGGCGGTGGTTCGATCCCCAGGCCCTGGTGCTCAACGGCGACACCTACCTCGCGGTGGACTATCGGCGGCTGGTGGAGCACCACGGGATCGAGCGGGAGCGGGCGGGCGTGCTCGCCACGATCGCCCTGGCCCAGGCCCCCGACGCCGCCCGCTATGGCAGCGTCCTGCTGGATGCGACCGGGCGCTATCTCGCCGGTTTCGCCGAGAAAGGCGCCTGCGCCGCCGGGACCTGCCGGTGGTTGAACGCCGGGGCCTACGTGCTGGAGCGGGAACTGATCGATCGGTTCCCCGCGGACCGGCCCGCCTCGCTCGAACGGGACGTCTTTCCCGAGGTCCTCCGCTTTGGCGGTCGGATCGCGACCCTGGCGAGCGACGAGTTGTTCCTCGACATCGGCACGCCGGAGGGCCTGGAAAGGTTTGCCCGGCACTATGCCGGGCTGGGCCGGGACCCGAGGGAAATGGTCACAGCGGCAAACCGCTGAGGAGCCCGAGCCGATGGCGAAACGACCGGCGATGTTTCTCGACCGTGACGGCGTAGTGATCGAGGAGGTGGGCTATCTCTCGCAACCCTCGGAGGTCCGCCTGCTGCCCGGGGCTGCCGCCGCGATCGCCGCGTTGAACCGCCGGGCGATTCCGGTGATCGTGGTCACCAACCAGGCCGGGGTCGCCCGCGGCTACTATGCCGAATCGCGAATCGCCGAGATCCACGGCCGGCTCGACGAGCTGCTGGCCGAGCACGGCGCTCGCATCGATGCCTACTA
>Ga0153916_10000918_pt1 | contig 20496 bp, 14 predicted proteins | sample Opewatmetagenome_FD_109642 | JGI IMG/M metagenome (GOLD analysis project Ga0153916, IMG submission 109642) | Freshwater wetland microbial communities from Ohio, USA - Open water 3 Core 3 Depth 4 metaG | ecosystem: Environmental > Aquatic > Freshwater > Wetlands | place: USA: Ohio, Lake Erie...
AACATCACCGGGTACCTGGTGATGGACATGAGTCGGTCGATGGGCTACACGTACCGCCAGGAGTTGACGAAGTTCGACTACTCGATCTGCCTGGCGGCGGCCTTGTGCTACCTGATGATCTTCCAGCAGGACCCGGTCGGGCTGCTGGCCTTTGACGAGAAGATCCGGCACAGCCTGGCGCCGCGCTCGAAGCGGAGCCACCTGGGGGACGTGTTGTCGCTGTTGGCCCGCCTGAGGCCGGAAGGGAAGACCGACGTCGCCCACAGCCTGACGCAGATCGCCGCCATGCTGCGGCACGCCAGCCTGGTGATGATCTTCTCCGACTTGCTCTGCGAGCCGGAGCCGGTGCTCCAGGCCCTGCACCGGCTGCGGCACCGCGGGCACGACGTGATCCTGTTCCACGTGCTGGACGAGGCGGAGGTGCGGTTTCCCTTTGGGGGAATGGTCGAGCTCGAAGAGCCGGAGACCGGGCGGCGGCTCCAGCTCGACGCCGACAACTTCCGCCGCGATTACCTGGACGAGCTGGAGCACTTCCGCGAGACGTACCGCCGCGAGTGCTTCCAGTCGCGGATCGACTACGTGGGCCTGGACACGAGCATGCAGTTCGACAAGGCGCTGACCGAGTACCTGATGCGTCGCCGGGCGCGATTCTAACCGGCATTTCTCATCGCTCCGGTGCGTTGGCAGCATGCCACTGCTTCGCCGCCGATTGTTTAGCCCGGCCACTTGTGGCCGGGTTTGGCCGGTGCAAAACCCCGGGCCGCAAGCGGCCCCGCTAAACGGCAGCAACATTGCTTTTCTGAGGACCAGTAAGCGCCGCCGACCGCGCCGGTTGCCCCGGCCTCCGCCGTGGTCTACAATCGGGCTCGATCTCCAGTCGGGTTCGATCTTGCCAGAGGCCATTCTGCGATCGGGAGGCTCAGCCATGGTACGTGCAACGGGATGGGCTGCAATCGCGCTGCTCGCGCTCGGCGCGAGCCTGCCGCAGGCGGCCGGGGCGGAAGCTGCCCTGGCCCCCACGGCCGTCGTCTGCTCCCGGGACGTCTCCTTTGCCGAGCGACTGGCCGCCCGGGAGATCCGGCGCTACGTCTACGTGCGGACCGGCCAGCTCCTGCCGATCGTCGGTTCGCTGGACGCCAAGGCCCCAGGGGCCTTGATCGTGGTGGGCTCGAAATCCCGCCCGGTCGTCGCGGCCGCGGCGGCCGACGCCGCCGTGAAGAAGGCGGTGGAAGCGCTCGCCGCCGATCAGTACTTGATCACGACGGTCCGCCAGGGCGATCGGCCCGTGCTCCTCGTAGCCGGCGGCGACCCGACCGGCACGCTCTACGGCGCCTACCGCCTGGCCGAGCGGCTGGGCGTTCGCTTCTACCTGCACGGCGACGTGATCCCCGACCGGCAAATCCCGCTTTCCGTCCCCGGTCAGGAGGAGATCGGCAAGCCCCTGTTCGACCGCCGCGGGATTCAACCTTTCCACGATTTCCCCGAAGGGCCCGACTGGTGGAACACCGACGGCTACAAGGCGATCCTCGGCCAGTTGGCCAAGCTGCGGATGAACTTCTTCGGGCTGCACACGTATCCGGAAGGGGGCGTCGGACCCGAGCCGCTCACCTGGATCGGCCGCCCGCAAGACTTCGCCGCCGGCGGCCCGGTCAAAGCCAGCTATCCCTCGCGGCACTTCACCACGCTCAACGGCACCTGGGGCTACCGGGCGATGAAGACCGGCGACTACACCCACGGCGCCGGGGCGATGTTCGACCGCGACGACTACGGCGCGGACTACATGAGGGGGATGTCTCCCTGGCCGAAGACGCCGGAGGATCAGAACGAGCTGTTTCGCCGCATGGGGGCGGTGCTGGGCGACGCCTTCCCCTGGGCCCGGCAGTTGGGGATCAAGACCTGCATCGGCACGGAAACGCCGCTCGTGATCCCCACGCCGGTCAAGGAGCGATTGAAAAAGGCGGGGAAGAATCCGGCCGACCCGGCCGTCGTCCAGGAGATCTACGAGGGGATGTTCCGCCGGATCGCCCAGACCCATCCGCTGGACTACTATTGGTTCTGGACGCCGGAGGGCTGGACCTGGGAGGCGGTCAAGCAGCCGCAGATCGACGCCACGCTGGCCGATTTCCGGGCGGCGATTGCCGCGGCGAAGAAGGCCGAGGCCCCCTTCACCCTGGCCACGTGCGGCTGGGTGCTCGGGCCGACCCAGCAGCCGGCGCTGTTCGACAACTTCTTGCCGAAGGAGATGCCGATGAGCTGCATCAACCGGCAGGTGGGTCACGAGCCGGTCGAGCCCGGCTTCGCCAAGGTGACCGGCCGGCCGAAGTGGGCCATCCCCTGGATGGAAGACGATCCGGCCCTGACCAGCGTCCAGCTTTGGGTGGGGCGGATGCGCAAGGACGCCGCCGACGCGTTGGCCTACGGCTGCACCGGCCTGTTGGGGATCCACTGGCGTACCCGGGTCCTCGGGCCGAACGTCTCCGCCCTGGCCGCGGCGGCCTGGGACCAGTCGGCCTTCAACCCGGCGATGGGCGAGGCCGCCAAGCCGCCCAAAGAGCCCGAAGGCCCGATCGGCGGCCAGTTCGCCGCCTTCGCCGGAGTGGCCATGGCCGGCACCGACGATCCGGTCCCCTACCAGACCGTCCGCTTCAACACCGGCGGCTACCGGCTCGACGTGCCCAACGGCTCCTACGCCGTGACGCTCAAGTTCGTCGAGCCGGCGTACGACAGGAAGGGGGTGCGGGTGTTCGGCACCAAGCTCCAGGGGAAGCAGGTCATCGACGGCCTGGACATCTTCGCCAAGGTGGGCAAGAACCGCGTCTTGGACTACACCTTCAAGGACGTCCGGGTGAGCGACGGCCGGCTGGCGATCGACTTCACCTATCAGGTCGAGTTCCCCTGCATTGCGGCGATCGTCGTAGAAGGGCCGGCCGTGCGGAAGATCAACTGCGGCGGCCCGGCCTACAAGGACTACCATGCCGACTGGCCGGCCTCGACCGCCAGCGGGCGGAACCGCTATCTGGCGTCGGCCGACTACTGGGCCGACTGGGCCCGGGCCGAGTTCGGCCCGGACGCCGCCCAGGCCGCCGCCGCGATCTTCACCAAGCTCGACTGCCAGATGCCCCGGCCCACGGATTGGGTCACCGGCCCGGGCAGCCTCCGCCCCGACCCGCGACCCTGGGACACCGTCCAGAAAGAGTACGCCTTCGCCGACGAGTTCTGCCTGGTGTTACCCCGGGTCCGCGGCGCCGGCAGCCTCGAGCGATTCAGGTACTGGCTCAACAGCTTCCGGTACATGCGGGCGATCGCCAAGGCCCGCTGCACGTGGCACCGCTTCAACGAGGCGGTGGCCAAGGCGAAGGCCGAGAAAGACCCCGCCAAGCAGAAGGAGCTCGCCCGGCAGCTCGCCCTGCCGCTCCGCAAGGAGCTTCTGGGCGAGGTGACCGGGATTTACCTGCACCTCCTGGCCACGGTGAGCACGCCCGGCGAGATGGGCACGGTGACCAACTGGCAGCAGCAGAACATGCCGCTCTTGGTCTATCAGCCGGGGGAGGAGCTGGCGAAGCTGTTGGGCGAGCCTCTGCCGCCCGACGCGATGCCCTCCAAGGAGTATCCGGGCCGGCCGCGGATGTTCGTCCCCACGGTCCGCACCGCGCTGGCGGCCGGCGAGCGGCTCACCCTGCCGGTTATCGTGCTGGGGACCAAGGCCGCCGAAGGGGCGGTCTACTGGCGCCCTTTGGGCTCCGGCCCGTTCGCCAAGGTGCCGCTGCTCCACGTCGCCCGCGGCGTGTACACCGCCACCCTTCCGGCCGAAGCCACCAAGGCGGACCTGGAATACTACGTCACCGCAAGGGTTGAAGTCGGTTGGTTCTGTCCGATGCATCAGCAAGTCCGCCGGGAAGCGCCGGGCGAGTGTCCGATCTGCGGCATGCCCCTGGCAAAGTTTGGGTCCGGATCGCTCGATTGGCCCCCCACGGCGCCAATCCTGAACCAGAGCGTGGTGGTTGTGGAGGGGAAGTGACGGTGGCTACCGGCTGAAAGCTGAGAGCGGAAAGCTGATTGCTGAATGCTGAATGCTGATTGCTGCGACCTCGGCCGCTTGCGGCTTAGCCTCCCTTGTTTCAACAAGATTGCCCTGCTCGTTGTCGCCCAAGCCCCTTCCCTCCACGGGAACACGACATGCTCGCACTTCGCTTGTCCCTCGGGGTGTTACTGATGATGACGCTCGCCGGCGGCCAGACCGACGCCCAGCAGGCGAAGCCCTCGAGCTATCGCGGCTGGAAGTCGCTCGAATTGTCCAACGGCCTGGTCGAGCTCCAGGTGGTGCCGGAGATCGGCGGCCGGGTGATCCAGCTCAAGCTCGGCGGCTTCGAGTATCTTTGGGTCAACGAGCAGTTGGCCGGCAAGGATCCTCCGCCCGGCGGGCTCGGCCCGGAAGGAGCGTGGCTCAACTACGGCGGCGAAAAGCTCTGGCCGGCGCCGCAGGGCTGGTCGGGGGACGACCAGTGGCCCGGCCCGCCCGACCCCGTCCTCGACGGCGGCCGCCACACGGGCGAGGTCCTCGCTCCCCGAGGCAACCCCGTCTCGGTCCGGCTGACGAGTCCCCAGGACCCCCGCACCGGGATCCAGTTCTCCCGCGTGATCCAGTTGTTCGCGGGCTGGAGCCGGGTCCACGTCGAGGCCACGATGACCAACGTTGACACCCGGCCGCGCCGCTGGGGCATCTGGTCGGTGGTGCAGCACAACGCCGCCAACCGCTCCGGACCCGGCCCGGACAAGCTCGTGCGCGTCTGGTGCCCGATGAACCCCGCAAGCCTCCACCCCGGCGGCTACAAGGTGATGTTCGGCCCGCCCGACAATCCGTCCTTCCGGCCCGATCGGGATCGGGGCCTCTTGCAGGTGCACTACCAGCGCCGCGTGGGCAAGGTGGGGCTCGACTCGCCGGCCGGCTGGGTGGCCACCGTCCACGGCTCCCACGGCTACGCCCTGGTCCAGCGATTCCCCTACTTCCCCGACCGGAAGTATCCCGACGACGCCTCGGTCGAGATCTGGCTGCACGGCGTCGGGCGCTACTACGCGGCGGGGAAGTGGAACGAGCTCGCCGACGACCCCGTCCGGTGTCCCTACTTCGTCGAGACCGAGACCCTCAGCCCCCTGGCCCGGCTCCATCCCGGCGAGAGCTACACGTTCGGCCAGGACTGGTACGCGACGGCCATCGGGGGCGACTACCCCGTCGTGGATTGCACCGGCGTGGGGATCGTCTGCGAGCCGCTTTCCGCCCGGGCGGACGGGGGAAAACTCGCCCTCGGCGGCCGATTTGGCGTCTTCTGCCGGGGAATGGTGGCCGTGGATCTGCTCGACTCCCGGGGAGACCTGCTCACGCGATCGAGGAACATGACCCCGGTCACGCCCGCGGCGCCGCTGGTCTTCTCCAAGCGGATGGAGCTTCCGCCGGCCGTCGCCCAGGCTCGCCTCGTGCTCCTCGACCATCGCCTCCAGGACCTCGGCGAGCTTGCCCGGACCTCCGTGCGGCGGTGAAGGGCGGGTCCGCGACGAGAGCGGACGCGGCCACGCCCTTTCAGGGCGTGCCACCCGTCGCGTCAGTCGACGAGCTCCTTCTCGATCTCCTCCAGGGTCTTTCCTTTGGTCTCCGGCAGGCGGCTCCAGGTGAAGAAGAAGCCGCCGAAGCAGATCGCCGCGTAGATCCAGAAGGTGTACGCCGTGCCGAGCGACTCGTTCAACAGCGGGAAGGTGTAGGTCAGCAGGAAGCAGGCGATCCAGAGGGAAAACACCGAGACCGACATCGCCGCGCCGCGGATCCGGTTGGGGAAAATCTACGACAGGACGACCCAAGTCACCGGCGCCAGCGACAGGGCGTAGCAGCCGATCGCCGCCAGCAGGAGCACGAGCACGCTGGTGCCCGTCTGCCCGGCAAGAAACATGCCGCCGGTCGCGACGTGGATCAGCGTCAGCCCGGCGAAGCCCAGGAGCATGAGGATCCTCCGCCCGAAGCGGTCGACGCTGTTGATCGCGACGATCGTGAAGCCGAGATTCACGGCGCCGATGATCACGATGTTGAAGAGGGCCTCGGAAACGGTGTACTTGGCGGCCTTGAACAGGTCGGCCGCGTAATAGAAGATCACGTTGATGCCGCACCACTGCTGCAAGACCGCCAGGGCCACGCCGACCAGCAAGATCGTCCGCATCTTCGGCTCCACCAGGTCGCGGAAGTTCACCCTCTCGATCTCGCCGACCAGGGTCTCCTCGATGCTGCGGACCTCCCGCTCCGCATAGGGGTCGCCGCCGATCCGGGCCAGGACGGCCCGGGCAGCGGCCGACTTGCCATTCTTTACGAGCCATCGCGGGCTCTCCGGCACGAGGAACGTGAGCACGAAGAAAAGGCAGGCCGGCAAGGCCGTCACGCCGAACATCCACCGCCAGCCGGACGCCACGTTCCAGGAGACCATTCCCCGTCCCGAAAGCTCGACCGCCAGCTCGTCCACCTGGAGCCGGTCCTTCGTGCGGCCGGCATTCAACTGCTCGACGATCTCGGCGACCCCTTGCCGGTCCAGCGGTTTCGGGCGGGTCGCGGCCAGGGCGATGAACCCGTCGATCATCTTCGCGCGATCCGCCCTGGGGACCTGCCAGGCCAGGTCCTCGGCGACGCGGCGGGCGTCGAGGCCGGCGGCGGGTCCGCTCGTCTGCCTGGCCGCCATGGCGCGGTCGGCGGCTGTGCCGGACTGGGCAATCCCGTAGTTGGCCGCCTGGGCCAAGAGGATTCCGATCACGATGGTGAACTGGTTCATCGCCACCAGCCGGCCGCGGACCGCCGCCGGGGCGACCTAGGCAATGTACATCGGCGAGAGGTTCGACGCCAGCCCGATGGCCACTCCCCCGGCGATCCGCCAGAGGTTGAACGCCGCGAAGCTCCCCGCCCAAGCGGTCCCGATCGAGGAGACGACAAACACCAGCGCGGAGAGGATCAACAGCCGCTTGCGTCCGAAGCGGTCGCTGAGGCTGCCGGAGAGGACGGCCCCGATCAGGCAGCCCACCAGGGCGCTGGCCATGGCCCAGCCCTCGTCCCAGGCGGTCAGCAGATTGAAGAACTTCTCATAAAACGGCTTGGTGCCGCTGATCACGATCCAGTCGTAGCCGAACATCAGCCCGCCCATGGCCGCCGCCAGGGAGATGGCCCAGACGTAGCCCATGTTGTAGCGTGCCCCAGTGGAGTCGTTCTCGGCGATCGCCGACATCGGAAGTTCCTCGAAGAATCAGGGTTCGCTCGTCGATCGGGCCTGGAAGGCCGCAAATCCTACGAGAATCACGAAAACACGAAGGGACGAAAGCACGAAACGAGGGCCGACGGAGGATTCGCCTCGCCGTCGGGCAGTCGTCTTCCCTCCTTTTCGTGTTTTCGATCTTTCGTCCTTTCGTGATGACTTCCTCTTGTGCTTCCAGTGCGGGGTGCCGGCTGCCATGCCGTCTTGCCGCATGCCCACGCCAGCGTGGGGATGCGGCCCAGTCACGTTGGGCCGGCTAGTGTCTCCAGCTCCGCTCGATCTCTTCCAGCGACTTGCCCTTGGTCTCGGGCACGAACGCCCCCACGAAGACCAGCGACACGAGGCACATCAGAGCGTAGATCAGAAATGTCCCGGCCTGGCCCAGGTTCTCGAACATCCAGGGGACGGATTGCGAGACCACGTAGCAGGCCACCCAGAGGGCCACCGTGGCCACGGACATCGCCCGGCCGCGGATCCGCGTGGGGAAGATCTCAGCCAGCACAACCCACACCACCGGGCCCATGGCGATCGCGAACGAGGCCACGTAGGCCAAAGTGAACAGGAAGATCCACGTTCCCGACAGGGCGAGCCAGAATGCCCCGGCCAAGAGCACCAAAGAAGTCCCCATGGCCAGCGAAGTGGCCAACAAGAGCGGCCTGCGGCCCGCCCGGTCCACGACCTGGATCGCCACCAGGGTGAACAGGAGATTGACAACCTGGAGGGCCACGGTTTGCAGCAGCGCCCGGGTGGCCGATACCTCGGCGCTCTCGAAGATCTTCGGGGCGTAGTAGAGTACGGCGTTGATTCCCGTCACTTGCTGCAAGACGGCCAGCACGACGGCAATCCCGAGCGCGAGGCGCACCCCCGGGCGGAACAACTCGGCAATCGATGCGCCTTCCAGAGCGATCGTCTCCTTGATGTCTTTCATTTCCCGCTCGGCCTGCGCGGGCCCGCCCACCCGGCTCAACACGGCCAGGGCCTCGTCTTCCCGGCCTTGCTTGGTAAGCCATCGGGGGCTCTCGGGCACGAAGAACAGCGCCGCCAGAAAGAACGCGGCCGGGAGGGCGCCCGAGGCGAACATCCACCGCCAGCCCGTCGCCACGTTCCAGCCCTCGTCCGTGGGGGAGGCGATCAGCCAGTTGACAATCGACACGACGAGCATTCCGCTGATGATCGCCACCTGGTTGAGAGAGACCAGTCGGCCGCGGATGCCCGCCGGGGCGACCTCGGCGATGTACAGGGGGCAGAGCATCGAGGCGGCGCCGACGGCGAATCCGCCCAACAGCCGGGCGAGCACGAACTCGGTGAGGTTCCGCGGCAAGGCGGCCCCCGCGGCGGAGATCGCAAACAGCACCGCCGCCAACAACAGCATCCTCTTGCGGCCGAAGCGATCGCTGATCATCCCGGCCAGCGACGCTCCGATCATGCACCCCACCAGGACGCTTGAGACGGCCCAGCCCTCCAGCACCGCGTCCAGCACGAACTGGGCCTTGATGTACTTGATTGCCCCGGCAATCACCGCCGTGTCGTAGCCGAACAAGAGCCCGCCCAGTGCCGCCACGCCGGTCAACAGGCTCACGTAGACGATGCTTCCGCCGCGGTGGTCGGCTGGTTGAGACACGATTGTCGCCTCCCGATCAGGGATCATTGAGGCGGTCTCGGGTAATTGCGTGGCCCCATCGTAACGGCCCGCCGCGGCCCTTGACAAGGGGTTTGTCGGGCAATCCAATGGACATCCCGTGGACAATGGTCGAGTGGGTCCCTTCGGTGAGGTAGCCAGAGCCATGAATTCCCGCCAGCGTGTCCAGGCCGCGCTAGGCCACCAACAGCCCGACTACGTCCCCTTGGACCTCGGCGCCAGCGCGGTCACGGGGATGCACGTCGGCAGCGTCGCTCAGCTCCGGCAGGCGCTCGGGCTGGACGAGCCGGGCACGCCGGTGAAAGTCGTCGAGCCGTACCAGATGCTGGGCGAGATCGCCCCCGACCTGGTCGAGGCCCTCGGGATCGACGTGGTCGGCCTGGGCAGCCCGAAGACGATGTTCGGCTTCGAGAACAAGGACTGGAAGCCCTGGACGTTGTTCGACGGCACGCCGGTCCTCGTGCCGGCGGCCTTCAACACCGATCCGGAGCCCAACGGCGCTGTCCTCATGTATCCCGAGGGGGACCGCTCGGCGCCGCCCAGCGGCCGGATGCCCAAGGCGGGCTTCTATTTCGACACGATCGTCCGCCAGGGGCCGATCGACGATGAGAAGCTCGACGTCGAGGACAATCTCCAGGAGTTCGGCCCGGTGAGCGACGCCGCCTTGGAGCATTTTGCCCGCGAGTCCGAGCGGATCGCGCGGGACACCGACAAGGCGATCCTGGCCAATTTCGGCGGCACGGCCTTCGGCGACATCGCGCTGGTGCCCGCCCCCTTCTTGAAACACCCCAAGGGGATCCGCGACGTCGAGGAGTGGTACGTCAGCACCGTGACCCGCTTCGACTACGTCTACGCGGTGTTCCGCCGCCAGTGCGAGATCGCGCTGGCGAACCTGGCGAAGATCCACGGCGCGGTCGGGGATCGCGTGGCGGCGATCTTCGTCACCGGCACCGATTTCGGCACGCAGCACGGGCCGTTCATCAGCCCCCAGTCCTACCGCCGGCTCTACCAGCCCTTCCACCGCCGGGTGAACGACTGGGTCCACGAGCACACGCGGTGGAAGACGTTCATCCACTCGTGCGGCTCGGTGGCGGCGCTCTTGCCCGACATCGTGGAGGCGGGGTTCGACATCCTCAACCCGGTCCAGTGCTCGGCGGCGGGCATGGACCCGCGCACGCTCAAGGAGCGATTCGGCGCCAAGCTCACTTTCTGGGGCGGCGGCGTGGACACGCAGAAAACGCTCCCCTTCGGCACGCCGGACCAGGTCCGCCGGGAGGTGAAGGAGCGGATCGCGATCTTCAACCGCGGCGGCGGCTTCGTCTTCAACACGGTCCACAACGTCCAGGCCAACACGCCGCCGGAGAACCTCGTGGCCCTCTACGAGGCCGTCCGCGAAGCGCGGGGATAGGGCCTCAGAGCAACCGCAGATGAACGCGGATGCACGCAGATCGCCGCTGCGCCGATGTTCGAGAGCAACCGCAGATGAACGCGCATGCACGCAGATCGCGGGAAGGCCGATGATAGAAAGAAGGGGTCTACGAGCTTCTCCTTCACCTGCGTTTATCTGCGTCCATCTGCGTCCATCTGCGGTTTCATGCCTTGGACGTCGAGGAGCAGCTCACGGCAATGAGGTCGACGCGCCCGAAACGGCGACCTTTTTCGGAAAACGCAGCATCCGGAAGCGGGGCCCGCCGTCGGACCCGTCGCCGCCGTACAGGGCAAGCCCCGAGGGCGTGTCGACCATCCACCAGGATCGCGACTCGCGGGCCCCCTGGCCGGCGGTCACGTAGCCGTCGAGGCGGACCATCGCCCCTTCGAGCCGCCACGAGCCGCCGGGACATTGCGTCGGGCCCCCCTGGTTCGACACGATCGCCTGGGCGAACGACCCGTCGGGCTTGAAATCGAGGATCACCGTCTTCCCCAGCCCGTCGAGGTAGAACTGCCAGCGGCCGGCAACGTTCTCCACGCCGACCGGACTGGCGGTCGGCTCGAGCGAAAAAGGCGAGTCACCCTGCGGCAGCACGGCGCGCCCCGGCGACGGCCAGAATCTGTCCTCCAGGCGCAAGGCCTCCTGGAATCGCTTCTGGTAGAAGGGGCAGTTGAAGGCCAGGATCATGAACGGCAGGCTGATCAGGTAGAGGATCCCGCCCCAGATCGGCGCGACCACCAGGATGGGGAACAGGACGAGCACGAACTCGCCGCGAGCGTTCGGATCGGCGATCACTACGACCACGGCCGAGATCAGCATCGTCAGCATCGCCCCGACCACGGACCACAAGGCCAGCCAGCCCATGAACCTTCCCGGGCGGTACCCCCCGCAGCACATGGCACTCAGCACGATCGCCGCCAGAAGAACGAGGACCGACAGGCCGTAAGGAATCAGGAGGAAGAGGTCCTCCGAGAAGGCCACGCCGAAATAGCCCTGATAGGCGATCGCTCCGGCGGCCAGCATGATAGCCACCGCCACGAGCGACGCGACGACCCGGCTGGGCCGGAGGAGCCAATCGGCCAGCAGCCAGACGGCGGTAAAGCCCAGCACGCCCGAGACCACAAGGAAGCCGAACATCTCGGCCGCCAGCGCCGGCATGGACAATAGCGCCGCCAGCATCCGCGAGAGGACGAGCACCAGCGCCGGTGGGATCAGGATCAGCCAGGCTTGCCGGTTGCGATTTGCGCTGCGCACGACCAGCAACAAGGCGATGAGCGCCCAGAGCCCGAGGCTGGGCACCTGATACCACCACCGCCAGGGGACGAACACCGTGGTGCTGCTCTCGGCGCCGAGGTCGCCGAGCGATTGCGAAGTGACGATCTCGAGCTCGCCTGAGCCGACGTTCGAGGGTACTCGCCACGAGTACGAGCAGGTGCCGCCTCAGCCGTACTGGAACGAGTCCGAGGCGATCTGGTGGCCGTCGTAGTAGATGGTGAACCGCGGCGGGACGGCAGCCCCTCGATGGACATAGGGTCGGCCGCCGGCGTCGAGCAGCTCGTAGTCCAGTTGGAGCTGTGCGCCTTGGCGCCTCACCTTGACGTTCGGCGCCAGCGGCGCCCCGACCCGAAGGGTATACGGCTCGCCGGGCGCGACCGAAAACCAGTCTCCATCCCCGGCGGAAGGGGGATTCGACTCGAAGCCGCCCTGCAAGTCAACCCTCAGCACCCGATACTCGCCCGGCGCCAGCGAGACCCTTTCCGAGGGACGGGCTATTTGCGTTTGCCGGCCCTGGCGGTCGGCCAGCGTCAGGCCCTGGATGCACTTGCCTTCGATGACGAGCTGGCACTTGGCCCCGCCCTGCCCGGGGGGAGTCGCGCTCGGTGCGCCCGCACCATCCACCGCCGGCAAAAGGAGCCAAACAAGAAGGACACCGGCCAAGAATGCACGCGTCGCGGGGGGACTTTTCGATCTCATGCGGGACGCCCTTTCAGTGTAAGAGCTTTGGCCCCCCCCTCATGCTCATCATAACCGAAAGCGGCCCGCGGGAGAAGACCTCCGCCCGGTTTGACAACCCCTTCCCGCCGCGCTAAGATCCAGGGCAGCATCGCCGGGGGCCGCGGCCGGCGAGACCGCGCGTCCCCGATTGCCGGAGCCGTCAACCGACTGTGCATCGTACCTGAGGAGGACTTGAGCCATGTCTCGCACCCGACGTTTCCTGGCGTTGCTGGTTGTTGCCTGCGGACTGTTGGCCCTTTCGGCGGGGGCTGCCCTCGCCGGCGACGATCCGGCGGGGAAGCTCAAGGTCCTGTTCATCCGCGGCGGGGGGGTCCACGACTGGAAGGGCCTCTCGCCGATCCTCGTCGAGGTCCTCCAGAAGACCGGCGACTTCGAGGTGACTCTCTCCGAGAACCTCGACGACCTGAAGGCCGACTCGATCAAGAACTTCCACGTCGTCCTCTTCTACTGCACCGGGCTGAACTTCACCTCGCCGGACCAGGAGAAAGGGCTCTGCGACTTCGTCCGCAACGGCGGGGCCTACGCCGGAATCCACTCCGCCAGCGACTCGTTCAAGCAGTCCGACGCCTATTGGGAGCTGGCGGGCGGGCGCTTCGCCGGACACGGCGGCGGCAAGTTCCAGGTCTACGTCCACGACAAGCGCCACCCGATCACCGCCACGCTGGAAGATTTCGAGATCGTCGACGAGACCTACTCCCACCAGTACCACAAGAACCTCGTGATGCGGTCACTGGTCCGCATGGACCGGGGCAACGAGCGGCAGAGCATGGCCTGGGTTCAGCCCTACGGCAAGGGGCGGGTGTTCTACACCGGGTTGGGCCACGGCCGCGAAGCCTGGACCAACCCCCAGTTCCAACGCCTCGTGGTCCGCGGCCTTACCTGGGCCGCCGGCCGCGACCCGCAGGACCCCAAGTAGGCTCGGTCGAGCGGAGCGAAGCCCCACCGGCGATGTCACCGCGGCGCAGGAGTCTTCTCCCGGATCCACGCCACCGTGTCGGCCACGCACCGGGCAAAGTCCATCGGCTGCCAGCCGAGCTCGCGGGCCGCCTTCTCGTGGGAGAAGCAGACGTAGGTTCGGGCGAACTCGCGGAGCATCGACCGCGTGAGCCGGCGGGAGCGGCCCAGCACGACGTGCCCCAGCCAGTCCAGCAGCACCACCCCCTGAAGCACCCAGCCCGGCAGCTCCACGGGATCGGCCCTCACCGAAGGCTCCGTCTCGTGCACCAGCCGCATCAGCCCGGCCATGGGGACGAACGGGCCGTTGACGGCCAGGTAGCGGCCCGCGGCTGCCGGGTTCTCGTAAGCCAAGACGTGTGCCCGGGCGGCGTCGCGGGCGTCGACGTAGCTGGAGCCGAAGGGGAGCGCAACCGGCGGCCGCCGCCGGAGGATCATCGCCACCAGCTCCGTGCTCGGCGTGTGGCGGTGGAAGCCGGGCCCGAGAATCGTCCCGGGATTGACTACCACCAGGTTCAGGCCGCTTTCGCGGGCGAAGACCCAGGCGGCCTTCTCGGCCTCGGTCTTGGCCCGGATGTAGGGGTGCTCCGCGGTCGTGTTCCAGTCGTCCTCGGTGAGGCGGCGGTCGCGGGCACACGTCACCCCGACGGCGGCGATGCTCGACGTGAAGACGACTTTTTTCACTCCGGCGGCCCGGGCCGCGCGGAGCATCTCCAGCCCGCCCCGCACCGTTGGCTCGACGATCTCGCGCTCGGGATCGTCGGCAATCATGCGGACCGGGGCGGCCACGTGGAACACGCCGCCGGTCCCCTCGGCGGCCGCCGCCAGCGAGGCCGGCCGGTCCAGATCGGCCTCGACCAGCTCGACGCCGAGGGGGCGGAGGTGATCGGTCTTCGCCGCGTCCAGCACGCTGCGGACCCCCGCCCGGACCCGATAGCCCCGCTCAACCAGCAGTTTCACGAGGTTGAAGCCGAGATGGCCGTTGGCGCCGGTGACCAGGACGCGGTCCATCGTGGTTTCCTCAACGCTAAGAGAAGCTGTCAGCTATCAGCCGTCAGCCGTCAGCTATCAGCCATCAGCCGTCAGGGAGCGATCGCAGCAATCTCGCTCAAAGCTCGTAGCTGAAAGCTGATTGCTGAAAGTGAGTAGGACGGGCGTCTCGCGTCCCCACACCCTGCGCAGAACCCCCCGGACCGGCGAGACGCCGGTCCTACTGGATTCCCGGACGGCCTCTGATAGCTGAAAGCTGATAACTGAAAGCTGACGGCTAATCGCTCCCGCGACCGCTCAGATCTCCCACCCCTTGCGGTACTCGCGGCGGATGTACTGGTCGGCCTCGGGGCAGCCGGCGGCCTTCATCGACTCGGGGTCCCAGGTGAGCTTCTTGCCCACGCGGAACGCCACCGAGGCCAGGAGGTTGTGCTCGATGAGCATGCCCGAGTAGTCGAAATTGCACAGCGTCGGCGCCCCGGTCTTGCACCCGTGCAGCCATTCCTGATAGTGGCCGCGCGACGGCGGGGTCTTTTCCCCGCTGAACTTGTAGTCCTTGAAGTCTTCCTTCGGCAGGAGGATGCACCGGCCGTAGTCGGCCAGGAGCTTCCCCTGGTCGCCGACGAACAGCACGCCGATGCCCCACTTGGTGAGGTCATGGCCCGGCGGCGAAGCGGGCTTCTTGCCGCCGTCGGACCAGGTGAGCGTGAGGCCCGGCCGCTCGTTGGTCGCGGGGTGTTCCCAGCGGGCGACGAGCCATTGCGGGTAGAATTCCGCGCTGCGGTGCGACCCCTCGGCCTCGACCGAGGTTGGCTGCCGCAGCTTGAGCGCCCAGAACGGCAGGTCGATGAGGTGGCTCCCCATGTCCCCCAGGCAGCCGTTGCCGAAGTCCCACCACTGCTCCCACGTGGTGCAGCCGCCGAAGTAGCAGGAGTTGTAGGGCCGCTCGGGAGCCGGGCCGAGCCACAGGTCCCAATGGACGTTGCCGGGGACTTCCATCTTTTCCTTCGGCGTCACCCTGCCCGGCGGAAAGCCCACCCGGTCGCACCACACGTGGGCCTCGCGGACCGCGCCGATCGCTTTGGCCTGGATCAGCTCGACCACGCGGCGGTAGTTCTCGGTGGCGTGGATCTGGGTGCCCATCTGGGTGGCCACTCTGGCCTTGTTGTACGTCTCGCGGACCGCGCGGGCCTCGTGGACGGAGTGGGCCAGGGGCTTCTCGCAATAGACGTGCTTGCCGCGCTTCATCGCCGCCACGGCGGCCAGGGCGTGGTGGTGGTCGGGGGTGCTGATGATCACCGCGTCGACGTCCTTTTGCTCGATCATTTTCCGCCAGTCGCTGTAGACCTTCGCCTTGGGAAAATCCTTGCTTCGTGCTTTCAGGGCGTTTTCGTTGGTGTCGCACAGGGCGACGAGGTTCTCGCGGGCCTGGGCCGCGTTGGGGCCGACGGCGCCGTCGGTGTTGGCGTGTCCCCGGCCGCCGGCCCCGATCACGCCGATATTGAGCTTCTCGTTGGGCGAGGCGCTGTGCCCCGGCGCAGCAGAGGCCGCGATCCAGAAACCGATCCCGGCCAGCGTGGTGTCCTTGACGAACTGGCGACGATGCGTGCGACGGCTCATCGGCAATCTCCTTGGGCTGGAAGGCGTGTGTAGGAGGGCGAGCGCTCGTTAGATTAACCGGCCCGAACGCGGGCCGCAAGCGGTGGGAGGAGCGGACCCGTGAGGCCGAAAGCGGCAAGCGCATCTGGTCCCGCAGGGACCTTTGAGAGCTGGGTTCCCGGCGGCGCTCGTCGGGTCGTCCCGTAGGGACGATTGAAACGACCGGGGACATTCGGGCGTCCCTACGGGACGCGGAAGGGTGTCGTGCGTTCTGCAACCCAGCGATGAATCGCTGGGCTATTGTCGAGCGCCCCTGCGGGGCGCAAACACGCAAGAAACCGTCACGGACAGCCCGACCTACTGCAGCTCCGGATCTTCTTCCGTCGGCCGCAGGTAGTTGGCGTTGTTCAGCACGGCGGCAAACGCCTTGCTGCTGTCCGGCGTCATCAGGTCGATGTAGGTGTAGTACCAGATCCGCTCGCTCAAGAATTGCTGATGGCCGTCGCAGAAGGTGACCACCACGCCGCCGGTGTGATTGCTCGCCGGGCGATACCACGGGGGGGGCCACTGCACGGGTTCCGCCTTCTGGTTGATCGGCCACCAAGGAGGCTCCAACATAGGATCGGGCTGGAAGGTCCACCAGCCCGAGGTCGAACCCCTGCCGTACGCCGACAGAGGGAACCACATCATGCCCAGCATCTGCTCGCTGGTCATGCGGCCGCTGGGGTCGTCCGCCACGTTGTACAACCACGACGCCGGCAGCGCGGCGAAGCTGTTGTCGAGGTTCTCGGAGAAGAGGAGGGTTTGCTGCGCGCCGTCCTTGATGTCGGAGGCGGTCAGCCGCGGCTGGCGGAAAGAAAACAGGTTGTGGAAAACGCCATTGAAAGCCAAATCGGCGCTGGGGACCGTACTGCTGGGCAAACCCGCCAGCGGGTCCACGCGGCCGCAGTTGGCCACGTAGCTCAACGTCTTGCCCGCCCCTTGATCGTCGGGACAAAGGAATTGGGGGATCTTAAGGGGCGGCTGCATCGTGCTCCACTGCACGATCTTCTGCGCGCGACTGACATCGCCTCCCACTGTCAGCTCTTGCCAAAGGTCGTTCCGCCCGAGATAGGGAAGCAACGTCATACACCAGTTCAGCGGGGTCTTCACGGGGGTCGTCGAGGCGCCGAAGCCGTTCAGGTAGCCGGGGAAGTGGTTCTTCTGTGTTTCATACTGCAGGGCAGCCAGGCCCAGCTCGTGCTGATTGTTCTGGCACTGGGTTTGCCGGGCCCTGGCCCGGGCCCCAATGACCGCCGGCAGCAACATCGCCACCAGCATGCTGATAATCACCACGACCACCAACAGTTCCACGAGCGTGAATGCCGGACGCTTGGGTTTGGACATGACGGAGACCCCTTGCCGAGACGCATTTGCCCTCTGGATCCATTGTTTCAAAAACCGGACCAGAACGCCAGCCAAGAGTGCTCAACTTTCCGGGCCTGGTGCCCTATGCGGCGGGGGCTGCACCCCCTTCTGGCGTTACATTCCGTCTCCGCCGGCGATCCTCGGCGGCAAAGTCAAGATTTTCCTTGGGAAACGCTGGATTTCTCAGCTACATTTTGAGAGAATGATCTTGGGCAAGGGGGTCTCGCCAGCGGCCAGTCTGCGCACGCGCAAGGGCATCGTGTTGTCTGCCACAGGGTGGAGGAAGATTCCTATGAAACGTCGAGAGGGAAGAGGTTTTACACTGGTCGAGCTGCTGGTCGTGATCACAATCATCGGCATGTTGATGGCCCTGCTGCTGCCTGCCGTGCAGGCCGCCCGGGAGGCCGGCCGGCGTGCGGCCTGCCAGAACAACGGCAAGCAGCTCTCCTTGGCCTGCCTGAATTTCGAGTCGGCCCGGCGGCGGTTCCCCGGCTACGGGGAATTCCTTGTCATGGCGAACGCCAATCCCGACGACTATCCGACCACAGACCCGTATACCACCATGACGAACGGGACTAAGATCGTCGACGTCAGTTGGGTCGTGATGCTGCTTCCGTACACGGAACGCAATGACTTGTGGGAGCGGTGGCGGGACCCCGCTACGACGCTCAAAGGGCAGCTCCACATTCCGTTGCCGTTTACGATCTGTCCGAGCAACCCGCCCGAACAGACGGGTACGGGGAGTTCTTGGTTGGCCTATGTCGCCAATTGCGGCATTCCCGACGGCACCAGCACCTACGACCCCCAGAGGTCCGCCCTTGCGGTGCCCGACGGTCCGAAGACGGGCGTCTTCTTCAACCGTCAGCGGTGGGCTGCTGCCACCAACAACTTGAAGATGTCGCTCGATACCATGAGCGGCAAGGACGGCAGCAGCAACACGATCATGCTGTCGGAGAACCTTCAGGCGACCGAGTACGTTCCCACCGGCGCGGATCTCCACCGGCGGGCGATCAGCGAGGCCGACGTGGGCATGGTCTGGGACGGCAACTGCGACCCCCTCGCCCCGGCAAAGTCTTCCACCGTGCCGCCGGTTTTCAGCTTGCAGCCGGGGGCGAACCCCGATGCTCCGCGGACCCCGTATAGCCCGGCCTACGATTCGACGGGTATCATTCCGATCTACGCCCGGCCGAGTGCCAATCACCCCGGGATGGTGATGGTCTCCTTCTGCGACGGCAGCGTGAGAACGATCAGCACGCAGATCGACTACCCGATCTTCCGGCACCTGATGACGCCGGACGGCACCGGAAGCGGCCTGGTCGGCGTTCTGGACACCAGCTCGCTGTAGGCCGATCGAAATCTCCGTAGGGTGGGTCGAGGCCGCGAGGCCGATGCCCCACCGTCTCCGGCGTCAGACCGAAAGGTGGGTCTGCGCCCTAACGGGCTGGACCCACCCTACGACTCTGAATTCTGAAGGATGAATGCTGAAGGATGAATGAGTGCGCGGGGGAGTGTCAAACCGCAGGCCCTGGTGTCCGACCTCCGTTCATCCTTCAGCATTCATCCTTCATCCTTCTGCTGCGTGCCTTCCCGTCCGGTTGACCCGGGCCATCAGGTCGTCGACCACCCAATGCACCAGGCACACGTGGATGCTCTCTACCATCGCCATGTCGTCCAGGGGGACGTGGATCCCCGCCTTCTGGATCCGTTTGAGCTTCCCCCCGTCGAACCCGGTGACGCCGAAGGTGAATAGCCCCCGGCGGTTGGCCCACTCGACCGCTTCCAGCACGTTCGGGCTGTTGCCCGAGCCGCTGATCGCGATCGCCAGGTCTCCGGGGGCGGCGTAGTGGGCCAGTTGCTGGACGAAGACCTGATCGTACCGCAGGTCGTTGGCCAGGGCCGTGATCCAGCCGACGTTGTCGGTCAGGCTGAGGACCTTCAGGCGTTTCCCTGTGCCCCGGGCCAGGTCCTCGGGGGAGACGCAGTTCTTTCCCAGGTCCTCGGCAAGATGGGAGGCCGTCGTGGCGGAGCCGCCGTTGCCGAAGAGGAACACGAACCGGCCGGCCTGCCAGGCGTCGTACACCAGATCGGCCAGGTGGCGGACCTCCGTGCGATCGACCCGATCCAACTCGGCCTGCAAGCGGCGGAGGTAGTCGTCGATGGCAAGCTGCGCACCCAACATGAGCATATCCCCTTGACTTGCCGAAAGCGTTGGATTGTACCGGGAACGGGCCGCCGGGGACAGCCGCGTGGGCGGACCCGATCCTCGTTACGACGCCCTGCGTCGTAACGCACGTTTGGACGCTCTGGGTCCGCACGTTGACGTAACTCCTGGCAGTACCGTCGATTCCGTTTCGGGGACGCGGAGCGTCCCAGGAGTGCGTTCCCACGCGGGAGCGTGGGAACGAGGGTGCCGCGGGAGCGTGGGAACGAGGGCAACCCCAAACGGCCATTTTAGGTGTAGGCAATATGCCTCTCGAGCCTCCTATCCCGCCTGTTTGCCATTACCCGACAAGATGGCCAAAGTAGTCCGCTGAGTTTGCCGATCATTCGGAGAGTAACGGTTAGGAAGAGACTGCGGGCCACCCCGCCCGCGATAAGTAGCTCTTCAGAGCGGTATGATACCCCCACAACTCCGTCCATGGGAGCCCGGGTCGATGGGAACCTTCCGGTGGTTGTTGCTTTGCGGCTGCTTGTCGGGGCTTGGTATCGAGTTGGCGGCGGCCGGGAACCCGGACGGCGGGGCCCCGGCGGAACTGGTGCGGGTAAGGGCGACGGCCGACCTGTGGCTCTCCGACGGGAATCCCCGCCAACGGAACAGCAATGCCGGGAAATCCCCGCAATTGAAACTGAGGAACATCCGCGACCTGGCCCTGATCCGGTTCGACACCCGGGCCATCCAGGGCCGGGAGATCCTCGATGCCTCGTTGTTCCTCCACCGGATCGGCAACGATTCGCTCCGGTATCTCCGCGTCTCGACCGTCAATCAGGACTGGGAGGAGGGGCGGGGAGAGACCCCGGATCGTCCCGCCGATGGGGCTACCTTCACATCGGCCGACGCCAAGCCCGGGGTGGAGCGCCCTTGGGCGTGGCCCGGCTCTTCGGTGGCCGACGTGATCATGTCCGCCGGCAACAGCGTGGGCTGCTGGGCGGAGCGAAAGGACCTGTCGGGAGGGTGGATCTCGATC
>Ga0153916_10000919_pt1 | contig 20487 bp, 19 predicted proteins | sample Opewatmetagenome_FD_109642 | JGI IMG/M metagenome (GOLD analysis project Ga0153916, IMG submission 109642) | Freshwater wetland microbial communities from Ohio, USA - Open water 3 Core 3 Depth 4 metaG | ecosystem: Environmental > Aquatic > Freshwater > Wetlands | place: USA: Ohio, Lake Erie...
CTGGACCTCGATATTGCGTTCGGACGTCATGCCCCGCGGACGCTGGAAATCGGCTTCGGCATGGGCGACGCCCTGGCGGCGCTGGCGCTGGCACATCGGGACACGGATTACCTCGGCATCGAGGTGCATCGCCCCGGCGTAGGCAGTCTGCTGCGCGCGGTGGAACAGCAGAGTCTCACCAATATCCGCGTCGTCATCGCCGATGCGGTCGACGTGTTAACGCATAATATACGCGACGACAGTTTCGACGCCGTGCACCTGTTCTTTCCCGACCCCTGGCCCAAACAACGCCATCACAAGCGGCGCATCGTGCAGGCGGCGTTTGTGGAACTGTTGCGGCGCAAACTCAAAGCCGGTGGTGCTTTTCATATGGCTACGGACTGGGAAGATTATGCCAAGCACATGCTGGCGGTAATGGAGGCGGCGCCTGGATATCGCAATGCCGCCGGTGCCGGGAAATTTTCGCCGCGCCCGCAACAACGCCCGCTTACAAAATTTGAAAAGCGCGGGCAGCGTCTCGGTCATGGTGTGTGGGACTTGTTGTTTATACGCGGCGACGATCATTCGTCCCGATAATCGAGCCGGTGCCGCCAATGGCGGCGTACGTACCAAACCGCGGCGACTAGCAGTACGATGGCGATGGCGGTATCGAATTTGTGGAAGTAAGCCCCCAGGGTATTCCAGCGTTCACCCAGTTTAAGGCCGATCCAGGCCAGGCCATAACACCAGATAAACGAACCTGCAAAGGTGTAAGACACGAAGCGCCCGAGGGGCATGCGGCTGATGCCGGCGGGGAGGGCGATGAAGGTGCGGATCACGGGTAACAAGCGGCCGATGAATACGGTGATGCCGCCGTGGCGGGTGAACCACCGGTCGGACCAGGCCAGGTCGCGGTGAGAGATCAGCACATAACGGCCGTATTTGTAGACCAGGGCGCGGCCTCCGTAGGCGCCGATGACGTATGCGAGCAAGGAGCCCAGCACGCAGCCCGCCGCGCCCGCCAGGGCCGCGCCCCACAGGGTGAACTTGCCTTTGAATACCAGATAACCGGCAAAGGGCATGATGACTTCGGAGGGCAGCGGAATGCAGGCGCTCTCGACGGCCATGAGCAGCACCACGCCGCCGTAGCCTAGGCCGGCGACGGTCGCGATAACAAATCCGCTTAGCAGGGAGATAATCTTTTCCGCCATGCGGCTATTTTAATAGCAAGGCGGCGCGCGCGGTGAACTTTATGTCGCCCTGTGTCCTTTATCCGTAAAAGAGATAAGCGTCGGCGCTTGCTTGGAGATGGTCCGGCTGACGAGCTTGGGCAAGACGGCATTGAGGCGGGCCAACAACATCTCCGGGAAGCCGAGGTAGGCCTCGTCCCTTTCCTTTATGATGGCCTGCACGATCTTGTGCGCCGCACGGTGCGGATCGTCCATATGCATCATGCCCGTTTTGGCTATGCGGTGGATCCCGGGAGGGGTGAAGGGCGTCTTGACCGCGCGCGACGACACGTAGGTGACCCCGACGCCGGTATCCGCAAGCTCCTGCCGCAAGGCCTGGGAGAAGCCGCGCAGGGCGAATTGGCTGGCCGAGTAGGCGGCGAAACAGGGAAAACCGATGCTGCCGAACAGCGATCCGACATTGACGATACGGCCATAGTCCTGTCGGAGCATTTGCGGCAATACCTGGCGAGTCAATTGCAGCGGCGCCTCGACATTCACCTGGAGGACGCGCTGCATCATTCCGGGGTCTTGTTCGTCTAAACGGGCAAAGTCCATCACCCCGGCCGAATTGATGAGGATGTCGACGCCGCCCCATGCCCGGTTCATCTTGCTGATGGCGCCTTCGCGGTCTCCGCGGCGGGTGATGTCGGCTTGAATGGTCAATATTTCCACCGGGAATTTTTTTAATTCCTGTTTCATGCGTTCGCCGGCATCTTGATTCCCGTCGAGCAGGCACAGCCGCGCGTTATGAGCGGCTAATTGGGCGCACAGCGCCTGACCGATGCCGCCGCCGGCGCCGGTGATGAGGATGCGTAAGGATTCCAGATTCATGATGCGTTCTTTCTCCTGCTGCAATGCCTAAGTATTGTTCTTGATCCTGGCGATGACCGCCTGAACTTCCTTGCGGCGGCCCTCATCGGCCAGGGGCCGGTTGGGATGGCCGGGCGCGTGCATGGCCTTCTCAAGGGCGGACAAGGCCTCGGGGTAAAGACCTCTGCGGTATAGGAAGTCACCGTAAAAATAATTGGCGTCCATATCGTCCGGGTTGATCGCCAGGGCCTTCTTCAAGAATGCCTCGGCCTTTTTGTCGTCGCCGTAGCCCAAGGGCCAGCCGGGTACCCGGTAATAAAGATTGCCGAGCGTGGCATAGATGGAACCGTCCAAGGCGCCCGGATCGATCTTCTCCGCTCGCTCCAGGAAGTCGCGGGACTCGCGCGCCATGTTCAGGGCCCTGAGGTCGCTTCTAACGCCCGCGTGGCTGCTAAGGACAATGGCCTTCCATACCAGCGGTTCGGCGCGGCCGGGATATCGCTTGACCAGCGCATCCGTCATTTCTTCCGCATGGGAAAAGGCGGCGTCTTGTTTGTCTTCCGGGAGCTGATAATGGACGCGTTCCCACTCATGCTGAATGTCGAGAATGCCGTTGGCCAGGCCGTCGTCTCGGGCAAAGCCCGAAACGGAGAACAGGCTCAGGGCCAAGATCGATAAATAGTGCGCAATACCTTTCATGTGCCGCCTCGTGTCTCAGTATTGGACAACGCTATTGCCAGCTTCATGCCAGTTTTATAACCCGTTGAAATAAAAATGGTGGCGGGGAAATGCCGGTGGCGTGGCAGCTACAAAAGCTTGCAGTGCGCAATAATTGTATGAAGCATTTTGCGCCCCCGGCAGGGGGCCGGGAGGCGGCCCTGGTGAGTGAGGCTATTTGAACTTAACGGGGATCGCTTTCCGATTTGAAGCTTTACCGCGAAGGACGCAAAGATACGCGAAGGCGTTTGACGATATATTTACCTTGATTTCCTCTGCGTTCCTTCGCGGTAAATTGCTTTTATCTAAATAGCTAAATTTTCTTCAAGAATGACTCACCATACTAGATTTGTTGATTACTCAGTGGCGCCGCGAACGGCGGGGCAAAGTTTTTCCAGTTCTTCGTGTTGTGAGGGCGGCGCGGAGATGGACAGCACTTGTTTGACGTGCGAGTCGAGATGGCAGGGATCAATATAGCCGATTGCCCCCGGCGTCTTCGCCACGAATTGTACGACCGCTTCTTGAGAATGAAGGACGTAAGGGGGAGAGATGCCCTGGAAGTAGCGCTGATTCCAGTAATCTTGGAGTTGCTGCGTGGTTTTGTTGAAAAGGTTGTGCGTTAGGGCGCGACGTAATGGATTATCCGGCGGAAGATTCACGGGGATGAATGCCCGCCCATGCGCGTCGATAAAAATCTTTTTCAAATAAATATCGCGCAATATGGCCGTGCCGATCTGAAAATCCGGGGTGTCCTTGGCGACGATGACGGCTATCTCATCACTGGCGGCTGCCGCTCCGCACAGCAACAGTCCCAGCAGGGCCGCGGCAACTCTCATCGGGGAGCAATGATGGCGTGCCATGTCTTAGAAGAGAATCGCCAGGGAGCCTAGCCAGCCGCTGGGCGCCGCAATGTCGTTATCAATGCCGTCGCGATGCTCGAGTTTGACGGTAACTGCAACATCAGGGCGGTAGGTGATCCCCGCCGTGTTAATGGTGGCGGTGAGCGGCTGGATGGACGATCTGTATCTTTCGCTGCGGCCAATCAAATAGAGGTGAGCCGGCAGGGGGAATACCGCCTGAACGAATCCGCCGCGTTCATCCGCTTCTGCGGCTCCCAGACTGTGTCTGTAGACCCATTCACCGCTAAATTCCATGCGGTTAATCGTCCACAGGGCGTCTATGCCGAAAAGATCCTTTTGTTCACGCAGAGATTGCAATTCCGCGCGAAGATAGGAGGCGCCGACGAAGGCGCTATCGTCCATGAAGTGATAGGCGGCGCGTCCCCCCGCCGCCCTCTTGAAGGCGTTGCGCGGGGAAAGGCCCGAAACGTCGTCTTCAAAAGCCTGTTCCCTCTTTTGCGCGGGGTCCAGCAGGTCGCTGTCGTCGCCATAGAGGCTGTAATCGAGGCTGTTTCTTCCGAGGGCGATATCGCCGTACAGCATCGCGCCGGTAGCGTGCCGCGGAAAGGGCGCGGCGGTGGTCAAAGGCCTGTCCGCGGTCCACACCAGAGGATCGGCATGAATCAGGTTCCAATGGCCCACCGGCGTGAGAAATTTCCCGAAGCGGAAGGTGAGCGCCTGCGCGGCGCGGTAATCGGCATAGAGCCGTTCCAGATCAATATCCGAATCGTGATCGTTGATCCCATGGCGGGAAAACTCCAGGGCATCTTCGATCGCCACTTCGGCGAACAATTGCCAGCGGTCCGGGATATTTTTACTGACGAACAGACTAAGATCGCGCGCGCCGATTTTCCCTTCCTGTTGCTCCAGGTCGGAAAAATGCAGGTTGAGGTATCCGCCTACGTTGAGCCCAAGCCGCGGAAAATCCAGCCCCCGGCCCAGGCTGTAGGGGGCGTGGTCCCAGAGGTCGTCGTCGTCGGCAACGGCGGCGGATGAGAAACCGCCGACCAGCAGCAGTAATCCTAAAACGGTTCTCAAGATGGCGGGCGACATGAGCTTTCTGGACCTCGGGGCGCTGAGTCAGGGAGAATAGTGCCGTCGATGAGACATGGCAAGCTTGGCTGAGCCGTCGCGGCATCCATGTTGTACCTTGTCACAAGGATCTTATTGCTATGGTAACGGCGCAGGAAAATAACAGGCTTTTATCCGAGAAGGAAGCCCTGGCCGCGATTTTTAATGGCGTAGAATGGCGCCGGACAACGGGCGGGAATGGATGAAGAGAGCGCATCGATCACCGGTGACTATCAACAAGGCCTTGATGCGCGCCCTGTTCGCGCTCGTAATGGGCGCTGGCATTTTGGTGGGCGCGCTTTCCTTTTTCCAATTTCGCCAGGCGCTCCAGTCGGAGATCGCCCGCAATCTGCAATTCGGCGCGGGCGTGGTCTTGCAGCGCATCGACGTCTTCTTCTTCGAGCGGTTAATGAACGTTCATTTGTGGCGTCGCTTGGAGGTGATGCAGGATATCCGGGTAAGCGATGTCGACAAGCGCCTGTCGCGATTTCTTTCCGATTTGCAGTCGGGACACGGGGCGCTGTATCAAGCCTTATTGTGCACCGACAAGGAAGGCCGTGTCATTGCGGCGAGCGATTCCTCATGGATAGGCCGCATCAAGCCCGCCGAACTTGCCTGGTTCAAGGTTCCCGGCAGTGATCCCGCGGAAGTGGTGCTGGGGTCCATTCAGACGGACAAAGGCATGGTTGCGGCTTTGCGCACCACGATTCCGGATGCTTTCGGCAAAGGTGACCTCGGGTACCTCTATGCCTTGTTGAGTTGGGACGAGGTGCTGAATTTGCTGGATGCCGCGGTGGCGGGCAGCGAGCGCGGCGCACTGCTGCTTAACAGCGATGGGCGGGTGATTGCAGCGTCCCGCGATTTGCGGCAACGCCGGGATATTTATGACTTGAGGCTGGCGGAGTGGGATGTCAACGAAGGGCTTGCCGAGGCGCATATCCAGAAAGGCGCGGCGCTGGGATACTCCAGTCTATTGGTGGGCAGTTCCCGATCCGGCGGCTATCAGCGCTTTCCGGGCTTCGGTTGGCATCTGCTGATGATCGAGCCCGTTGCCGCAGCCTTTGCGCCGATCTGGCACTTGTTGTGGGGTATGGTGGCCCTGTTGCTGTTGACCTTGTTGGTGGCGGGGTTGATTTCCTCGCGTTTGGCAGCGCGGATCGCGCAGCCTATCGTGAGTCTCACCGAGTTCACGCGCCGCTTCCGCAAAGGGGAAGAAGTCAGGCCGGCGAGCGCCGCGGCGACCATATCCGAGGTGGGAGAACTCAATCAAGCCTTTGTCGAGATGGTTGAGGCGCTGGAACGGTCGCGGGAACAGATCGTGCGCGCGGGGAAGCTGGCGGTAGTGGGCGAGATGGCGGCGGTGATGGCCCATGAGGTGCGAACGCCGCTGGGCATTTTGCGTTCCTCGGCGCAGCTCTTGGCGCGGCAACCCAACTTGGGGGAGAAGGAGCGCGAGTTGACCGGCTTCATCATGAGCGAGACCGATCGGCTGAACCGCCTGGTGACCATGCTCCTGGAGTGCGCCAGCCCCCGGGCGCCCGATTTCAAACCGCACGATCTGCACGAGATCGCCGGCCATGTGCTGGATTTACTGTCGTCCAAGGCGGGGGACAAGGACGTGCAGGTGCAGCGGGATTTGACGGCGCGCGATTCGATTCTGGTGTGCGACCGCGAACAATTGATACAGGTCTTTCTCAATCTGGTGCTCAACGCGCTTTACTTCGCGCCGCCGGGCGGCTGTGTCGCCATCGCTACGCGCAATGAAGGCGGTTCGCTCATCGTAAGCATCGCGGACGACGGCCCCGGCATTCCCGCCGAGCTGCGGCAACGGGTTTTCGATCCCTTCTTCACCCGGCGCGAAGGCGGGATCGGCCTCGGTCTGACCATTGTGCAGCAGATCGTGCAGGTGCACCATGGCGACATTTGGGTCACGGAGAGCCCGTGGGGCGGGGCATGCTTCAATATCCGTTTCGATTTACACAGCGAGGTCAGTGACAGTTGATGGAAGCGCATAGAATTTTGGTGGTCGACGACGAAGTGAAGATGCGCCGGTTGCTGGAGATGTCCCTGAAGAACATGGGCCACGAAACGGTGCAGGCCGCCGACGGCGCGGAGGCCTTGGCCCGGTTTGAGGAGGCGCCTTTCGATCTGGTGTTGACCGATCTCAAGATGCCGCGCATGGACGGCATACAGCTATTAAGGACCTTGCGGGAGCGGGGCGAGGAGGTGCCGGTGATCGTGCTGACCGCCTTCGGCACCATCGAAACGGCGGTGGAGGCCATGAAGCTGGGAGCGGCCGATTACATCATCCGGCCCTTCGAGATCGAGACCGTGGAGCTGGCGGTAACGCGCGCCCTGGCCATGGGGGCGATGCAGCGCGAGAACCGGTTCCTGCGCGACGAGGTGGCCAAGGGCTGGGGCGAGTTTATCGGGCGCGGCGAAAAGATGCAGCAGCTCTATGAACTCATCCAACAGGTGGCGCCGGCCCGCAGCAATGTATTGATCAACGGCGAGACCGGCACCGGCAAGGAGCTGGTGGCGCGCGCCATTCACCAGGCGTCCGGGCGCAGCGGTTTGTTCGTACCCATCAATTGCGCGGCGATCCCCGCCGACTTGCTGGAGAGCGAACTGTTCGGTCATCAAAAGGGCGCCTTCACCGGCGCGCATCGCGATCGCATAGGGAAATTCGAACTCGCCAACGGCGGCACGATCTTCCTCGACGAGATCACCGAGATGCCGCCGGCCCTGCAAGCCAAATTGCTGCGGGTTTTGCAGGAGGGCAGCGTGGAGCGTTTGGGCGCGCAGCGCGCCGTCAAGGTCGATCTGCGTATCGTGGCGGCGACCAACCGCAATCCTCAGCAGGCCGTCGATGAGGGTGTGCTGCGTCAGGACCTCTTTTTCAGATTGAACGTGGTGCGCATCGACGTGCCGGCCTTGCGGGAACGCCGCGAGGATATCCAATTGCTGGCGGAATATTTTCTCCATAAATACAGCACCGAGCTGGGACGCCCGGTGCCGCGTTTGACCGAGGCGGCGGTGCAAAACCTGCTTGCCTATGCCTGGCCCGGCAATGTCCGCGAGTTGGAAAATCTCATGGAACGCGCCGCCGTGTTGTGCCGCGGCAAGACCATCGAGCCGCAGCATCTTCCTCTGGACTTGACCCCCGCCGCTGCTGCGCCGGCGACCGTTCCGGCAACGGTTGGTTTGACGGACAGCGATTCACTGTTATTGGATGAGCATGTCGAGGTATTGGAGAAGCAATTGATCCGGGCGGCCCTGGCGCGCAGCGCCGATAATAAATCGGCCGCATCGCGTTTGCTCGGCGTCAGCGAGCGCACCTTGTGGTACAAGATTAAAAAGTACGGGTTGTAAGCGTTGCGCGGGCGTCCGTTTTTTATTCCCGCGCAACGCCGTTCAGCAATCCCAATACGCCCTCCAGCCCGCAATGATTCAGGGCTGCATGGGCTTGCGCCTGCACCTTGGGTTTGGCGTGATAGGCGATACTGAGTCCCGCCGCATTCATCATCACAAGATCATTGGCGCCGTCGCCCATGGCGACGGACTGGGCCGGGGTGATGTTCAATTCTTTGCACAAATCCAGCAGGAAGTCGCGCTTGCCCTCGGCGCCGACGATCTTGCCCAGCACCCGGCCGGTGAGCTTGTCGTCGATAATCTCCAGGGTGTTGGCGCGCGCATAGTCGAGTCCCAGGCGCGCCTTCAAGCGTTCGGTGAAATAGGTAAAGCCGCCCGAGACCAGGCCGATTTTGATGCCGCCCGCCCGCAGCCCGGCGATCATCTGCTCCGCGCCGGGATTGGGGCGCAGCCGTTCCTGATAGACGTGATCCAGCGCGGAGGCGTCGAGTCCGGCAATCAGCGCGACGCGGCGCGTCAATGATTGCTCGAAGTTGAGCTCGCCGCGCATGGCGGACTCGGTGATGGTGGCGACCTGCGGTTTTTTTCCGATGAAATCGGCGATCTCATCGATACACTCGATGTTGATGAGGGTGGAATCCATGTCGGTGACCAGCAGCCGCACCTGTGCGGGATCGAAACCCTCCGGCAGCAGATTGATGTCGAAGGGATGGAGTCGGCGCAGCTCGTCGAGCTGTTCCGGGGCGAGCGGGCGTGCATCGCGGATGCGCCAATAGCCTTTGTGCGCCTCGCCGGTTCCGTGGCTTTGCGTAGCGATGGCATGGGCCGCGGCGTCAGTAACTTTCGGGCCCTGGAGAATGATTGTTGTCATGCTGGCACACCGGCTTGAGTTGATTGTGATGAGCCGCCCCATGATAACCCAATCATAACGGCGTCGCTTCCGATGACGGCTTCTGCGCCCGGGTTTCGGGCAAGAACAGGGCCAGTAAATCATTTAGAAAGCGCTGGCCAAACTCCGTGGGGCGGATGGCGTGCATGTCCCGCTCGATCAGCCCTTTGCGCTCCGCCTCTTGCAGCGGTCCTTCCACCGTGGCCAACGGCAGGCCGGCATGTTGGGCGAAAAGCGCCGTAGGGAAACCCTCGGTAAGCCGCAGGGCGTTGAGCATGAATTCGAAACCGGCATCGCGGCGATCTAAAGTGCGCGTCTCGGCAATGCGCGCCGCTGTGGCGGACTTTGCGAGGTAGTCGCGGGGATGGCGGACCTTGGCGGTGCGTACGATGCGTTGCGTCTGCGCGTTGCTGATCTTGGCGTGCGCCCCGGCGCCGATGCCGAGGTAATCGCCGAATTGCCAATAATTGAGATTATGACGGCAGCGGTGTCCCGCTTGTGCATAGCCCGAGACTTCATAGTGTACATACCCCGCCGCCGCAAGCCGCTCCCGGCAGCTTTGCTGCATTTCCCAGGTCGCATCATCGTCCGGCAACGGCGGCGGCGCGTGGGCAAAGAGGGTGTTGGGTTCGATGGTGAGTTGATAATGGGAGAGATGCGGTGCCCGCAGGGCAATGGCCTGTTCGAGATCGGCGCGGGCCTGCGCCGCGGTTTGGCCGGGCAGGCCGTACATCAAATCGAGATTCAGTTCCTCGAAACCGGCGGCGTGGGCCGCCTCGGCGGCGGCGATCGCCTCGCGTGCGCCGTGAATGCGGCCGAGGCGTTGCAACATAGCGTCATTGAAACTCTGCACTCCGATGGAGAGGCGGTTGATCCCCGCCGCGCGGAATTCCGCGAACTTGCCGGCCTCCACGGCGCCGGGGTTGGCCTCCAAGGTGATTTCCGCGGTGGCGGACAGGGGTAACAGCGCGCGCAACTGCGACAGAAGGCCGTCGATCGCTGCGGGCGAGAACAGGCTCGGCGTACCGCCGCCGATGAACACCGTCTCCACCGGCCGACCCCATACCGCAGGTAATTCCTGTTCCAGGTCGGCGATCAGGGCGGTGATGTAGGCCCGTTCGGTGATGCGGTCAATGACAAGAGAGTCGCGTAGCGACACCTTTTCCCCCTCTCCCTTTGGGAGAGGGATGGGGTGAGGGGAGCGGTGGCTGCTCACTTCATGGGAATTGAAATCGCAATAGGGGCACTTCCGTACACACCACGGCAGGTGTACATACAGCGACAAGGGGGGTAAGGCGGCGAAGTGAAACATGACGGCAGGTTAACAGATTTTGATGCCCGTATTTTGCAGGCATCACGATATTGTCGCAATAAAAACCCATTCCTGCCGGTGTGTCGCGGGACTGAGACTTTTTACACCAAGAAGCGGTTAACCGCCGAATTAAGGCCGACTGCCAAGCGCGCCACTTCCTCTATGGCCTCGGCGCTTTGCGCCGAATTGGTGCTGGTTCCCTGGGCCAGATTGCTGATTTGTACGAGACTTTGACTCAGGTCGGCTGCGACATTGCTTTGTTGCTTTACCGCCGCAGCAATCTGATTGTTCATGTCGTTGACGGTGGTCATGGCCGAAGTGATAAGGGTAAAGGCCTCCTTGGCTTCCATCGAATGGGTAACGACCTCTTCGGTTTGGGCTCGACTGTGCGCCATCGCCTGGGCGGCATTCCGCGAGCCTTCCTGCAGGCGCTGAATCATGTTTTGTATCTCGGTGGTGGATTGCTGCGTGCGCGAAGCCAAGGTGCGCACCTCGTCCGCGACTACCGCGAAGCCGCGTCCCTGCTCGCCGGCCCGGGCGGCCTCGATGGCCGCATTCAATGCCAATAGGTTGGTTTGTTCCGCGATGCTGCGAATGACGTCCAAGACCGCGCCGATGGATTTGCTCTCGTGCTCGAGTTGCGCCACGGTATCCGTCGCATGCTGAATTTCACCGGACAGGCCTGCGATGAGATCGGCGGTGCGATGCATACGTTCGCTGCCGTCGCGCGAACCGTCATGCGCCTTGAGAGTTGCCGCCGCTGCCGCATTGGCACTATTGGACACGTCATGGATACTGGCGGCCATTTCGCTAATGGTTGTAGCCACCTGTTCCGTGTTTCTTTGCTGATCGGCAATGGTCAGCGTCATCTCCCGGCTGGTGGCGCTGACTTGCTCCGTCGCCGCCGCGAGGCTCGCCGAGGCATTGCCAACCTTGCCGACCAAGCCATGCACCGCGTCCATAAATTTATTGAAGCCGATGGCAAACTCGCTTCGTGCATTTTGCTTGCGATAGGTAAGGTCGACCTTTTCGCCCCTTACGGACAGGTGGGCGCCGATCTCATGCAGTTCCTCCGACTGCAGGGCTTCTTTCAGACCTAGTATCGACATATATATCAAGACGCCCGATTCGAACACCACGTAGGCGGCATGGACCAGCACCATGTCCAGCCCGGTACGGTGCGTAAATAAATACACGCCGGCGTTGGCCTCTTGCAGATAATTAAAGGATAAATGGTGAACGGCGATGATCGCCGCGCCGACGACGATGGTCGCCCAATCCCGGTAATACAGCAAAAATGCCAGCAAGACGAATATCCCGAAATGCAGCTCCATCATGCCGTGACCCTGATGAATGTGCAGTGCGCTGAACACCATGAAGGACGCGGCCATGGCAAAGCGCGTTACCCGCCTGCCGGGCATCGTTATCGCCAGCGCGGTGGGCACGAGGGCGGCGGGCAGGCCGATCAACAGCGCGGGGGTCCAGGTGTCGTACAACCCGGCGAGGGCTAATGCGAACGCAAACAAGGCCCAGCATGCGGTCATCATCAACTTGTCGCCGTGGACGCGCAGCTGATGCAGGGAAAATTGATTATTCATGCGACCACCTCAGAAAGTAATAATTTTAGTTCAATCCTCACGAACATTATCGACGGAAAAGGCGATAAATTTAGTCGGGTGGGCGGGGCATATCAGATGAGCTGTGCACCGACCGGGTTTTCAGGTTGGATCGGATTCTTTATGGAGCGCGCCAATTCAATATCAAGCGCTGCTATATATATCCGATAACGTTGGCGTGTGGCCATTTCCAGAGTGATTGGCCGCCGGATGAGCCGGTCGTTGACTTGGTTATGTTGCAGGAAGATGCGGGATGTAAGGATATATAGAAGTGGCGATCCTTCAACTTGATGAACTCGAACCCGGTATGGTCCTGGCTTCGGACGCAGCGCACCTCAGCGGCCGTATATTGCTGCGTGCCGGTGTGACGTTGACCGATCACCACCTCAAGGTCTTTCGTACCTGGGGGCTGAACGAGGCCGACATTGAAGGCGCCGACCCCGAGAGCCTGCATGAACAGAAGCTCGCCGCCGCGGATCCGGCCGTCGTGGAGAAGGAACGCGCCGCAATGAGCGAGCGATTCCATCATGCCGACAGGTCGCACCCGATGATCGACGAGCTATTCCGCCGCTCATTGGAATGGATCGTGGAAAAATCGCACAAATGAATCGGACCCTGAGCCTGCTGGTTAAAACCGTAAGGGACGTTCCTTCGCCTCCGGCGATTTTCGAGCGCCTGAATTTCGTGATTAATAATCCGTGCAGCTCGATTAGGGATATCGAAGCCGTTGTCAGAGAGGATACGGCGTTGGCCGGCCGCCTTATGCGCCTGGCGAACAGCGCTTATTTCGGCTTTCCCGCAAGGGTGGATACGCTGTCGCGCGCCATCACGCTGGTGGGCTCCCGTCAGTTGCGCGATCTGGCATTGGCGACCTCGGTGATAAACATGTTTCAAGGCGTGTCGCCCGAGCACATCACTATGGAATCCTTTTGGCGGCATAGCGTCGGGTGCGGTTTGGCGGCGAGGATCCTGGCGAGCTGGCGGCGCGAGACAAATCCGGAGCGCTACTTTGTAGCCGGTCTGCTGCACGACATCGGGCGCATGATTCTATTTCTGAAACTCGCCGACGATATGGCGGGCATACTCGACGAAGCCAAGGCAACCGGCGAGTTATTGTACCTTTGCGAGCGCAAGCGGCTGGGATTCGATCACGCGACCGTTGGCGGCGAGTTGTTGAAGAGCTGGAACCTTCCTCCGGAGATATGCGCCGCGGTGGAAAACCACCATCAACCGCTGCAAGCCGGCGTCCATAAGCAGGCCGCGTCGCTGGTGCATGTGGCGGATATCTTGATGAATGGAATCGCCTGCGGCAGCAGCGGGGAGCGTTATGTTCCACCTTTGGATCCGGATGCCTGGCAGCTCCTGGGCTTGTCGCCCGGGTGCGTTGGTCCTACGCTTAAACTGCTCAAGCAGCAGCTTGCCGAAACCTTGGCTACACTGGTAGAGGTCGCAGCATGATTCGTCTTGACGATGGGACCCATGCCGAGGATGACGGATTTGGAGACGGAGCCGGTGACGGATTGCGGCGCTGGTTTAGTGCGGTGCTTGAAGTGGGCGATGTAGTTTCCGAACTGCAGGCCGTCAACAATCCGGATATCACGGAGGCTGAGCTGTTGCGAGAGGCGTGCGATCGGATCGTACATCTCTTTAGTTTCGAATGTATCGGCATTGCAACCGTCGACGAGCGCAGTAATGATTTCTGCTTTTCGGAGTTCGCACCCGGCGGGCGGCGCGATGATATTCTGCGGGAAGTAAACCGCAGAATCGAGGACGGGCATTTTGCATGGACCTTGCGCCAGACCAGGCCGGTGATCCTGCCGGCCGAGGAGCGGGGGTGTATGTTGCTTTTGTGTGCGCTGTCTACCCGCAACAGGGTGCGGGGTATGTTCGCAGGTCTGTTTTCCTCGGAAAACATGGAGATTTCCGAGGCTGCACTCAACTTGCTGCTGATGGTCCTTGCCAGCACGGCCAGCACCCTTGAGTCCATTGCGTTCCGTCGGCTGATACAACAGCAAAATCGCGATCTCGAGCAGAGGGTGATGGAGCGTACGTGGGAGCTGGAAGCGGCGCGCCGCGCCGCGGATGCCGCGAACCGCGCTAAAAGTGCCTTTTTGGCCAATATGAGCCACGAGATTCGTACGCCGCTCACCTCCATCATCGGTTTTGCGGACATGTTGCATAAAGGCTTGGTTCCCGTCGAAGACCGCGACACGGCGATCGATAGTATTGAGCGTTCCGGCCAGCATCTGCTGCAGGTGGTTAACGATATCTTGGATATATCCAAGATAGAATCGGAATGCCTGGAAGTCGAGAGCGTTCCGGTTGCTCTGCATAAGATATTGTCCGATGTCGAAATCATCATCGCGCCTCAGGCCGCTAAAAAGGGTATAGCTTTTTACATTCATCGCCATGACCCTCTTCCCGGCGCCGTGTTGACCGATCCGTTGCGCCTGCGCCAGATACTCCTCAATCTGCTGGGCAATGCGATTAAATTCACGGAGCGGGGCCAGGTGACCCTGGATGTGCGCGGTAGCGGCGATAAGCGAACGCTGGAGTTCGAGATCACGGATACCGGTATCGGTATCTCGCCGGATAGGCAGGATGCCCTTTTCCGGCCGTTTCACCAGGCTGACGCCTCGATCTCGCGGCGGTTCGGCGGCACGGGACTTGGATTGTATTTGGCGCGTCAATATGCGGAACTGCTTGGCGGGGCCATTACCCTGGACAAGGGCTGTGTGAACGGAAGCCGATTTCGGTTGGTGCTTCCCGCGATTGAGCCGGCTGAGCAGGTCGGTCGCACAGTTGTCCAAGCCTCCGAAACGGTAGGCTCGGCTGACGGCGGTCTGCACGGCCGCGTTTTGGTGGCGGACGACACGCCGGAAAACAGGCATCTTATCAGCTTGTATATGCGCATGCTTGCCCCGGCAGTGGCAGTGGAGACTGCTGTCAATGGTGTCGAGGCGGTCGAACGGGCATTGCGGGATCCCTTCGATATTATATTTATGGACATGCAAATGCCGGAGATGGACGGAGTGTCGGCGACCCAGTTGCTTCGTCAGGCAGGCTATCGCGGGGCCATCACGGCGCTTACCGCCAATGCTACAAAAGAAGACCGCGCGCGCTGCATCGCGGCTGGCTGCGATGAGTTTCTCAGCAAACCTATCAATGTGGACGATCTGCGCCGCGCGGTGCAACGCTTTTTTATGGCTAAAAGAGAGGGGGGTGACGCGCCGGCACAACGGAACCTTTACGATATGCCGGAGTTCCAAACCATTAAAACGCAGTTTGAGGCGGAGTTGGAAGGCTGTCTTGAGCGCATGCGGAAATCACAGGAGTGTAATGACCTCCAAGATATCGCGGCGGTGGCGCATCGCCTGAAGGGCTCGGGCGGGAGCTTCGGCTATGAAAATATCGGTGAATCTTCCGCCTTGCTGGAGCGTGCCGCGCGCGAGGGTGATAACGCATTGGTGCGATCTTATTTAGAAATTTTGGCTCGCGACATCGCGACGGCCTTATCGAGTTAATCGTTGAGCTGCAACACAGCGCGAGGTGATGAGTGATGAGCGATATAAAGTCCGGCGGTATGGAACTGAAGGTTTTGATTGTGGACGATGACGTGAATGCTCGGCACTTTCTCGGCTCCGCCCTAAGGGCCGCCGGCTGCTATGAAATTCAAGAGGTATCCAAGGCCGATCAAGTCATGGATGCCTGCGACAAATACCAACCGCATGTCGTATTTCTTGATATCGATCTCGGCGGCGTCAACGGGCTGGATGTCATGCGTTATATATTGGAGGAGAGGCCGAAACAATATTTCGTAGTCGTCAGCGCACATAACACGATGGACAATGTTAAAAGGGCATTGAGTGGCGGCGCCCGCGGTTTTATCGTGAAGCCTTTCACTGCGGGCAAGGTTCAAGAGGCTTATACGAATGCGCTTGAGCATTTTCGCGCCAAGAAGTGATTTAGCCCGCATTTCTCACCGGTGATCGTCGCGAGGGCGACTAAGACGTTGAAGATTCGTGGCGCACGGACCGGAGGGCGACGAAGGCATACTTGCCAGTCTGTCGAGGAGACCGCAGGGAGTACGCCGCGAAGATTCAGCGTATTAGGCGGCCGCAGTAGATTGCTGGTGAGAAATGCGGGCTACCCGCCGATGTGGTTTCCCGGCAAGGCCCGGATGAAGCGCAATACCTTTAACCCCGCAGCAACGCGATAAGTTTGCGCAGCGCCTGTCCGCGATGACTCAGGCGGTTTTTGAGCGCGGGAGGCAATTCGGCGGATGAGCATTCATGGGTGGGGACATAGAACACCGGATCATAGCCAAAGCCGTTCCCGCCGCGCGGCGCTGACATCACGCGCCCTTCCCAGGTACCTTGGTAGACGATGGGGGTGGGATCGTTGGCATGACGCAGATACACCATTACACATTGGAAGCGCGCGGCGCGCCGTTCCTCGGGTAAGTCGGCAAGCTCGGCAAGCAACTTGTCCAGATTGTCTTGATCCGAGGCGTTCTTTCCGGCATAGCGCGAGGAATGGACGCCCGGCGCGCCGTTGAGGGCATCCACTTCCAGTCCCGAGTCGTCGGCGATGGCGGGCAGGCCGGTGTGGGCTGCGGCGTTGCGCGCCTTGATGATGGCGTTCTCCACGAAGGTCAGCCCGGTCTCTTCCGCTTCGGGGACTTTGAAGGCCGATTGCGGCACCACCTCGAAACCAAGCCCCGCGAGGAGTTCGTCGATCTCGCGGACCTTGCCCGGATTGCCGGTAGCGAGGACGATTTGCTTCATGGATCAATCCGTCTGCCTTGCTTCATGCCAGGACTCAATAGAGAGAAGATGAACCAGGGGGGGCACGGAGGCAAAGCAAGAATTAAGGAAGCTCTGAATAATGCGTCATTCCGGGCGTAGCGCAGCGGAGACCCGGAATCCAGTGCTTTTAACTTGGCAAGTTACTGGATTCCGGCTTTTATGCCCTTTAGGGTATTCGCCGGGGTGACGAACTAATCAGAGGTTCCCTTAATTATTTTTCTCCGTGTTCTCCATGCCCTCCGTGGTTCATCTTGCTTTCTTGTCTTTCGGGTTGGTTTTTTTATTCCGCCAGCGCGGCGCGCTGAAACCCGATCAGCGTGGCGATGCCGCCCTTGGCCAGTTCGAGCATGGCTTGCAATTCTTCCATGCGGAAGGCGTGGCCCTCCGCCGTGCCCTGCACCTCGATGAAGGCGCCGGCGTCGTTCATAACCACGTTCATGTCGGTCTCGGCGCTGGAATCTTCGGCATAGTCCAGGTCGAGGACCGGTGCGCCTTGATGAATGCCAACCGACACCGAGGCCACGTAACCGTAGATGGGATTCTTGGTGATCAACCCCTGTTTCTGGATATGGCGCACTGCGTCCACCAGCGCCACGTAACCGCCGGTGATGGAGGCGGTGCGGGTGCCGCCGTCGGCTTGGATGACGTCGCAATCGATGGTGACGGTGCGTTCGCCCAGCGCCGAGAGATCCACCACCGCGCGCAGGGAGCGGCCGATCAAGCGCTGTATCTCCATGGTGCGCCCGCCCTGGCGGCCCTGTGCCGCCTCGCGGTGCATGCGCTGGCCGGTGGAGCGGGGCAGCATGCCGTATTCGGCGGTGACCCAGCCTTTACCGGTGCCTTTCAGCCAGCGGGCGCCCTTGTCCTCCACCGTGGCAGTGCACAGAACCCGCGTGTCGCCGAACTCCACCAGCACGGCACCTTCGGGGTGTTTGATGTAGTGGCGGGTCAGTTTGATGGTGCGTCGCTGGTCGGGTTTTCTGCCGCTGGGGCGCATGGGGAATCCTTAAAAAGTCATGGCTGGGAAAGGGGGGACGCATTATAGCCCGCTTCCGCGGTACTAGTGTAGTGAGCCAGGCTATTTGAAACTTAGCTGGGACCGCTTTCCAATTAAAAGCTTTATCGCGAGGGACGCAAAGATACGCCAAGGAGTTCGACTGAATATATTTACCTTGATTTTCTTTGCGTTCCTTCGCGTCCTTCGCGGTAAATTGCTTTTATCTAACATTCCGGACTTCCCCCGGTTTCTCAAAATCCCCCGCAAGGGGTACTATGGCAAGCCATTGATGGCGCTTATCGGGGTGTAAAAGAATGATCCATAGCATGACCGCGTTCGCGCGTTGCGAGGGGGAGACCCCGTGGGGCGTATTGACTTGGGAGTTGCGCACCGTCAACCATCGTTATCTGGAGATGTCGCCGCGCCTGCCGGAAGATTTCCGGGTGCTGGAATCTCAAGTGCGCGATCGCATCAGCGCCGCCTTGCAGCGCGGCAAGGTGGAGTGCCAGCTACGCTTTCAATCCCTTACCCAGCAGTCGGCCGACTTCGCCCTTAATAAAGAGTTGATCGCCCGTCTGGTAACGGCGACCGCCGAGGTGGATCGCATGCTTGATCAACCGGCGGCGGTGAACGCACTGGAGATTCTGCGCTGGCCCGGCGTCATCCAGTCCCCGCAACCGGATCATGAACAAATGGCGGCGGTTGCGCTACGAATTCTGGACGAGGCCCTGGCAGAGTTGCAGGCAACCCGCGCCCGCGAAGGCGCCAAGCTCAAAGACTTGATCCTGCAGCGCTGCGAGGGAGTGGCGGCGCAGGCCGCCGTCGCAAGTCAGCGCCTGCCCGATGTGCGGGCCCGCCTGCGCGAGAAGCTGTTGGCGCGCCTGGCGGAGGTCAAGGCGGAAATGGACCCGATGCGCGTCGAGCAGGAGATGGTGTTGCTCAGTCAGCGCCTCGACGTGGAAGAAGAGTTGGATCGCTTGGCGGCGCACCTGACGGAGGTGCGGCGTGTCTTGGATCAAGCCGGCCCCGCCGGACGACGTTTGGATTTTTTGATGCAGGAACTCCATCGCGAGGCCAACACCCTGGGTTCCAAATCCGGTGACGTAGAGACCACCCGCGCCTCGATGGAGATGAAGGTATTGATCGAGCAGATGCGGGAGCAGGTGCAGAACATTGAATGACGGTTTGCCCTGCCTCACAAATCCTCGGCCTTCGCCGCTGCGCGCCTTTTCACGGCCGCTCTCTCTGCTAATGAGAGGCTCACTTCGCGGCGGCGGGCAACTCCGAACGGAGAGCGGTAAGCAATGCCTCTAAATCCTCTTCCGAGTTGTAAGCCTGCACGGAAATTCGCAGGAATTGACGCCCGTTCCATTCAATGCAGGGGACCTGAATCCGGTATTTCTCGTACAACCCGGTATTGAACGACGCGAGCTTATCGATAGGGGGTAAGGGAATTACGGCCATTTGTTCATAGTGGCTGCCCTGATCCGGATATAAGGAATGCAAGCCGGTTAAGTCCGAGGCGCGCTTTACGGTCGTCTCAAGCAGGCGATGGCAGCTTTTCCGCACTTCCGGCCAGTGATGCTGCGCCTGGAATTCAATGGCCGCCGGCACCGAGAGATAGGCGGATAGATCATCGGTGCCCAGCCATTGCAAGGCCTCGACATAGGCCGATTCCTTCATGGCTTTGCGCTTTTCGCCCCAACCCCAGCCGATGATCAGTGGTTCGATGAGGTGCTGGCGGCCGGGTTTGGTAAAAAGAAAAGCGGCTCCCTTCGGGCTGCACAGCCACTTGTGGCAATTGCCCACATAGAAATCCGCGTCCAACGCGTTCAGGTCGAGAGGTATTTGGCCGGGGGCGTGTGCGCCGTCGATGACCGTGATCAAGCCCGCGTCGCGTGCGCGCCGGCACAGGGATTGGACAGGCAGGCGCAGCGCGGTCGGCGACGTAATATGACTTAAAAAAATCACCTTGGTGCGCGGCGTGACCCCCGCCCATAATTCTTCGAGAATTTCCGCGTCGGATGCGGCCGGAAACGAAATGGCTTGCCTGACGTAGGAGGCCCCGCGCTTGTGGCAGGTATAAGACCAAACATTATCGACGGCACCGTATTCGTGATTGCTCGTCAGCACTTCGTCGCCGGGTTGTAGCGGCAAGGCGTGGGCGACGATGTTGACGCCGAACGTTGCATTGGGGACGTAGACCAGGTCATCGGCGCCAGCGTTGAGATAGCGGCCGAGCGCGACCCTGGCATTTTTCATCAGGGAAGGAAGTTCCTGGTTGATGAATCGTACCGGCTCGCGTTCCAGTCGGCGCTGCCAGTCTTGATAAATGTCGAATACCGCCCGCGGCGTGGCGCCGTAGGAGCCATGGTTTAAAAAAATAATGTCGGGGTCGAGTAGAAAAAGCGGCTTGAGCGCGTTCATTTCCGAAAATGTATCCCATCGGGCCTGCCAGACATCCTACTGCAGTGTGGCGCGGTTAATTTACCATCGGCAAAGCCGGTGGCTTATTGGGTGAGCGCCTCAAAGGCGCTTTAAAACCATGAATCATGATTCACCTAAAAACGGCAAGCCAACACAATGACTCACCCCTCCTCATGAAATGATGAGGTGCCCGAAGGACGGGATGGTGTGCTTGTGAAACTACACACGCTTGCTCATTCCTTCTCCCAACCACCACCCCGTCGCTGCGCGCCACCCCTCCTCCTGAAGGAGGAGGGGATAAAATCTAAGATAGCGACTGCCGCATAGGTCAAACCTTTTGCAGTCCCCCGGCATAGCC
>Ga0153916_10000920_pt1 | contig 20485 bp, 17 predicted proteins | sample Opewatmetagenome_FD_109642 | JGI IMG/M metagenome (GOLD analysis project Ga0153916, IMG submission 109642) | Freshwater wetland microbial communities from Ohio, USA - Open water 3 Core 3 Depth 4 metaG | ecosystem: Environmental > Aquatic > Freshwater > Wetlands | place: USA: Ohio, Lake Erie...
AATTGCTTTTTATTGCGTAGCTTCGACGGTTACCTGGATGGTACATGGTGGTAGCTCATTCGGTACATTATCGGTGACTACCAGCCTCAGCATATACTCTCCCGGTGTCAGTGACGATGTATCCCATATGCTCAAGGTGTCGTTCTTCACCGGTTGTTGACCAACCTGGATTGGCACCCAGCTGGCATCACCAGGGTAGGCAATCTGCAAGGTGTAAAATCCGAAATTTACGACATCCGCAGTGCCTCGGACGGTGATGCTGCCACTCACCCTCGTTCCACTCAACGGGTAGGTCAGGTTGACCTGTCCGACCGTACACCCTTCTCCAGCTGCCACTTCACCTGGTGTTGGTGTGATTCCTTGCGTCTGGTCTGGGTTTTGAATTGGTGCTGGTAGAGTTGTAGTCGGAGTCGCCAGCAGATCCAAGGTTGCAGTAGGTAGGAGATTGGCTCCTGGTAGGGTAGGTGCTACAAATGTGACCACAGTAAATTCAGCCACCGCCATAAGGATCAGCAGCACCACCATGGTCGCGGCAGAATTGACCCGTGACTGAGCTGCCTCCCGTTCTAATCCAAAGAACGCCCCACGCAATTCGTTCCATGCCAGCACGAATTTTCGAATTTGCCAGAAAGCAAGGATCCCCAATATCACATATATCCATATCTCATATACTCGGAAGAATTGAAGAGCCTGTTCCATGCCGCTTCCACCAGCTCCGTCGTCAACACCAATGGGTGCTTGAAATGTTAGCGAGATTACAGTCGGCGCAATACCCCCCTAACGAGCGTTGTCAATACAGGAGCCAGTTTTTGGCCCGCTTCCAATACTTCTTCATGTGTGGTGATGGTTTCTCCATCCAGGTTCGCTTTGTTGCTGATTCCTGAAATCCCCAATACCCGTGTACCTCCATGACGAGCGGTGATTACTTCTGGAACAGTGGACATTCCAACTGCGTCTGCACCAATGATGCGTAAGAAACGTAAGTCTGCAGGTGTTTCAAATGACGGACCTGCCAGACAGATATATACTCCCTCTTGCAACTTGATCTTCTCTTCTGCGGCTACCTTGCGGCATAATTCTATCAGTGCTGGGTCATACGCCTGACTCATATCCGGGAAACGCGTGCCTAACTCATCCAGGTTGGGCCCACGCAAAGGGTTTAATCCAGCCATTCCAATCAGGTTGATTTGGTCGGTAATTAACATTAAATCACCAGGCGTGTAGTTCGGGTTTACTGCCCCGGCTGCATTGGTAACGATCAGGATCTCGATCCCTAAACGTTGGAATACTCTGACGGGTAAGGCGATCTGACCAATGCTATACCCCTCGTAATAATGTACCCTCCCTTGCATCACGATGACTTCTTTGTTTTCAAATTTACCAATGACCAGGTAGCCCTGATGTCCGGCAACGGTTGATATGGGCCATTCTGGTAGTTCAGTATATGGGATTACCGTCGACTGTTCCACCCCTGCTGCCAGAGACCCTAAACCTGATCCAAGGATAATACCCACCCGCGGGTGAAAGCTTGATTTGGAACGGATCAAATCCGCAACTCGATCGATCTGCTCTAATGGGAAAAACTCGCTCATAACTAAGCTGCCTCTCCTTAAATGCAACGGTAAGCTAAACCGTTCCTCCCCAGTTAACGATCCGAATTATTATAACATGGGGGATATATATGCTGCTTTTGCACCTGTTACTCATCCTATGATCACCCGCTCACCAACCTCTTGGAATGCAAGCAGCGCTTTTTCAACCGCTTTATCATCGATCCAATAATGCGTCACCAATCTAAAGCGCCGCTCGCCCACCACACCCACTCTCACGCCTGATTGAGACAGCTCCTCCGCAACCTGTCTTGCACCCACCGAAACCGAGCCAGCCAATGACATAAAGATCATATTGGTCTGTGGTGTTCCAGGATCCATGATCAGCCATGGCAGAAAAGATAGACCCTGTGCCAGATATCGCGCCCGTTTATGGTCATCAGCTATCCTATCCACCATGCTTTCCAGGGAGATGATCCCCGCTGCTGCCAGGATGCCTGCCTGCCGCATGCCACCCCCAAGTTGCTTTCGTATTCTATGAGCTTTTTTAATATATTCACGACTACCACACAGCACCGACCCGACGGGTGCACATAACCCTTTACTCAGACAAAAAGTCACCGAATCAGCCGGCGCAGCTAATTCCTTGGCAGATACACCCTGTGCGACAGCCGCATTGAAGATGCGCGCCCCATCCAGATGAAGATACAGGTCATGCTGATGAGCCAGCTCTCCGACTTCTCGCGTATAACTGGGCGTCAATGCCACTCCACCACAGCGGTTATGGGTGTTCTCCAGACACACCAGGCGTGTAACTGGCTGGTGGGCGTCACCCGGACGGATCGCTGCCTGGATATCATCCAGTAGCAGAGTCCCGTCCGTTTGGTTAGGGATTTGGCAGGAATGTACTCCACCAAGCGCGGAAATCCCTCCGGCTTCATATAAAAAAGTATGGGCTTTATTCCCTAGAATGACTTCGTCACCCCGTCCACAGTGCGCCAGGATACCCGCCAGGTTTCCCATCGTGCCTGATGGCATGAATAGCCCCGCTTCTTTTCCCAATTTCTCAGCTGCGATCTCTTGTAGTTTGTTTACAGTTGGATCTTCTCCATATACATCATCCCCAACCTCAGCTTTCGCCATCGCCTGGCGCATGGCCTTCGTGGGCAGAGTCACTGTATCCGAACGTAAATCTATCCAATCCATATTCTCTCCTTCTTTGTTTACTACGAGCCGGGCGATTTATACCCGACTAACTATTCAGGGTGCTTTACGCGGGGAGCAATCTCCTCAAATCACTGCCACGTCTGATTCTTATATATTCCAACTCACAAGATCATTGTCTCTTATGCTGTCATTCTCTGAGCCAGATCGTCCTCTCCATAAAAGCGGCACTTTTTCAAATTCCATTCCGCAATCTCTCCAGTGCACTCTTCAACTCGCCTGGTAGATCTGCCTCAAACGTTCTCGGCTTCCGTTCACCGGGCAATAAAATGGTGAGTCGTATAGCGTGTAAGAAATTCCGGTTTAGTTCAATGGTTGCATGTCTGAGGCCATATACCGTGTCCCCAGTAACAGGGCAGCCAATATATGCGAGATGCAGCCGTATCTGATGGGTTCGCCCGGTAATGGGATGCACTTCGAGCAAGGTGTGAGATTTAAACACTTCCAACGTCCGATATTCGCTCACCGCATCGCGTCCTTGGACTGCGCTTGTGACTGCCATCAGCTTGCGGTGGATTTTATCCCTGCCAATTGGGGCTTCTATCCGTCCTGAAGGGGTCGGAGGTTTTCCATCCACCAGGGCGATATAGATTTTCTGTGCCCTCCGCAAGCGGAATTGGTCCTGCAGCCAGCGCTGTGACTGGTCATTCTTAGCCAGCAGGATCAATCCCGATGTATCCTTATCCAACCGGTGCACCACTACTGGTCGCTTTTCTCCCCCAATTCCCGCCATTTCTGGGGCATGTGCTAAGGCTGCATGCACCAGTGTTCCGCTCGTATGGCCTGCCGCGGGGTGCACCACCATCCCAGCGGGCTTGTTCACCACCATCAAATCGTCATTCTCAAAAATGATGTCCAACGGGATGGCTTCAGGCAACAGCTCGCTCTGCTTGAGGGGTGGGATGTGCACCTGCACCATGCTGCCCCAGGCAAGCATCTGGCCATTTTTATGGGCGATGCTTCCATCCACCACGACATGACCATTTTCAACTAAATTTTGCACTTGCGAGCGAGAGAATTCCGGCAGGCAAGTCACCAGGAATTTATCCAGACGTGCAGCTTGCTCCCTGTCAAATCGGAAAACTAACCACTGCTCACTCAATAGGATGGTTCTCCGAATCGGATTGTTCAGGCAAAGCTGATCCTTGTTTCTGGCTCGCTTCTGCTCGCTTCTTTTGTTTTCTTTCGCTGATCCATACAGCCAAAACTAAGATTGCCGTCCCCACTGAGATGCTCGCATCTGCTACATTAAATACTGCGAAAGTACCCACGGATATAAAATCCGTCACTGTCCCTTGCGTCAGTCGATCAATCAGGTTCCCCACTGCCCCACCCATTTGCATGACCATCGCCAGGCGCATAGCCCACTCACTGCGTGGTACGCGCGGAAAGTAATATAAGATTGCTATCGCCACCAAGAATGCCAGGATGGTAAATACCAGGCCTAGCTTTTGGAACATGCCGAAAGCCGCTCCAGTGTTCTGCCAATGCACGATCCTCGCATAGGGTTCCAGCCATGGCCACGGAGACCAGCTACCCCCGAATGGGATCAAAGTTCGCACCAGATGCTTTGTCCACTGGTCGAGGACCACAATGATCGCGGCAACAAAGATCAGATAAACATAATCCCAGAAATACTTCTTCAATCCTTTTCTCCACTAATTTATGTGAGCAATCCAGCCATCATTTTACCTCACTATTTTTTGTCATCCACTGGCATCGATTGCCGCCAGGTTATCGGCCGCGAACTCCGATCGAGCAGAAACCGCTTCCTTGAATGCCTCAATGGGGTAAATTCGCATGCTATTTAACGCCTTGGCCAGGGCGATCATCACCCAAAACTCTTTTTTTGCCGCCCAGCGGTCTGTCTGGTTGAAATCGATGGAGATGACCCTGGCTCTTGTCTGGATGGGAAGTAAATTTGTATTTATGATCAATGTGTCTGCCTCGGACAGCTGTGAGAGCTGGGTCTGTATGAATGGTAAGCTCTCTTTGAATAGCAGGAGCATTAGTTCTGGTTTGGCTATCCCGGTATAGCCGATTTCATCAGGTGCCAGGATTACCTCAGAAACCGAATGCCCTGATTTTACCGTTACCGGGTAATCATTCCGTTGGGTAGCCCATAAACCCGAGAGCACCGCACCGCGGCAGAATAGCGTGGCTGCTGAATTGATTTTCTTCCCGGCCGCTCCGGCGATGACGATTCCCAGACGCTTTTTAAGCTCGCTTTGATATCTTGTTTGCATTAGCCGCGGGGGCATTGGATTTTTAATAGCTATTTTAACCACTGTTTGGTGGTACGCATGGCAGTATTCCGGTCTGGACTGCTGGTGAATGACTCCCGTGGGTAGGTTCAACCTCGAGAGCGTATTTTCCAAAAGGCTCTTGCTGAAGTGGTTATTCGGCACATAATAAGCCGTGCAGAGTTCCCATATATCCACCAGCGAGAATCCTTCATTCTGGATCGCCATAGCCAATAAATTGGCCAATCCTTTATCAAAAGATGTTGTTCGGGCTACAAAGCTGGCCCCATTCACTGCCACGGTTTGGCAGATGTCCATCGGTTGTTCCAATTGCCCGAATGGGGTGGAGCTGGTGATGCTTTCCAATGGGGTTGTGACGGAGTGTTGTCCACCTGTCATTCCATAATTGGAGTTATTGAACACCACCACTGTCACACCGATGTTACGTCGGGCAGCATTGATCAGGTGGTGCCCACCGATTCCACAGCCTCCATCCCCCATCAGGACAATCACTTTGAGTTCAGGGTCCGCCAGCTTGATCCCCGATGCGTAGGTAACTGAGCGCCCATGCAAACCATGAAAGGCGTTGGTAGTGAAGTATTTATCCACCAGCCCACTACAGCCAATATCTGTCACAATAACCACCTTGTGAGGGTCGATCTGCAACCTCACCAGGGCTTGATTTATGTGGTCAGTGATCATCCCGTGTCCGCAACCAGGGCAAAAAAAGTAGGGTAGCTGTGACTCGTCCAGGTATGTGTCGTATACAGGTGCGCTCACAGTAAACCTCCTCGCTGGATGATCTCTTCAGGAGAGATCAGCTCTCCATCCACCCGCTGAATGCCAGTCACCTCTACGCCATCGCCAACAAGCCTTTCCACTTCGATCCGGTATTGCCCCAGGTTTAATTCCGGCACGATCACCCGCCGGATCCCCGCTAGGGCATCTTTAATCGCCTTCTCTGGAACTGGCCACAGCGAATATACGATCAGCGACGAGAGCAATTTCCCTCCTTCTCGCATAGCTCTAATCGCCTCTTCCACAGCTCGTCCCGTTACCCCATAGCTAATGATCAGCGTCTCGGCATTAGGCTGTAGATCGGCTTTGACCATTGAAATTTCATCCACATGTGCCTCCACCTTTGCGGCCAGGCGTGCGTTCAAATTGCCCACTTTTTCAGGTGATTTTGTCAGCTGCCCCTTCTCATCGTGTGTAGAAGTGGTGAAGCGCAGGATGTGTGCTCCCCCGAAAGGAGATAATGCTGGCACTTCATCTGGCGATGAAGCCTGATAGGGTATGAACAGGTTTTGAGGTGACGCGAACTTCCTTTCCCTGACTTCTACCGGCACCAATTTATTTTCATCCACCGTGGCCAGCGTCAGCACCGTCTCCTTATCCGTTGCCAGGAAGACTGGTACTCTGAAGCGCTCTGCCAGGTCGAATGCCTTGCAAGTCAGGCTATAACATTCTGGCACGTTCGTTGGTGACAGCACGATCACCGGATACCCTCCTGATGTGCCCCAACGCAGGAACTGGATATCGCCTTGTGCCACTGTGGTCGCGCCGCCGGTGGCTGGCCCCATGCGCTGGACATCTACGATCACCATCGGCACTTCGCCCATGATCGCCAATCCGATATTTTCGCTATACAGGCTGATGCCCGGACCACTGGTGGCAGTCATCACGCGTTTGCCCGTCATCGCTGCACCAATACAAAATCCCATCGACGCAATCTCGTCCTCCCCCTGTATGGCGATGCCACCCACCTTGGGCAATTCACGGATCATATACAACAGGATCTCGGTTGCTGGCGTGATAGGATAGCCTGCAAAGAACGTGCAGCCAGAATCGATCGCTCCTCGCACGATTGCTTGTGCTCCATTGATCAGTTCGCGCATGGATTACCTCCGCGGGTTTTCTATTAAACAAGTATAACCACAAGCTGGATATCTGGCATTATGAAGATAATCACGTCTACCGGTATGAATTCATACCCGTATCAATCCCACCAATATCAAAAAGAGCAAGATTCGGGTGGATTTATCCACCTATTTGCTTATAATCGTGCTTATGAACAACTACCAACAACTTTCCGATGATTATGCTCGCATAGAGCAGGTCATCTATTATCTCGAAAAGCATGCCTCACAGCAACCGAGCCTGAGCGAGATAGCTCAAAATATCCACCTGAGTGAGTACCATTTCCAACGCTTGTTCACCCGCTGGGTCGGCATCAGTCCCAAGCGCTTCCTGCAATTCCTCACCAAGGAAAACGCTAAGCGCCTGTTGGCCAGTTCGGCCAGCATCATGGAATCTGCTTACCAGGTTGGGCTTTCCGGTCCAGGTAGGCTGCACGATCTGTTCATCACCTGGGAAGCGGTCACACCAGGTGAGTACAAGCAGCGTGGCGCTGGGCTCACCATCAATTATGGTTTTCACTTCACACCTTTCGGGGAGATCCTGCTGGGGGTAACCGATCGGGGTATCTGTAACCTTTCTTTTGTCATGCCTGCTGGGCGGTCCGAAACACTCGAATCCTTGCACAAGGACTGGCCAAAAGTAAAACTGGTGCAGAAACCTTCTGTTACTGGACCGCTGATTGAGAAGATTTTTACCTCCAGCGGTCGGTTCACTGGCCATCCATTACACCTGTATCTGAACGGATCAAACTTCCAGCTCAAAGTATGGGAAGCATTGCTGCGTATTCCATCAGGCAATGTGGTATCATACGGCGATATTGCCAATTATCTGGGGGAGCCAAAAGCCTCTCGTGCAGTTGGAAACGCCCTCGCGCGCAACCCTGTAGCCGTGCTCATCCCATGCCATCGTGTGATTCACTCCTTGGGTGAATTTGGAAATTACCGCTATGGTGAGGTGCGTAAGATTGCCCTCCTGGGCTGGGAAATGGCAAAGGTTTCCTACCCGGTTAATTGATTACTGAGGTTATTTAACCATGAAAGCTCGTGCCTGGACTGCCCTCATCGCAGTCTATCTCGTTTGGGGCTCCACTTACCTTGCCATCCGTTTTTCTATTGAAACCATCCCACCCTTTATGTCAGCTGGGATTCGTTTTCTGGTCTCAGGGGCCATCCTTTACCTCTGGCGTCGCTTGAGTGGCGATGTACCACCTAAAAAAGTGGAGTGGCGCTCAGCGTCTATTATCGGCTTGCTTATGCTTCTTGGTGGAAATGGCGCAGTGGTCTGGGCAGAGCAGCGCATCCCGTCAGGCATAGCTGCCCTGGTAATAGCTACTTCGCCACTCTGGATGGTGTTGATCGATGCACTCCGGCCTAATGGTGTACGCGCCAACTGGCTCACCTGGTTAGGTGTATTAGTGGGTCTCATGGGTACCGCCTTGCTGGTCAATCCCTGGCAGACTCATACTGCCAGCCCTCCTTTGGATCTAGTCAGCATGGGGGTTTTGGTTTTTGCGGCTTTGTCTTGGTCAATAGGATCTCTTTATAGCCGGAAAGCCTCCCTTCCCGCCTCGCCCTTGATGGGCACTGGGATGGAAATGCTGGTTGGCAGCCTGGGTTTATTTGCTTTCGGCGGTTTGGTTGGTGAGTGGCGACAGTTCAATCTCATGGCCATCTCCCTGCGCTCCTTGGGTGGTCTGGTGTACCTGATCATCTTCGGCTCGGGCATCGGATTTGTCGCCTATACCTGGCTGTTGCGTAATGCCCCCACCCCATTGGTATCCACTTATGCATATGTCAACCCCGTGGTGGCAATCTTGCTGGGGAGTATCGTTGCCCATGAGCCACTTGAATTACTGGAAATAATCAATGCGCTTGTCATCATTGGCAGCGTGGTCCTCATCACTACCGCACGCTCATTAGGTGAAAGAAAAAGACCAGCTGCACCTCATCCTCAGCCTGAAGATATACCACTCCAGGAAGAAACTAAACCCTGCTGAACTGCCCCTCCCCCAAATCGTTTTTAGCGAGGTTGTCTTATCTCCGAAGTCTCGCGAACGTTTGATGTGAGCGAGAATTTGGGGGAGGCTGGGAGGGGGGCGTATCTCTCCAGGATAAAAATGGGCTGTCTATCGAATGAATAGACAGCCCGATTTCTTATACATATATCTATCTTATTTTTCCTGGTCTCTTTACGATCATCAAGAAGAAAGGAAGTACGACCAAAGGCATGAAAGCGGCACCACACACACCTGACGGCTTACTAGGTGGTGTCTCGATCGGCGTCGGCGTGGGTGTGACCGGGGAAGCCGGTACGCTGGTTGGTGTAACCGAACTTCCACTTGTCGGAGTGGGAGTGATCTCCACGGGTTGAGCTGGCGCGTTGCTGGGGACGACTTCATATGCCACTCCATCTGAAAGTGCGATAACCTGATCTCCCAAAGCGAATGCATCTGCCAATTCTGGGTGACTTGCAATCAGCGTGAAGTAATCCTTCGATAGGAAATCCACCTTGGTGGTCTGCATCTTTTCTGGGTCAAATGCTGTATCGACCCATTTACCTTCCGTAAAAACATACGTCCGCGGTCCCAGCACCCGCACTGTAGTGGATGCTTCACCCATCAGCTCCGGTGCTTTTGCTGCCCCTTGCATGGCACCCGCATCTGCCGCTGACTGCACCGCTGCTTGCCCTGATGGAGCCGCGGTTGGCATTGCTAACATCTGTCCATAGGTTTCGTTAGCTAGGCGTTGTTGTTCGGCTTCTCCCAAGGGGGCTTTGTCAGTCACTAGGTATGATGTATAGGGTGTGACGATGCCGTAGCGGATGCTCAGATGTATGATCTGGTCGATGATCTCCTGGTTGGCTCCTTTCAGCCGGATTTCATTGAGCAGGTAGCCGATCTTGCGCGTTGCCCATAATCTCGGTATGGATGCTTGCCAGGTATTGGCTTGTGAACTCTTCTCGAAGACCTGATCCGTAAAAGTAAAGGTCTGTATTTCGCCGTTAACCTCACCTGTCAGGTGGACGTTTGTTTTACCGCCTTCTCGATAACGGCCCAGCAGGATCACTTGCGAACCGGCAAACAAATCCGGAAGCGGAGTTGGATATAGATCATATGTGGAGACGCTGCCAAAACTAAGCTCCAGGCTGGTCAGCACCGGGGTGCTGATACCGCTGTAAAATGTCGACAGGATTTCGTCGAGATTCATGCCTGGTTGGACGTACGTGCTGCGACCATGGTGGTCTTGCGCTAATGTATCCAAAAGGATAGTATCCACATCGTAACCGACACCAAAAGAGAACAGGCGTAAATTCGCCGGTGCATTTACAGCAAAGTTGGATAGGATGGATGGGCTGTCCGTCACACCCTCGGTAGGTAAGCCATCGGTCAGAAAAATTAGGTAGGTCGGTCTTTCGGGGTCGACCATCGCAGCTGCCTCGAGCAAGGCTCGGTTGATATCGGTAGAACCCTCTGCCCCCAGCATGTCCAGCCATGCCCGGGCTCCCGCCGCTTCGGAAGCCGGCCTCAATCCACTGGCGTACATCTCGATTCCAGTGCTGAAAGTAATCAGGTTGAACCGGTCATCTCGATTGAGATTATCCAGGATATAACGGGTGGCTTGTAGAGCCTGCTGGAATTTCTCCCCGTCCATGCTGCCTGAAGAATCGAGTACCAGGAGTAAATCCTTGGGGATGACCTGATCAATGGTATTGATCCGCGGTGCCAGCAGCACGAGGAAGAATCCATCCGGATCTGAGCTATCGGTAGGGTCACGGTAAGCTAGCAAGTGAAATGCCTGTGTTTCACCCAAGGAGTAGTACAGTGCAAAATCGATGTTTGGTAGCACGTTACTCGCTTCGTATCCGGCTACCACATGAGTATCGCTTACCCGGTTTACACCGACATCATGGCTGGGTGAATACACTGCCCGGATAGGGACATTGGATTGGATATCGACGCTGATAGTGACTGATTCAATCGGTTGAGCAGAAAATTTCTCAGTGTTGAGTGGGTAGATGTAACGAACCAGTCCACCCTCGGCTGGGTGAGCCTGGGTGTATTCCAGCTCGATCCTGCGCTCGCCTTGCGGTGCAATCGGGAAGATGCGGGCTTGTACCGCACCACGCCCAATATACTCCAGCAATGCCGGGTCGCGCATGCTGGAGACAATTTGCTCATACGTTTGGCGGGCTTGATTGGCGTCCAGCACTTCACCCTTCACAGGCTGTCCATCCACCCACAGAGTAAAACCAGATACCGCCGCATCCTCCGGTATCGGAAATATATATGTCCCTTCAATCGTCCAGTCATTTGGGTTGTAAAACACCTGGTCTACGTGAGTAACGGCCAGCTGATCTTTTATTGACACAGTCACATGGTGATAACGTATGACCAGTTGGTCCATCGGGATGACCACCGGGGGGCACATCCCCGAATCGCATGGCGGAGGGTCGGGGATAATGATCCCATCCGCATAGGCTGATGCTGGCAATAAGAAAGACAAGGTTAGGATGAGTAATAGGCTTACGGTGAGTATTACAGACTTGGGTTTCATTATCTCCTCCTTTACAGCCAGTTTTATATTCCTGGCAAGACAATGATTGATCATTTGCGCATAAGACGGCAATAAATCCTTAAAAGTTCCGGTGGTATAATCATTTTCTTGATTGGGAGACTAAGAAGACTGGCATGCCATCTGATATATTAGACAAGCTGGCTGGAATCGAACATCGCTATGAGGAGCTTAATCGCCTCATGCTTGAGGTCGGTGATGACTACCAACGTTTTGCTGAGCTAAATAAGGAACGCATGGAGCTCGAGCCAATCGTTAACAGAGCCCAGGCTTATCGCCAGGCTCTCGACAGGATTGAAGAAGCTCGTTCACTTCTCGATGGGGATGACTTCGAGCTGCGTATGTTGGCAGAAGCTGAAATTCTTGATCTGGAGCCGCAGGTTGACAGGTTGGAACGCGAGATAAAAAGTATGCTGCTGCCTAAAGACCTGCGCGATGAGCGTAACGTGATCATGGAAATACGCGCCGGGACGGGTGGCGATGAGGCTGCCTTGTTTGCAGCTGACCTTTTCCGCCTGTATTCACGTTATTCCGAAGCCCGTAAGTGGAGCATCGAGATACTCTCGACGAACGAGATCGGGATTGGCGGGTACAAGGAGGTTATCTTTCTGGTCAAAGGCAAGGGAGCATATTCACGCCTTAAATACGAATCAGGTGTTCACCGGGTGCAGCGCGTGCCAGTCACCGAATCACAAGGACGCATCCACACATCCACTGCTACGGTTGCCGTATTAGCGGAAGTTGACGAGGTTGAGATCAACATCCCCGAATCGGACATCCGTATGGATGTGTACCGTTCAGCCGGCGCGGGTGGGCAGAACGTGCAAAAGAACGCCACTGCAGTACGGATCACCCATATCCCCACAGGTATTGTTGTTGCCTGCCAGGATGAACGCTCCCAGCTCCAAAACCGCCTTCGTGCCATGAGTATTCTGCGCGCCCGCCTTTACGAAATGGAGGAAGAAAAACGCAGCGCAGAGATAGATGCCAACCGCCGCTCGCAGGTGGGTACTGGCGAGCGTTCCGAAAAAATCCGCACCTACAACTACCCCCAATCGCGCGTCACCGACCACCGTATCAATGCATCAACATATAACCTGGCAGGTTTCATGACCGGTGCGCTGCTGGATGATTTTATTGATGAGCTAGGTACCCGTGAAGAAGCTGAAAGGCTCTCTACGATTGGTGAACAGACCATCACAGAGAGCAATGGATAATCAGCGAAGCTTCATTTCATGGTTGCATGGGTAAATCATCGTAAGTGTGGGGATGCGTACCCTGACATGTCCGATAGTTGGATACGCATTTTTATTCGATGGAAAATACTGTCCAGCAATTGTACCTTCAGGTAAGCCAGGCACTTTCTCGGGTGAGCGAGACACCTTTCCTGGATGCGCAGGTATTGCTGTCTCATTTCCTTGAAAAACCCCACTCCTGGTTGATGGCACACCCAGAAGCCTCGCTAAATGATCAGCAAACCGATAAGATTTATCACGCCTTGAATCGCCTTCAACTTGGTGAGCCACTGCCCTACGTGATTGCACGCTGGGAGTTCTACGGTTTGGATTTCAACCTTACACCTGATGTCCTTATTCCTCGCCCGGAGACAGAGTTATTGGTCGAGCGAGCCCTCGACTGGTTGCATCACCACCCCACCTCCCACAAGGTTATCGACGTCGGCACCGGCTCAGGGTGCATCGGGATTTCCCTGGCAGCACACAACCCCAACGTGCATGTGCTACTGACGGATATTTCCCTTCCGGCGTTGAAGGTAGCCATGGCTAATGCAGAGATGCATGCACTATCCGATCGTCTGGAATTCCAGCAGGCAGATCTGCTGAATGGTGTCACTGGCTCATTCGACCTGCTTTGTGCCAACCTGCCTTACATCCCAAGAGATGCACTTATGCGATTACCTGTAGCTGATAGAGAGCCTCTTCTGGCTTTGGATGGTGGGCTACGTGGCTTAGAAATAACCACCAGGTTGCTAGATCAAGCCCGTGAGCACGTTATGCCGGGTGGCTTGATGCTCTTGGAGATCGAATCATCCCAGGGGATTGAGATATTAAAGATCGGCCGGGAGTATTACCCTGCTTCAAAAGTGCAGCTGCTGAAGGACCTGGCCGGTCACGACCGGTGTGTAGAAATCACGCTCACCAGCCTGATCGTGCATCTCTGTCAACCTGAAGAATGGCGAGAAGCAGTGGATTCTGGTGTTTATAGAGCCGATTCACTCAACAGTGAAGGGTTCATCCATTGCTCACGACCTGACCAGCTCCTTCAGGTTGGCAACCGCTTCTACCGTGGAATAACTCAAATGAAAGTGTTATGGATCGATCCGAAGAAAATCACCGCTGAGATTCGCTGGGAAACGGTGAACGGTGCCTCATTTCCCCACATCTATGGACCTGTTGACCTGGCGTCCGTGTCCGCAGTTATCGACCTCCAGCCAGATTCAGACGGGTATTATCGACAGTTTAATCTACCTGTGGATTAAAAGACAGGTAGTTTTCTCCCCACAGTATGCTTTTGAATGCTATTTGGGTAAATTGCCCGGTTTTGTGCTCGCTCTTTAATAACGTCTGTTCCCACCCGGTCGTCTGAACTTGCCAGTTTCCTCCTTGGGGCGAGCGAGGTTCACTTTGAGTGTTCTGTTATCGAGCTGCGTGTTATTAAACAGGCTTACTGCTTTTTCTGCCTCAGCCTGAGTGCTTAACTCCACAAACGCGAATCCTCGCGAACGCCCGGTATCCCGGTCCTTGATCAGGCTGACAGAGACGACGGTTCCCGCCTGTGCGAACATGCCGCGCAGGTCCTCCTCGGTCGTGCTGAAGGGCAGATTGCCCACGTACAATTTATTATCCATCTCTCCTCCAAAAAAATACCGCCACAACACATCGTTGCGGCGGTTCTCTCACTGCAGCAAACCTGTATCTCAGGTGATTATATCATAGCCGTGTAAACGGATGATTTTCTTGCAATTCGACGCTGTTGGTAATACTCCTGCCATATTCGTGTGTTAGCCATCATGAATACAAATAACGTAGAGCTCTCCTGGGCCATGTACCCCGATGGTCAGCGTCATCTCGATGTCTGCCGTGCGCGATGGTCCACTCACCAACACAGAAGATGGGGCATTTCTCGCGCTTTCAGTGTTCAAGACTTCACTTAGGCTCCCAAAAATATCCCTCTCCCATAGCAATGCGATGTGAATCTCAGGCAACAGGGACGCAGTGAGAGGCCTTCCCGGACCACCTGGCACAAGTAGTGAGCCCGTCTCTGCGTTGGCTGCAGTTGCACCGGTTAAGCCTGCTCTGACGTGGCTGCAATCTCGTTGTGTTTGTGCACTCGGATGTATTATATGTATGTCTGATCTTGATAACTCTTGCAAAAGCCCATCAGGCAAGTATGACTCTTCCCAAGTCAGAATTTCAGTAATGCCTTGCACCTTTAATATTTCCAATATCCTTTGAGATACTTCCGCCTGTGTGCATCGCAGGAATTTACCTCCCAACATCTCCAGCTCGTTGGAGAATATTTTTACCAGGTCATTTGCATGGGATGGAGCATTGCTGATTGAGATCGGTTTGGCAGTAAATATCTCCCGTCTCATTTCTGGTTTTTCAACCTGATTCTCCTCGATAAAAAGTTCTTTCAAATGCCTCGATTGAAAAGAGCTCCCGGCAGGGGTGGGGAAATCCTTGGAATATCCCCATCCGCTGAATGCCGGTAAATGTATCCACGCATCATTTCTTTTTATCCACCTCGCCACTGCTCCGAACCATCCTACCAGCTTTTGAGCAAATTCGAATCGCTTCGGAGATTCAGCTGCAAACGCATATAAATTCATCCCCAACCGCAATGCTGCGGGAGCGTTCGGTTTGATATTTCTCTCTGTCTGATTTACTCCCATGCCTGCCCGCACTCTTAATAGCAGCTTGGGCAGATCGATATCCACCGGGCAGGCTTCCCTGCAAGCACCGCACAAGCTGGATGCACGTGCCAGATGACCATATTCATCCTGGCTGAATAAAGCTGCCGAAACCAGGCTGCCTATCGGCCCTGGGTATGGACTGATCTTTCCATGTATTCCTACATAGGCATGTCCGCCGATCTCGCGGAAGACCGGGCACTCATTTAAACATGCCCCACAACGGATGCAGTACAGGGCTTCTCGAAGCTTAGATCCACGTACCTTGTTGCGTCCATTGTCAACCAAAATAAGGTGTCGTTGCTGCGGACCATCCGCATCATCAGCCTGACGTGGACTGTTCAGCAGATTGGTATAAACCGATATTTTTTGGCCTGTCGCTGAGCGTGGCAGCAACGATAACATCAGTGCCAGGTCATCTAATGTTGGCACGATTCGCTCTATGCCCATCAATGCGATATGTATGTTGGGTAATGTGGTCACCATCCGGCCATTACCCTCATTAGTCACCACGCAAAGCGTGCCAGTTTCAGCCACCCCGAAGTTGACCCCTGATATCCCGATGTCAGCGTCAAAAAACACCTGTCGAAGGATACGCCTGGCGAGGTTGGTCATTAAGCTGATATCTTCTGTGTAGGGCAACCCTAGCTTTTCTTCGAATAATCTGCCTACATCTTGCTTGCGTAGGTGTACAGCCGGAGTTATGATGTGAGAAGGGGTTTCTCCGCGTAATTGGACGATATATTCACCCAGGTCAGTCTCAACCACTCGTAGACCAAGTTTTTCGAGTTCATGGTTCAAACCGATCTCTTCACTAACCATGGTTTTCGACTTGGCTATAAGCTTAGCACCATGTTTTAAGGCAATCTCGGTAATGATCTTGATTGCCTGTCCGGAATCTGCCGCATGGTGAACTTGCAGACCGTTTTTATCTGCTTGGAAGGTGAATTGTTCCAGGTAGTCCTCTAAGTGCTCAATTACCTCCATCCGCACTAAATGAGCGCGCCTTCGCAGATCCTCGGCATTCACCAGCGACGATAATGCTTCCTTGCGTACCCTGATACGTCGTTCAGCATTTGCATCTAAGGCCGATTGTAAATTCTCGTCAGCTAGAGACTGTCGGATGCGTGAGCGAAATTGGTCACTCATCTAGGTCCGCCCCAGGATGTCAGCGATATGCATGGCGTATTGTTGTTTATGCTGGCGATGCAATCCCCCATTGATATTGGTGACACATCCAGCATCACAGGATACTACGACAGATGCACCCGATGCATCGATGTTTGCTATCTTACGCTCCAACATGGCTGTGGAGATTTCAGGATGTTCGATTGAAAATACGCCGCCAAAACCACAACAGTCCGTGGTATTGGGTAATTCAACCAGTTGGGCATCCTGCACTTTTGCCAACAATGCCCTCGGTTGCCGGTCTACGCCCAGGCCTCGAAGCAGGTGGCAGGATGAATGATACGTCAGCTTGCCATCAAATCGAGCCCCCAGGTCGGTGACACCGAGCCCATCCACGAGGTACTCGCTGAACTCATACGTTCGTTCCGCCAACGCCAAGGCCCGTGATAACCATCCCGGATCGTCTGCAAACAGCTCAGCATAAGAATGGCGGATCATCGCTGCACATGAGCCTGAAGGGACAACCACGGCACCTGGGTAAGGCTCGAAAGCTCGGATAGTCTGCGTGGCCATCTTGCGTGCCTGCGCTCTCAAGCCTGCGTTGAACGCTGGCTGTCCGCAGCACGTCTGGCCAGGTGGGTATGACACCCGCGCACCTGCCCTTCGAAGCACGCGCACTACCGCCTCCCCGGTCTCCGGGTAAAGTGTATCGATTATACAAGTGACGAACAGTTGTATCGTCTGGGGCATTGATTTTTCTTAATGCAATTGTAGCTGAAGTTCAGGTTCTTTGCTAATCTGGTTTCCGATGTTTATAATTGATTCCGTCGAGCAAAAATGGATCGTGAGACGATATACCGGTATAACCGTAAACCCAATTGACGTGGTAATATTAACCGCGTTTTGGGAAATCTAATTATCGATTGAATATCATGGAAAATTAAAATATGGACGATTTTAGGACTGTCATTCCGAATCACTTCACTATTCCCCGCAGAATTAATCGGCTGGGTGAGCTTGCATACAATTTATGGTGGACGTGGAACGCAGACGCTCAACGCCTCTTCGCACGCATCGATAGCGTTTTATGGGAGCAAATTAATCACAATGCTATCCAATTTCTAAGGCTGGTCGATCAGGCAGCATTAAAAAACATAACGAATGATAGATATGCATTGGAATATTACGATCGTATCATGCGATCTTTTGACGACTACGTGAAATTGAAAGATACATGGTTTGCTAATAATCACTCTCAGCATGTATATCAACCCATTGCGTATTTTTCAAGTGAGTTTGGTTTGCATGAGACAATGCCGATTTATGCAGGTGGTTTAGGTGTTCTTTCCGGTGATCATTTAAAAGGCGCCAGTGACCTGGGCCTGCCAATGGTTGCAATCGGATTCTTATACACTCAGGGTTACTTTTCACAACATATTTCCGAGGACGGATGGCAGGAAGCGCGTTATGTGCGTCTGAAATTCGAAGAGCTTCCGGTGCTTCCGTTCATTGATGATAAAGGCAATCCTTTAACCGTGAATGTAGAATTACCTGGCAGGAACGTCCTGGCACGTTTGTGGGAAATTCGCATCGGTCGGATTCCTCTCTATTTACTGGATAGCGACGTAGAAGGCAACTCACCTGCTGACCGTGAACTGACCTCACGCTTATACATCAGCGATCTCGATGCCCGCATTTCTCAGGAAATTATCCTTGGGATCGGAGGGGTAAGAGCGCTGCGGGAACTAGGTTATAACCCCGATATCTGGCATATGAATGAAGGCCATTCAGCTTTCATGGTGCTTGAGCGTATCCGTGAGCTGGTCGCAGCCGGGAATTCATTTGAAAAGGCTGCAGAAGACGTACGCTCGAAGACAGTATTTACCACCCATACCAACGTGCCTGCAGGGAGTGATGAATTTCCTCTGTGGTTGATCGATAAGTATTTCTCCAATCTATGGCCGCAATTGGGCTTGACACGCGACCAGTTCATCGACCTTGCCCACCATACGCTTTCCTGGGGTGAGACGTTCAGTATGCCGATTTTGGCGATGAAGTTTTCTACCAAGCGCAATGGCGTCTCAGAGCTGCATGGCAAAGTTGCCCGCAAAATGTGGAATTTCCTCTGGCCGAAGGTCAAGGAAGATGAGGTTCCAATCACGTACATCACCAATGGCGTCCATACAAGCACTTGGCTGGCTAGGCGCATAAGCACTCTATTCGAACGTCACCTTGGCGCCGGCTGGAAGGAGCATGTGGATGACCCCGAGATCTGGGAAAAAATAGAAAACATCCCGGACATGGAGTTATGGGCTGTCCGCCGCCATTTAAAGCGCAAATTGACCATTTACATTCTCCAACGTGCCCGTGAGCAGTGGCTCAAGGCAACTGTTCACCCAGTCCAGGTAATTGCCTCAGGTGCATTGCTTGATCCATATGCCCTCACCATAGGTTTTGCCCGTCGTTTTGCCACCTATAAACGCGCCAATCTCATCTTGCAAGATGTGGACCGCTTATTGGATATTATCAATCGCCCAAACGAGCCGGTGCAGATCATTTTTGCTGGCAAGGCTCATCCTGCCGATGAACCTGGGAAATTGCTCATTCAGGAGGTCTATCGAGCAGTCAAGAAAGCTGAGAGTGGTGGTCGCCTGGTTTTTCTAGAAGATTATGACATGAACCTGGCGCGCTATTTGGTCCAGGGTGTCGACGTATGGATGAATACACCTCGCCGTCCAAATGAAGCCTCCGGTACTTCTGGCCAAAAAGCCGCCATGAACGGAGCGCTCAACTTCTCAGTGCTGGATGGTTGGTGGCGAGAGGGATATAACGGTTCCAATGGTTGGGCAATCGGTGATGATCAGGACCGCGAGACGAACGAGCTGCAGGACGAAGCTGATGCCGATAGCCTTTACGACACCCTCGAGAACCGGATCATCCCGTTATATTACACCGATCGTTCTGCTGATGGACTGCCTGGTGACTGGATTGCTGTGATGAAGGAGTCAATCCGTACCCTCACCCCACGCTTCAGCATCCAGCGTATGCTTAAAGAATATACCGAACGCATGTATCTACCCACCGAAGGGTAACTATGGATTTGCTTTTATCATCTCAAGCCTGGCTAAGTGCCGCTCTAATTTTCGTCCTTCGCGTTTCCGATATGACCTTGGACACGCTGCGTGTTTTATTTGTCATGCGGGGTAAAAAACAGATTGCCTGGGTGTTAGGTTTTATTCAATCAGCAATTTATGTCTTTGCGATCGGTAAAGTACTTTCGCAGTTGAATAATCCACTGAATATCATTGGTTACGCCGCTGGATTTGCAACTGGGAATGTAGTTGGCATGATCATCGAAGAGCGGATCGCAGTCGGCCACATATTGGTCAATATTATCAGCCCCAGGCTCGGCTCTGCCATTGTCACTCACTTGCGCCAAAACGGTTACGCCGTTACGGAGCTTTCTGGACGGGGAAAAGACGGTATGGTTTCGATGATTAATTGCTCAGTTTTGCGTAAACAGGTGGATAAGGTACATGAATTGATCAGCGAAATCGATCCCGAAGCCTTTATTACTGCCGAGGATGTCAGGCCAATCAAGCATGGATTTTGGAGAGCTTGAAATCATTATAAAATTATTACCGGGATACATCTGCTATGGAAGGCGCCTATAGGGTGACTGATAAATGAGGATTCTCTTTCAAACGAGTATAAACGGAATTCTAGGAGAACACGCATGGATGTAGTGCTTTTAGCCAGGCTTCAATTTGCAATCACGATCGTCTACCATTTCTTCTTCGTCCCCCTCACGCTTGGCCTTTCTTTGGTCGTCGCTATTCTCGAAACAATTTACGTAATTACGGGAAAGGATGCCTACAAGCGCTTGACCAAGTTTTGGGGCAAATTGCTCATGATCAA
>Ga0153916_10000921_pt1 | contig 20478 bp, 16 predicted proteins | sample Opewatmetagenome_FD_109642 | JGI IMG/M metagenome (GOLD analysis project Ga0153916, IMG submission 109642) | Freshwater wetland microbial communities from Ohio, USA - Open water 3 Core 3 Depth 4 metaG | ecosystem: Environmental > Aquatic > Freshwater > Wetlands | place: USA: Ohio, Lake Erie...
TCAGTACGTATGAGCGCTCCATCCTGGCAACACCCCTGATCGTAAAACAGGATGGAACGCGCGAAGAGTTCGATCATGAGAAATTAAGCCGGGGCATACGCATCGCATGTGCCAAACGTCCCGTCCCTGCAGCGGATGTTGATCGGCTGGTAGGGGAGATAGAAGCCACGCTTCAAGCTATGGGGCGCGCGGAAGTTTCCTCCAGAGTTGTTGGTGATATGGTCATCGCTGGTCTGAAGGAAATGGATCAGATTGCTTACATACGTTATGCCATTGTGTATCTTGGCTTAGATGATTTACGCTCTATCCGAAAAGAGATCGATCGTTTATTGGAAAGCTGAGCATTATTGGGTGGATTGGAGAACCATTATGGGACAAGCTTCACACGAGCGAATTGATCGGTTTGGTCTCATTCCGACTCCTGAGATGCCTTCCGGATTAGCGGAGATCCATCTCACGGATAATGCACGCCAGGTACTCATCCGGCGTTATGTCAGGCGAAATCGTGAAGGCAAACCCGCTGAAACCATCGAGGGGATGTTCTGGAGAGTAGCTTACCATGTAGCTAAAGTGGAGACGAAATGGAATGGGAATGAGATCGAACGAGCTGGACAATTTTATAAACTACTCACCAGCAAGCAATTCTTTCCCAACTCACCTACTTTTACTGGCGCAGGGACCCCATTGGGTCAACTGGCAGCCTGTTTTGTACTGCCTATCTCTGATGACATGGGACGGCATGAAGCCGGGATATTCCAAACCCTGCGGGATGCCGCCTTGATCCAGCAAACTGGAGGAGGCAATGGATTCTCCTTCTCACGCTTAAGACCCAAAAATACTCTGGTCAAATCATCTGCTGGGCAGGCGACTGGCCCGGTTGGATTTTTACGAGTGTATGATAAGGCGTTTGGTGAAATTGCCCAGGGTGGTACACGCCGTGGTGCAAATATGGCGGTATTAAGGGTCGATCACCCTGATATCGAAGACTTCATCAATTGCAAAACCGATGAGAATGCCATTACCAACTTCAATATCTCCGTAGGTATCACAGATGCATTTATGAAAGCGGTGGAAAACGACGAAATGTGGGATCTACGCTTTCCGGATGTATCCAGCCCTGGATACCATGAATTCCATGGGACTCTGGAGATGGCAGAGAAAGCTGGCATTCCGATCATCACTTTTCAACAAGTGAGAGCACGCGATTTATTCAATAAGATCGTCAGGCAAGCCCACCATAATGGTGAACCCGGCATGTTATTTTTGGACACTGCAAATCGATCCAATCCCGTTCCCCATTTGTATCAGCTTGAGGCTACCAATCCCTGTGGGGAGCAATGGCTGGGGCCCTATGAGAATTGCTGTCTGGGTTCGGTTAACCTGGCTGAGATGTTTGGTGCAGATCATCATGTGGATTGGGAGAAGCTGCGGGAGGCGGTAGAGACCTCCACCATCTTTTTGGATGACGTCATCCAGGCTAATGCATACGTCCCGGCTGTGCAGCAATTAAAAAAAGCGGCTGACCAAGCGCGACGGATTGGGTTGGGCATGATGGGCCTGGGTGATTTGATGTTCCATTGCGGCATCCGTTATGGCTCAGAGGAAGGACAAGAATTTGCTGCTCAGGTGACTGAATTCATCCGTTATCATGCAATATTGACCAGCATCGAGTTATCTAAAATACGAGGAGCGTTCCCAGCGATTAAGGGATCAATTTATGACCCTGACCAGATGAGCTGGGTCCCACCCGAGCCACTCACACCCTTTAGCAGCGATTTCAAGCGACCCGCAGTGGATTGGGAGAAGGTTAATCAAGGGATCAAGACTAATGGTATTCGCAATGCTGCTCAAACCACCATAGCCCCTACAGGGACCATTGCCACCGTGGCGGGATGTGAAGGTTATGGTTGTGAACCCGTATTTGCCCTGGCATACATACGTCACGTAAATGACAACGGGCATGACTTGCCGTTGACATATACCAGCCCACAATTTGAAAATGCGCTGGTTGATGCTGGTATCGATGAGCAGACGCGTCGGTCAATCATAGAGCAGGTGATGGAGAGCGGAACCTGCCAGGGGAATGAGGCAGTTCCTGAGGAGATCCAACACGTATTTGTCGTTTCGCAGGATATCACTGCGGAGGAACACGTGCGCACTCAAGCTGCCATGCAGGCTTTCGTGGATAATAGCCTGAGTAAGACGGTCAATTTCCCAGCCTATGCCTCCGAGGAGGACGTTGCCACAGCGTACATGCTGGCATGGAAGTTGGGATGCAAAGGGATCACGGTTTATGTGACAGGCTCTCGACAGAAGGTCGTCCTGGAGACGAAAGCCACCTCACGAGAAAAGGAATACGGAATTCAAGATGTGCAAGGTCAAGCTGTCACTGCTCCAATTATCGCGGCTGAAGAGGAACAGGTCTGGTCTGTCTCGAAGAAACCACGTCCTCGACGCTTGAGAGGCTACACGTACAGTATCAGCACCCCCGTAGGTAAGGCCTTCGTAACCATTAATGAGAATGGCGGTGACCATCCCTTTGAGGTATTTGTCAGCACTGCCAAAGCTGGCTCGGAGACCGCGGCTGTCTCTGAAGCCATTGGGCGTTTGATCTCATATCTATTAAGGATTGCCTCTCCAATCCTGCCCCGCGAGCGGCTCAAGGAGATAGTCAAGCAGCTATCCGGTATAGGGGGCGGGCGATCCTTGGGTTTTGGTCCCAACCGGGTACGCTCGCTGCCGGATGGGGTAGCCCAAACGCTGGCGGAATACCTTGAAGATTCGGAGGAATATCAAGAAGCTGCCGCGAACGGTGGGAACGGTGGTTACGGAAAATACCCAATTCGTCCATCAGATATCCCAGAAAAGACACAGTCAGCGGTACAGCCAGCCTTCCAGATCGGTGACTTATGCCCTGAATGCGGTCAAGCAGCAGTAGTTAATGAAGAAGGCTGCCGTAAATGCTACGCTTGCGGATATTCTGAGTGTTAATTAAATTATGGAAATAGCACAGGGCACCGATTTGGTGCCCTGTTTTAGTTAATTCGTCGTTTTGGCTTCCAATTTGGTGATCAAGACATCCAATAAAATGGAGTTGACCTGGTTGGCTTGAGTGCTGAAGCGGGCCTGAGCGGTGGCTTGCATGGATGGATCCTGTGTTCCCTGTAGCATGGGTCCACCATCCAGCCCGACTGCGCTGCCTGCATCACCACCAACGCCAGGTCCTCCTTGAATTACGACTGCACCGCCACCTGGTATATCACCTCTGGTTTGACCTCCACCCGTCGAACCGCCTGAAGATCCATTTGGGGGACTTCCCGCTGACCCACTTGGAGAATTGCCTGAGGGGAAGCCTCCGCTAGGAAGATCAAAGCCCGGTGTGCTTTGTGGGTTGGGAGTTCCGCGCGGTCCCATACCTGCTCCCATCGTCTGCATTAAGTTCATCATATCTGTATTGGTGAGATTCATTGCCTGGATGGCTTGAACCTGTTCAGCCATCATTGTGCTTTCAATCTGGTTAAGCAACGCTGTCACTTCAGCTTCAGCAGCAGTTTGGCTGGCACTGAGGGAGCGGTATGCTTGCCACAAGGGTAACAGTTTGGTTGCTTCATCAGTGGTAACAGCCTGGTCGGTATCTTCGAGCGTCAGGGTACCAACCAATAACACATTTACCTGCGATAAACTTGGATTAGCTTGTGAGCTATTGGAACCACTTGTGCTTGGGGTTGAAGCAGTCTGGTTGGATGTTCCACCACATGCGGCTAATCCCACTATAAAAATGACTATTGTATTTAGCAATAATAGAGTCTTTGTCTTCATTTTTTCTCCAAGAAATTATTCATGCCGTAATGCCTCGATAGGGTCAAGCTGTGCGGCTTTATTGGCCGGATAAAAACCGAAAAAGATGCCTACTACTGCGGCGGATACAAAGGCAAGCAGGATCGAATTCGGTAGGACTACCGTGCGCATGTCACCGATTTTATTGAACAGCCAGGAGCCTCCCACCCCTGCAATAACGCCGATCAACCCGCCAGTCAAACTCAATAAGAGGGCTTCAGTGAGGAATTGACCACGGATATCACCTGGTATGGCTCCCGTTGCCTGACGGATACCGATCTCGCGCGTGCGCTCAGTGACGCTGACCAGCATGATGTTCATGATACCAATCCCACCGACGACAAGAGAGACAGCTGCTACCCAAGCCAACAATGAGCGGAAGGCTGCAGTGGTGGATTCCTGGGTGGCAATGATATCTTCCTGCGTGCGTACAGTGAAAGGTAAATTCGCCACAGTGGTTTCATGTCGCTTAGCCAGCAGGATCTGGATCTGGGTGATCACTTTATTCATATTATTCAGATTGGTTACCTGAACCAGAATGGTACCTACCTGGTCTCCCTGGACGCGTGCAAAGGGCGAAAAAGTGAACTTTTCAAAGACCAATGTCAGGGGAATGTAGACTCGTGCGTCATAATCGGTATTGCCGACGACACCTTTCTTTGCCATCACACCTACGACGGTTAATCGAACATCGCCGACGTAAATCTTTTCACCCACCGGGTCTACATCTCCAAACAAGGTCTGTGCGGTGGTGTAACCCAGCACAACCACCTTGGCGTTGTTATCGATATCGGTTTGGGTGATGAAACGCCCGGAAGCTTGGGAGACGTCTCTAACCTGAGGATATGAAGGGGTGGTGCCAATCACCGTAACACTGTCCACGGAGGTGCTCTCGTACTTTACCAGTTCAGTGATGTCACGTTCCACTACCACGCCCGAGATGCCAGCGATTGAGTTGTTAATTGCCTTGGCATCGTCATAAGTCAGAAAGGTAGCATTCATACCCGATGTACGTGAAGGTGCCTGTTGTCCGCCCATGCTTTGGGTGACAAACAACAGGTTCGTGCCCAGGTTTTTGATATTGTCAGAAATGGTAGCTTCCGTCCCAGCGCTGATGGCAATCATGATGATCACTGCTGCCACGCCGATGATGACGCCGAGCATGGTTAGCAGGGCGCGCAGCTTATTGCGGGATATTCCTTCACCCGCGATGCGCAGGATTTCAGAGAGCTTCATGTCAGGCCTCCCACTTCTGTATACACCGATTCGTTGATAGGATTCGTATTCCCGTTTAGCTTCCCATCTTTGAGATACACGGTTTTTTCAGCATATGCGGTATTTTTAGCATCATGGGTGATCATTACTATCGTGCGTCCCTGGGCATTCAGGTCCTGAAGGATTGTCATTATCTCCAGCCCGGAATGTGAATCCAGGTTGCCCGTAGGCTCATCAGCAAGGATCAATGCGGGTGAATTGACCAGTGCCCTGGCAATTGCCACGCGTTGCTGCTGGCCTCCTGACATCTCGGTTGGTTTATGGTGATCGCGATCTGCCAATCCGACAGAAATGAGCGCATTGTGCGCCAATTCCAATCGATCCTTGGTAGAAATATGCCCGTTGCGGCGGTACACGATGGGCATAAGCACGTTCTGCAAAGCTGTTGCCTGGGCAAGCAGGTTGTAAGATTGGAAGATAAAACCGATCTTTTGATTGCGGATATGTGCTAATTGCTCACGGCTCATCCGACTGACGTCCTCACCTGCTAACAGGTAGCTCCCACTTGTGGGTCGGTCCAGGCAGCCCAGAATGTTCATCAAGGTGGACTTGCCGGAGCCGGATGGTCCCATTATGGCAATAAACTCACCTGCCTCTACACTCAGACTGATCCCATCCAAAGCAGTCACTTCTACATTACCCATCTTGTAGATCTTGGTTATTTGTTCGAGTTCGATGATATTTGTTTCACTCATGGGGTCGTCTCCACAATACCGGTGGTGACCACATCACCTTCGATTAAGCCTGATTTGATCTCGGCAGAAGTGTAATCCATCAGTCCTACTTCGACTGTCTTCAGCACCGGTGTACCATTCTCTATGACGAAAACGGCATAATTGCCTGCAGAAAGCTCATGCAAAGCTTCAACTGGGACGAGTAGCACGTTCTGGGCTTGAGCGCTGATGACCTCAACCGTAGCGCTTAATCCAATAGGCAGATTTTGAGGTTTGGAGAACGATGAGGTATCCAATTGAACCGTTGTTTGTATTGCAGTGACACTAAAAGCATTAGAAAGGCTTGGGTTAATGGCAACCACCTTCCCAGTAAAGGTTTGATTAGGAAGGGCGTCGAAAGTGACTGAGACCTGATAACCAATACCAACGTTATTTAAGTCAGTCTCATCCAGTAACACTTCCAAGTATGGTTGGCTGAGGTCAGCCATGGTAATAAATTTTGCAGTGCCTACTGTATCACCAACCGAATTGGATATTGACAGGATTGTCCCATCAAAGGGAGCGGTGATCGTGTCACTGACCGATTCTGCCTCGACTACTTCCAGATTTGCTTTGGCATTATCAAGTTGAGCTTGGGCGATTTGGATATCCAGTGAGTCTGGTCCGGAAGAAGACTGAAGATTATTGATTTCAGTTTGATCTTCAGCGATCTGTGATTGCATTAACTGAATAGAAGCCTTGGTCGAGTTAATCTCTGCATCAGCAGCATCCAACTCAGATTGAGAATATTTAGAATTACACCAATTGTAGTTAAGTTCAGCAGCTATCATTTGCTGATATTCTGTGCTGTTCGTCAAATGTGCTGAGCGGTTCCAACGATCTAAAGCTGTTTCGTAAGCTTCTAGCTTGCTTTCGATCGTATCCGAATCACAACGTTTCCAATTCATACTGGCACGTGTATTGATCAGATCGGTGAGAGTGCTTTCCGTGTCGATCACACTCAGTTGCATCGCGGCGAGGTCCGACTGCAGCTGAGCCAGGCTCACTTCATTTGCTGAAGTAGAGGTGAGATTATCCATATTTTGCTGGGTTTGTAATACGGATAATCTTGCTGATGTCAGCTTTGACTGGATGGTGGCAGCATCATCACTAGGCGCCGAGACTGCCAGAACATCGCCTTTCTTTACCTCATCACCTACAGCGACGTATAATTGCGCAAGGACCCCACTATATTCAAAGCCTAATTGGGCTTTATCCTGGCTGATGACTGAACCGGTTCCACTGGCTGAGATCACCATGTTGCCTCGTTTTACCGTCGTTGTTTGCAATGGGGTGGTGCTGGCAGCTTCGGCAGTGGTGGTTGTTTGGCGATAATAGTAATAACCTCCACCAGCTGCAGCTAATAATACAATTACCAAAATCCAAAATAACGGTTTTCTGAACATAAGCCTCCTTTTTTATATGAACAGTTTTGTCATGTTCATTGTAAAAAAAGAGTGTAAAGACATGGTTCAGAGATTATTTAGAAATTGTTATGAATTTCACAGAGACACTGATGGTAGAGTGCCACAAAAACTCGCTAATTGCTTATCTGTAATAAAATTAGGATGTCCAGCTTTTAATTGGTACGGAGATAGTCATGTAGATCGAATCATGGATGTAACTATGCCTCCGTCTCCAATCTTTCTATCCTGGAGGTCAGATGACTGCTCAAATCACGATCCGTGGAGCTCGGCTGCATAACCTTAAAAATATTACCCTAACGATCCCCAAGAACCAACTCGTCGTGCTGACTGGAGTGTCTGGGTCGGGTAAATCCACCCTCGGGTTCGACATCCTATATAAAGAAGGCCAACGCCAATATCTAGAATCGCTCGGTTTGGTTGCCTTTGGGCTGAGCAAACCCCCGGTCGACGCCATCACAGGACTTTCCCCATCGATCAGCGTGGATCAACATCTCACCAACCGTAGCCCGCGTTCCACAGTTGGTACAGCCACCGATATATATACTTATCTGCGTGTGTTGTTTGCCCGCCTCGGACACCGCCCCTGTCCGAACTGTGGCAAAGACATTCCACCTCTCTTTGACCCTTCGAATCTAGAATGGGAGAGTCAATCCAGCGCGGATGACGATGCCTCTGCCCCGGAAGAAACCTTTCCATGCCCACATTGCGGTGCGTCTATTCCAGAGCTTAATATGGCTCATTTTTCCTTTAATAAGCCCGAAGGGGCTTGTCCAACATGCGCCGGATTGGGCAACATCCATCAAGTCAATATCAAACACCTGGTCGACGAAGATAAGAGCATACACGATGGCGCTGTCACTGGCTGGAACGACTTACTTATCAACTACTACACTACTGCTTTGCACGCAGCTGCTGATCATTATGGATTCGAATATAATTTCTCACTTCCGATCAAAGACTTTACATCACCCCAGCGCGACCTGCTGTTCTTTGGTGTGGACAGTCCACTATTTCACCGCCACTTCCCAACAATCAAGACTCCGACCACTGTCCGCCAAGGACACTTCGAAGGCATTGCTACCAATCTCCTTCGCCGCTATGCTGAACACATCCAAGAACACATCCAAGATACTGATTACCATGACAAATTGGAAGAATTCCTGATCGCCCAAACCTGTCCTGACTGCGCCGGCACACGCTTACGACCTGAAAGTCGGTTCGTAACCGTCGACGGTCAGTCCATCATCGCGGTTTCACGCCTGTCAATCAACGATCTCGGTGCCTGGTTGGATAGCCTCTCCAGTGTTTTTACACCCGATGAAATGAATATCGCAGAACCTGTCCTTGTCGATCTGAGTGAGGGCATCGCGCGTCTGGTCGATGTCGGTGCAGGATACCTGTCTATAGAACGTTCTTCACCGAGTCTCTCGGCGGGTGAAGCCCAGCGTCTACGCCTGGCGTCTTTACTTGGATCAGAGTTGAGCGGGGTGCTTTACGTTTTCGATGAGCCGACCATCGGGCTGCACCATCGTGACACCCATCACCTGATTGACATCTTGTGCCGCTTGCGAGATCTGGATAATACCGTTCTCGTCATCGAACATGACCTGGAAATGATCACCGCTGCAGATTACGTGATCGACTTCGGTCCCGGCGCGGGTAAGCACGGCGGGCAAGTAGTCGCTTCTGGTACACCAGTTGAAATTACAAAACAATCTGAGTCGCTTACCGGGGATTACCTGGCCGGACGGATTTCCATCCCGGTTCCACAGCACCGTCGGATGCCAAACGGTAAAGCTATTACGATCCACGGTGCGCGCCATCACAACCTACAGGATATTACGGTGAGCCTACCACTGGGCATGCTGGTTGCGGTGACGGGTGTATCCGGGTCAGGGAAATCCTCGCTGGTATTCGATATCCTTGATCGTGCCATGCGCCAGCACCTTTATGGCTCGAACGACACCCCTGGAGAGTACGACACGATCGAAGGTTATGAATATATTAAAAAGATCATCACCATTGACCAAGAGCATATTGGGCGTATCCCACGCTCGAACGCCGCGACCTATACGGATACTTTTACCCCGATTCGCGATGCTTTTGCAGCTACTCCTGAAGCTCGTCGCAAGGGGTTATCCGCCCGGCACTTCTCCTTCAACGTCCCAGGCGGGCGTTGTGAACGTTGTGAAGGTACAGGCGTCCTGACCGTCTCAATGCAGTTACTGCCTGACGTGGAAGTACGCTGCCCAACCTGTCATGGACGGCGTTTCACCCGCGAGACACTTGCAGTGCATTACCGTGACCATGACATTTCCCAGGTGCTCGATCTGACTGTCGAAGAAGCCTTGATGCTGTTTACGGATATTCCCGCCGTTCGCTCACGCCTCCAGGTGTTATCCGATGTCGGTCTAGGCTATCTCCAGCTCGGGCAACCCGCCACCACACTTTCGGGTGGTGAAGCTCAGCGAATAAAACTAGCGAAGGAGCTGGGAAGGCGGGTCAGTGGTCCCACACTGTATTTGCTAGATGAACCTACTACAGGCCTGCACCTGGCTGACATCTCCTGTTTGCTGGAGGTGCTTCGACGCTTCGTGGAAGCAGGAAATTCCGTGATCGTCGTTGAACATAATCTGGAATTGGTAAAAACAGCTGATTGGGTCCTCGACCTTGGTCCGGAAGGTGGGGCTGCCGGCGGTAAGCTGATCGCTCAGGGGACTCCCGAGCAGATTGCCATGGTCACTGCTTCTTACACCGGTCAAAGCTTGAATGAATTATTGTAGGTTCCTGAAATCTAAACCTCACATATCCAAAGACCTAACAAATGAATAATCTGTTCAACAACTAGCACCAGCAAAACCACTTTTTGCGGTTTTACTGGTGTATTTTTACGCCAGTTTTTCATTATGCGCTATCAAAAGCTCATCTCAATACGGGAATCTAACGATGAAATCCTAATCCTATCAAAATAACTTCTTAATATTTCCTAAACATCTCCTTGTTATCCTTCAATCAGATCCATGTGGGATCTTATGGTTATAACAATTAACGAAAGGAGATTTTTGTGAAAAATATGCAACATAAAAAAACCATAACTATTCTCGTCCTGGGTGCCCTGGCGGTCGCAATGACCTTCGGAGCCATAGCCTACCGATCGGTTTTTGCCGCCACACCCACTACCGTTTCCACGAGCACTACCACCCAGGCTAATCTTAGCTGGGGAATTAGAAAAGGCCCTATTGGAGGCTATAGTAACGAGGAGCTGGCTAATGCTTTGGGCATCACTACAGATGCACTGAATACTGCCTACCAAAATGCATATTCAGCCGCGCTAAAGGATGCAGTCTCGCAGGGTTTGATCACCCAGGCACAGGCTGACCAGCTGACCGCAAATGGCAGCGCCTTTCCATTTGGCAATCGGTGGGACAGCTGGCTGACCCAGAATGGGATCGATTTCAATACCTACCTGGCGAATGCCCTTAATATCAGCGTTGATCAGCTGAAAGCTGCTTACCAAACTGCTTATGATGCCGACATCGATCAGGCTGTGACGGATGGCAATCTTACCCAGACACAGGCGGATTTGCTGAAGGGTCGGTATGCTTTGACCAATGACAGCACCTTCCAATCCAGCATGCAAACAGCGTACACATCCGCGGTCAATGCTGCCGTAGCATCGGGTGTCATCACCCAAGCACAGGCTGACCAAATTCTAAGCAACAACAGCAATATGTTCATGCCTGGTATGGGCGGTCTGGATGGTCGGGGTGGTCCTCATGGTCGTGGCGGCGGAGGTTTTTTGCCAGATAACAATAACCTGCCTTCCACAACACCATAATAAAAAATTTGGAACCGCTTCATTTCTTCTCCTCCGATTAAAGGTAGAAAAAATATCCGGGGCTGGCGACCCCGGATACCGGGTTTAACAACCCTGGATGACCGCCAATTTCAAGCTTCCGGATTTATAAATAACAGGTTTTTGTTAGTGATGATAAAATCCACATATGGCTAAAAAGATAATGGTTGTTGATGATAAACTCGAGCTCCGCACACTTTTGAAATCCTATCTCACTCAAGAGGGTTTTGATGTTGTCACTGCCAATGACGGTCAAGATGCTTTATTTGTCGCAAGGCATGAAAAACCTAATCTGATCATCCTGGATTTGATGATGCCTGATATGGGTGGATACGAATTCATGCGTTCGTATAATCGTGAGGCAGATACCCCCGTTGTCATTCTAACGGCGAAGATTGACGAAAATGATAAAGTGCTTGGCTTGGAATTAGGCGCAGATGATTATGTGACCAAGCCCTTCAGCCCAAGAGAGCTGACTGCCCGTGTGCGAGCAGTCCTACGCAGGGCGGAAAAGCAAGGACCAGCCCAGGATATCATAAGGTTTGGCTCGATTGAATTAGATTGGGCAGGACGCACCACCACCGTAAATGGGGAGGTGGTGGTATTAACCCCCTCAGAGTTTTCCTTGCTGGGGACCCTGATGGCTACCCCAGGGCGAGTATTTTCACGTTTAGAGCTGCTGGATCGATTGCAGGGTAAAGCCTATGAAGGTTATGAACGTACAATAGACGTCCATATCCGTAATTTAAGGGCAAAAATAGAGCCAGATTCAGCTAATCCGATATATATAGAAACAGTTTATGGCGCGGGTTACAGGTTCACAACCCGAGAATAAGGTTAATAGCTTGTGTTCCGCTCATTAGCAATAAAACTTACTCTGGCATTTCTCCTGGTTGGTCTGACCGGCTCCATCTTGGTCACGGTCATCATTCAGCAACGAACAAAAGACGCATTCAGCAATTTCATCATGAACCAGGAGCAGCAAATCCTGGCGGATAATCTTGTAGTTTATTACCAGACGAATGGCTCATGGGCGGACGTAGCTAAAGATATCACCAGTCTGGAAGCTTACATCCCACAGCAACCTGGTGGATTTCGTACCCCTCCTCCGGCTGGCAATCCGATCACCCTGGTGGGAGCCGACCGTATCGTCGTGTATAGTTACCACTCTGGTGAAATCGGTCAAAAAGTGACCAAAAACGCGCTGAATGGAGCCATCAATCTGCAATCTAATAGTCAAACTATTGGCTGGTTGTTATTAACTCCTGTCAGCCGGAACTTTACCCCCAACACGCCTGAGAGAAATTTCCTCAATAATGTCAACAGTGCCACTTTGCTAAGTGCATCGGTGGCGGTTTTATTAGCCCTTTGCCTGGGCGGATTTCTGGCATTTACCATGACCCGTTCCTTGAGGGATTTAACCGTAGCCACAGTAGATATTGCCAGGGGTAGGTTCGGTAAACAGGTTAAAGTACGGTCCAAAGATGAGATTGGAAAGCTGGCTGAATCATTTAATCGGATGAGCCTTGATCTTGAACAAGCAACCAAAGCCCGCCAGCAAATGACAGCTGACATTGCCCACGACTTGCGGTCTCCGTTGAGTGTCATCACAGGATATGCTGAGGCACTGAGTGATAACAAATTGCCAGGAACCCAGGAAGTGTATAACATCCTTTTGCAGGAGACCAAACACCTGGATCATTTGGTGGATGACCTGCGCTTACTTTCTCTGGCTGATACTGGAGAATTATCGCTTACCCTTCAACCAATTCGCCCGCATGCCTTGCTCGAGCGTGTGGTTGCGCGACACGCAGTAGCTGCCAAACAGCACCAGATCGAACTAATCATTAGAGCTGACGATGATTTATCGCTGGTGAATGTGGATGTCGAGCGTATGTCTCAAGTGTTGGATAACCTGATCTTGAATGCATTTCGCTATACTCCTGAAGGCGGCAAGGTATTGGTTGGGGCATTTTCCACCGATGGGATTGTTCAGATCAAGGTTAAGGATACGGGTCGAGGCATCTCCCCAGAAGATTTACCTCATATATTTGATCGTTTTTATCGTGGTGATAAATCTCGGCAGCACAACGGAGAATCAGGTCTTGGGTTGGCGATTGCCAAATCCATCGTTGAAGCCCATGGTGGGAAGATAAGCGTGAATAGTTCTCCCGATCAAGGCGCGGAATTCACGGTTTCACTAAACCCTTACAATCCCGAATAAAACCTTTATTATTTTGGTGTGCTTACTGGATTTTCAAAGATTCAGTCCTGTGTAAAAGCGAACATACCCGCGCTACAAATACTTGCGGATGAAAAGTCTCCAACAGGCATAAGTCCGCTCCAACCTCCAAACCTATCAATACATCCTCTTCCCGCATGTTCGATCCCATCAAAATCACCGGTATACCATTACTCAATTCTTCTGAACGTAAAGACTGGATGATTGCCAGGCTATTAAAGTCAGGCAGCTCCATATCGAGGATGATGAGGGATAGTTTTTCAACATGAATTATGTCCATCACATTAGCCCCCAATGAATAATGTATCACTTTATAGCCAGTTTGCTGCAGGCAAGTGATCACAGAGCCTGAGATGGAATCATCCGCGCTAATTAACAAGATCTTTGTTGGCAGCATAGGAAAATTCGTCCGATTGACCTATTGTCAGTATATCGATAGACTATTCAGAAATCATTAAGGAATCATATTAACAATATTCAAATCCAACGAGAAAATGCGATAAAAAAACCTGCGCAGATGTGCTTGCGCAGGTTTTGAAGAGACTCTATGGGTCTCAATTTATCATTGGGTTAATTCCCAATACGCTACCTGATCGACCGAGATTGTGTAATTGTGAGTATTTATTGAACCGATGACCAGGCCAAATTGACCATGGTCAAACATGCTGTCTGTAAATTCTGCAATCTTATGACCGTTGGCATAGAGACGTAAGGTGGTGCCTTTCATGTAAATCCCCATTACATTGGTCTGGTTGGTGCCTGCGAGGATTGACGATGAGGCGCGCCATTCCTGAAGGGCTCTGTAATTTTGTCCATCCCATGTGTACAGGCGATATTGACCGTCACAGGAGAATTCGAAGACATAACCTTTTTCAGGATCAGGGGCACGTGCCAGTAATCCATACCGATCGAGCCCGGAACAGCTTGGTCCAGTAATAAAGGTGGCTTGCAGGTAATAATCTTGCATAGACGGCTGGTCGGAAACTCCCCATTCTTCACCACCGCCAGGATTGATGGAAGTCATCACCAACTTTCCATCGCCTTCTGTAAATTTTGTATTGGGAGTATCCAGTAGGTACCAGTTATTGGTATTGTCCAGATTGTCGGTCCAGGTTGCACCACCCAGATTTAGCTCGGATACGCCCTCCACGACCTTAATCTGGACGTAGAAGGGATCAGAGGCGTTGTTTCCCAATCCAAAGGTAACACCGCTTGGATTGCGCAGCTCCCAATTGCCACGGTATGTGCCGGTTGTACCAGGCGCTTTTAACGTGACTGAGAGATCAAGGGTACCATCCGGCGCAACGGAACCGGTCAAGGGAAGTGGACTGATACCGTTCATTTGATCGCCATTCATAAACATCGTGGCAAACTGATTTGTCCAGGTACAAGTGCCCATATTTTGTAAGCGCCATGTTTTAATGAACTCCTGCCCAGGCAACATCTCTGTGTCATCTGGAACAGTCACATCCGCGACAAATTTAGCCAAGTTCGTACAGGCAGATGAGGTGGGTGTGGTAGAGGTGATTGCTGTGGGAGGGATGGTTGCTGTGGCAGTAGGTAAGGGTATAGAAGTAGCAGTCGGCACGTTGACCGTTGTGGGTGTGTGAGGTAATTCAGTGACCTCACTCGTCGGCTGGACAATGGCCTGGGTGTTGGTTGGTACAACCTGAGCGGTTTGTGGTACTTCCGTTGATATCACCTCAGCGGTGGGAGTGGTCCCATCAGCATTGGGCATATTGCATGCAGAAACCAATACTGCCATCAGAACAAAAATGGATATGCTGCGAATTGATAATCGTTTCATTTTCTTTCCCTCATCAAGGTTCAATCATATAATTAGACTATATGGATGATGATGAATAATCACGCTTCTTATGACGTAAATTATACGATAGTTGTTCCTAAAAGATTGAGGCTGAATAACGACTAGGGGATATAATTTATTTTTGGAGGTAAATAGATGACCAAACGTCTCGTTATCGTGGCTGGAAATATTGGAGCGGGCAAGACTTCATTGGCAGAGAGGCTGAGCGAGCGCATGGGATGGCGCAGTGCGTTCGAATCAGTGGCAGATAACCCTTATCTGGCTGATTTTTACACTGATATGCGTAAGTGGTCATTTCATTTACAAATATTTTTTCTGGGTCATCGTGCGATGCAATACCTCAAGATGGCGAAAGAACCACAATCCGTGATCTTTGATCGTACAATTTATGAAGATGAGTGTATCTTTGCACGCGCGTTGTATCATATGGGTAACGTAGAGGAACGCGATTATCTTTCTTATCGTCGTGTGTTCGACCTGATTACCTCACAATTACCTCCCCCCGATCTATTAATCTATTTAAAAGCACCAGTTGCGGTGCTTATGAAACGCATTCATAGCCGCGCCCGAAGCATCGAAACCGGGATCACTGACGAATACTTATCCTTGCTTGAATCTTTTTATGAGGATTGGCTTAAAACCTTCGATGTTTGCCCGGTGCTCACGATCCGTTCAGATGACCTGGATTTCGTTCATAAACCACAACATCTGGATATCGTTGTACAACGCATACAAGACCGTCTAGCGGGCAAGGAAGACCTGGTTTTCCCATCCACTTGAGCCAGTTACCTCAAGATATAAACTTTCAAGACTGAGTCTACGATCAAAGCCAGCATGAACCAGATGCCGAAGCTGCGGTTATGGATGAATGCCGCCGCTACGAAGTAATTTGGCCATACATCTGGATAATCAGCTGGTTTTTCGACTGGTTTGGGAGCTCTAAACATTGGCCAGATTTTACGCAATGTGGGGATAGCCAACACCACTGCTGCCATCGCCAGGGTGTAAAAGCCCGTGATAACCAGCGCCAGGGTGAGCACATATTGTAAAATGAGCATTACGACCAAGGTGTAGCGGGCATTCCGCTCCCCAATTACCACCGGCAGGGTGTGAATGCGACGTTCCTTATCCATCTCATACTTGTCAATGTGTTTCCCGAAGATCACCCCCGTCACGCCTAAGGCGTATGGCAGGCTGGCAAGCACTACAGTCCAGCTCCAGCTACCTGTGATGACGTAATATCCTCCGCCGATCATCAGCGGACCCCAGACCAGTAATACAGCAATCTCTCCCAGGGCGATATATTTGAGCGGCCAGGTGTAAAACAAGACAAAAAAGACTCCCAGTGCCAGAAGCAGCAGTGTCCACAGGTTGGTCATTGCCACCAGGATAAGACCAAATACCAAAGCGATTGCTCCAGTGAGAGCTGAATAGGTGAGGTGCTGGCGTTTGGTCATCAGACCATGCACCAAAGGTTGCGGTCCATATTGCGCCCGATAATAATTATCCTGGTCCACTCCACGGTTAAAGTCAGTGAAATCATTTAGCAGGTTGTTGGTGGCATGCGAGAAGATCAACCCAAGGGTTAATAGCAGCCATTTTAACCAATCAAACTTACCATCTCGAAAAGCAAAAATGCCAGCAAAGGCGCCAGATAGAAAGGTCATGATCAATACCGCAGCCCGTGTGGAGATCAACCATTTGGAAATCACATCCAACTTTTTCCATTCATCGCTGGATACGTGCGGGATGACCTGTAAGGCTTTGCGCCACATAGCAATATTCATAGATTACTCCTAGGATTTTAATGACACCCAAATATACTCTTTATGTGACCCTGGCAAATGCCAAGTAAATATAATATTCGCGACACAAACCATTCAATTTCTTTGATAAATATATCCAATTACACACTCTTGTGTGTAGAGGAAAGCACAAATTCTAGCTTGATTAATGACTTTTTGGGATGAGAATATATATAGAAAACCGATCTATCCAAATAAAATTCACTCCTACAGGCTTAAAGGATTACTTCCCGGAGTGCCTGGCACACTCGTTCCACCTGTCCCTCATTCATCACCCCTGAGAAAGGAAGTGCCAATCCGCGCCGGCCCAGGTCTTCTGTTACTGGGAAGGTTCCTGCCTGGTAACCAAAGCGTTCCACCATATAGGGTTGCAGGTGAATGGGGAGGAAATAGGGTCGGGCAGGAATTCCTAAGGCTCCCAACTTTGTGGCAATCGCATCCCGATCCAGCCCTGGAGCGAAACGAACGACGTAAACAAACCAGCTCACCCGCGTGGTGTATTTTGCAGTGATGGGGGCTTCGATGCCTGGGATTTCTGAGATGCGCTGGTTGTACCAATCTGCAACCCGATCACGCTTGGAGATGAGCTCCTCCAAACGCTGCATTTGAATAACCCCAAGGGCAGCACTCATCTCATCCAGGCGGTAATTGTAACCCAGGTGAGTATGTTGTAACCAGGTATCTCCGGGGGCACGTCCCTGGTTGCGCAATGCGCGCATCAAGGCTGCTGCTTCCGCCTCATCTGTGACGACCATGCCGCCTTCGCCTGTGGTGATCTGTTTGTTAGGGTAAAAGCCGAACACGCCATAATCACCCAGCGAGCCAGCCGGATGACCTTTATAAGCTGCACCCAGTGCCTCACAGGAATCTTCGATCACTTTCAGCTTATATTTCCAAGCTGTGTTCAAAATCGGCTCCAGGTCTGCTGGCTGACCGAACACATCCACGGGCAGGATGGCTTTTAGCTTGGATTCAGCGCTGGCGCCTTTGGGAGGTAGCCAGGCTTGTGCGTTCTTGCCTCCTTGCATGATATCCTGGGTTGCGGCAAAAACAAGGTGCGGATCGATATTACCGGTTCGTGGCTCCACATCCACAAAAACCGGAACTGCTCCCTCATAAAGCAGCACATTCGCTGAAGCTACGAAGGAGAAGGGCGTGGTGATGACCAGGTCTCCCGCCTGGATGCCAGCTGCCCGTACACACAGATGCAAACCAGCCGTGCCAGAGCTGACGCCTACAGCATACTGACTACCAGTGTAAGATCTGACGCTTTCTTCAAAGGCAGTGATTTGGTTCCCCATCGATAAGTTTGGGGTTGCCAAAACCTTCGCGACTGCCTGGCGTTCTTCGTCGGTCAGATCGGGGGAAGACATGGTTATTGATGAGGAGGAAGCATTGATGTCAAATCGTGTCATTTTATTGTTCTAACGGTCTTTTTCGTTGGATTTTTCAAAGCTCACCGCGCCAATTCTTCAGGTCAGTGTGCCCTTTACCACGGTCACTGCCTGCCCGGATATCAAGACACGTTTGGTGAGTAGCTCCAACATGACTACACCACCCCGCTTAGAAGCCTGGTATGCCTTCATCGTCACCTTTTCCAGTCGATGCCCCCAGAACGGCGCCAGGCAGCAATGGGCAGAGCCAGTCACTGGGTCTTCATCTATTCCTACCGCAGGGGCAAAAAAGCGCGACACAAAATCGAACTCAGGCACGCTTGAGCGGGCCGTTACGATCACTCCCCGCACCGAAAAGGCTTTCAACAGGGTGAAATTAGGTTGGAGATTGCGCACCGTTTCTTCGGAATCTAGCTCGACCAAGTAATCAAATTGGGACGCGCCGAGATATTTTGGTGATACGTCCAGCGCTTGCTGCAACCCCTCCGGGATTGATATTGGTTTTTCGGGAGTGGCAGGGAAATCCATTGCGATCCATTTGGGTTCTGGCCAATTCCCTTTGCTGCGACAGACTAACAATCCACTTTTTGTATAGAAACGGACGGGTCGTTCAGCGGGCACCATCCCAGTCTCCCACAATATATGAGCGGAGGCAAGCGTGGCATGCCCGCACATATCGACCTCAGTTACGGGAGTGAACCAGCGTAAATTAAAGCTGGTGGCATCCTTTTGGGGGACAAGGAAGGCAGTCTCTGATAGGTTCATCTCGCTTGCAACGGCTTGCATCCAGGCAGCATTTTCGGGTTGGCGGAGGATGCAAACTGCAGCGGGGTTACCCGCAAAGGGCTGGTTGGTGAAAGCATCAACTTGAAATAAGGGGAATGAGGTATCGGACATCGCAGTATTATCTCATTGAAGGTTGGTTTCTTCTATTTTTACTCTGGCCAGATCGTACCAGCGTGGACAATGCCACCTTCAAGAACATCCTGTTTGACTGTGGCTCCATTTCCTATACGGGCACGATCACCTATTTTTACGCGCAAGTTCACGGTGACACCCATCCCAACAAGAGTAGCAGTACCCACGGTCACCTCTCCTGCCAGGATCACACCGGGTGAAAGGTTGGCATAATCACCCAGCTTGCAGTCATGTGAGACGACGGCACCCGTGTTGACAATGGCACCAAACCCCACATGAGATTCACTGCCCACATAAGCATGCGGCATCACTTGCACGCCTTCAGAAAGGATGGCACTTAGCTCGATGAAGGCAGTTGGATGGACCAGGGTAGGGCAAGTGAAACCTGCTTTAGAGAGGCGCTCAAATACATTAATCCGGCTTGTGATATTCCCAATTCCACCCACAGCATTGGCTGCCAGGTGCACTCCTTGTTCAACCAACTGCTCTAGAATATTTGATCCTCCCAGTACAGGTACTCCCATTATGCTTGAACCAACAGGGAGGCCGTCATCCACAACTCCTGCAATGGAGTAAGTCGCTATCAATTGAATCAAATCAATCAGAGCTTTCCCATGCCCGCCCCCGCCGTAAATAAGGATGGCAGCTGAGTCGTACCGATGAGCTTGCAGCTTGGGTTCCGGCCGAGTGGATAGCTCAATCATTTCCTGGACCATTTTCTCAGTGATAAACACCTCACTAGAGAAGTGAGTCAGGTCAAAATTGTGTTGCTGTGCAAGCATGAGCGCTGCCTGGCTGATGCGTAAACCCTCCGGGTGGGAGAGTGGTGCCTCCGGTAAGGTGATTGGGAGTGGAGGCGGGTTCCAATCGGGTGAATCAGCCAGATAACCCAGGATATCCCCTGCCTGGACGGTTTGACCGGTCTTGAAAGCTAATCCCACTAAATAGCCATCGGTATCGGCGGTCAGCTCAACCGTAGACTTGGTGGTTTCAAGCGTGCACAGCTTCTCACCGCTAACGACATGCTGCCCCGATGATATGTATAAAGCAGCCAACAGGGCTCCGGGCTCATTGGGATTTATCAATGGAATGGTGATTGGACTAGGTTCATTCATATTTCATTAAATTTATTATTCATATCGAATTTTAACACTAACCTGCAACCAGCAGAAATCAATACTCA